>Ga0209331_1000310_pt1 | contig 17905 bp, 17 predicted proteins | sample JacPinW_OM3H0_M3_FD_187971 | JGI IMG/M metagenome (GOLD analysis project Ga0209331, IMG submission 187971) | Forest soil microbial communities from Algoma, Ontario, Canada - Jack Pine, Ontario site 1_JW_OM3H0_M3 (SPAdes) (version 2) | ecosystem: Environmental > Terrestrial > Soil > Boreal...
GTCTGGCTTGCCGAACAGGGCCTCGACGTGCTGTCGATCGACTTTTCGCCCACTGCGCTCAGGAAGGCGCGGGCGCTTGCGGCCGAACATCATGTCACCGTCACGTTCCAGCAGGCGGACGTTCACACCTGGGACTATCCAGATGCCTGGTTTGACGTGGTGGTGGAAATTTTCACCCAGTTCAGCTCGCCACCCGAACGAGCAATGAAGTGGGCGGGCATGCGACGCGCCCTCAAGCCAGGCGGTCTCCTGATCATCCAGGGCTATACGCCCAGGCAGCTAACCTTCGGCACCGGCGGGCCAAAGCAAGTGGAGAATCTCTATACCCGTGCGATGCTCGAGACGGCCTTTTGCGATTTTCGCAACATGAAGATCCTCGAGGAGGAGCGCGAAATTTACGAGGGCACATCACACGGCGGCATGTCCGCCGTAATCAACCTCACCGCAATGAAGTCATAGAGCGTCAATCCCCATCAACCGGATCGTTTCCCTCCGTTGCAGGCCGGGCCGCATGTCTTTATGGGTCAATGGCGGACCCCGCAGCAAATCACGCACCCGATCGCACTCGTCCACCATCGCGGCCAGGGCAAGGTCGGCATCTGGCTTTAGCGTCGACGCACGCGCCTGGGCGGATAGTTTCGATAGATTCCATTCTGCGTGCAAAAGCTGGCGCCGCTGGAAACCGACGCCATACATTGCTGGAAGGAATAGAAGCCGCAGTTGGCTGATCCGGTCCCACTTTTATTCGCACACCATGAGCCCTCCGCCTGCGCTGAGGCTGGCATAGCGAGCAGCAGGGATAGCATTGCGACCGCGCCCATAGCGGTCCTGGAGGTCTGCCGCTCGTTACTTCGATAACGCAATCTGCCTCACCCGCTCCTTCGAAATCCAATCTCTGCTTTCCATGCACAAACGGAAAGTCGCCTGGGTCCTTGCGCGTAACCGCGCCAACGGGGAATAGTCTCCATTCACGCGGAGGTTGGTTCCGTTTCGAGGCACAAAAATGGCAGTCTTTGCGAGCAGGAAACTTGCCTTGCTATTTGTCAGCTCGCTGTTTCTTTTCCTTGATGCCCACGGCCGGTCTTTCACTGCTCCGCCTGGTGATGTCAATGACCGGGACAACGAAGAATGGCAATATCCAGAACTTCAGCCACGACCCAGGTTTCAATACCCTCAATACTCCCAGCAATCCAATTCCCCAAATCGCCCGCAGCCGCGTGCCGCGGTTCGAGATCCCTATTGTCCCGGAAACGGCGACGGTGCGCTTATGTGTCGGCTCGTGAATCAGTACCGCGCGCAGTACGGACTCGGACCGGTGCAATTGGACAGTGCGGTCACCCGCGAAGCGCAATATTGGTCCGACCAGCTGAACCTGCAGCACGCTTGCTGGTTTCTCTATCACGATTACAACTACCACACCCGCATGCGGGCCCGGTTCCCGGGCCGTCGATTCCGCGAAAACGCAGCGTGTAGCGGCTCAACAGGCGGCGGCGCTCAATTTATTTTGCAGAAATGGATCGATTCTCCAGGCCATCGCCAAAACATGCTAACGCCCGACTGGAAGACGATTGGCGTCGGTGTAACAAGCAACATTTGGGTGATTGATTTTATGAACTAACCGCGTGAAGGCCAACGGAGGATAGCTCGTGGAGATCACCAGACGCACCATGCTCGCCGGTGCTGCCGCGGCGACGAGCTTCACCAAAACCGCCCTTGCCGACTGGGCACCGAACCCTCGCTATCCAGACCCGACCATCAAGGTGCTCGATCCGAGCTTTCTCAAATACCGACCCAATATCGTTGGCGTCGAGCGGCTTGCCACCGGCATGACCTGGAGCGAGGGACCGGTGTGGTTCGGCGATGGGCGCTATCTGTTGTGGAGCGACACCCCCAACAACCGCATCATGCGTTGGGACGAGGCGACCGGCGCGGTCGGCGTGTTTCGCAGTCCCTCGAACCAGGCAAACGGCAACACGCGAGACCGTCAGGGCCGCCTGATCACCTGCGAGCACCGCACGCGGCGCGTCACTCGAACGGAATATGACGGCGACATCACGGTGGTCGCCGACAAATTCGAGGGCAAGCGGCTCAATTCGCCCAACGACGTGGTGGTCAAGTCCGACGACTCGATCTGGTTCACTGATCCGCCCTACGGGATTCTCAACAACTACAACGGCAGCGTCGCCGAGCGGGAGCTTCCGATGAACGTTTATCGGTTGGACAAGACCGGCAGACTCGCCGTGGTAGCGGACGACATCAACCGGCCGGACGGGCTTGCCTTTTCTCCTGACGAAAAGACGCTCTACATTGTCGAGGATGGCTCAACGCCGCCCGCCATCCGCGCCTATGACGTAGCCGGCGACGGCACGCGACTTGTCAACGGGCGCGTCTTCATCAGCGCGGAAAAGGGTGGCGGTGATGGCTTGCGCGTCGACGTGGATGGCAATCTGTGGTGCGGCTGGGCTGGCGGCGAGGGCCTCGACGGCGTGATGGTGTTCAACAAAGGCGGGGCGCTCATAGGACGCATCGACCTGCCGGAGCGCTGCGCCAATGTCTGCTTCGGAGGCTATCGCAGGAGCCGCCTCTTCATGGTGGCAAGCCGGTCGCTCTACGCGCTTTGGGTCGGCACCTCCGGCGCACCCGGAGGGTGAGGCAAGCGCGTTTGCAAGCGCTCTCCGTCCACTATTCTATTCTCCGTGAATGCGGACATCCTCGTTCGGCAGCCCGTGCCGCATCGCGTTCAGGTAGGTGGTCGGACGGATTTTCAAGGGCGAGAAGCCGCGCAGACTTGCCAGTCATACAGTCCACCAAGTTTGAGTTCGTGATCAACTTGAAGACAGCGAGGGCGGCTCGGCCTCGATTTCCGCCGACGCGGATCGCGCTGGCGGATGAGGTGATCGAGTGAGGAGGCGAGGCTTCGCAGGGGCGACCCATTGGGTCGCCCTCGATCCGCCGTCGCCGGTTGCAAGAGGGCGAGGCAATACCGGGCACCCCAGAAAACGCTTGGGTTTTTGGGGACCCCTGCCTCGCCCCTACGAAGAAGAGAGGGCTTCGTAGGGGCGACCCATTGGGTCGCCCTCGATCTGCCGTCGCCGGTTGCAAGAGGGCGAGGCAATGCCTCGCCCCTACGAAGGAGATGCTTATGCCGCTCCAGGTCTGGTCTCTACTGCGCTTTGATGTTCAGTGCGCTGATCAGCTTGCCCCATTTTGCGGTTTCGTTAGCGACGAGCTTGCCAAACTCGCCGGGCGAATCAGGAAGTGCGGTGGCTCCCAGCTCAGTCAGACGCGTCGTAATGCGGGGATCCGCAAGGCCCGCATTGATACCCATGTTCAATGCCTCGATGATCTCGGTAGGCGTGCTCTTGGGTACTGCAACGCCGTTCCAGGTGCTCGCCTCATAGCCTGGCAGAAATTCGCCGATCGTCGGCAGATCCGGCAGCGCCTCCGACCGAATTGCTGTGGTGACCGCGAGCGGGCGCAGCTTGCCGGCCTTGATGTAACCGATCGATGCGGGCATCAGGTCGAACATGACCTGCACCTGCCCGCTCAGGAGATCGATGAGCGCGGGCGCCGAGCCGCGATACGGCACGTGCCGCATATCCACACCGGTCATGAACTTGAAAAGCTCGGCGGCGAGCTGCGAAGTCGATCCAATGCCGCCCGATGCAAAGTTGAGCTTGCCGGGATTGGCTTTGGCATAAGCGATAAATTCGGGGACCGTCTTGACCGGGACCGATGGATGAACCTCCAAAACGTTAGGGACACGGAAGACGCTCGCAGCCGGCGTGAAGTCACGGGTGAAATCGAAACTGAGATTATTGTAGAGCGTCGCGTTGATCGCGTTTGCCGACGTGGCCCACAGCAGCGTGTAGCCATCAGGGGCCGCTCTCGCGACATAGTCGGTGCCGATGTTGCTGCCGGCACCCGGCCGGTTCTCGAAGACGAACGGCTGGCCCAGCCACTCCGAGAGCCATTGGGCCATGAGGCGCCCGATGACATCGGAGGAGCCGCCGGGCGGAAAACCGAGGACGATGTGCACCGGGCGCAAGGGATATTGCGCTTGACCTGTTGCGGAAACCACCGGAACCGCCGCAACTCCCGCTCCCAGATTTAGAAAGTCTCTGCGGGTAACCCTCAGCGTAACACTCCTCCTGACTGCTGCCTGCCCATTCGTTATCCAAGGCACTCGGGATCGCCCTTCCAACCTCGATCCTGCTTCGCGCCGATGATGTGATCGAATGACCGTGCGCTAACCGGCCTTGATATTGAGCTCCTTGACGAGGCGTGCGTACTTTTTCGAATCCTGCTGAGCGACGCGAGCGAGTTGCTCCGCAGTGCCGCCGATCGCTTCGGTCGCCGTCTGGAGCAGGCTCTGGCGCGTTGTGGCATCGGCGAGCGCCATGTCGATTTCGGCGTTGAGGCGCGCAACGATCGCGGGCGGCGTTCCCACCGGCACGAACGCGCCGTACCATGACTCGATGGCAAGGCCCTTGAAGCCAGCTTCCTGCAAGGTTGGCACCTCGGGCAAGCTCGGCGAGCGCGTCTCCGACGATTGCGCCAGAAGGCGCAAGATCCCAGCCCTGTAGTGCGGCATCAGGGCGGTCGGCCCGAGGAAGGCAACCCGGACATGGCCGGCAATCAGGTCGTTGATGGCCTGGCCGGCGCCGCGATACGGGATGTGATCGAGCTTGATCCCCGCCATCTTGGCGAACCACTCCAGAAGCACGTGCTGGTTGGAGCCCGTACCCGAGGTCGCGCAGCCCATTCCCGGCCGCACCTTCACCGCAGCGATCAATTCCTCAACCGAGCTCACATCGAGCGATGGATGAATCGCCAAAGCCTGAGGCTGACGCGCAAGCTGGATCACAGGAACAAGGTCCTTGAGGTAATCGACGTTCAATCTCAGGACATGCGGCGCGCTCGCCACGTTGTCGTTAGTCACCAGCACCGAATAACCGTCCGGAGCGCTCTTGATCGCTGTGTCGATGCCAATCGTTCCGCCTGCACCCGTCCTGTTCTCGATCACCACCTGCTGGCCGATGGCGCGCGACAGATATTCGGCGGTCAGACGCGCGACAAAGTCCAGTCCGCCTCCGGCCGCAAGCGGAACAATGAAACGCACCGGCCGGTTCGGCCAAGTCGGGTCGGCAGATGGCGTTGCTGGTAGCGTTCCTTGTGCACGCGCTGCGCGCGGCCACGCGACCGCCGCGCCGCCGAGGAGGGTGACGAAATCGCGTCTCCTCATACCAGCTCCTTGGGTCGAGGCGTATTTTCCATATTCAAAACGATAGCACGCCCGAGCCCCGCCGTACGGCCGGTGGGGAAGAAAGGGCTTCGTAGGGGCGACCGATTATGGGCCTCCATCTTCCGCCGCCTGCTGGACGAGGGCGAGGCATGCCTCGCCCCTACGAAGGAGAGAAGGCTTTCGGGCACGAATGCGGCCCTCCCGAATACCGAGTTTAGCCGCTAAGATCCGTTCATGCTGAGCGAACGGGCGGACATGAAGCGACGACAGCTCATTGCGGCGCTTGGCGGCGCGGCAGCCGTGTGGCCACTGCGCGCGCGGGCTCAGCAGAGTATGTCGCTGGTGGGTTTCCTGAACAGCGGGAGGACACGCGTGATCTAATCGATCTTCGCGATGAAGGGGAGATGACGATACTCATTTGCGTAGTCGATACCATAACCGACGATGAAAACGTCCGGTATGGTGAAGCCGACGAAATCAACTTCAATGGGCACCTCCCGGCGGCTCGGCTTGTCCACCAGCGCGCAGGTGACGATACTCGATGCCTGCCTTTCCCGGAGGAGGTCGCACGCATAAAGAAGGGTCCGCCCGGTATCAACGATATCATCTACGAGCAGCACGGCTCGGCCGGACAGATCGAGCTCGAGCTCGCCGAGCAGGCGCACGCTACCGGAGCTCTCTCGTGCGTTCCCGTAGCTGCCCAGCCGCATGAATTCGACGCTCGGCTTGCAGCCGATGCGGTAAAACGCGCGTATGAGGTCGGCGACAAAGACGAAGCTGCCCACCAGTAAACCCACCACCACGAAGCTGCCCGGAAGGCGGGCTGCCACGGCGCGCGCGAGCTCCTCGACCCGAGCGCTAATTTCGCTCTCGTCGAAGAGCTTGGTCAGCTCAGGCGCGGCAATGCGTGGTTCCGGTTGCATGGAGCTATCACAATGACGTGGCTCTCTCCGCCTTCCTTCGTCAACATAGCGGATCAGAAGAGTAGCGCGCGGAGCGGAGAGGAATTTGATCCAGCGCAAAGATGTGCCGATCGGACGGCAAGCCTATATGACTCTCTACGCATTGTCGCTCGATCTGGGCGTTCGCACAGGAGACAAACGCAATGAGCGCTATCGCGGAATTCATACAAGGGCTGCCGAAAGCGGAGTTGCACGTGCACATCGAGGGCACGCTTGAGCCGGAGATGATGTTCGAGCTTGCCCGTCGCAACGGTATTTCTCTCCCCTATCCGTCGGTGGATGCACTGCGCGCAGCATACACCTTCCAAAGCCTCCAGGAGTTTCTGGACCTTTATTATCAAGGAACCAATGTCCTGCGGGAGCGGCGCGACTTCTACGACTTGACCTGGGCTTATATGGAAAAGGCCAAGATGCAGAATGTGCTGCACGCGGAGATATTCTTCGATCCGCAGGCGCATACGCGCAGAGGCGTTCGGTTCTCCGAAGTCATTGAGGGGATTGGTGAGGCATTGCGGGATGCGCGGAATCGATTGGGCGTGAGCTCGAAGCTCATTCTATGCTTTCTGCGCGATTTAACGGCCCAAGACGCCATGGCGACCCTCGATGAGGCTCTTCCGTACAAGGAGCGCATCGTTGCTGTCGGGCTCGATTCGGCCGAGATCGGCAATCCACCGGCAAAGTTCGAAGAACCGTTCGCACGGGCGCGAAACGAGGGTTTTCTGGCTGTTGCCCACGCGGGCGAGGAGGGCCCCGCCGCATATGTCAGTGAGGCCATCGACGTGCTTCATGTCTGCCGTATCGATCACGGCAATCGCTCACTCGACGACGAGGCCCTTGTGGCACGCCTCGCAAAGGCAAGGATACCGCTCACGCTGTGCCCCCTCTCCAATCTCCGGCTGTGTGTTATCGATGATCTTTCCCATTATCCGATCCGCCGAATGCTCGAGAAAGGCCTGCTCGTCACGGTCAACTCGGACGATCCGGCTTATTTCGGCGGATACGTGAATGAGAATTATCTCGCGATCCGGAATGCCATTGGGCTCACGCGGGAGGAGCTCATCACGCTTGCCCGTAATTCGTTCGAGGCCAGCTTTTTGGATTCACAGCAAATGGCTGCAATGATGGACGAGCTCAACTCCTATGCAGCTGCGCATTGACGATGCGTTCGGCTGGGCTTACGGCGCTGGTTTCGACCGACACAAGGAAACGCACGTTCCGAAGGCAGGACTGCAACTGTTCGAACCCCGCTTTGTGACCGATGAACTCATGAAGCTGCTCGGGGCAAGAGCGTAGGTCGGGTTCCGGCGAATTATGCCGCGCGGTGCTGGCCGGAGCCAGTACCGCTTCGCTAAACTAATCCGCCCTACACACGAAGCTAAAACCCAAAAGACTGCTGAACGGGTCTTGGCGGCTCGACATGCACACCCTCGAGCTCGAGCATGCGCATCTTGGCCCCAGCGCCGCCCGGCGCCGAAAAGCCACCGACCTTGCCGCTGGCCGCCAAGACCCTGTGGCACGGAATGATCAGCGGCACCGGATTGTTGGCCATGGCTTGACCGATGTCGCGCGCGGCCTCTGGCCCGGCGCCAACTTGCTTTGCCAGAGTGCCATAGGTGGTCGTATGGCCCCACCCAACCTGCCGAGCCGCAGCATAGATTTGGTTGGAGAACGCGCTCTGGTCATTGAGGTCGAGCTTGAACTCTGAAAAGTCCGTCCTCTCACCCTCGAAATAGCGCTTCACAGCGGCGACCGCCTCGACGATCTCCGGCGTGGGGGCACCGGGTTTGGCGTCGGGCACTCGGCGCAGCAGAATTCGTTCGGTCGCTTCGGCGCTTTTTGTCGGCAGCTGGAAACGCGTGATGCCCACATCGTTCCAGGCAATCCCGCAGAAACCACTAGCGGTTTCGAAAACGAGATAGTGGTGCGTCATCCGACCCATTACGTGGCCCTCGTATTTGGGATATGTCGAAGGTCGTGGGACCAAGGCGGAAATTCAAGGTCGAACCGCCGCGCTTGGCGCTGGTAATCTCGAGATCCATCGAGAGAGGGCAGCTCATAGGAGGTGCAACCGTCGGCTGATGCGCCTGGCGACAGCGTATGCTGACAGCACGCTCAGGAAGACACGGTTGCGAAGTGAAATGCCGAACTGCGTTCGCGGCACGAGGAGCGACGCTACCAGCCGCAGGTTTCTTTGTCGTGGGCCTACAAGCTTGCCATGCTGGGCTTGATATTGCTGGAAGGCTTTCTCGTGATCCGTTGGATTTTCGGCCAGTGCGGTACGCAGCAAGGTTACATTATAGGGGCAGCATCAGTTCGGTAAAGCTACGAACACAGATTGGGACCACGTGCCTTCGCGTGTGGCGCTACACCTGAGTGCGATTAGCTTGCCTTCCCTTTTCAAATGGTCTTAGCATCATAAAAACCAGGGAGGAAACCCAATGCGTCCAGTGCGTATCTTTGCTGCCGGTTTCGCGCTTACAGCGTTGAGCTCTCTGCTGCAGCCTGCGTTGAGCCAGGATCCTATCAAGATCGGCGTAATGTTTCCTTATACCGGGCCGATCTCGGCGCAGGGACGACCCGAGCGCGACGCGATCACGCAAGCTTTCGACGAAGAAAAGAATATGATTGCGGGGCGCAAGATAGAGTTGCTGCTTGAAGACAGCACCGGGCGCCCGGATACCGGTCTGACCAAGATCAAGGCTCTGGTCGAGCGCGACAAGGCCCACTTGCTGCTGTCGGAGCTGGTGAGCTCGGTGGGCGCAGCGATCGCGCCTTACGTCAACGAGCAGAAAATTCCCTGGATCAGCACGGTAGCACTCGCCAGCCTCACGCGCGCGCAGAAGAGTCCCTACATTTTCCGTTTCGTTCCGTCGTCCTACCAGTTCGGAACGGTCGCCGCGGAGGCCACCCAGAGAATGGGATGGAAGAAGGCGTATTTCATCGGATGGAACGCTCCGCCGAGCCGCGAGGCCTCTGAGGCGGTCAAGAAGATCTTTGGCCCTGAGAACATCATCGATGCGATGTTCCCGAACGTCGCGACGTCGGACTACGCCCCCTATCTCACCAAGATGGATGCCGCTAAAGCCGACGGCGTGTTCGCCGCGATGTGGGGCGCCGATGCACCGCGCATCATCCAGCAATACGTGGAGTACGGGCTGAGCAAGAAGATGCCGTTGTTTGGCATCGCCTCGTTTACCAGCGAGGAGCTCCTCGGCGACATGCCGCCGGCCGCCGCCGGTATCCTCAGCGCGTATACCTACTGCGGCACCCTCGATACGCCGGAAAACAAGAAGTTCATCTCAGACTACCAGTCCCGCTACAAGGTGCTGCCCGGATCCTATCAGTACATGGGGTACATGGCGGCGAAGATGGTGATCCAGGCGATCAAGGACATCAACGGACGGGTGGAGGACCGCGACGCATTCATCAATGCGCTTGCCAAGGTGCAGCTCAAAGGTCCCATGGGCATGACAAGCTTCGACGAGCACCATGGCATCGTGGCCGACTTCTATGTGCTCACGGTCGAAAAAGGCAGTGATGGACGACTGCAGAACCGCTGCGGGGAGCGAATTCCGCAGGTGAAGGATCCCTACGCGAGCTTCCCTTGAGCTGACCTGCGTCAGTAAGCCCAGCTGACGACACCTGCACGGGCTGGACGGAACTTGAGCGACACAGCGGCGCATCAACCTCCGCAATACCTCCCCTGAAAGGGGGAGGTCGCCCCCGACTTGATCGGGGGGAGCCGGGTGGGGGTGAGCTCGCGGCTGCGATGATCGCGAAATGCGAGCGTCGAGGCGGGACCCCCACCCGACAGCATTTGCTTCGAAACGAAGCAAATGCTGTCGACCTCGCCCTTATTAGGGGGAGGTATGGAGCGTCCACCTGCGGCCGAACCATATGCGAAGCTCTGGAGTAGCGACAGGCTGATGTTCTGGGTGATCCAAACCCTCAACGGCATTTCCTTCGGGATGCTGTTGTTCCTGCTCGCCGCAGGACTGTCGCTGATCTATGGCCTGATGAAGATCCTGAATTTGACCCACGGCTCCTTCTATCTCTGGGGCGGCTATATCGGCTTGATGGTGGTACACAGCACCGGAAGCCTTTTCCTCGCGGCCTTGCTCAGCAGTCTCGCCATTGCGCTCATCGGCATGCTGATGGAGCGCCTCCTGCTGCGACGGTTGCATCTTCAGGAGCTGCCGCAGACATTGCTCACATTCGGCTTCCTTTTCATATTCTCCGATCTTGCGATTTTTATCTGGGGCGGAAACCCGCAGACGATGCCGAAGCCTGCCATGTTCAGCCAGTCGGTTCAGCTTGGCGACTTCTTCTATCCTTCGTACCGCTTGTTCATCATTGCGTTCGGGCTCCTTGTCGCTGCGCTGCTCTGGTGGCTCCAGGAGGGCACCCGCCTGGGCGCGATGCTGCGTGCGGGGGTGGACGACGAGGAAACCGCCCGCGCGCTGGGCATCAACGTATCGCTGCTGTTCACACTGGTGTTTGCGCTGGGCGCATTTCTTGCCGCGCTGGGTGGGACCATGGGCGGACCCATCATGGGAGTCTATCCCGGCGCCGATTTCGAGGTGATGCTGCTCGGGTTTGTGGTCGTCATCGTCGGTGGACTGGGAAGCTTGAAGGGCGCGCTGGTCGGCGGCCTGATCGTCGGCCTCCTCGATAATTTCGGCAAAGTGTTCTTTCCCGAATTTGCCCTGTTCACCATTTTCGCGCCCATGGCGCTGATCCTCGCGGTGCGGCCACACGGGCTGTTCGGGCAGGAATGAGCAACTTGGCCGTGCGCCGCATGCCCAGGTCCAGCGGATTGGCGGCGCTCTGGAGCATGGGAGTCATCGTGCTCGTGACGCTCCCGCTGGTCTTGTCGCCCTACTATGTGGGCCTCGTAGTCAAGATGATGGTGTTCGCCCTTTTCGCGATGAGCCTTGACCTGCTGCTCGGTTATGCGGGCATGCCCTCTCTGGGACATGCGGCCTATTTCGGCATGGCAGCCTACACAACCGGCCTGCTCGCATTGAAAGCGGGGTCGACCGTGTGGTTCGCCCTTCCCGCCGGGATAGCGATGGCCGCGCTCACGAGCATTGTGTTCGGCCTGTTGGCGCTGCGCACCAGAGGCAGCTATTTCCTTATGATCACCTTGGCGCTGTCACAGGTTTTATGGGGGATCGCCTTCGGCTGGCGTTCGCTCACCGGCGGCGATGACGGGCTTCCCGAAGTCCCCCGACCGAACCTGAGCCTCTCGTGGTCGATGTCCGATAACACGCCGTTCTACTATTTCGTCCTGCTCTTTTTTGTTGTCGGCACGGTGCTGCTGGTCCGCATCGTCGCTTCGCCTTTTGGTTACGTCTTGCGCGGCATCCGCGAGAGCGAAACCCGGATGTTGGTGCTGGGGTACGATGTATGGCGCTACAAGCTTGTTGCCTTCGTGGTGGCGGCAGCATTCGCCGGTCTCGCAGGCTGCCTCTACGTCTATTTCAACCGCTTCGTGAGCCCGGATTACGTCCACGTGGTCCGCTCGGCCGAAGTGTTGCTGATGGTCATCCTGGGCGGCGCCGGGACGCTGCTAGGGCCGGCCGTCGGAGCAATGCTGATCGTATTGTTGGAAAACCTCATCAGCACCTACACCGAACGCTGGGTGACCGTGCTCGGCATCATCTACGTGCTGGTCGCGCTGCTTGCTCCCAACGGTATCGCGGGGCTTATTGCGAGCTTGCGCAAGCAAAGAGGCGGACCTTGAGCGCGCTTGTCGTAGAGGTACTCTCCCGCAACTTCGGCGGTTTGCGTGCCCTGTCCGACGTCTCGCTTGCAGTCGAGCCTGGCGAGCGCCGGCTGATCATCGGCCCGAATGGCGCCGGAAAGACAACGCTGTTCAACATTCTGTCCGGCGCGCTGACTGCTTCAAGCGGGAAGGTCACGCTGTTTGACCGCGACATAACGCAGGTTCCAGCTTACGAGCGTGCGAAGATGGGACTTGCCCGCACGTTTCAAGTTACCAACCTCTTCCCGCGCCTCACGGTCATGGAAAACCTTCTGCTGGCGCTGCAGGCGGCGGAGCAGTCCGGCTTTTGCCTGCACCGGCGGATGCGAGATAACCGGGCACTGTTTGCGCAGGCGAACGCGCTGCTGGAACAGTGGAATCTGAGCGCAATCTCAGCGCAGCCGGCAAAAGCAATTTCTTACGGGGAACAGCGGCAATTAGACCTTATCCTGGCCATGGCGACACAACCGAAGGTCCTGCTCTTGGATGAGCCGACCGCGGGGCTTTCTGCGGCCGAGGTCGTGCGCGTCGTGGGCATGGTCCGCGGCCTGCCGAAAGAGATCACCATCCTGATGATAGAGCACGACATGGACGTTGCATTCGATCTCGCCGAGCGCATTACCGTGCTGCACCAGGGATGTGTGCTCGCCGAGGGCGATGTTGAAACCATCCGCAAGCACCCGCAGGTCACGGAAATCTATCTCGGCGCCGATTAACAGCGATGTTGAGCGTCCAGGACGTCCATACCTACTACGGCGAAAGCTATATCCTGCAGGGCGTGACGCTCGAGTTGCATCCTGGGCAGATCGTCGCCCTGTTGGGCCGCAACGGCGTCGGCAAGACGACCCTGGTCCGCTCGATCATCGGGCTCACGCCGGCAAGACGCGGCAGGATCCTGTTCAAGGACAAGGATATCACCCGGATGCCGGCACACCGCATTGCCCGCATGGGCATCGGCCTGGTGCCGCAAGGACGCCATGTCTTCCGGTCGCTGACCGTGAAGGAGCATCTGCAGGTGACCGCGCGCGGGCGGGGCGAGTGGGACTTTGCCAGGATCATCGATCTCTTTCCCAATCTTCACAGCCGGCTGCGCAGTCTCGCCGGCAAGCTCAGCGGCGGCGAGCAACAGATGCTCGCGGCAGCGCGCGCGCTGATCGGAAACCCGGCGCTGCTGCTGATGGACGAGCCAACCGAAGGATTGGCGCCGATGATGGTGCGCGAGCTCGGCCGTACCATTGCGTCGCTCAAGCAGGCGGGCACATCCATCCTGCTTGTCGAGCAGCAGCTTGCCTTTGCGTTGCGGTACGCGGACATGGTCTTTATCATGAGCAAGGGGCGTATCGTGCATCGATGCAGCCCCGCCGAGCTTGCGGCTGACGCCCGGACGAAGACGCGATACCTCGGTGTCTAGGACGTTGTAGGAGTGAATCTTGCCGCCGAATGCATCGGATCCTGCAAACAAGGCCGTCATCGTCACGGGTGGCGCACGCGGGCTCGGGCGCGCCATGACCCTTGCCCTGATGCGAAGCAATGTCCGCGTGGCCGTGGCCGATCTGCCGGCGAGCGCTGCCGAGCTGCGCGAGCTCAGCGACATCGCCGGCAAGGAATCGTTGCAGGATCGGCTTTTCTGCCTTGAATGCGACGTTACGCAATGGCAGGACTGCGTGGGCGCGGTGAAAAAGACCGCCAATCACTTCGGTGCGGTGCACGGGCTCGTCAACAATGCCGGCGTCGGCATGCAGCATATCGGCAATGTTCTGGTCGGGCGCCGCAAGCCCTTTTTCGAAGTGGATGCGGACACCTGGCGCAGTGCCATAGATGTGAATCTCAATGGACCATTCATGATGGCTAGGGCGATAGCCCCACGCTTGATCGAGCAAGGCTGGGGGCGGATCGTCAACATCGTGACAAGCTTTTTCACAATGATGATGGACGGCTTCTCGCCTTACGGTCCATCGAAGGCTGCGCTCGAAGCGGCCACCGTCATCTGGTCGAAGGATCTCGCCGGAAGCGGCGTCTCGGTCAATGCGCTCCTCCCCGGCGGACCCGCCAATACGCGCATGATCCCGCCGAGCGAGGTGGCCGATCGCTCGACGCTGGTGCAGCCCGAGGTGATGATGGCTCCCATCGTCTGGCTGATGTCGGCGCGATCTGATGGAATCACCGGACGGCGGATCATCGCCAAGGAATGGGACGCGCAGCGCCTGGAACGTGAGCCGCCGGAGCGGGTCGGCACTCCGGCGGGCTGGTGAAAGCATCACGTCTCCTCGGCGAACTAGTTTCCCCAGCAACGAGAGTGAGCCATGTCCGAAGCCAACACGGTGACTGTCCAGATCGAGGACGCCGTCGCGATCGTTACGCTCAATCGGCCCGCCAAGCGCAACGCCATGAGTCCCACTCTGCATCTCGAAATGGCGGATGTTCTGGAGAAGCTGCGCTATGAGCCCACATCGCGTGTCCTCATCATCACCGGGGCCGGGGAATCGTTCTGCGCGGGGATGGACCTCAAGCAGTTCTTCATGGACTTGAAGGACAATCCGCCGGAGTTCGACCGCATCTTTCGCATCGCGACGGAATGGCGCTTCCGCACGCTGCGGTATTATCCCAAGCCGACCATCGCGATGGTCAATGGCTATTGTTTCGGCGGGGCATTCTCGATCGTCGAAGGATGCGACCTCGCCTTTGCGGCGAAGGAGGCGACCTTTGGACTCTCCGAAGTGAACTTCAAGCACTTCCCCGGCGGCAGTGTGAGCAAGTCGCTGGCCAATCTCCTGCGCCCGCGCGATGCGCTGTTCTATGCCATGACTGGCCGCACCTTTCACGGTGAGCACGCCGCCGAGATCGGCCTGGTCAATGCCGCCTACCCGCTTGCAGATCTCAAGCGCGAGGTCATGGCGCTCGCGCGGGAGATTGCCAGCAAGGACCCCGATGCGCTCACCGCTTGCAAGGAAGGCTACCGCTTCTCGCTGGAAATGAGCGCCGAGGCCGCGCTCAATTTTGCCGCCGCCAAATCCGACCAGCTCACCTTGCGGCAAAAGGATTCCTGGCGCAGCGAAGGCATTAGCGACTTCCTGCAAGGCAAGTATCGCCCCGGCCTTGGCAGCCAGAAAAAGGCCAGCAGCTAGATCAGGGCAGCTTCCGCCAGGGAGAGCGCATGCGTCTGATATCGGCCATTGTGTTTTGCGCCGTCGAAATGCTGGCGGCCCCAGCCATGGCGCAGACTTATCCCGTGGCGCCGGTCAAGCTGATCGTCACCACCGGGGCCGGCGGCGCCCCTGACGTCATCGCAAGGATCGTGGCGGAAGGATTGTCCCGACACTGGGGGCAACAGGTCTTTGTCAGCAATCATCCAGGCGCGGCCGGATCGATCGGAATGAAAGTTGCCGGCGCCGCGCAGCCGGACGGGTACACGCTCCTCTTTGCTCTGTCATCGAGCTTTGTGGCGCTGCCGGAAATCGCCAGGAATTATCCGTACGATCTCTTGCGCGATTTCGTCTCGATCGGCTTCGTCTGCGAGCAACCCATGGCCGTGGCCGCGGCGCCTGCGCTGGGCGTCAACACGCTTGCGCAATTGATTGATTATGCTCGAAACCGCCCCGGGGAGATCAATGTCGCAGTATTGAGCCGGGGCGGTATTCCGCATCTGACCTCGGAGTGGATCAAGACTACGGCCGGCCTGGAGTGGACCTCGATCAACTATCCCGCCACGCCTGCCGGCCTTGGCGATGTCATTGGAGGTCGCGTGCAGGTGATCATGGACGGGCTCCCCAGCCTCGCGGGCGCGATCAACGGCGGCCAGCTCAGGCTCCTCGCTGTCGGATCATCCCAGCGCCTTGCGAACCGGCCCGGGATCGCGACCATCGCAGAGACGCTGTCGGCGGTACCCCGAGCGCTTGGCTTCTTCGCGCTGATGGGGCCGCCTGGAACTCCGCAACCGCTCGCCGCAAAGATCAGCGACGATTTGCGCACAGTTCTCGCCGACCCCGCCGTGCAGCAACGCTTCGAGGAGATCGCGAGCTACATCAACCCGATGTCCCCGGCGGAGTTGCGCGAGTACATTCGCACTGAGAAAGCGCTGTGGAAGCCTGTGATCGAGAAGATCGCAACCTTCAACCCCATGCCGAATTGATTGCGTGCAGCCATGGACGATGTTCCAGGAAATAAAAATGAAGTGCGAAGCCGTCGGGCCGCTGGGAGATGAACGTAATGCAGAATGCGCTGCTCGAGGTGCGGGGCTGCAAGGTCAATCTCCGGCGCATGGGCAAGGGCGAGCCGTTGCTGCTCCTGCACGGCGCGCAGGGGCTCAATGGGGAGGACCCGGGGCTTGATGCCCTGGCCAAGCATTTCGACGTCATTGCCCCTGATCATCCGGGCTTCGGCCGCTCTGAGGATTCGGAGCTGGTCGACGATGCCAGGGACCTGGCGCTCTTCTATCTCGACCTGCTCGATGCGCTCAATCTCGATCGTGTGCATGTGGTTGGACTGTGCATCGGCGGCTGGGTCGCCCTTGAAATGGCGGTGACATCGAGCGCACGCTTTAACTCGCTCGTGCTGGTCAACAGTGCGGGAATTCGCCTCAAGGGCGTGCCGCGCGCCGACATGTTCGTGTGCTCCGAGGACGACCTGCTCAAGCTCCTGTTCGCCCGGCCTGGTGCTGCCGACTGGCTCAAGCGATGGCGCGCTACGCCGGAGCTCGAGGACATCTACGACCGCAACCGCGCCGCGGCTGCGAAGCTCTCGTGGTCGCCGCGCTTATGCAATCCCAAGCTCGATCGCTGGCTGCATCGCATCGATGTGCCGACCCACATCGTCTGGGGGGAGGAGAACCGGTTGATCCCGCCCGCCTACGCGCAGGCGCTCAAGGATCTTATCGTTGGCTCTACCGTGGCCACGGTCCCCGGCTGCGCGCACCTGCTGCACATCGAGGCCCCGAAGCTTTTCGCCGAGCAGGTTTCCCAGTTCATCCAGCGGGTGACGTCATGAAAGTCTTTCTTTTTCATCTCATGCCCTATGCCCATCTCGACATGGGCTATACCGGGAAATATCGCGCGGCCTGGGTGGTATTGCCGAATACCTATTTCGATCCGAAGAAGGGCCACGAGCTCTACAATCGCTATCTCGACGAGCTGGAGCTGGCAGCTGAGCTCGGCTTCGATGGCGTCTCCGTCAATGAGCATCATCAGAACGCTTATGGCCTGATGCCCTCACCGATCGTGATGGCCGCAGCGCTGTCGCGCCGTGTGACCCAGGCAAAGATCGCGATACTCGGCAGTGCGTTCTGCCTGCGCCAGCATCCGCTGAATATTGCCGAGGAGCACGCCATGATCGACTGCATCACCGGCGGGCGGCTTATCAGCGGCATGGTGCGCGGCATTGGAGCGGAATATTTCTCCACCGGCGCCAACCCCGCATTCTCGCACGCGCGCTTTCAAGAAGCGCACGACCTCGTCGTGCAGGCCTGGACCAGGCCCGGACCGTTCTCCTTCGAAGGCAAGTTCTATCATTTCGACTATGTGAACATGTGGCCGCGGCCCTACCAGCAGCCGCATCCGCCGATCTGGGCCCCGTCCACCGGCTCCGTGGAGACCATCGAATGGGCAGCGCATCCCTCGCGCAAGTACACTTATCTGCAAGCCTACAGCCCGACTCAGTCGGTGGTGCGCTACCTGAATTACTATCGCGAATGCGCGCAACGTATGTATGGCTATCGGGCCAGCTCCGACCAGATCGGTTGGTCGACCCCCGTCTACGTCTCCGACACCGACCAGAAGGCGCGCGACGAAGCCAAGCCCCACATCGAATGCTTGTTCAACCGGCTCTTGCGGCTGCCTTTCGAGATGCTGTTCCCGCCCGGCTATTTGTCTGCCAAGTCGCTCAAGAACATGCGCAGCCACAAGCGGTCGGTGAGCGGGCAGGAGCACACCCTCGACA
>Ga0209331_1000311_pt1 | contig 17885 bp, 17 predicted proteins | sample JacPinW_OM3H0_M3_FD_187971 | JGI IMG/M metagenome (GOLD analysis project Ga0209331, IMG submission 187971) | Forest soil microbial communities from Algoma, Ontario, Canada - Jack Pine, Ontario site 1_JW_OM3H0_M3 (SPAdes) (version 2) | ecosystem: Environmental > Terrestrial > Soil > Boreal...
CATTTTGAGTCAGGCTGTGAAGGAGCTCGCCGCCATGCCGCAAGGGAGCCGCGCCATTGTCAGCATATGCGCCGACGGCGGTTTGGGTACGGTCGCACTGCTGGTGAATTGATCGTCGAAGAAAGTCGACCTGTCGACTTATGCTTCGGACGCAGAGCCCGCTCCTACCTTCGCTGGCTTGTACCCGAGCTTGCGGGAGCATAGATGGAGCTGGCGTTTGGTGTTGCCGCCGTCGCCCATCTGAACGGCTCTTGCTGCTTTTGGACTGATCGCTGCCTCCGCTGAACGAGCGGACTAATATGTTAGGCGTCCCGAGCGATGGCTGATTCCTCTGCTGCCGCGACCGCTCCCCTGCAACCACCCAGCAAAATGACGGTCACGCTGCATGTCAACGGCGTGGAACGGCGATTGACCATTGCGCCGTGGACCACATTGCTCGATGCGCTGCGCCTCTATCTCGATCTCACCGGGACCAAGAAAGGCTGCGACCACGGCCAGTGCGGCGCTTGCACCGTTTTGGTTGAGGGTCGGCGCATCAATTCCTGCCTCACCCTTGCCGTGATGAAGGATGGCGCGCAAATCACCACGGTTGAGGGCCTGGCGCAGGGACACACGCTGCATCCGTTGCAGCAGGCCTTCATCGACCACGATGCATTTCAGTGCGGCTACTGCACGCCGGGCCAGATCTGTTCTGCGATCGGGCTCATTGCCGAGGGCAAGGCGCGCACCGCCGACGATATCCGCGAGCTGATGAGCGGAAATATCTGCCGCTGCGGCGCCTACACCAACATCGTGGCGGCCATCGGAGAAGTGATGTTCGGCAAGGCCGGGCAGAGTGAACGCGCGCCATGAACAATTTCGGCTACAGTCGGGCGAATGACGTCGCCGATGCGGTGCGCCAGATCGCGGCCGACCCCGGCGCCAAGTTCATTGCCGGCGGCACCAATCTCATCGATCTCATCAAGGAGGATGTCGCGCGCCCATCGCGCCTCATCGACATCACGCGTCTGCCGCTTGCGAAGGTCGAGGAGACGGCAGATGGCGGCTTGCGCATCGGCGCCCTGGTTCCCAACAGCGACCTTGCGCACCACCCGCAGATCGAGGCGCGCTATCCGTTGCTGGGCAGCGCCATTCTCGCCGGAGCTTCGCAGCAATTGCGCAACATGGCCTCGACCGGAGGCAACCTGCTGCAGCGAACGCGCTGCCTTTATTTCTACGACACCACAACCCCATGCAATAAGCGCGAACCCGGCAGCGGCTGCTCGGCGATCCACGGCATCAATCGAATGCACGCAATCCTCGGCACGAGCGAGCACTGCATCGCGATCCACCCCTCCGACATGTGCGTGGCGCTCTCGGTGCTCGAGGCGCGCGTATTGGTAAGTGGGAGCGGGGGCGAGCGCAGCATTGCCTTTGCCGACTTCCATCGTCTGCCTGGCGATGCGCCGCACCTCGACAGCAATCTGCGTGCGGACGAGATCATTACCGCCATCGAGCTGCCGCCCAAAGGCTTTGCCAGGAATTACACGTATCTGAAGATCCGCGATCGCCTGTCATATGCCTTCGCGCTCGTTTCCGTTGCTGCCGGTCTCGAGCTCGACGGTGAGACCATCAGGGACGCGCGCTTCGCGCTCGGCGGGGTCGCGCACAAACCCTGGCGTAATACGGCGGCGGAGGCTCAGTTGCAGGGAGCGCGCGCAACCAGCGAGAGCTTCGCGCGCGCGGCCGATACCGTGCTGCGAGACGCCCGCGGGTTTGGCCACAACGACTTCAAGATCGAGTTGGCCCGGCGCGCGATTGTGCGTGCCCTCACCCAGGCCGCGCGCGGCACCCCGCAGTCGCAGGCGGACAAACGGATAAGATAGAGCAGGCTTTGATGAAGTGTCACAAGGCGCCGTGGCTTGCGTCACCTCTCCCGGAGGGACCCCTGCGGGGAGAGGTAGAGACACCGCGGGAGTGCGCATGACGGCCACCACATACCTGGGCAAGCCGACCTCGCGCATCGAGGGGCGGGAGAAGGTGACGGGGGCGGCCAAATATGCCGGCGAGTACAACGTGCCCGCCCTTGCGCACGGCTTTGTCGTGTCGTCCGCCATCGCCAAGGGCCGCATCAAACGCATCCACACCGCGGAAGCGCTCGCGGTTAGCGGCGTGCTCGACGTGTTCAGCCACGCCCACCGGCCCAAGCTCGCCTCTTCGGACGAGAAATATAAAGACGACATCGCGCCCGACGGCTCGCCCTTCCGCCCGCTCTACGACGACCGGGTCCGCTTTAGCGGCCAGCCGGTCGTCCTCGTCGTCGCCGAGGAGCTGGAAATCGCGCGCTTTGCGGCATCCCTGGTGCGCATTGAGTACGAGCCGGAAGCGCACGTCACGGATTTGGAAGCGCAGCGTAAACGCGGTGCGATATCGGCGCCCGACCCTTCGCACGCGCACAAGCGAGGCGATCCCGCGCGCGCCTTCGAGCAAGCAGCGGTCAAGGTCCAAGCCGAATATCGCATGCCCGTCGAGCACCACAATCCGATGGAGCCATACGCGACAACGGCGGTATGGGAGGGCGGCGGCCGCATTACCGCGTATGACAAGACCCAGGGACCGCAGAACAGCCGGAACTATGTCGCCGATCTTTCCGAGCTGCCGCGCGACAAGGTGCGCGTGCTGTCGCCTTATGTCGGAGGCGGCTTCGGGTCCGGGTTGCGCCCGCAATATCAGTTGCCGCTTGCCGTGCTGGCGGCCCGCGCGCTCAAACGCTCGGTGCGCGTGACGCTGACGCGCCAGCAGATGTTCACGCTCGGCTACCGCGCTGGTCTTGTTCACGAGCTTGCGCTTGGCGCGAACCGTGACGGAACGCTGGTCTCGTTCCGGCACAACACCGTCGCCATGACCTCGCAGTTCGAGGATTTCCAACGCAGTTTCGTCACCTGGTCGAGCATGCTCTACCGCTGCGCCAACAGCGAGCTGGGCCAGCGCCTGGTGAAGCTCGATCAGAACACGCCCTGCGACATGCGCGCGCCCGGCGGAGCGGAAGGCCTCTATGCCATTGAATGCGCGATGGACGAGCTCGCCTGTGCGGCCAACATCGATCCCCTGGAGCTGCGGCTGATTAACTATTCCGACAAGGACCAGATCGAGAATCGTCCGTTTAGCAGCAAAGAGCTGCGCGAATGCTATCGGCAGGGTGCGGAAAAATTCGGCTGGTCCAAGCGCACTCCGGAGCCGCGCTCCATGCGCGAGGGCAACGAGCTCGTCGGCTGGGGAATGGCGAGCGGCATCTGGGAAGCGATGCAGCTGAAGGCGAGCGCGCGGGCGGTGATTACCGCCAATGGCAGCGTCGAGATCGCAAGCGCGACCGCCGATATCGGTCCGGGCACGTACACCATGATGGCCCAGATCGCGGCCGAGATGCTCGGCGTGCCGTTGCAGGACGTCACGGTGAGGCTCGGCGATTCCAGCCTGCCCGATGCGCCGGTCGAAGGCGGCTCGTTCACCACGTCCTCGGTGGGCTCCGCCATTCACGGCGCCTGCCGCGCGGTGCAGAAGGAGCTTTTGCGGCTCGCGCAGCGAATGCCGGGATCACCGCTTGCAGGAGCGAGCATTGACGACGTGGTCTTCGCCGAAGGCAAGATCCGGCACAAACAGGGTGCAAGCCGCGAGATCCCGGTGGTAGACGCGATGCGCTCGGGTCGCGCCGATCGGATCGAGCAAGAGGCGACCGCAGAGCCGAACGAGGACGGCAAGACTTCCCGCTACACCCATTCGGCGGTATTCGCCGAGGTCAAGTTCGATGCGCAGCTTGGCGTCATTCGGGTCACGCGGGTGGTCAGCGCGGTCGCGGCCGGCCGCATCCTCAATCCGAAAGTCGCCGGCAGTCAGATTGTCGGCGCGGTGGTCGGCGGCATCGGAATGGCGCTGCATGAGGAGACCGCGACCGACCATCGTTTCGGGCGGTTCATGACCCACAATCTTGCCGATTATCACGTGCCGGTGAATGCCGACATTCATGCCATTGATGTGATCTTCGTCGAGGAGAAGGACGATGAGATCAACCCGCTCGGTATCAAAGGTGTGGGCGAGATCGGCATTGTCGGCACGGCGGCGGCGATCGCCAATGCCATCTATCATGCGACCGGCAAGCGCGTGCGCGACCTGCCCATCACGATCGACAAGCTGCTGCGGGATTGAATTTTCTGGATCGCCGATGGATTGTAAGCCTTGTTCTGACCAGCCCGAAAAGCAGCCCGGATTGAGCGAGGCGAAATCCGGGAAAACATGCGCTTGGAGTCGCGCCTCCCGGGTTTTGCCCGTCTCCGCTAAAGCTTCGACGGGCCAATTCCAGCAGGCCGCCGAAGCCTTGGCGAAGGCGGCTGCGCTCGACCCGGGTTACCGTTCAACTAACGTGAGGGTGATACGATGAAACGCGAAGATGTAAAAGTGCGAAGGCTCGCGCCGCTCGACACGCCGACCGATCTCAAGCCCGATGCGGTCAAGGATATTTCAGGCGCGCTCAACATCCTGCTCGCGGACATGTTCGCGCTCTACCTGAAGACCAAAAACTTCCACTGGCATGTGTCGGGCCCGCACTTTCGCGACTATCATCTTCTGCTGGACGAGCAGGCCGACCAGATCTTCGCCACAACCGACGCAATCGCCGAGCGCGTGCGCAAGATCGGCGGCATGACGCTGCGCTCGATCGGGCAGGTCGGCCGCCTGCAGCGGGTCATGGACAACGATGCTGAATATGTGACGCCGCTCGACATGCTTGCCGAGCTGCGTGACGACAACAAGGAGCTCGCCGCCAACATGCGCGAGACCCATGGCCTCTGCGATGACGGGGACGATATCGCGACCGCAAGCCTGTTGGAGGTCTGGATCGACGAGGCCGAGCGGCGGACCTGGTTCCTGTTCGAGGCGAGTCGCCGCGCGCAACCCGGCGCATAAGAAAATTAATCGTTCCGCGCAAACGCTCGCGTCTGCACGGACCAAACCAGCAGTCCGAGAATCATGGCGATCGGCAATACCAGAGCCCATAGCGCCACGCTGGAATAGACAAGAGCGCCGGCGATCGTGCCGGTGAGAAAGCCGGCGGCGACCCGCAGCACGGCGTTGAGACGCTCGCTTGTCGAGGTGAGCCGCGCAGCAGCTTGATCGTCTCGCGCAATCCTTCGCGCATGCCAGGCGAGAAGCGTCTGCGTGGCCAGGACTGCAATCTGGGTTGTGTTCGTGGTCATCACATTGGTCGACGGCATCCCGCGCATGATGAGCTGCACCGCGGCGCTTTGCACGCCCATCGCTGAGAGCCCGAACAAACCGGCGGCGACCGCCAATGGCGCGTTGGGATAGACAAAAGGTTCTCCGACCGTCCCAACCATGAGAAATGCCGTGAGCAATGCGCCTTCGAGCGCCAAGCTCCAGGCAAGCGGGGAGCCGCGCCGGTCACCCACAAGCGCCACGAGCAGCGTGGTCGCTACGCCCGCAATGAGAAAGGTCGGTATCGCAAGGATGGTCAGAAGAATGCCCGGCTCGCGCTGGGCGATCTGCGCCCCCACCGTAACGAAGCTGCCGGTAAGCTGAGCGACGAAAAAACCGAACAGCGCAAGGAAGGTGGAGCTGTCCACATAGCCCGCGACAAAGCTCAGCAGCAAGGAAGCGGTTCGAGCGTCGCGGCTTTCCTGTTCCGGCTGAGCCATATCGGGCGCCTCTCGTTGTGATTGCTTCGGCCCGTCATGCGCGGGCTTGATTCGAGTTGCATCAACGGGAGTGTAATATGCGGCGCATCCAAAGCCTCGCTTCCGATCGCCCTTCGCAGGCCAGCTCCGGAACATGACTGCCGGCACCACACAAAGCACACAGGGCGCAGACCAGGCGTCCTCCCCGTGGGCTCCATTCCGTCACACCGCATTCACGTTGCTGTGGATCGCCACCGTGGTCGCAAACGTCGGCACCTGGATGTACAACGCTGCGTCCGGCTGACTCATGACGAGTCTTGATCCTGATCCGCTCATCGTTTCACTCGTTCAAGTCGCAAACACGCTGCCGATATTTCTCTTGGCGCTGCCCGCCGGTGCCTTGGCGGATGTGGCCGACAGGCGACGCTTTCTGTTCTGGAACGAAGCGATAATAACGGCTCTCTCGGGGGTGTTCGCGGTCTTCGTCGCGCTTGATCTCGTAACGGCACGCCTGTTGCTCCTGTTTACGTTTCTGATCGGGATCGGCGGAGCGCTGACCGCCCCTGCTTGGCAGGCGATCGTGCCGCAGCTCGTCCCGAGACGAGACCTCGCCCCTGCAATCTCGGCGAACAGTGTCGGCTTCAACATCAGCCGGGCGATCGGCCCGGCGCTCGGAGGCGCCGCCATTGCATGGTTGGGAATCGCCGCGCCGTTCTGGATCAACACGATCGCTAATCTCGGTGTGCTCGGGGTTCTGTGGTGGTGGCGCTCGCCGCAGCGAAGCGTTGCTAGTCTTCCCGCCGAACGGGTCAGCAACGCCATCGTGACCGGCATTCGCTATGCCAGATACAATTCGCATTTGCGCGCGACCTTGATGCGCGCGGTGGGGTTTTTCCTGTTCGGCAGCGCCTACTGGGCCTTGCTTCCGCTGGTTGCGCGCAACCAGATCGCCGGCGGCCCCGAGCTCTATGGAATAATGCTCGGCGTCATCGGGGTCGGAGCCGTGACCGGTGCATTCGCGCTGCCCTGGTTCAAGAAAACGCTGGGTGCTGATCGGGTGGTCGCCGCAGGAACCCTTGGCACTGCAGTCGCGCTCATTCTGTTCGGCCTCGCCCGCGACACGCTGACCGGCTTGTTCGCAAGCCTTATCGCGGGTGCGTGCTGGATCGGCGTATTGGCAACTCTGAACGTGTCGGCTCAGGTCGCATTACCGGAATGGGTGCGCGGGCGTGGGCTTGCGGTATACATGACGGTTTTCTTCGGCGCCCTGTCGCTTGGCAGTCTCATCTGGGGCAAGCTCGCCGGTGTGATCGGGCTCACGCCCGCCCATTTTGCCGCCGCCGCGGGCGCACTCGTTGTCATTCCGCTGACCTGGCGATGGAAACTGCAAACGGGCGGCGGGGTTGACTTAACCCCGTCCATGCATTGGCCCCCGCCTCTCACCGCGCGCGACATCGAGCATGATCGCGGACCCGTGCTCGTGAGCGTTGAATACCGCATTGATCCGCGCGAGCGGAACGCATTTCTTCGTGTGCTCAACCAGCTGGCGCGTGAACGCCGGCGCGACGGTGCCTATCGGTGGGGCGTGTTCGAGGATGCCGCGGATGAAGGCCGTTTCGTCGAAACATTTCTGGTCGAGTCCTGGCTTGAGCACCTGCGCCAGCACGAGCGCGTCACCAGCGCGGACCGGTTGCTGCAAGATGAAATTGCGCGTTTTGTGAAAGACGGCGCACCAAAGGTCACCCATTGGATCGCTGCCGAGCCCGACGATGTGTGCTAATCCCTGCCCTGAAAGGGGAGGCTGGCCGCGCAAGGCGGCCGGGTGGGGTCTTACCGGGCCGCAGCAAATGCCTTATGGCTGCTCGGCTGAAACCGGATCCGAGGCCGGAAAGGTGTTCTTGAGGGCCTCGTCGAGTTGCTCCTCTTGCCGCGCGCGCTCGCGTTCTTCCCGCTCGCGGTCATCCTGCTGGCGTTTGGGCTTCGGCTCAGGAATCATTTTTGCATCCTGCCTTGCGACCTTCTGCCCAACCCAACCGCCCCAGTTTCGCACATATGCTCCCGGGACGCCATTTGCCAGCGCCAGCAATCTATAGCTGCCTGCCCTGCGCATCGAAGAACGGATGTGGTCCGCTGAAATCGCCGATCGGCACGACGTGAGTCACCAATTCGCCGTGCTCATCGCCGGCAAACCATGCGTGCAAATGAAATGCCGGCGGCTCGATCATGAGCGAAGGGGCATATCGCTCCTCGAGATCGAGCGCGACCGCGTGGCTCGGCGCGGGACAGATCGTTGTGGGAATGCCGGCAAACATGGTCAGCGTCGTGCGATGAACATGACCGGCCGCTATCAGCCGCACGCGTGAGTGCCGCTTTAGCAAAGGCGCAAAATCGTTTGTGTTGCGCAGACACTGCCGATCCATATGTTTGATGCCGGTGACGAAGGGCGGGTGATGCAAAAAGAGTAAAGCCGGGCGTGCCGGCGACACGCTCAGCGCCGCATCGAGCCAGCGCAGGGTGTCCCCATCAAGCACGCCATGGGGTGCGCAGGGGACGCTCGAATCAATCAGCACGAGGTCAAGCGGCCCGACCGCGAGCGAAAGATTGAGCGCGCCCGTCGCTTGGGCATAGGGCTGAGCCGGAAACGCAGCGCGCACAAGCGCGCGCGCGTCGTGGTTGCCGGGAATGACTGCGATCGGAATTTCGAGCGGCGCGAGCAGGCGGTTGAGGTGCTCGTACTCGTCTTCGGCGGGCGTATCGACCAGATCGCCGGAAACAATCACGATCTCCGGCCGCGGACGCAAGCGATTGAGCTGCGCAATGCAACGCGTGAGCGCCGCCGCGGTATCGACTTTGCCGTAGGCCAGCGCGCCCGGTCGTTTGATGTGCAGGTCGGAGATCTGTGCCACCAGAACAGGGGGCGCCGTCACCGCCGATCTCCGGGCAGCAGCCGGACGGCATCCGGCTCGATCGCAAGGCCGACGCGCTCGCCCACTTTGACGTCCGTTGAATTTGCTACGCTGAGCACGAGCGGCCGGTCGGCGGCGCCGGTCACGATCAGCCGCGCTCGATCGCCGACAAAGCTGACGGCGTCGACACGCCCGCAAAGAGCGGCGCGCTCCGGGGGCACGATCGCAATCGCTTCCGGGCGTACCATTGCCGTCACAGCGCCCGCGGGAGCGCCGTTTCCCAGCTTTATGCGGCCGCCGGGAAGCTTCAGCTCGCCGTTCTCGATGCTTGCTTCCAGGATGTTCGCGGCACCGACGAACTCGGCGACGAACCGGCTCTGCGGGGAAAAATAGATCTCGCGCGGCGATCCGATCTGCGCAATGGCGCCGTTGCGCATCACCACGATGCGGTCACCAAGCGCCATCGCTTCGGCCTGATCGTGCGTGACATAGATCGTCGTGATCCCGAGCGTGCGCAGCAGGCGATCGAGCTCGCTGCGCAGCCGCTCGCGCAACGCCGCATCGAGTGCGGTGAGCGGCTCGTCGAGCAGGAGCACGCTTGGTTGCACCGCCACTGCCCGTGCCAGCGCCACGCGCTGGCGCTGACCGCCGGAGAGCTGAGTGATCCGCCGGTGCTCGAATCCCTCGATGCCAGTGAGCTTCACCAGCTCCGCGACACGCGCCGCGCGCTGCGCTTTTCCAATGCCGCGGATTTTCAACCCGTAGCCGATATTTTCGGCAACGCTCATATTCGGAAACAGGGCGTAGGACTGAAACACCATCCCGACCTTGCGCTGCTCGATTGGCACCTTCGTCACGTCGGCATCATTGAAAAACACGCGCCCGCCGGCGTCCGGCGCCTCCAGCCCCGCGATGATGCGCAGGAGAGTGGTCTTGCCGCATCCGGAGGGGCCCAGAATGACGACGGTCTCCCCGCGCGCGACTGCGAGCGTCACCGGATCGAGCGCGCGGGAGCCGCCGGGGAAGCTCTTCGCGCAGGCCTCGAGCCGGAGCGAGACGCCATGACTGTTGCTCATGATCGCTCCAGCGTGCCCCGGCGATCCGCGAGAAGCTGCATGGCGACCAGCAACGGAATGATCATCAGGAAGAACACAAGCGTATACGCTGAGGCGACCTCCAGGCGCATCGAGGCGTAGCTGTCCGCCAGTCCGACCGGCAGCGTCTTGGTGAGCGGCGTGTGCAGCATCCAGGTCAGGTTGAACTCACCGAGCGAGAGCGTGACCACGGCAAGGGCGCCGGCGAGAATGCCCGGCCGCGCATTCGGCACGATCACGTCGCGGAATCGGCGCCATGGTCCGGCGCCAAGCGAGGCGGCACTTTCGTCGAGCGTCTTGACGTCGATACCAGAGAGCACGGCCATCACCGCGCGAACCATGAACGGCAGGGTGAATACGACGTGCCCGGTCAGGATGAACAGCCAAGAGCGGCGGAAATCGCCAAAGCCGTTGTAGGTGAGGAGGAGTGCGAGCGCGATGGCGAGGCCCGGAATGGCGAGCGGCAGGGTGATGACCTCTTCCACGGTGCGCGCGAACCGGCCTCCGCGTACATTGAGTGCATAGGCTGCGGGCACGCCGACAACGAGAGTTGCGGCAAGTGTTGCGATCGCGATCAGTAACGAGCGCGCGATTGTCTCAGCGTAGAGATCCCACACCGCGACAACCCATTGCAGCGTGAGTCCCGAGCCAATGCCGCGAAAATAATTCACGGTGATGCCCGCCAGCATGGAGAGGATCGCGGGCACAATAAGAAAGGCGGCGACCAGTGCCGTGAACAGAAGCTGGCCGCCAAAAATCACTCGATCGCGCATGCCGTCAACCCGCCGCAGCGATCGTTCCGCCGGTCAGCGAACGAGAAAGCGCCAGCATCGCCCATGCCACGAGCCCAAGTCCGACCGACAGCGCCGCCGCCATCGCGATATTCGCCGACAACGTGAACTCGGTGTAGATCACCATCGGCAGCACGTCGATGTTGGTTGCAAGCGTGAACGCCGTTCCGAACGCGCCCATGGCCGTGGCGAACGCAATGGCACCGGATGCGACGAAGGCCGGCACGAGGGCAGGCAGAATCACATCGCGGTGCACGGCCCACGGGCCGGCGCCGAGCGCGCGGGCGGCTTCCTCGAGTGCGGGATCGAGCTTCTCGATGGCCGCCATGATGGTGAGGATCACGCGCGGAATGGAAAAATAGAGGTAGCCCAGGAACAGTCCCTGGATCGAATAGGCGAATACCAGCTTCTCTCCAATGAGCCGGCTCGTGAGCTCACCGACGAGCCCCTGCCGCCCAGCCAGCAGGATGATCATGAAGCCGACAACCACGCCGGGAAACGCGAGCGGAAAGGTCAGCATCGCGACCAGCACGGCACGGCCGGGAAAGCGGTGTCGTTGCAGGAACAGCCCTGCGATTGTTGCAATGGCAAGGCTTGCCGCGGTCGTCGCGGCAGCGAGAAGCACCGTGTTGATCAGGGTCGCGCGATAGCGCGGTTGAGTGACGATTGCCGCATAGGCCGAAAGCCCGGTTTCGCCGCTTGCGCCGACAATCACGAGCTTCACCATCGGCAGTAGAAAGAACGCCGCAGCAACGACGGCGAGCGGCAAAAGGCAGAGCCGCAGGAAGGACCTATGCGAAAGACCGCGAGCATGTCCCGCAAAAGTGGGAACCGGTTTTGCGAAAAAGGACATGCTCAAACATAAGATAGAGCAGGATGACCATTCAAAGAAAGGTGATCCTGCTCTATCGAGGGCGACGCGGAACTCGGCATGAGCGCAGAATCGTGCTCCGAACGCGGAGCAGAGAATGCCCTAACGCACGTCGGCGAGGTAGCGGTCGGTAAAGGCCTTCTGCGCCGATTCCATCGCCGCCCAATCGACAGTCTTGGCGCGCACATAGTCGCTGTCGGGGAGGAACTTGCTCTTCACCGCATCAGGCAGCGGGATCGGACGCGCGGGGCGCAGATAAGCGTTGGTCCAGATGGTCTGACCCTTGTCCGACAGCAGATAATCGAGGACCTTTTGCGCTTTTGCCTTGTCCGGAGCGCCCTTCACGAGACTGACGACGTACGGAAATACCACGGATCCTTCGCATGGGATGACGAATTCAAATTGGCCCTTTTCGGTATATTTCGCGCGGTAGGCATTGAAGTCGTAATCGAAGAGAATCGGGATCTCGCCGGAAACGACGCGCGCGTAGGAGGTCTGCTTTGGCACGATCGGCTGGTTCTTCTGCAGGTCCTTGAAGAACGTCACTGCCGGCGTGAAATCCTTCTCCGAGCCGCCGAGCGCCAGGTTGACCGCGACTGCGCCCACATAGCCGACCGCCGCGGAAGAGGGATCGAGATAGCCGACCATCCCGCGATAGTCGTTCTTGAGCAGATCCTTCCAGCAGGCGGGGACAGGCTTGCCGCCGAGGGCGTCCCTGTTGACGAACAGTCCGAGCGTTCCGGAATGGATGGTCGTCCAGTCGCCGTCCGGGTCTTTGAGGCCGCTGGGGACCTCCTCCCAACCCTTCGGCTTGTAAGAGTCCACCACTGCGGCTGTCTTCGCCTTCATTCCGAAATTGACGCCGTAATAGGCAATATCGGCGACCGGGTTGGCCTTCTCGGCAATGAGCTGGGACAGCGTCTGGCCGGAATTCTTGTTGTCGAATGGAATGTCGAAGCCGAGATCGGTCTTGATCGCCTTGAGCATGGAGGCCCAGTCAGCCCATTCCGGCGGACAATTGTAACAGATCACGTCGGCGGCCTGCGTGGGCGCGCATGTCGCGATCACCGCCATCCCGGCCAAGGGTAAGGCCAAGGCCAGCGCTGATACTGTTCTCCTCATGATTTTCTCTCCCGGCGCAGGTAGCAGCTCTGCTGTTTATCGACGATCGATGTCGCTATTGCGACACAAGCGGGCGCTCGAGCAGCGCGCGAGCGTGAGTCATCGCGGGATCCACGACGCAGAGTAACAAGGCGCGGCGCAAGCCGTCAGGCATCAATTCAGTGGTTGTTTCGCTTCCTTCCAGGCCGCAATCCCACCGCGATACCAGTATACCCGTGGAAATCCCATTTGGATCGCGCGCAACGCCCCGTTGTAGCCCGCCCAATGCTTCACATCCCTGGAAAAAAATATGATGGGTACACGCCATTCGTTACCCGTGAGCGTTTGCAGGCTGGTCCATAGCTCTTTTTGAATCGTATCCTCGAAATCTCCGGCGCGGCCCGCCGCGGCGATGCGCTTGGCGGCCGGGAGTGTCGGATGTTTCGGGTCGCTCCAGGCATCGACGAGCACAAAGGTCAGGCCATCGGCGCCTGCCTTCTCATAGTCGCCCAGCTTGTTGTGCTTGAAGGCAGCATACAATTCCGCCGTCGTGAGCAGTCTCCCGCCCGGAATCCGGCTCGGCGTGACCGATTCGACTTCGTCCAGCAGCCCACCTGTCGGTTCAATGGCGTCATCCGTTTCATTTGCGTAGTTGACCCCATGTGCCGGCTGTGGCCCGAGCGGCACAATGGAGGATCCCTCAAGATTCTTGAGCTTCTCCTCCATTTGCTTGTCACGCTCGATGGTCGCAACATACTCTTGCAATGCTTGCTCCAGATTGAAATCGGTCGGATCCCTGCCGAGGGCCTGCGCCCATTTCTCCCCCAAATCCCGTAGCGTCGCGAGAGCTGCCTGCGCTTGCTGCTCCGACTCGGATGCCCGTTTCGCAGCCTCCTGCGCCTGTGCATTCGACTTCGCCAGTTCAACACCTGTGTCTTCGAGCTGGCGTACATAAGCGCGCTCAAGTTGCAGTTGGCGAGCCATGAGAATCGCGGGAATGCCGATGACGAGCGCCACCACGACGCCTCGCATCAGCGCAGTTCGCCGGCGCCGGCTCTGCTCCGCTCGCCGGCTGGCATCGAGAAAAGCCGTCGTGGCGTCGAACTCGCCTCCGTAGCGCTTCGCCCATTCGGCGGTCGGTTTCATCTCCTCCTGCCAGGAGGCAAGCATTGCGAGCTCGCGGCCTTGCAGCAGATCGCCATCGGCCATTCGATCCTTGAGCCGCCGCCAGTGCTGGGCCGCGCGGGATTCCTTTTCGAGCCAGCGCGAGAGCTTGCCCCATTGCCGGATCAGGCTCTCATGGCTGATGTCGATGATGGTGTCCTCGTCCAATTCCCTCCTGTTGTTCGGATCGAGCTCGGGAGTGAGGAAATTGCAGCCTGCCATCCGGAACGTATCGACGACTTTTCGCACGCCCTCCTTGTTGCCGCCGGCAAGCTTCACCAATTCGCTGAATGGCATCGGCCGGCGCACGGCATCGGCGACGGTCGATCCGGATACAAGAGCCCGGAACACGGTCTCGACCACAGGCTCCAGGTCTTCCTTTGCAAGCTCATTGAGCAGCTGATCGGCATGGGCATTGAGCGAGCCGCTTAAGCCGCCGATCGTCTGGTAATCCGACAGCCGAAGCACGATCGGCGCCCGCTCGCCGGCAGGCTCACGGCCGCGGCGTTCGCGCGCGCGTAGCCACATCCGGTTGAGCGTGTATTGGAGGAGCGGCAGTTGATCGGCGCGGCGGACGAGGCGTTCGAGCTGATCGCCGGCCTCGCTATCGTCCCAGGGAGCAAAACTCGCGAGGTCGTTCAGCAGCCGGTTGACCAGGGGAAGCTCAAGCCTGATGCCGCAAACGCCCGCCGGTCCCTCGATGGCGGCACGGCACTGCTCCCGCGTCATCCGCGGTGTCAGAACCATGCCGCGGCTGATCGCCTCGGCAAGCCCGTCGATCAACGCGCAGGCGCCGAGATATTCCGAGCGCATGGTGATCGTCACGTAGATCGGAAACTCCGAGCTGTGCGCAGCCTCCAGCAGCAGTGCAACGATGGCCTGGGTTTCCTCACGCGTCGCATAGTCGTGGTACCGGAACAGCTCTTCGAACTGGTCTACGAGCAGCAGCAGATTGGTGCCTTTTGGCAGATTGCCGTCGCGGCACCATTCAATGATCGATCGCGGACCGCGCGCCAGAAAGCCGCGTAAAAGGTCAAGCTCGGCAGCCGTCGGCGGCGCAACGGATTCGCTCGCCAAGAGAGCGAGCGCGAGATTTTTGAGCGGCGCGCTGCCGGGACGGCATTCCGCGATGAGCCAGCTCGATCCGGCTTTCCCCATCAGTCCAAGCTCGAGCGCATCGAGGAGCCCCGTGCGCACAACCGATGATTTGCCCGTTCCGGAAGAGCCAAGGACGGCCAGGAAGCGGGTCTCCCCCAGCCGGTCCACCATGGTGTTGACGCAGTCCTCGCGGCCGAAAAACAGGTCGGATTCGTCGCGACGGAACGACCGCAGCCCGGGATAGGGAGTGCGTCCGTTCAAGGTCACAATCGCAGTTCCTTGATGATCTTGCCCACCCGCTCAAGCGTGGCGCCATCCTGACAATCGATCATTTCGAAGCCGGTGACTCCAACCTCGGCCTTCGGTGCAGGCGGGCCAAACAGGATACTCTTGAGATGCAACGGCTCCTTGCGCCGGTTCTCCAGCTTGATGAAGCGTCGCAGCTGGGCCCGCACCCAGGCCAGCGAAGACTTGCCGTAAATCAACAGCAATCCTTTGCAGTCAATCAGGTTCGCCTCCAGATCCTCCTCGATCTCCTTGGCGGAGCCGTCATACATCGGGATCGAAGCGTAATAGTTGTTGGCGTTGAATGCCGCGGCGAGCGTCTGCGCGAGATCCTGATCGTTGCGGTCAGCGTTGATGAAGAAGAAGTCGCCCTTGTTCGGAGCAGGTCGGGCCTGCTCGAGGCCTGCAATGGCCGCCGAGATTTCCTTCATGAATTCCTGCAGACCCATGACGCGGACATCCGGGCCATCGAGCAGGTGCCGGTCCCAATTGATGGCAGGCACCTTGTCGGGACTGATGTCCGGATGTCGCCACTGCAGGATCTTGATGCCGCGGCGTATGGCAGCATCAAATTGAAACTGGGCGTGGCTCTTGGACTGCTCGCCGTCTCCGCGCAGATCGCCCGGCCGGGGCGAACGGTAACGGCTCAGCAGCTGAACAAACAAATCGGCGCGATCGAGGTCGGCCGCTACCGCGGCTGCGAACTTGCTGCCGTTCTCGGGATATTCACCTTCCGGAATAACCTTCAGTCCATAATCCTCAAGATATGCGTTGACCTTCTGCCGTTCGTCGTAAAGATCATCGTTGACTTGCGCGAGCATTACCGTGCGCGGCTTGTCGAGCGCAGGCGCCTTGGCCATCGCAGCCTTCTCGGTCGGCGCACGCGCGGGCTCGTTTCGATCGCGTTCGCCCGCACCCTCGGATTCTCCTCGCTTGCGCATGTCGCGCAGCAGCAACACGAGATGCTGCGCGAGCTGCTGCACCCGCTCATTGTACCGGATCGGATCGGAAGCCGGGCTCAGCTGAAGCTCGGTTCCGGAGTCCCTGTCCGTTCGATAAAATCGAGTTCGCTTGAGGTTTTCGATCTCCGGCGGAAGTCGGCTGGCTTCCACCGGGAGTATCTCAATGGTTATGATACGGTTGGGCTCGCCCGAGCGCTTGGCGGTCTCGTGGAACGCCTGCAGCTCGTCGCGCGTCCATTGGCGCTCGACATAGCTTGGAGAAAAAACCGCCAGGAACGCCGCCGAATTCCGCGCGTTCTCAATCAGCGCGTCCAGATCATGATAGGCGCGCAGTCCGACCTCGTCGAAGAAGATCTCGACATCGCTGCCCAGACGCCGGCGCAGCGCCGTTGCGAGGTCGTTGCGGAAATGGCTGACCCAGCGCACGTCCTGAGCATCGGGCTCGTTGTCGATGCTGGCGTAGCTGAAGAAGATGTCATTGGTGAATCCGGACACATAGGCCATAGTTCAACCGAGGTTTGCTCCAAAGCGATGGAAACACCAGGCTACGTAGGAAGACCCGATCAAGAGTTACAGCACGGCTTGATCGAGAGCAACGAATCCTGCGCATTGGAGCCGAAAAATCCCACACTTTCAACCGTGTACATGGCTCATTGCGGCGACGGCGATTGCATCTTGCACTCGACGGCAAAGCAAGCTTCAATCGGTGGAACCCGAGCCGTTCCTCCCCCGCTGAGAGTTCCACATGCGCTCCTTCCTCGCGACGATTGCTGTTGTAGCCATGGCCTTGGTCACGCTGGCGCCTTGCTTCGGTCAGTCTTCGCCCGAGCTGTTCACGACCTTGAAACCGGAGGACGTCGCGGGAATTCTGCGCGATGCGGGCTACCGCGCCGAGATCGTGAAGGAGAACAACCGCGTGTTCGTGCGCTCTGGAATGGCCGGGTACAACGTCTACGTTTACCCCTACGGCTGTCAGGAGGGTCGCTGCGCATCGCTGCAATTTTCCCTCGGGCTCACGAAAAACGCGGACTTTACCTTGAGCATGGTGAATAAGTGGAACCAGGAAAAACGCTTCGCGAAGGCCTATCTTGATACGAATGGAAACCTCTACCTCGAAAGCGACGTATATTTCGACGGCGGGGTCACCAAGGATACCGTGACGGCTTGGGCGCGGCTCTATGACAGTCTCGTAGGTGATTTTCGCCAAATGATGAATCAGTTGGGAAAGAAGTAGAATTCAAGGCCATGGAGGAGTACAGGGCCAGCCAGCGCGCTATGCGCGAAAAGACTGCCCGCTTGAGAGCATTGCGATTGGCACGCGACCAAGCCAAGCATGTTTAGACACGGACGACGGCAGGTGTCATTGGGCACAATTCCAGTCGTGGCCGCAGGGTTGGCTGTGCTGATATTGCAGCAGACCGCAAGCTACGCTGCCGACGAGCCGGATCTGATCTTCAAGCGATCAACCGTGTTCAAGCTGGTTACCCCGAACGATAAACTCGCAACCTATGGTGTGGATGATCCCGAGATCGATGGCGTAGCGTGCCACTTTACCGTTCCCGAGCGAGGAGGTCTGACCGGCTGGATCGGGATAGCCGAGGAGGTTTCCGACATTTCGCTTGCGTGCCGGCAAATCGGGCCGATTCGTTTCAAGAAGAAATTTGCGCAAGGCGAGGACATGTTTCGGCAGCGCCGTTCTGTGTTTTTTAAGAAGATGCAAATTGTCCGCGGATGCGACGTAAAACGCAACGTGCTCGTCTACATGGTCTACTCGGACAAGATCATCGAAGGCTCGCCTAAAAACTCCACATCCTCGGTTCCGATCATGCCGTGGGGAGTGAGCGATCAAATCGAAAAATGCGGAGACTGGATCGAGCGCTGAACAAGCACCCTTAGTTCTCCCGTAGTAGGGCGGGTTAGCGGCCGAAATCGGCGCTTGCCGATTTC
>Ga0209331_1000312_pt1 | contig 17856 bp, 18 predicted proteins | sample JacPinW_OM3H0_M3_FD_187971 | JGI IMG/M metagenome (GOLD analysis project Ga0209331, IMG submission 187971) | Forest soil microbial communities from Algoma, Ontario, Canada - Jack Pine, Ontario site 1_JW_OM3H0_M3 (SPAdes) (version 2) | ecosystem: Environmental > Terrestrial > Soil > Boreal...
CGGTGATGCGACCGCTACCTTAGGGCTGTTTCCGGTCGTCGGACTCGTTTTGCGGCCGTTGTCTGGGACCCTGCTGACGCCGCCGCTCTATCTCGGCCTCCTGTTTCTTTGCACCTTACCGTCGACGGTACAGGATCAGGTCGCCTTCACTTCGATCGCCGGCGGGAATGTCGCGGCGGCGTTGTGCGGCGCTTCGGCTTCGAGCCTTTTCGGTATTTTCCTGACGCCGCTGTTGACCTTTGCCGGCCACGCCTTGGGTCTCATCGTCCTGCCATTGACGGTGTTCTATCAGATCCAGCTCCACGGCCTGCGCCGCGCTCGCCCGGCGCCACGCCAGGGCTGTGAGATCGCCCGCAATAGTCACCCCCTGAGGTGGGTTTTCGCGGTCAATCGTATTCCCCTCTCTGAAGTTTGGCATTCCATCGGGGCGGAAAGGCCGCTGGTGACGATCGAAGCAGGTTCCGTCTGTCGCGATAGCAAGGCTTTTCGGCGGCTTGAGTGGTTTCAAATGTAGTCGACTTCCCTGGCTCCGAAATCGTCGTGTAGCCGCGCTACCTCAACCTCGGCAGTCCGGCCAAGCACAAAGCTGTGACCCCAATGAGCACCACCGAGGAGCGGCCAAGATGAAGACACTTCTCACGGCGTCCCCCTCAGGATCCACTGAAGGGTGGCAAGGAATTGGCCCTATTTGCGGCATTCCAAGCGCGGCCGTCGGCGATGCCGCGTCGGATGATGCCACGTCGGATAGAGTGCCGACCGCGGCGATCCGGCACGCGCTGCGCGCCCTTGCCAGCGAAACCGGACAGCTGACAGGGCTGCGTGGAGTGAAGCTCCTGCGCCCGCTCGTAGCGCAGGCGCACGAGGTCTTGCGCGAGCGCCTCGAGGCGGGCGGTTCAGTCGAGGCCTATCTGCGCGGCAGGACGCGTCTTGCGGACAGCGCGGTGATCGGGTTGCTTCACGTTGCCTCTGTATCCACCCGGATGCGCGGCAACAATATGGTCGCTCCGCTTGCTGCGGTTGCGGTCGGCGGCTACGGACGGAGCGAGTTGGCTCCCGGCTCCGATCTCGACTTACTCTTTCTCCTACCCGAAAGCAGCCAGTCCCGCGCTGGAGCCGTGGCGGCGGCGACGGAAACATGCATCAAGGCGGTCGTTGCTGGGCTGTGGGACCTCGGGTTCGTGCTTGATCATGCAGTGCGCTCGTCCCGGGAATCCCTCGACCTCGCCCGCGATGAGCCTACCGTCCTCGCGAGCCTGCTCAACCGGCGTTTCTTGTGGGGCGGTTTCGGCCTGTTCGGCGCGCTGGATGCCAATCTCGCGGACCTCTTCTCAGGACCGCTTGCCGCGCGCTGGAAGCGCGCCGTTGGCTCAGCCATGGCGAGCACCCGTGGCGACGCGCTCAACGGGGGACAGACGTCCGAGAACGAGCCGGACGTGAAGCAAGGCCCCGGCGGCCTGCGCGATCTGCAGCGCGCGCTCTCGGTGAACACGCTCGCCTCAGGCCGACCAGCCGCGATCGCGGAACCGGCGCTCATCGAGGCGCACCGCTTCCTGTGGCTCGTGCGGTGTCATCTGCATCTTCTCGTCGGTCGCGCCGAGGACCGCCTCAGCTCGGCGCTCCAACCAGACGTCGCGCGCCGGCTCGGGTTCGACGAGCCTCGCGGAACAACCGCGGCGCCGTGTCTGCTGCACATCTTTCGTCGTCACGCGCAAAACGTGCTCCAGGCGGCGGCACTCGCGACACGCTCAATCCCCGCCCAGCCTCGATAGGCGTCTCATGCAACGGATGTTGGCCGTCCTTGCCGCCAATCCTGCGGCCGACGGCGCCGGACTCGTAGCGATGGTGTGTTTCATCGCTTGGCCCCTCTTTCAGGCGAGGTGGATGATGCTCATTGCCTACATCGGCAACAATCTCTGCTTTGCCCTGCATTATGCGCTGCTGGGCCACTGGACCGCGGTGGCGATGAACGGCCTCATGAGCGTGCAGACCGTCGTGGCGATCATGCTCGTTCGCCAGCCGAGATTGCGCTTTGCGTACTATGCGCTGATGCCGGTGTTAGCCCTCGCCAGTGTAGTTACCTGGCAGGGTGTGCCATCGTTCCTCGCGGCCGCCGCGACGACGCTGTCGACGATTGGCCGCATGCAGACCAACGACGTGATCTTGCGTGTTTTACTGCTGGCCGCAACACCGTTCTGGGCAGTCCATGATCTGATCGTCGGCTCTTTTCCTGGCCTTATCGCCGATGTTCTGAGTATGGCGACTGGCGCGACGATGTTGCTGCGGCAATCGCGGTGCGCGGACAGAAGCGATCCCCGCCCAATAGAAGGATCTCGCGAGCCCCGTCATCACGCCGCAAATTCTGCAGCGCGCGACCGCTAGGGCACCACGCGTCGAAGATGACGACTTCGATAATTGAGTGTGCGAGCCGTTCCGGTCGATGTTGCGCTCCATTTCGAGCGCCCATTCCTCGCGTCCTTGCGTCTTCGGAACGTCTCAGGACACGCCGACTCTTATGCGACGGCGCGCGACTATGGCAAAGGCGTTCCAGCGCGTCACTCAACCTGTTGTAACAATCGAGGGCGCGCTGACAGCGCGCCGGTTGAGAACCAGATACACGGCGCCAGCGACGACGATCCCGAACAACCAGCTGAGGTCCGCCCCGCCCAAAAGCCCGGAGAGCGGACCCTGAAGCGCTGGAACGAGGCCGTCCTGAAACGACCAGCCGGCGGCGAGGCCGGCCAGAAACGCGATGATCCCGCCCCAATTGATGTCGCCATAGGCGCTGGTTTCCGGGGACCGGTAGAGTTCGGCGACATCGATTTGGCCCTGTCGCTTGATGAAGAAGTCGGCCATCACGATGCCTGCCCAAGGACTCATCCACAGCAACAGGCTGATCATCCAGTTGTCGAATGCCTTGGCGAACGAAGGCGCGAAGATGAAGTAGATCGTGACGAGATAGCCGGCGATACCCACGATCAGCGCCAGCGCGGTCCGCGACAGGCGGACGCCCATGCTAAGCGCCGCCAGCGTCGCCGAATACACGTTCAGGATATTGGTCGCGATCGGGCCGTGCAGCACCAATAGCAGCACAAGGATACTCGATACGCCGCCGAACACGGCGCTGACCATCTTGGCCGGGTCGGTATCGAGCGTGACGCTGGCGATGGTCGCGCCGAGGATGGCGAGCCACACCGTCGGCACGAACATTCCAATATAGCTATACCAGAAGACGGATTTGGAAGAGACGTTGCGGGGCACGAAGCGGGAATAGTCCGACGCCCACGTCACCCAGGAAATTCCCCAGCCGACCCCGATCGCAGACATCAATAGCGTCAGCATCGCCAGATGAGCGCCGGGCGGAAGGGTGCTGGCGAGGTGCCAATTGACCACCCCCGGCCGGCTCCAGGCGAGCACGCTCATCAGCACCATGATGGCGACGGTTACCGGCACGGTATACTTCTCGAAGGTGCGGATCGCGTAGAAGCCGTAGATGCCGATCCCGACCTGCAGCACCATGATGACGGTGATGACGATGAAGGTCGTTACCAAATTGTCGGGGATGCCAAACTGGGCGAGAATGGCCATCGCGATCTTGACCGGGAAGTAGGTATTCACCCCGATCCAGCCGAGCGTCATCAGGAACATCAATAGGCTCGGCAGATAGGCTCCGCGGCGTCCGAACGCCGAGCGGCTCAGCACCATCTGATTGACGCCGGTCTTGTGGCCCATCACCGTGAAGGCGGCAAAGATCGCGCAGCCGACGAGGTTGCCCACGACGATGACCGCGATGGTCTCCCACAGGCCGAGCTTGAGAATGATGCCGAGCGCGCCGAGTGCCCAATTGACCGGCGCGATGTTGGCTCCGGCCCAAATCCACATCTGCTGCAGCCCGGTCGAGTCCCGGTCGACATCAGGAATAGGCTCTATGCTGTGAATGTCGGCACGCAGTTCGGAATCCGTCATGACGCTTCCCCTACTGAAAAAGACCCGTTTCCGGCGTGAACTGAGCAAGAATCGTACCAGTGTACCTTTGTCATCGGCCCAACACACGCTGAAGAGCCTTACGTGCACGTTCGCGCAACAGGCCCATCAGCAGAGCGACTGCATTCAGGTTTTGGGGTCGCGCGGACGCTTCATGCGGACCGGCGCCCGAAAGCTGGCGTTCGAGGTTGCGGGCAAAATCGGCGGTCAGCCGGGATGCGAGATTGCGCACCAATCCTTCACGGGCGATCTGCGCCAGCATTCCCCGCAGGGTGTAGCCGATCGAGAGCTCGACGCGCGTCGCAGCGCCTTGCTCTGTTGGCACGAGTTGGTAGCGGATCTCGCCTTGCGTGGAAGACCGGCTGCGCTGATCGCTGCCCATGCCGACGATCCGACCGGACAAATTCCTGGGGTCGCGCTCGATCCGCGCGGCGCCACGGAAACTCGCTGAGATCGGACCGAGTTTGACGTGGATCAGGCCCTGCGCGCGCTCCGGGGTCGGCGGGCCGGTGAGCGACGCGCCGGGGAGGCAGGTGGCAAGGCGTGCGACATCGCCGAACATGTCGAAGACCCGCTCGGGCGGATAACCGACCGCGAAATGATCCTTAAAAACCTTCTCGGGCGTGAAGTCCGCTACGACCATCGCGTCGTTGACTTCATGCCGCGGCTCGGGCCTTGCCGTCGGCGCGGTTGCAACATCTGAGGTGGAAGCGGTCGCGCCGTTACCGGATCCCACCGGGCCGAGGGCGCTGCGTCCCCCACCGGGGACCGGCTTTATCCCTCGTTTGCGCCTTTCGTCGATTACGGCGCGGACCGCCCGTACAATACCGACATATCCGGTGCAGCGGCAGAGATTGCCGCTCAATCCGACGCGCACGCTGCGTTCGTCGGAGGCGGGCAGGCGAAGCACGAGATCGCGCGCCGAGATCAGCATCCCCGGCGTGCAATACCCGCATTGCAGGGCATGTTCGCCCTTAAAGGCCGCACGGAGCTCGGTGGTGATTTCGTCATCATCGAGGCCTTCGATGGTGGTAACGCGCGCCCCATCGCAGGCAACCGCGTAAGTAATGCAGGAACGCGCCGGCACATCGTCGAGCAACAGCGTGCACGCGCCGCACACGCCGTGCTCGCAGCCAAGATGAGTGCCCGTCAGATTAAGACTGTCGCGCAGGAAATCGGCCAGATGGGTACGCGGCTCCACGGAGGCCTTGACGTCGCGCGCGTTCACGATAAGCGCGATCATGGTCACGCGGCAGCCTCGTTGATCGCACGGCGCAGCACCGCGGCATGGATGTGCCGGTCGGCGGCGTTCGCGATGCCCGCCTTCAGCAGGATCGCGTCCGCTACCCGTGCATCGAATTGTCGTTCGAAATCGCCGGTGATCCGTCCACCAAATAGCTCAGCCGCATCGCCAAGAACGATCGGGGCCCTTTCTAGGGCGCCGACGACCACGCGTGCCGTCGCCGCCTCCGGATCGATCAGCACGGCGGCGATCGCGTGGGCGAATTCGCCCGGCTTGCGGCAGGCCTTGACGTAGCCCCAGCGTGCCGTCGGCGTCATGACCGGCACGCGGACGGCTTCGACAATCTCGCCAGGTTTTAGCGCGGTTTCGAGCGCTCCGGTCACGAAGTCTTCGGTGGCGACGTCACGAGCCCCTGCGAGGCTGCGCAGCGTTAGCCTTGCACCCAACGCCGACAGCGTCGAAACCCAATCCGCGGCGGGATCGGCGTGACAGAGCGATCCCGCGATCGTGCCGCGATTTCGCACCGCGCGATAGGCGATGCCGCCCGCAACCCGCTGCATAGCGCCGCGGGTGACATCGGGTATTCGGCCGTCCTCGATATCGCTATGGGTGATACAGGCGCCGATGACGAGCTCGTCGCCGTCGTGGTCCGCCTGCTTAAGCTCGGAAAGCCCCGCAATATCGATGATCAGATCCGGCTCGACCAGCCGCAGATTGAGCATCGGGCCCAGCGACTGGCCTCCGGCAATGATCTTGCTCGAGCCGTTTGTTCGGGCCGTCAAGGCAAGCGCCTTGCTCAAATCGGAGGGACGTTCGTACGCGAACGCTGCCGCCTTCATGCGGCTGATCTTTCCGCTTCGCGCGCCGCCAGAATGGCCTCAACGACACGGCGTGGCGAAATCGGGGAATGCAGCAGTTCAACCCCGAGCGGACGCAGCGCGTCGTTCACCGCGTTGGCAATGGCCGCCGGCGGCGCGATGGCGCCGCCTTCGCCGATGCCCTTGACGCCGAACAGGGTGTAGGGCGAGGGCGTCTCCATGTGATCGAGCCGTGGCTCGGGAACTTCGGTCGGACCGGGAAGCAGATAGTCGGCAAGCGTGGTCGCAAGCGGTTGTCCAGCGGCATCGAACGGCATTTCTTCGTAGAGCGCCGTGCCGATCCCCTGCGCAAGGCCGCCAAAGATCTGGCCGTCGACGATCATTGGATTGACCAGCACGCCGCCGTCCTCGACGATGACATAGTCGAGGATTTCGACGTCGCCGAGATCGGGGTCGACCGCGACGGTAACGGCGTGGGCCGCATAACTGAAGGTGCCGCTGTCGCGCTGCGGCTTGTAGCCGCTGGTTACCTCCAGCCCTGCCGGATCGACATCGCCCGGCAGGTCTTGCGGGCGCCGGTACCAGGTGTGGGCGACCTCAGTGAGGCCGATGCTGCTGTTCGGTCCGCAGACACGGCCCTCGCGCAATGTCACCATCGCCGGATCAAGCTGCAAAAGCTTGGCGCCGATGCGCTTGGCGCGCTCGCCGATCTCGGTGCAAGCGGTCGCAACCGCCCCACCGGCCATCACCATCGAACGCGAACCCCAGGTTCCCGTCGAATAGGGCGTGATCGCGGTATCGCCATGCACGACGCGCACTTTTGCGGTGTCGATGCCGAGGATTTCGTAGGCGATTTGCGCCAGCGTGGTCTCGAGGCCCTGGCCGTGCGAATGCACGCCAACCCGAACCTCTAACCCGCCATCCGGCGTCATGCGCGCATTGGCCTGCTCGTGTCCGGGCACCATCGGAATGCCCCAGCCGGCATACACCGAGGTGCCGTGCGCGGCCTGCTCGCAATAGATCGAGAGACCGACGCCGATCAGGCGCCCATCCGGTTCTGTCGCGCGCTGACGGGCGCGGATCGCCGCGACATCGATCGCCGCGAGCGCGCGCTGCATGGCTTGCGGATAGTCGCCGCTGTCGAAATGTTTTTTTGTGATGTTGTCGAACGGCATTTCATCCGGTTTCACCAGATTACGCAGCCGGACTTCTCCCGGTTCAATCCCGCACTCTGTGGCCACCGCGTCCAGCATGATTTCGAGCGCAAAACAGACGCCGGTGCGGGCGACGCCGCGATAGGGCAGGATCGGACATTTGTTGGTCGCGACCGAGAAGGTTTTGCAACGATAAGCCGGCATCCGGTAGGGACCGGGCAGGATGCTCGCCACCTGCGCGGCCTCGAGGCAGGCGGAGAACGGATAGGACGAGTAGGCGCCGGAATCGACGGTCGCCTCACAGTCGATCCCGCGCAAGCGGCCGTCGCGATCGGCATAGACCGTGATCTTGTAATGATGCTCGCGGCAATTGGCGCTCGCGGTCAAATGCTCACGCCGATCTTCGATCCAGCGCACCGCGTGGCCTTTGCGCATCGCAAGCCAGGCCAGGCAGACTTCTTCCGGCAGCAGGATTCCCTTGTGGCCAAAGCCTCCGCCGATATCTGGCGATACGATGCGGATCTGGCCTTGTTGCATGCCCAGACAATCGGACAGGCCGTTGCGCACGATGTGCGGCATCTGCGCGCCGGTATAGAGCGTGAGCTGGTCGAGGCGATGATCGAAGCTGGCGACCACGCCGCGCCCTTCGAGAGGGGACATGCATTGTCGCGCGGTCGATATTTCGCGCGTCACCTTGATGGGTGCGTCGAAGGCCGGCGCGATATCGACCTCGAAGGCGCTTTCGAGAAAGACGTTGTCGCCCCAATGCTCGTGGACCAGCGCCGTCCCGGCTTGCCGCGCTTTCAGCATATCGTAGACGGCCGGAAGCTCTTCGAGGTCGAGCGTCACCGAGGCCGCGATATCCTCGGCCTCTGCCCGGGTCGGTGCCACGCACATGGCGACGAGCTCTCCGACGTGACGCGCTTTGCCGGTCGCCAGAACAGGCTGCTCCGATATCTTGAAGCCGGGCAGGCCGGAGACGGCGCGGATCGGTTTTACTCCCGTCAGATCGGCGGCCGTGAACACGACATCGCGAAAATGCTCCGGCACGTGGATGGCCCTGATCCGCGCATGGGCCAGCGGGCTGCGGACGAAGGCGACATCCTGCAGGCCTGCGAGCCGGATATCGGCCACGTACTGGCCGCGTCCGCGCATGAAGCGATCGTCTTCCTTGCGCGATAGCCGTGCGCCGACCCCTTGTCCGGTATCGGCTATCGCGCGTGAGGGAGGCTCGCTTTCAGCGTGAGACATTCACCGCCGTCTCCACTCGAGATCGCTGCGTGGGGCTAGGCTGCCACGGCTTGCGGCAGTATCGGCGCGACGGCATTGTGACGCACGCCCGCGCGCAAGCAAAACACCGGCTGCAACAGGTGGTCCGCAACCACTTCCGTCTTCTCGTTATCGCGCAAGATGTAGCGGCCGGGTTTTTGGGCGAGCACGGTGACGTCGGCATCGACGCCAGAGCGCAACGTTCCGATCGTGCCTGAAAGACCCAGCATGTCAGCCGCGTGCGAGGTTACCATCGGCACCACCTGTTCCAGCGTGAGGCCGAGCGCCATCATCGAACTCATCGCCTGCACCAGGCTGAACTTTGCCTGGCTCGCGAAGGGATGGTTTTCGTCATCGGCATGCTCGTCCGGGGTGCCTGCCGGCGCCGGCACATGGGTGTTGTAGCCGTGGATATCGGCGCCGAGCGTAGTCGGAATGATGCCGGCAGCAATGGCCTTGCGTGCAAGACGGTAGGAGAAGTGGCTGCCGTGGCCGACGTCGACCCGAAGCCCCCGATCGAGCGCGGCCTGGATCACCGGGTGCACTTCGCCTTCGCGATTAACAAAACCGCCGGGATGTCGCGTGAACGGGTGGGCCAGCACATCGCCGGCGCGAAGCAGCGGGATCACCCGCGTCAGGATCGTGTCGACGTCTTCACCATTGGTGCCGCTCTCCGGCAGGCCCCAAAGCTGTCCGAAGTGCACATAGACCGGAAGGTCGGCGCGACGCCCGATCTCGGCCGCCATCTCGATGACGCGAATGCCCCAGCGCGCAAAGCCGCCGATCTCGGCATGGGCCTTGATGCCGCGAACGAGATCGCGATTGGCGGTCGCCGCTTTCACGGTGGCATCGATGTCGACGCCTTCGGGGCTGTAGAGATCGGGGTAGTAGTGCCCCTCCAGACCGCCGACGAGATAGGCCGACAGAAAAGCATAGGTTCGCGACTGCGCCTTCTCGGCAACGAAATGCCGGAATCCCGGCAAGGTCATGCAGGACGGGCCGCCCTGATCGACCAGCGTCGTCACCCCGGATTGCACGCCGACCATGTCGGCGTTCACGCCGAAGCGTCCGGTTACATATTGATAGACATGGGCGTGGGTATCGATCAGGCCGGGCAGCACGAGCTGGCCGGTGACGTCGACGATCTCCTTGGCGCTGGTCGGCAAAATGTCGGCCTGAACCGCGGCGACCTTGCCGTTGCGGATGGCGACGTCCCTCATGCCATCGATGCCAGAGGCCGGATCGATGACGCGACCTCCGCGCAGAAGCAGATCAAATGTGGTGCTGACAGACATGGCCGATCTCCTCTCCCGATCGCTGGCGGGCTTTGGCCGCGAGTTACCTTCGCTGCGAGTTAATTGCGAAGCATGCTTCGCATTTTCTTACATCAACATTCGTGCCATAGACAGCATCAAATTCATGCAAACGGCGGCGTATCGCCCGCGCCCGGGGATTGATGGATGGCCAGAAGACGTCCGCGAAAAGCCGAAGCCGCCTGGCCGCTCGAGCGGCGCCCCGGCTTCCTGATACGGCGGCTGCATCAGATCCATGTCGCCCTGTTCCAGAAGCGGTGCGCGGCTTTCGCGATCACCCCGCTGCAGTATAGCCTGCTCTCCGCTCTGGCGAAGCGCGGAACCGCCGACCAGACGACGCTCGCAGCCGATGTCGCGCTCGACCGCACCACCACCACCGGTGCGCTTAAGCGTTTGCAACTACGCAAGTTTGTCGAGCGTTCGATCCACCACCAGGATCGCCGCTCGCAGCTTTGCCGGCTCACCAAGAAGGGCGCGGCGCTGCTGCGGCGGATGGAAAAGGCGGCGCGCGCCGCGCACCTTGAGACCGTGGCGGATCTAAGCAAGGCGGATCAAAAGCGGTTCATTGCCATGATGCAGCGGATTGTGGCGGCGAGCTCCGACCAGGATGAAGCCAAGGCGGCTCCCGGTTGAACGACGGACCGGCCGGGCGGACGGACGATTACAATCTGTGCAACGCGTGCCTCAAAAACGGCAGCTGCAAAGAGCCCACGAGCGAACCGGTCGCGAACAGGCGCCATTGCGAAGTATACTTCGCATTTTTCGGATCGATACTGCTTAAGCCAAAAGGGCGTTTTTTGCGCCCAATCCCTAGGCGCTTCGACAGATCGTCAGGATTGAATGACCGCCAAGTCGGATAACAAAACCATCGACGGTGCTGCCCGGATGGTCTGGCATGTCCTTTGCTCTAGCTTTAGTCATTGAGTTGGTGGCTAGGGTTCCGCATCCACTTTGATGGCTGGTCCAAGAGCCGCCGCCTGGGCGGGAGAAATCCGTACGGGGCACGGCGGGATAAAATCCCGGGAGACCTCAGTGGCCAGGAATTGGCATCGCTCGGGTCTATGCCAATTCCGAAGTTTGGAACCTTTAGTGGAGTTGGCAATGAACGTCTCAAATGTCCAAACACCCGCAATGAGTGCGACAACCCGCCGATGACACGCTCGGCTTGCAGAACCGGTCGGGGTTCGCATTGATGTCGGCCTATGCAGACGCAATCGAGCGGCGGTTTGGCGATGACGGGCCATCGGCGACCGATCTCGAAGACAACGACTTCATCCGGCGTGTCCTGTCGCGAAAGACGGTGCGTCAGTACGCGGATACGGTCCCGAGCGACGCCTTGCTCGATCTGCTCGTCGCCGCAGCCTTGAGCACATCGGCCAAATCCGATTTCCAGCAGGCATCGATCCTGCGGGTGGTCGATCCCGCAAAACGTGCGGCGATCGGCGCGCTGTTCCCGAGCATGCCATGGATTGGCGTGTCGCCGGTCTTCTTTGTCTTCCTGGGAGACGCGAGGCGGTTGCAACGCATCGGCGAACTGCGCGCCAAGCCGGTAAAAAACGGCACGCTGGAAGGTTTCTTCAACGCAACGGTAGATGCAGCCCTGGCGATGCAGACCATGATCCTGTGCGCGGAGTCCGCCGGCCTGGGCGTCTGTCCCATTAGCGTCATCCGCAACGAGATCGACAAGGTCGCAACCATTCTCGGTTTGCCTGATCTGGTGTTTCCGGTGGCCGGACTATGTCTCGGCTATCCGCGCACGGAAGGCTATGTCAGTTTGCGATTGCCGCGTCGCGCGACGACGCATCTCAACAGCTATGATGACGCAGCACTTCCGGAAGCGATCGACGACTACGACCGGCGGCGGAATGCGCGTCACGCCATCCCCAGGGAACAGCAGCGTTCCAACGCCGAATTTGGTGAAGCATCCTTCTACGGCTGGTCGGAAGACAAGGCGCGGCAGGCCGCCAAGGCCGAGGGTGCTGCGTTCCCGCCCTATCTGCGCTCACACGGATTCAGTTTCGATTGAAAGGACCCCGCAGGCGCGACGTCCCAAATCTGTTTGCAGGTCATGACATGCCATCACACCAAGGGAGAGTCTTTATGACAAAGTGTTCGTTCGCCCGCTCCAATTTCCTGTCAAGACGCCTGATGCTCGGCGCGCTGGCGGCGCTGTTCGCCATGCCAATGCTGATCGGAAACGCCAAGGCCGCGAGCATGGATGAAATCAAGAAGCGCGGCCTCATCGTTGCGACCGAGGACGATTTCCGTCCCTTCGAATTCGTCAAGGACGGCAAGCCCACAGGTTTTGACAATGAGCTGATCGAAGATTTGCGCAAATTCGCGCCATTCGAGGTCAAGCAGGAAATCCTGCCCTGGACCGGCATCCTGGCCGGCGTCTCTACCGGCAAATATGATGTGGCCATCACCGCCGCGATCATCACCAAGGAACGCAAGAAGTCGCTTGATTTCACCAGCCCGATTGCGGATGCGACGCACTATTACGTCAAACGCAAGGACGACAAGTCGATTTCCTCGATCAAGGATCTCAACGGAAAGATCGTCGGCGTTCAGGCCGGCAGCGCGCTGCTTGCCCGGCTTCCCGAACTCAACAGCATGCTGGAGAAGGAAGGCGGAAAGCTCGGCAAGATCGTCGAATACACCTCCTATCCCGAGGCCTATCAGGATCTGGCGCTCGGCCGCGTCGATTATGTCGTCAATACCATCATCAATCTGAAGACGCTGGTGGCCGAAAAACCCGCCGTGTTTGAACTCGGCCAAGCGGTCTCCGGAAAATCATTCCCGGCTTGGGCGGTGGCAAAGGACAATAAGGAGCTGGTGGCCTTCCTGAACGAGTTCATCGCCAAGGAAAAGGCCAACGGCCGGTTTGCCGAGCTGCAAAAGAAATGGTTTGGCGAATCATTCCCGGATCTGCCGGTGATGTTTGAGCCGGAGTTCTAAAATTCGACAGAGCTGATCTGTCATGAGCGGTGCCGATATCGCGGCCATTTTCGGGGGTGCCGTCGTGACAGTGTCGCTGTCACTTGTCGGCATCCTGATCGGGCTTCCGATCGGACTTGGCCTCGCGTTGATCCGCTGGGCCAATGTTCCCTTTGTTGCCCGGATCGTGGTGCTCTATGTCAGCGTGCTGCGCGCGACACCGCTGGTGACGCTGCTGTTGCTGTTGTTTTTCGCGCTTCCCAACATCGGCGTGCCGATCAACCCGATCTCGGCCGCGATCCTTGCGCTGGTGATGAACACGTCGGCCTTCAACTGCGAAGTATGGCGGTCGGCACTGATGGGCTTTCCGAAGGACCAGTACGAGGCGGCGCAATCGGTTGGCATGCGCGCCGGGCAACGCTTTCGCAGGATCGTCTTGCCGCAGATCGTGCGCGTCAGCCTTCCCGGCCTCGTCAATGAGATGTCATTGCTGATCAAGGTCACGCCGGTGCTTGCGGTGGTCGGCGTCGTCGACATCACCCGCGCGGCGGTGAGAATTGGCTCCGAGACCTATGAGCCGTTGCCGCCGTTTCTGGTGGCGATCGCGCTTTACGCGCCGATCGTCTTTGCGCTGGTCTCGCTGCAGCGCTGGATCGAGCGGCGTCAGCTCGCCGTCGAGGCCGCCGCATGATCCATGATTTCGGCATCGTCTGGAGCGAGCGCGCGCTGCTGCTCAGCGGTCTTGCCAACACCACGATACTGTCCGCGCTCTCGGCCGTCGCGGCGCTCTTGCTGGGCTGCATCCTGACCCCCGCACTGATGTCCAAACAACGGCTTGTTTCGTGGGTGGCGCGCGTCTTCGTCGACGGCATGCGGTGCGTGCCGTTCTTGCTGTTTGCCTATATCGTCTATTACGGCTTCCCATCGTTTGGCGTCAGGCTGGACAATTGGACTTCGGGGCTCGCGGCGCTGACGATCTATAACGCCGCCTACATGGCGGAGATCTTGCGCGGGGCGTGGGCGGCGCAGCCGCGCGAACCGATCGAGGCGGGCGTGGCCTTCGGCTTTCCCGAGCTCCGGCTGTTCCGCCGCATCATCCTGCCACCGCTGTTGCTCTCGGCGGGTCCCGTGCTTGGCAATCAGATGATCCAGATCATCAAGGACAGCGCCTTCCTGACCATCATCGCGCTGCCGGAGCTCACGCATGCCGCGAGCTCGATCCAGTCGCGGCATTACGTTCCGTTCGCGGCCTTCATTACGGCCGTGTTTCTGTATTGGGGACTCTGCCTTGTGATCGAGGCCGGGGTCAATTCGATCGGCCGCGTTGCCGAAGCACGGCGATAGGACGGGCGATGGCGCAATCCAGCAAGGTTCTCGATGTAGCCGGGGTGTCGAAGCGGTTCGGCGATGTCGAAGTGCTCTCTGACGTCAGTTTTAAGGTCGACAAGGGCGAGACGATCTGCGTGCTCGGACCGTCGGGTTCGGGCAAATCGACCTTGTTGCGCTGTATCAACTGGCTTGAACGGCCCGACGCCGGGCAAATCTACCTGAATGGGGAACGGGTCGGCATCAACGGCGCCGGCATCGTCATGAGCGATCGCGACCTGTCGAAGATCAGAACGCACATCGGCATGGTATTTCAGCATTTTGCATTGTGGCCGCATCTCACTGTGCTGCAAAATCTGATGGAAGCGCCGGTGCAGGTCCAGAAGCGGCCGAAGGCTGAGGTCCACGACGAGGCGCTGGCGTTGCTCGCAAAGGTCGGACTTATCGAGAAGCGCGACGCATTTCCGGCAAAACTCTCGGGCGGACAAAAACAGCGCGTCGGCATCGCGCGTGCGCTCGCCATGCGTCCGGATTTACTGCTGTTCGACGAACCGACCAGCGCGCTCGATCCGGAACTGGTCGGCGAAGTGCTGGTCGTGATGCGCGACCTCGCCCGCGAAGGTATGACCATGGTGATCGTGACTCATGAAATGGGATTTGCGCGCGACGCGGCAACGCGGGTTTTGTTTCTTGATCGCGGGCGGGTCGTCGAGACTGGATCGCCGGATCGGTTTTTCTCCGATCCGGAGACAGAACGCGCGCGCCAATTTCTGCAGCGCTACGCCGGTGATACCGCCAATGGCAGACGCTGAAGAAAACACAGGAGGTCCATCATGGAGCCGATATTCCACCTTTTGCCCGATGCCCCAAAGCCGGTTACGCCATACAGCCATGCCGTCGAATGCGGGCCATTCGTTTTCGTGACGGGACAGCTCGCGACCGATCCGGATGACGATTCGCTTTCCCTACCGTCCGGCATCGAGGCTCAGACGCTTAAGGTGATGGATAATCTCGCCCGCGTACTCAGGGGATGCGGGATGACGCTCGCCAACGTCGTTTGCGTCCGCATCTTCCTGACCGACTTCAACCGCGACTATGCGAAGATGAATGAAATCTTCTCGGGCTATTTTACCGACGGCAGGCGTCCAGCCCGAACCACGGTGGGCGTAACGGCGCTAGCGCGCGGCGGGATTGTCGAGATCGACATGATTGCTTTCAGGCCGTGAGATGCTGACATGACTCTCTCTCCCATCGAAATTCCAGCGCGGCGCGGCAAGGCCGCTTTTGTCTCGGCCGGGCAAATTGTCACGGTCATCAACACCCATGGCGAGCAGGTCGTCGACACCTGGGCGTTCAACCGCGCCGATCTCACCGAATTCATGTCGAACGAGCATACGCGCGCCCACAGCCTGCATATGGTTCCGAGGCCCGGCGATATCTTGCGGACCAACAAGCGCCGCCCGATCCTGACGTTGATCGAAGACACGTCAGGAGGAATCCACGACACGCTGATCGCAGCCTGCGACCGCTACCGCTACGTGTTCCTCGGCGTCGAGGATTATCACGATAATTGCACCGATAATCTCTTTGCCGGCATGGCCGAGCTCGGCCTGAAGCCTGAGGAAGTGCCGAGCCCGCTCAATTTGTTCATGAACATTCCCTGGTTGCCGGACGGCACGCTCGGTTTTGCGGCGCCGCCGCGGCCGGTGCCCGGGGGCTATGTTCGGTTGCGGGCTGAGATGGATCTGGTGATCGCGTTTTCCGCCTGTCCGCAGGACATCCTGCCGATCAACGGCAAAGCGGGAAGGCCCGTCGAGGCGCATTTTACCATCACGTGAGCCCGGCAAAGCGTGAGCGAGAACAATCAGACTCAGGGAGCACCGAACATGATCTCGGCAGAAGCAAAACGAGAGATCTCGGAATTAAACCGCCGCCGCTACGAGCAGCTTCGCGCAGCAGGACAGGAAGCCACGCCGAAAGGGCTGCCGGAGGCAACCGTCCTGAATTCGATGCCGATTGCGCAGGAGGCGGTCATCCATAGCGAGCAAGTCCCCGCCGATTGGTACACGACCATGCGGCTGCGCCGCGGCGAGGCGCTGCGGATTATCGACCAAGCCGGCACGTCCAGCGTCTCGATGATCGGCTGGCGTGAGGAGGACACCTCTGAGCGCATCAACTGCGCCGACACGGTGAAAGTGCAGTGGAGTGCCGCCATTGCAAAAGGGCGCGTCATCCTGTCGGACATGGGGCGCGTATTCGTGTCGCTGGTCGAGGATACCAGCGGCGCGCACGATACCATCGTCGGCGGTTCGACCCCGGCGTCCACGCTCGCCGCGTTCGGGGTGGCATCGCGCAATACGCATGAGAATTTTCTCGCAGCCGCCGCCAAGGTCGGCCTTGGCCTGCGCGACATCCCGCCCTGCGTTTCGTTTTTTGCGCCGGTCTCGGTCGATGCCAACGGCCGCTTTCTCTGGCGTGCGGACCGCAAGCGGCCGGGTGATTTTGTCGATCTTCGTGTGGAAATGAACGTCATTCTGGTGTTGTCGAATTGCGCGCATCCGCTCAATCCTGTCCGCCCTGCGGTCTCCGGGCCGGTAACGCTGGTCCGTCATCGCGTGCCGCCTGCAGCACCCGATGACGCTTGCCGAACCATATCGCCGGAAATCGTCCGCGCCTTCGAGTTCACCGATCGGCTATTCGCTTAGAGGAGAGGCCAGGATGACCAGTCTCGTAACCGAATCTCCGGGAAACGACTCCATCGCCGCGTACACCTATGACATACCGGCGGAGCGGCCCTGGTCGCGTGTGTTAAAGCGCGGGCAGACGCTGCGGATCATCGACAGCGAAGGTCAACAGGCGGTCGATGCGCTGCTTTATTGCGCTGACGATCCGGCCGAGCGTTACAGCGCGCAGGACACGCTGCGCGTTCAGGGTTCGGCCTATATCGACCTCGGCACGCGGCTGGTTTCGAACAAGGGCCGCGTGATGGCGAGGATTACGGCGGATTCGTGCGGCCGGCACGATACTTCGGCCGGCTGCTGCTCTTGCGAAAGCAATGCGGTGCGCTTTGGTGAGGCGACGAAATACCAGCATGCCTGCCGGGAGAATTTTATTCTCGAGCTGTCGAAGTATGGGTTGACCAAGCGCGACATCGTCGCGAACCTGAATTTTTTCATGAACGTTCCGATCGACCCCTCCGGAAATTTCACGGTGGTCGATGGCATCTCCGCGCCGGGCAATTATGTCGACATCACCGCGGACATGGATGTGATTTTCGTCATCTCCAATTGTCCGCAGATCAATAATCCTTGCAACGGTTTTAATCCGACGCCGATCCGCGTCATGATCACGGATCCGCCCGCGTTATGATGGCGACGGGAAGTGGGTTGCCTTCCGTCCGTTGTATCTTCGTTCAAGATGTTCCTTTCACGAGCGTCAGAGCCAGCTTGAGCAACGTTCCATCCGGCCGCCGCAGTTGTTCCAGAATGGTAATGTGGTCGGCACTGCTGATCTTGACGAGTTCGCCGGGCGCATCGGCGGCCCTGCATGCCTCGTGGAAGCGTTTCGAATGCCAGACGAGTGCCGGCAATTCCGCCGCCCCATATCCGATCGCAAGAAGCTTTTGAACGATCGGAAGGCGCAGCGGCGAAAGCTTGGCAATTTCTTCATCCGTCATTTTCAACGCGATATTCAGGGAGGTATCGCGAATCGGGGCGAGGTCGTAGACAACGGACACAGCTAGCTAGCCCCGCGGTCACCGGCTCCGGCAGACCATCCGGACAGGACCACGGGACCGGCAGGGCAAAAGCAGCCCG
>Ga0209331_1000313_pt1 | contig 17809 bp, 16 predicted proteins | sample JacPinW_OM3H0_M3_FD_187971 | JGI IMG/M metagenome (GOLD analysis project Ga0209331, IMG submission 187971) | Forest soil microbial communities from Algoma, Ontario, Canada - Jack Pine, Ontario site 1_JW_OM3H0_M3 (SPAdes) (version 2) | ecosystem: Environmental > Terrestrial > Soil > Boreal...
GGCCGCTGGTGTCGCGCCATCTCACGCGCGAGGTCGACGAGCGCCTGCTCAGCTCGGGCGAAGTCCATGTGCCACTCGATCCTTCCGGCGTTGCCGCGGCGTGCCGCACCTTCGCGGCCGAAGGGATAGAGGCGGTCGCGGTCTGCTTCCTGCACGCCTACGCCAATCCCGAGCACGAGCGCAGCGCTGGCGAGATCGTGCGCGCGTCCCTGCCGGATGCATACGTATCGCTGTCGCACGAGATCCTGCGCGAATATCGGGAGTTCGAGCGCATGTCGACGACCGTGGTCAATGCGTATATCGGGCCCAAGGTCGGCGGCTACGTGCAGGGGCTGGTCGCGCAGCTTGGCAAGCTCGGGTTTTGCGGCGCTCTCTCCATCATGCGCTCGAGCGGCGGCGTCATGACGCCGGAAATCGCCACGCAGCGTCCCGCGGCCATGATGGAATCCGGGCCGGTGGGCGGCATCATCGCCTCGGCGCGGGTCGGCACCGCGCTGGGTGCGCCCAATGTCATCTCCTTCGACATGGGCGGCACGACAGCCAAAGCGAGCCTCGTGCGCGAGGGCGAGCCCACAATGGCTCCCGGCTATTACGTCGGAGGGTATGCCAGCGGCCATCCCGTGGTGCTGCCCATGATCGATGTGGTCGAGGTGGGCGCGGGTGGGGGCTCAATCGCGTGGCTCGACGAGGTGGGCGCGCTGAAGGTGGGACCGCAGAGTGCTGGCGCGGACCCCGGCCCCATCTGTTACTGCGGCGGCGGCAGCGCGCCGACCATTACCGATGCCAATGTGGTGCTGGGCAGGCTTGATCCGGACAATTTCCTGGGCGGCGAGATGAAGCTCGATGCGGAGGGCGCCCGTCGCGGAATTGCCGACAAGATCGCAGGCCCGCTGCGGATGGACACCATCGCCGCCGCGCAGGCCATCCTCGACATCGCCATCGCTAAGATGTCGCTTGCGGTGCGCGAAGTGTCGGTCGCGAAGGGCTATGATCCGCGCGATTTCGCGCTGGTCGCCTCGGGCGGCGCAGGCCCGCTGCATGTTATCGCGATTGCGCGCGAGCTCAACATTCCGAAGGTCATCGTGCCGCTGTTTCCCTCGCATTTCTCCGCGCTCGGCATGCTGCTCGCGGACGAGCGCCACGATTTCATCCGCACGTTCTATTGCGATCTCGCGACGCTCGATTTCGCGGCGCTGCTGAAAATCCATCGCGAGATGGTCGAAGAGGCGAGCGCGGCGATGCGCCACGATGCCGAAGCGGAACGCCAAGTCCATCTCGATTTACGCTATGTCGGGCAGGAATTCACGCTCCAGGTTCCGGTGAGCCTGCAACAGATTGAAAGCGCGGATCGCCGCGGCATCAGGAGGGCCTTCGATGCGCTGTATGAGCAGCGCTACGTCCACCATTCCGCCGACGAGCCGGTCGAGATGGTGAATGTCCGCCTCGCAGCCGTCGGCAAGCGCCAGCGGCTCGCTTTGCCGCGCCTGTCCGAAGCGGGATCATCGCCTTCGTCACAACAACGCGAGGTCTATTTCAGCGATACCCGCAAGCCCGTGCCCTGCCCCGTCTATCAGCGCGTGCATCTCGGCGCTGCAAGCTGCATCCGGGGTCCCGCCCTCATCCAGGAGCACGGAACAACCACGGTCCTGTTTGAACGCGACGTTTGCACGGTCGCACCTTCAGGCGAGCTGATGATTGCGGTAGGCGGCGCTTGATGCGGACACGGTGCCCATACCTCGCCCCTGGGGGAGGTCGACCGCCGGAGCGAAGCGACTGCGGTCGGGTGGCGGTTGATGGAGGCACCGGGCGCGCCCGCGCCCCTACCCGGCTCGCTTTGCTCGCCGACCTCCCCTGGTGGGGGAGGTATATCCGCGTTTGTCTCACCGGGAGCGCGAACAGTCACATGCGAGCGCGTACATGACGTCGAGAGCAATGCCGCTCGATCCCGTCACTCTGGAAGTCATCCGCAATGCGCTGCCCGCCGTCGCGAACGAGATGGCGGTCGATCTGCAGCGCACGTCCTACAACATGATGATCTACGAGGTGCGCGACTTCTGCACGGCGCTGGTGAACACGCAGGGCGAACTGGTCGCGCAGAATGTGGGAGGCGTCTCGCATTTCGTCGCCGACCTCGGCGTCATCATCACCGACGGCATGAAGCGCTACTGCACGAACGGCTTTGCGCCGGGCGACGTCATCATCACCAATCACCAGGCGGTGGCTGGTCAGCATCTCAACAACGTCGTCATCTACATGCCGTATTTCTACCGAGGCGAGCTCCTGATGTTCGCCATGGTGCGGGCGCACTGGATCGACGTGGGCGGCATGAGCACGGGTTTCGGCGCCGGGCCCACCGTGGCTGATCCCTGGATCGAGGGTCTCCAGCTCGATCAGCTCAAGATCTACGAGGCGGGCAAACTCAACGAGACGCTCTATCGCGTGCTCAAGGACAACATCCGGTTTCCCGAATCCTCGCTCGGCGACATGAAATCGCAAATGGCGGCATGCCGGCTGGCGGCACGGCGGATGGACGAGCTCCTAGACAAATACGGCCGCGACACCGTTCTCGCCGCGATTGCGCAGATCTTTGACGAGACCGAGCGCAAGTGCCGCAACGTGGTGCGCAAGCTTGCCGACGGCGTCTATGAAGCAACTGCGGCACTCGACCATGACGGCGTCACCCGCGGCGAGCCGGTTCCGATCCACGCCAGGATCACCATCGCCAAGGGCAGCATGAGCATCGACCTCTCCGGCTGCGCGCGCGAGCGCCGCGCCGCCATCAATTCGCGCACGCTTGCCGCCGCGCGCGTGGCCTACAAGGCGCTCACCGGCCCGCTCGACCCTGTGAACGAGGGCTCCTTCCGCGCGCTCGAAGTGATCATTCCGGAAGGCAGCGTGATGATGGCGCGCTTTCCTGCCCCGATGGCGACCTGGAGCACCATCGTTCCCATGGTGGTGGACACCATCGTGCGCGCGCTGGCGCCGGTCATGCGCGAGCAGGTGCCGGCGGGGCACCACGCGCTCCTCGGCGGGGCGGTCGTATTCTTCGGCGTCCACCCCCGCACCGGGCGGCGCTTCGTCGTGCAGAGCATCGAGGGCGGCGGCTGGGGCGGGCGACCGTTCGAGGACGGCGAATCCGGCACTGTCTCGGTCTGCCAGGGCGACGTACGCAACGGCTCCATCGAAGGGATCGAGCTGAAATGCCCGGTGCTGGTCGAGAGCCGCGCGCTGCGCACCGATTCCGGTGGCGCCGGCAAATATCGCGGCGGGCTCGGCATCGACATGCGCGTGCGCAACCTTGTCGAGGGCAAATGGAATTTCGAGCTCGTTCGCCGCAGCCAGTGCCCGCCCTGGGGCCTTTGGGGCGGCAAGCCCGGCGATTACGGCGTGTATCTGCTGCGCACGCCCGACGAGCATGAATTTCGTCCGATGGCGGGCGCGCATCACCCCGTGGAGGTGAACAGCGAAGTGATCGTGCGCACCGGTGGAGGCGGCGGCTGGGGCGACCCGCTCGAGCGCGATCCCTCCGCCGTGCGTGCCGATGTGCAGGAGGAGCTCATCTCACCCTGTTCCGCACGCGATGATTACGGAGTGGTACTGCACGAGAACCTCAGCGTCGATATGGCGGCAACTGCGCAGCTGCGGGATGCGCTTCGGTCCGCACGCGTGGCGCCGGGAGCCGGGCCACAGGGCGGATCCGGAGGGAGAAGGACCTAGCGGATTACGAGCCAACAGGATTATATTGTTTGAACAGGTTGAAGCATGGTCCAGTCGATCATCGTAAAAGCAGAATGGGACCCGGAGGCCAAGGTCTGGTACACCGTATACAGCAGCTTGCCGGGCCTAAGCCTGGAAGCCGAGACCATCGATGGGCTCCGCAACAAGCTCCCGGGAGCAATCGAGGATCTTCTTGAAGGAGAAGGCTCACGAGAAATTCCGTTTGAGCTCATCACTCCGGGTCTTGCCAAAATATCGGCGTGAAGGGCTTTGGAAAGCTGGTTCGCGACAAGCTCAATGAAGGTGGCTGCTCGTTCGTGCGCCACGGGAAAGGCGATCACGATATCTGGTACAGCCCGATCAGCGGGCGAAGCTTCACTGTACCAGTCAAAATAATGTCGAGGCATTTGGCCAACAAAATACTTTAGGACGCTGGACTGCCAAAGGCATTCTGATACGGAGCAACGGACCCCCGCTCGTGAACAATGGACTCGGTCTACCTCCTCTTCGGGCCATTCGGGGGTAAGCCCCGGTTGCGCGAGGGCCTGCGTGGGGGGCAGACAGGGTCCGCGGCGCATTATTACTTTCCCGAGCGACGGCATGACAACGAACGAGGTCGCGATCCGAGTTGTCGGCGTCTCGCATCGGTTCGGCGAGGAAACAGACATCCGGCACGTGCGTGCGTTGCGCGACACCTCGCTCGATATCGTGCACGGCGAGCTCATCTGCCTGATCGGACCCAGCGGCTGCGGCAAATCCACGCTGCTCAACATCATGGGCGGTCTCCTCCGGCCCACGGCAGGGCGCGTCGAGGTGTTTGGAAAATCTGTCAGAGGCCCGATGCCGCGCGACATTGCCTTCGTGTTCCAGGAGAACGCGCTGTTTCCCTGGAATACGGTCGCCGAGAATGTCGATCTCGGCATGCTCTTCCAGGGCGTGCCTCGCGCCGAGCGTGGCACGCGGGCGCGGCGCGCCCTCGAAGCCATCGGTCTCCACGATTTTGCCGACCACTATCCCGGGCAGCTCTCCGGCGGCATGCGCCAGCGCGCGGCGCTCGCCCGCGCGCTGAGCCTTGAGACCGGCATTCTGCTGATGGACGAGCCGTTCGGCGCGCTCGACGAGCAGACCCGCATGATCCTCGGCGAGGACCTCTCGCTCCTGTTGGCGCGCGCGAACAAAACCATCGTGTTCGTCACCCACAGCCTGGGCGAAGCCACGTTCCTGGCCGACCGGGTTGCTGTCTTTTCTGCCCGTCCCGGAAGCATCAAGCAGCTGATCGCGGTGGACGAGCCCCATCCGCGCAAGCCGGAATTCGTCACCTCGGCGAAGTTCGCCACCATCCGGAACGCGCTCTATGGACTTCTGCACGACGAGATCCGAAAGACCATGGCGGAGAGCGCCGCGCCTGGCCCGGAGCCGCGCGCATGAGGCCAGGCGCCAAACGGCGCAAGGGATATCTCGCCAGCCGCAGCGTGCAGGCGGCGTTCCTGATCGTGCTCGTGGCGCTGTGGTATCTCGCGACCAGCCGCTGGCACGTGAGCCCGATTCTTCTTCCCAGTCCGGTAGCGGTGCTGTTCCAGCTCTGGGATATCGTCTCGACCGGGGAGTTCGTCGGCGACCTTGCTGTAACTCTGCGCGAGCTTGCTGCCGCGTTCGGCATCGCGGTCACCGGAGGCATCCTGGTCGGCTATCTCGTCAGCCGCTCGCACTACCGCATCCGCGTGTTCGAGCCGCTGTTCGCCGGCATCTATGCCATCCCCATCATTCTCTTCCTTCCGCTCTATGTGCTGTTCTTCGGGCTCGGCCCCGCATCCAAGATCGCGCTCGGCGCGACCATCAGCTTCTTTCCCATTGCGTTGAACACCATCGCCGGCTTTGGCTATGTCGATAAGGCATTCGTAGCAGCCGCGCGCTCCATGGGTGCGTCGGATTATCAGCTGTTCCGGTATGTGCTTTTACCGGCTGCCCTGCCTGTCATTCTTACCGGCATGCGCATCGGCTTCACGGTTGCGCTCCTCTCGATCATTGGCAGCGAGACCATCGCATCGCTTGCCGGGCTCGGCCACCGAATTGTCCATCTTGCCGAAGGCATGGAGATGGCGCGGATGTTCGCCTACATCGCCTTCGTGGTGGCGATCGCCGCTGTCCTCAACGCCTTCGTCTCGACGCTCGAAGCCCGCGCGAGGCGCGCACGATGAGGCTCACTCAGCCGCAGCACCCCTTCTCCTGGCTGCGCCGGCCTTTTTCCTGGCTGCGCCGGCCTTGGCTCGCACGCGTGGGCCTGATCGTGCTTCTCCTCGGGCTCTGGGAAATTGCGGCGCGCTGGTGGGTCGACCCGATGTTTCTGGCCCCGCCGTCGCGTGTTGTCATGTCGCTCGGTGCCGTGCTCGAGACCCGGGGCGTACCGGCAGCGCTGCGCATCACGTTCTGGGAGCTCGGCATCGCATTCGTGCTCGCGGTCGCGATCGGCCTCGTCCTCGGGCTTGCGATCGGGTTGGCGCCGTTCGCGCGCAAGAGCGTGATGCCGATCGTCCTCCTCCTCTACGGTACGCCGCAAATCACCATCCTGCCGCTGTTCATTCTCTATTTCGGCATCGGGCCCGCCTCGAAGATCGCGTTCGGCGTGACCCACGGCTTCTTTCCCATCATTCTCGCCGTAGTTGCCGGGGTACAGAACATCAAACCGATCCTCCTGACCAGCGCGCGCTGCATGGGCGCGAGCCGCTGGCAGGTTCTCCGCCACGTCGTCTTTCCCCACATGATCCCCAGCTTCTTTGCCGGCATGCGGCTCGCCATGACCGGCGTGCTTCTCGGCGTGCTCCTGGCCGAGCTCTACGTCTCGACGGCGGGCATCGGGTATTTCACCGCGCTGTTCACGCAGAACTTTGATCCGGCGCGCCTCTTTGGTCTTATCGCCATGCTCGCCGCCATGGCCATTGCGCTCAATGAAATGGTTCGCCGCGCGGAGGCGCATTTCAGCCGCTGGCACGCGGAGTGAACGCCGAGCATCAATGTGCCATGAGCACCGGCAGCTCGGCATTGCCCAGGACGTATCGGGTCGTGCCGCCGAAGATCATCTGCCGCAATCGGCTCTGCGTGTAGGCGCCCTTGATCACGAGGTCGCACCCCAGTGCCTTGGCGTGACTGAGAACCGCCTCGCCGGTGAGGCGGCCATCGAGGCCGACGGTCATCGGCTTTGCCGGCACCCCGTTCAATTGCAGATAGCGGCACAGTTGCTGCCCCGTAGGTCCGGGAACCGCAGCTCCGCCCTCGACGGTGAGGACGACGACCCGGCTGGCCTGCTGGAGAAGGGGCAGCGCAAAGGCGGTAACGCGCGCCTGCTCCGTGCTGCAGTTCCAGGCAATCAACACGTTCGTCCCTATCTGAGGGCGCGGTGTCGGCGGCGCGATCAAGACAGGGCGTCCGCTTTCGAACAAGGCGGATTCAAGCGTGGTCATGCGCGGACCCTTGGGATCGCGACCAGGTCTGCCCAGCACAATCACGTCAAAGACCCGGCCATGGCTGCCGACGAAGTGATCTCCCTGCGGCGCATCCGGCACCCAGCCGCTTGACAGGCTGGTGGTGTGACCACCGCCCGGCACACCGTGCTCCCGCATGAATTCCTCGAACAAGGCGCGGGTCCGGTTCTCATTGTCGGTAATTTCGTGCTCCAAGGCGGCGGGCACCGGCAGAGTGCCCATGTCCCCGATGGTGAAGGCGACCGGCACCCCGACCCGCAGGGCAAACCCTTCGATGTAACTGTCGAACTTCCGCGCGAGGACAACCGCGGTTTCCAAGGTCGAGCTCATGAGATCATGCTGCTCGGTCGGAACGAGAATGGTTTTGAAAGGCATGGCGCGCTCCCATCCGTTTGGTCCGCCATTCTATTCAAATTGTGGGCGGGTTGCTGCCTTGCAATCCCGCCCCCCGGAATCCTGGCTATGGTTGATGTCACTCAGGCCTTCCGTAGGCCAGTGCGGCAATCAATGCCATGGCGGCAAGCATGGCAATGACCATGGCGATGCATGCGGGCCAGCCAGCGGAATTCCAGGCAAGGCCCGGCAGAAAGGCACCCATGCTGCCGCCAACATAGAATGCAGTCACGTATAGACCGACAGCCGAGGAGCGGCCCTCCCGGGCAATGGTCGTGACATAGCTTGTTGCGACGGTCTGGCACACCATGCCGCAGCCGGCGCAGACGGTCAGCCCGGCGATGATTGCGACCACCGAGGGCACGAGCATGAGCAGGCAACCGCATGCCCAGGCCGCGATCACCAGCAGCAGGCACGTGCGCCGGCCGAGCCTCGCAATCATCCTCCCCGTCACGGGCGCAAGCAGGGTTCCGATCAAATAGGTGGTGAAGATTGCACCGAGCAGCGTCGAGGAGAAGCTGAAGGGCGGCGCGGCGAGATGAAAGCTCACATAGGTGAAAACGGCGATGTAATTGAACAGAACGCCGAAGCCGATGCCGTACGTGGAAAGGAGCTGACGATTCCCGAGATGTCGCAGCATCTGCAACGAGGACGCGGTGAGCCCCTGTGAGCGGACGAACTTTGTCTCAGGAGGAAGCAGCACGATCACCATAATGGCACCGGCGAGCGAGAGCCCTGCCAGCGCGAGGAATGCGGGGCGCCACCCCACCAAATCGCCGAGCACGCCAGGAATGAAGCGGCCGGACAATCCACCAAGGCTCGAGCCCACGAAGTAGATCCCCGCGGCATTCGCGACCTGGGCGGACGGCCATTCGTCACCGATATAGGCGACGACGACCGCGAAGATCGGCGGGAGCAGCAGCCCCTGCAGGAAGCGCCACACGATGAGGGCGGGCACGTCTGCGGCGAGTGCGGCTCCCGCCATCGGCACGACCACCGCGACCATCGCGGTCGTGATGACGCGCTTTCTGCCCAGGACGTCGGCGAGCGCTCCGGTGAACGGGGCGGTCAACGCAATAGCCAAGGTGCTTGCAGTCATGATTGCACTGATCTCGGCAGGCCCAGCCCCGAATTCACGCGAGAGGGCGGGCAGTAGCGCCTGCGGGGAATAAAGGTTGAGAAAGGCGCAGAAACCGGCCGCGGCGACTGCAATTTCGCGTGCACCAACCCTCATTCCCCCTCCAAATACCCTGCCGCATGACGCAGCATTCTGACGCGATTCCCATCGTGCGATGAAGGTGGCATAGTGCCTTGGTTTTCCAAGTTGGAGACATGCCATGCCAGCACGTATCCGCCACATCGCCTTGTCGGTGAAGGACATCGACGCGACCGCCGATTTCTATGAGAAGGCATTCGGGCTCAAACGCTCGCCGAAATCCGAAGGCCCCACGGCGTTTCGCGTCTACATGAGCGACGGCGAGATCAATCTGGCGCTGTTGCAGTACAAAAGCGAGGTCGGCTCGGGGCTGAAGAATGCAGGCGAGTTCGTCGGCATCCACCATTTCGGCTTCCAATGCGACGATCTGGAAAAACAGCAGCAGCAAATCGAACGCGCCGGCGGCACGTTCTTCTTCGACCTTGGCGATCCGGACGACGACGACTTCGAGCGCAAGTTCAAGGATCCGAACGGCATCATCTTCGATGTCAATTGGAAGGCATCATCTTCGATGTCAATTGGAAGGGATGGGCCATGACCTCCAGCAAGGCCAAAGCCCAACGCAAGATCAGGTCAGCCGCCATTGCGAACAAGAGGGGTAAGAAGCCAAGTCGGCCAAAAACGAAAACGAGGCAGGCGGCCGCAGTGAACGCCGGACCGCGAAAGCGGTCGCTGCGCTCGCCCCGCTGACGCAGTACGCGCTACTCGAAGCCGTATTCTTTCCAGCGCTCCAGCACCAGGGCCTCGTCCTCGGGCGCGGGCGCGACGGTCGGCGGAAAACGCTCGTTGTTCCACTCAGGGCGGCGCTTGAAGCTCCAGTTGCGCGTCGCGTCGATCAACACTCGGTTCCAGATGCCGGCGCCGAGCTGCTCGACGTCGCGCTCCTCGAGCGGCGTTGAAGGGTCGAGCGCGTGGCCAAGGAGGCCTGGAGATATCACGATGCCGCCGTGACCGGCGTTGACCCGGTAAGCAATCGCCCAGTCCATCTGCTCGTAGGAGGTGACGTCGATGTCGTCCTCAAATACGAACACGTGCTTGTAGCGCCCCTGCCCGGCGCCCGCACCCCAGAGCGCCGCCGCGATCTGCTTCGGCTGCGCCTGATACTGCTTGCGGATCTTGATGTAGATGTTGATCCCGCAGGTGATCGGGTCGGCGTAGACGTCGAGCACGCCTGGAATGCCGGCGGCGATGAGGATATTCCACGCGATGCCGGCGCGCTGCGCCGATGAGATCACGGCGTTCTCGCTGTAGGAGTTCGGCATGTTGCCCTCCTGCGTGCCGCGCAGGATCGGATCGTTGCGGTGGGTGATGCAGGTCACCTCGATCGTCGGGCGCGGCGTCGGCAGGTCGGAGACGTAGCCGGTGAACTCGGCGAACGGTCCCTCGATCTCGTAGCTCGCTGGATCGGGATCAATCAGCCCCTCGATGATGATCTCGGCGCCCGCCGGCACTTCCAGATCGACCGTCTCGCAGCGCACGACCGGCACCGGCGCGCCGCGGTAGGCACCGAGCACGTCGAACTCGCAGATGCCCGCAGGCAGCGGACTGCCGGCGAGGAAGCCCATGATCGGGTCCCAGCCGATGACGCAGGCGACCGGCATCTTCTCCTTGCGGTCGGCATATTTCGCGAAATGCTGGCCCCAGTGCTGGCCGCCCTTGATGAGAAGCGAGGGGATCGAGTTCTTGCGTCCGACCATGCCGCGATAGATGCCGGCGTTTTGCACGCCGGTATCCGGGTCCTTGGTCACGATGCAGGCGTAGGTGTTGATGTAGCGCCCGCCTTCCAGGTAGTGCCATTTCGGCACCGGGAACTCGAGCAGGTCGATCGCATCCCCCTTGACGATATTCTGCTTTACCGGTCCGGTCGCGACCCGCACCGGCGGGATGCGCTCGCCGTTCTTCTTCATCACATGTTGGACGATCTCGCGGTTGCTGGTGTCCTTCGGAAAGCCGAGCGCCAGCGCGAGCCGCTCGCGCGTGCCGATGCCGCCGGTGAAGACGCGCCGGCCGCGCGCACTCTCGTAACCGCGAATGTTCTCGAACAGCAGCGCCGGACCCTTGCGCTCCAGCACCTTGCGCGAGATCGTCCCGATCTCGCGGTCCCAGCTCACCGGCGCGGCGATGCGGTGCAGTTCGCCCTCGCGGTCCAGGAGGTCCATCCACTGCCGCAGGTCCATGCAGCCCGGCTCATTGCGCATGGCAGAGCTCAGTCGGCCGTTGCACCGGAAAATTCGATCACCTTCGCCCATTTTTCTGTTTCTTCGGCAAAAAGCTTGCTGAAGCTGTTGGGCGACCCGGGCAAAGGGATAACACCGATTTGGGCGAGGCGTTCGCTGACCTTTGGATCGGCCAGGCCGGCGTTGATTTCCTTGTTGAGCGTATCGACAACTTCGCCAGGCGTGTTCTTCGGCGCACCAACGCCATAGAGTTGGCTCGCGTCATATCCGGGCACGAACTCCTTGATGCTGGGCGTATCCGGTAGAATCTTCGATCGCTCCAATGTTGTCACGCCGAGCACCCGCAGCTTGCCTGCCTTGATGTGGTCGAGTGCTGAAATCAAAGGGGTAAAGTAGATGTGAACCTGTCCGGCAAGGAGATCGGTCAATGCCGGCACCGCTCCCCGATATGGAACATGCACCATATCGGTGCCCGTCAGCATCTTGAACATCTCACCGGCCATATGGGACGGCGCTCCGATACCTCCCGACGCCATGGTGACCTTGCCTGGATTGGCCTTGGTGTAGGCGATGAATTCCGCAATCGTGCTGGCGGGCACCGCAGGATTCACCAGCATTGCCATTGGTTCGCGACAGAGAGCTGCCACGGAGACGATGTCCTGAAGAAAGTTGAAGTTGAGCCTGCTATACAGCGTTGCGTTGACCGCATTCGCTCCCGTGATGAGGAGCAAGGTTTGACCATCCGGTGCGGCCCTCACGACCGCTTCCGTTGCAAGATTGCTGCCCGCACCCGGTCGATTCTCGACGAGGAAGGATTGACCGAGCCGCTCCGTCAGCCACTGGCCCATGAGCCGAGCGAGGGTGTCGGTCGGGCCGCCGGCGGAAAAGCCGACGATGATGCGCACCGGACGCGACGGATAGGCCTGTGCCCACGCCCATCGCGTTACGGCAAAGAAGGCGGCTGCACCCGCTCCCAGCTGCAACAATCGGCGACGGGGAAATCTGATCATGTGTCCGCCCCACGGTATAGCGGCGTGCACCGTGCGCAGTGCAGTTCTGTCACCCGCATTGGAGCGTCAACGGAAATGTGGGGCCGCGTGGAGCCGCGGCAGGGCCGTTCCGGGATTGCGAAGACGCAATCCGGGCTACAAGGAGGACGGGCTCTCAAATGCTCAATGCGAGCAGCTCAACCATCCCGATTCCGATCACCAGTACCGCGAGCGCGACGGAATCGTAATCGAGCCAATATTTCCTGTGTGCACGCATGACATGCCTCCCCTATACGCTCAGTCATTAGTCGGGGCTGGCAGGCAGATGGTTCAAATCGGGCGCACGATTTTCCTGGGCGGCTACAGTGCGTTGAATCCGTGCCCCCATTCCGGCCGAGCGAGCCGGGCCTCGCCCGGCGAGCGAGAGCCGGAATCCAGTAAGCCAAAGCGCTTCGTGCGTTCACTCCGGCCGGCGTTTACTGGGTCCCTATGCCGGGCCGTTCATTCGGCCTTGATGTCTGCGCCCTTCACGATCGGCCACCACTTCTCGATCTCCGCCTTGTGATAGGCGGCGAGCGCCTGGGGCGTCTCCTGGGCGACAGCTGGCACCTCCTGGCCTTGCTCGGCAAAGCGGTGCCGAATGGCCGGATCCGCCAAGCTCGCCACCACAGCGGCGTTGAGCTTGTCGATGACCGTCGCGGGGGTGCCTTTTGGCGCCCACAGCGCCTGCCAGAATGAGAAATGAAATCCCGCGAGCCCCGCCTCGTCCACCGTGGGGATGTCGGGGGCAGAAGGCAGGCGGCTTTCGGCGGTGACCGCATAGGCTTTGATGGTGCCGCCGCGCACCTGCGGCAGGGAATTCGTCGGGGTGTCGATCATGCAATCGATCTGGCCGGCGAGGAGGTCCTGCATTGCCGGACCGGCACCGCGATAGGGGACGAGGGCCAAAGGCGTACCGATTTTCTTCTGAAAGAAGACGGCGAACACGTGCCCGGCAGTACCTACGCCCTGTATTCCCACCGTGGCGTTGCCGGCATTCGCTTTGAGCCAGGCGACAAGTCCCCGCAAGTCATCGGCGGGCAGGCTTTTGCGCGCCACGATGAGCATCGGCTGGAACGATAACAGCGCCACAGGCGCGAAATCAGCGATGAGATCGTATGGCAGTGCATAGACGGCGCCGTTCATGACATGCGAGCTCAGATTACCGACACTCAGCGTATAGCCGTCGGGGGTGGCGCGGGCGACGCGAGCGACGCCGATGCTCCCGCCTGCCCCGCTCACGTTCTCGATGATGACGGGCTGCCCGAGCGAGCCGCGCATGTGCTCGGCCATGATGCGCGCGATGGTGTCGGTCGGCCCGCCGGGCGCGTAGGGCACGACCATCGTGACCGGCCGCGAGGGGTAGGTCTGCGCTGCCGCGTTACCCGCGGCGAATGTTGCGACGACAGCGATGGCGGCAAGCAGTTTTCGCATCTCAAAAATTCCCGTAGCGAGCGGGGCCAACGCAGCATTCGCCCCGCAGCGTGCGGATACATCTACGCCTTCAATCTCGGCACCAGCTTGATGGCGTTCTCGCTGCCGATCGCCTTGAGATCGGCGGGCGAGAGCCCGAGCTGCTCGAGAGCCTTCATCTGGTCGAGCGCGAAATAGGGATAGTCCGAGCCGTAGGTTACCTGCGAGGAAGGAACGAGCTTCAGCAAGGCTGCAATGGCCGGGGCATTGGTGGCGTTCGCCGTATCGTAGTTGAGGCGCTTGAACTCTGCATCGATGCCTTCGGGCGCGAGCTCCTTGACATTCGGGCGATTGCCGTAAAACGCGATGATGCGCCCCGCCATCATCGGGATCGTCCCGCCGGCATGGGAGAACAGCCACTGGATGTCGCGCCAGCGCGCGAAGCCCCCGGAAAGAAGCAAGCTGGTGACGGTGCGCGTCGTATCGTGCGGCACTTCGATAACGGCTGGAAATGCGCCGACGCTCAACTGGGCGCAGCAGCTGGCGACCAGCGGGTGCACATAGACTACCGCCTTGCGGCGGTTGAGCTCATCGAACACCGGCCTGTACACGTCATGCCCCAGCCACTTGTCCCCGTAGTTCGTCTGCAGGCCGACGCCATCGGCCTTGAGCGTGCCGAATACGTATTCGATTTCCTTGAGCGTCTTGTTGATGTCGAGCATCGTCAACGTTGCGAACAACCCGAAGCGGCCTGGGTTGTCTCGCATCATTTCCGCGCCGAAATCGTTGCAGTCGCGCGCCAGCGCGCCGGCTTTCTCCGCGTCCAGGCCGAACCACAGGCCGGGCGTTGATGCGAGCGAGAGCATGCCGGTCTGGATGCCGGCCTTGTCCATATCTTCGATGGCCTTCGCTTTGGACCACGCGACCTGGCCCGGGAAGTGGGGAAGCTTGCGCGTCTCCTCCCAATCGAACCAGAGCTTCTGGTAATCAGGCGGATAGAAGTGGTGATGGGTATCGATGAGCGTTTTCTGTTCCCCAAGAGCTGGCGCCACCGGCAAGAGCGCGGCAGCACCTGTCGCGGCGGTACCGAGGAGGAATGCACGTCGTGCCTGGCAAGTCCCGTCGCTTGCGCCGCCACGGAGATGAGTTTGGTGCGCGCATGCAATGGTCATGTGTTTCCTCCGCTCCCGAGCTTCCTGTGCGCAGGCTATACCCTGTACGGAGCCACCAAGAGCAAGAAAGCTTGACCGGCTACTTGCATCAAAACCATTGGAAGCAGACCCCGACAAGCGGGATCCAAACCCTACGCTTGCTGAATCAGGTCGCGGTCCCTTTCAGTACAGCGTGGCCTTGAGTCGCTCCGGCGCAGCGCGGTCGTGCTCCGGTCCGCCGACCCTGCCTTGGGTCAGATCGGCCAGGATGGTGCCGGAGCTCGGCAGGCTGGCGCGATCCACATGACGTGACGGATCCCACAGCTTCGAGCGCACGATCGCCTTGGCGCATTGGAAATAGATGCGATCGACGGAGACGACGATCACCGTGCGCGGCGCCTTTCCGTCCACCAGAAAGCTTTGCAGCAAGGTCGGGTCGGTCGAGACCGTGGCGCGGCCGTTCACGCGGATGGTCTCGCCGCAGCCCGGAATGAGAAACAGCAGCGCGACGTGGGGATCATGCAGGATGTTGCGCAATGTGTCGATGCGATTGTTGCCGCGCCGGTCCGGAATGAGCAGCGTCTTCTCATCGGCGACGCGCACGAATCCCGGAGCGTCCCCGCGGGGCGAGCAATCCATTCCCTCGGGACCGCCCGATGCGAGCGCAAAGAAGGGCGCCGCCTCGATGAATGCTCGATAGTGTCCGGTGATGCGATCGGTCTCTTTGGCAATCGACGGCCCGTATGGGACGCCATAGAGGCGCTCCAGCGCCTCGATGCTGGTAACGATGTGATCGCGCACGAGGGTATCGGTCATGGGGTGGTTCCGGAGGCTGTGAGCAATTCTAACACGCCGGTGGGCACGCCGCGAGCAGTTCCCGCCCGTCATGGCCTGCAATGACGACACCGACGATCGTCCCCGGTTGCATTGTGGACCTGATCTGCACCGGTATGAACTGCTCGGTATGACCGCGCTCGCCGGATTCCACGAGCACGCGGCGGGAGCGGCCGACTTCCAGGTCGAGACGATGGCGGAAGGCCTTCTCCCCCTTGGCGCGCAGTGCCTGCGCGCGGCGTTTCACCGTCTCGCGCGGGACCTGGGGCATGCGTGCCGCGGGAGTGCCCGGCCGGGGGGAGAACGGAAACACGTGAAGATGCGTCAACCCGCACGCATCCACGAGGTCGAGGGAGCGCGCAAACATCTCCTCGGTTTCCGTGGGAAAGCCGGCGATCAAGTCGGCGCCGAGCACGAGGTCGGAGCGGCTCGCGCGCAACTGCGCGCAAAGCGCGATGGCATCGGCGCGGCGGTGCCGCCGCTTCATGCGCCTCAAAACGAGATCGTCCCCGGCTTGGAGCGAGAGGTGCAGATGCGGCATGAGCCGGGCCTCGCGCGCGAAGGCATCGAGCAGCTCCCGATCCACCTCGACGGGATCGATGGACGACAACCGCAGCCGCGCGAGCTCGGGCACGTGCTTGAGAATTTTCTTCACCAGCGCGCCCAGCGCGGGCGTTCCCGGCAGGTTCGATCCGTAGCCGGTCAGATCGACGCCGGTGAGAACGACTTCGCGGAAGCCCTGGGAACACAGACGCCGTATCTGGGCCACGACTTCACCCATCGGCACCGAACGCGAATTGCCGCGGCCAAAGGGGATAATGCAGAAGGTGCAGCGGTGGTCACAGCCGTTCTGCACCTGGACGAAGGCGCGCGCCCGGCCCTCGAACCCATCGATGAGATGCGCGGCCGTTTCCCGCACAGCCATGATGTCGTTGACCCTGATCTTCTCTTCCGCCGCAATGGCCCCCCGTGCACCCCCGGGAGCACGCTGCGCCTGCCACACGAGCGCGCTGAGCTTCTCCTCGTTGCCCAGCACCAAGGACACCTCCGGCATGGCTGCGAAAGCGCTCGGCTCGATCTGCGCAGCGCAGCCCGTCACGACGATCTGCGCATTGGGCCGCCGGCGCCTGATCCGGCGGATCGCCTGCCGGGACTGCCGCACCGCTTCAGCGGTCACGGCACAGGTATTGACCACCACCGTATCAGCGAGGCCCGCCGCCTGCGCCTGCTCACGAATGACTTCGGATTCCTGAGCATTGAGGCGGCAGCCGAAAGTGATGACGTCCACGCTCATGATTTGCGTCGGGGCAATCCCGCAAGGCCACAAGCGCTCATGCGGCGGGCTCGGAAAAGAGCGCCGGATCGAAGCGGCCCGTGAGCTCGTAAGCGACGGGGCCGGTCATCAGCACGTGGTCATCGCTCTCGCGCCAATGAATCCGCAGGTCTCCGCCCGGCAGCGTGACGGTGACCCTTCGGCCGCTGCGGCGCAGCCGGGCCGCCGCCACAGCGGCCGCACAGGCGGCCGATCCGCAGGCTCGCGTCAGCCCGGCGCCACGCTCCCAGGTCCGAACGGCAATGTGCTCGCGGGAGCGCACATGTGCGAGCGAGATATTGGCCCGCTCCGGAAACAGGGGATGGTGCTCGAGCAGGGGACCTATTTTGCCGAGGTCGTAGCGATCGATGTCGTCGACCCAGAACACCGCGTGCGGATTGCCCATGTTCACCACTGAAGGCGAATGCAGCACAGGCTTGTCCAGCGGCCCGATCTGCAGTGCAATGACGCGGGTGTCCTCGAATTTCTCTGACAGCGGAATTTCATTCCAGGCAAAGCGCGGCTTGCCCATATCGACCGTGTACACCAGTGCTGCGTCTTCCTTCCAGCAATCGAGCACCGCGGTGCTGGTTTGCAATCTGAGCGCCTGCTTGCCGGTCTGTGTGGACAGCAACTCTGCCACGCAGCGCATTCCGTTGCCGCAGGCGCCCGCCTCCGAGCCGTCGCTGTTGTAGATGCGCACATATGCGTCGGTACCGGCCCTGCGCGGGGCGTGCAGGATCATCAACTGGTCATAGGAGAGATTGCCGCCCTGCGCGGCCGCGCGCGCCTCTGCCTCGCTCACGATCGCTTCCTCCGCGCGCATGTCCACCACCACGATCTCGTTGCCGAGACCGTTCATCTTGACGAAGGGATGATTGGCAAGGGCGCTCATGGGATGACCGCACACGGGGGCTGAGGCGAGGCTTATATGGCGAACTCCGGGGAAACAGGCCAGTGCCGCCGATTTTCTGTGCCGCCGATTTTCTTGACAGTTTTGACCGCGGTGGCCATAACCGCCGCCGAGCGGCACCAAGAAGCTGTGCACGCAGCGCCGGTCTCAGGGCCGCCAATCCAAAATCGCCTCAG
>Ga0209331_1000314_pt1 | contig 17795 bp, 17 predicted proteins | sample JacPinW_OM3H0_M3_FD_187971 | JGI IMG/M metagenome (GOLD analysis project Ga0209331, IMG submission 187971) | Forest soil microbial communities from Algoma, Ontario, Canada - Jack Pine, Ontario site 1_JW_OM3H0_M3 (SPAdes) (version 2) | ecosystem: Environmental > Terrestrial > Soil > Boreal...
TTCAGGCGACGTGCAAGATCGAACAGGCCTTCGGCGGCGCTGGCAGAAGCCAGCAGCCGCGCCACTCGCCGCATGGATTGGGACGCTGCCGACTCGTTGTAGGCGACCGCATGCGGGAGAACGATGGTGTGAGTCTCAGCATGGGGGAGATCGAACATTCCGCCAAGCACGTGGCAGAGCTTGTGATGCAGAGCCATCCCGACGCTGCCGAGACAGACGCCGCACGCCCACGCTCCGTAAAGCGCATCGGAGCGGGCATCGCGATCGGCCGGTTGGCTCACGATAGCCGGAAGTGCGCGGGCAAGTGCTGCAATCCCTTCCACAGCTAACAGCGAGATCACTGGGTTGGCATCGGGTGAATAGAGCGCTTCGACTGCGTGCGCGATGGCATTCATGCCCGACGTGACAGATAGAGCGCCGGGAAGGGTGAGGGTGAGATTAACGTCGTAAACGATCACCTCAGGAAGGACCTTGAGGGTGCTCTGGGTCGTCTTGCGGCCGCGCTCAGTTTCACCCAGGATCGGCGTCGCTTCGGAACCCGCATAAGTCGTCGGGACGACGATTTGAGGGAGATCGGTCCGAAGCGCAATTGCTTTGCCCAGCCCGGTGGTCGAGCCGCCGCCCAGCGCAACCGTGCAATCGGCTTGCCGCTCTCGCGCCACCGCCAGTGCCTGCTCCGTGATGGCGACCGGAGTGTGCATGGCCGCTTCCGTGAAGGTTCCGACGCAGAGCTGACCAAGTCTGCCCGCGAGATCGTTTGCCTGGACCTCCTGTTGCGGCGTCGAAAGAACCAGGGCGCGTCGGCAATCGAGAAGCCGAACCTCATCGGCCACTTTGTCGAGCGTGCCGAATCCGAACAAAACCTTGCTTGGCAACCCGGTGTAGACAAAAGAGTGCATGATCCAAGTTCTCAATTTTCCAACTGGATGGCGGGACAATCGACGTCCTATCTCGAAGCACGCTATGCCTGGCGGGCCACGCGCCGGTGTTCTTCTAGCGCGGCATTGCTCGCCGTTTGGTCCAGCTTGAACAATTTGACCGCGTTGAGCCGGCCGATCTTGAGCCTGTCGGATTCGCTGATGCTCGCCGCGTCGAACCAATCAGCCGCGTGGTCCACATTCTCGAACGGCCAGTCCGTCGAGAAAAGGATGCGATCAGCCCCGATCTCAAGGATAGCATCGATCAGGGACTGCGTTCGGAAATTCCCCGAGGTCGTGAGATAGAAGTTGGCATGGAAATAATCCGCAATCTTTTTCATGGCCGGGTACTTCGGCCGCGCCTTCACCCAGGCATTGCGATTATCGATGCGCCACATGCTGTAAGGGAGGCCCTCGCCGAGATGTCCAAGGATGATGAGAAGCTTCGGGTACTTGTCGAACAGGCCGGAGCCCATTAGCCGTAGAGCGTGTACCGCTGTTTCCTGCGCAAAGGCCCAGGTCGGCCCAAGCAGCCAATCATGGCCTTCGTAGATTTGCGCCCACCCTGGCAGCGGGTTTCGGGGGTGCAGATAGAAGGGCACGTCAAGCGCTTCGACGACGCCCCAGAAAGGCCAGTACTGAGGCAGGTCATAATAAAATACCGAGTCTACATCGTGGATTTGTGAGAAGCCGTTGACGAGCGCGCCTTTGAACCGCAGCTCCTGCACGCAGCGCTGGAGTTCTTTGCTTGCCAGGTCAGGATCTTGCATCGGAAGCGCGGCGAGTGCCTGGAAACGATCCGGGCGCTTGAGCACCTGCTCTGCAAGAAAGTCATTCGCACGCCGTGCAATTTCGTTTGCTTTTTTCGGATCCGGTATCGCTTGCACGGCCGGCGCGTTGAGGGACAAGAGCATCATTTCCATCCCGTGCTGGTCCATCTGGCGCAGCCTCCGGTCATGAATATCAAGGATGCGGCTGCGAAGTTCCGGCCAGTGGTCGTCCGGAACGAAACCGGCAGAGTCCATTAGGGTTTCATTGATGGCAAAGTGCTCCTCGAGTCCAATCTTGCCTTCCATGTTCCTCTCCTAACTTTGCGGGTTGAATGCCGTCGCGGCGTACGACCCGATCGAAATCGGATGGCCGCCCAGATTGCGTCGGTTCGGCTTCATGCTGGGGCGTGAGCGGGTTGGCGCTGCAGCGATCGTGCCAGCCGGTCAAGCAGCGCCGTCAGCCCGCGGCCGTCGTGGGCCGTGCCGTAGAGGTACCAGTCTGGGCGTACCACCGCGACCGCGCACGAATGACCGGCGAACCACGAACCATAGGTCCCATCAACATCTTCAAGGGCACCGGCGGTCTGCGACACCGTGGTCGCCGCGATCTTTCCGCCAATGGCCTTCCATGCATCTCGGTGGGAGACCGTCAGGGCCTTAAGCACTTCGGGTTCACACGCGACAATGCACCAGCCGGGGCCGACTATGTCGTCAAAGAGAGCTTCGCGGCCGTTCAAGCGCACGTGTCCCTGCGGGAAGAACTCGCCGCTGCCATCGACCAGGCGGCCCCTCAGCCCGGGGTAACGCAGCTTCTCGGGTCCTTGGTGCGCACGCCGTTGAGCGAGAAGCCGGTCGTCCCGCTCGCGCGCCTTGACCGGGTCGCGTACCGTCTGAACTCGACCGTATTCGATTGCTTTCTCGGTGATGAAGCGAACGTGCGGTTCCCGCTCGGGTTGGTAGGTATCCAGCAACGCATCATCTGCGCGACCGGCAAGCACGAGATCGAGCTTCCAGGCGAGATTGTGGCTGTCACGTATCCCCGAGCACATGCCTTGCGCGAGGAAGGGTGGCATCTCATGGGCCGCGTCACCCGCAAGGAATGCGCGCCCATGTCGCCACTGCTCGACGATGCGCGAGCGGAAAACATAATTGGCTACACGGATGATTTCCGCGTCGTCTTTGGTCAGGTAGCGGCTGACGCGCGACCAAACTCCCTCGTGCCTCGTTGCCTGTTCGGCGGTCTCCTCCGGATCGAGCATGAAGGAGAAGCGATGATAGCCAGGCCCAATATTCACGATCGAAGTCGGTTGAGCCGGATCAGAAACCTGCCGAAACCGAGGCGGCTGGACGGTGCCGCGCAAGCGGAAGTCGCAGACCAGCCAGTTCTCCTGGAATCCGTAGTCGTTAATATGCTGGCCGAATCTCCGTCGTGTGAAGCCGTTGCCCCCGTCCGCGCCAACGGCAAAGCGGGCTCGGACCGATACCGGCGCGCCATTCTGGTCGGCACCCCGCAGTGTGACCGCCTCCGCATCCTGCTCGATCTCGGATACCGTAACGCCTTGGCGGACCTCAACGGTGGACAATGATCTATCGTGTCGATCGAGGACGGCCTCGATATGTGGCTGGAACATCATGTAGAGGGCGGCCCACCCACCCGGCGCAGGGTTGTCGTACTGAAACTCAACGAGAGTCTCGCCAGCGGCGTTGACCCATTCGTAATCGCGCTGCACCTCCGCGCCCCGGCTGATTTCAGCCACGATACCAAGCTTCTGAAAGGTGCGCATGATCTCGTCGTCGAAGCACGCGGCGCGGGGCAGGTTGTATAGGCCCGTGTAGCGCTCCAGCACGACCACCCGCCGGCCGAGCTGGCCGAGTAGGGCAGCAAGGGTCATACCGGTGGGACCGTACCCGACTATGGCTACGTCGTAATCGCTCATTGTTTCTCCTCCCCGCTGGGCGGTAATTCGCTAATCGTCGCAGCAACCTGGCGCGTGGCAGCGCGGAACGCGGCCTCGACCGGCGTCAAATGATTACCGCGCACGCGTTTCCTCCCGGATCGACCCTTGTTGCGGGCCGTTTCAACACTGGGGAAATTACTTGCATGCGCTAGATTTGCAAATGCAAATGTTGCATTTGCAAAATGAATAGCGTACATGTAATTCACCGAGCGCGCGATTTGCGAACGTTTTCAATGGTCTCGAAGCCAATGTACCGCTTGACTGAAGCTTTCCCTTATCTGGTCACCCGGGTGGGGGTGCGAATGGGGGAGCTAATTTCCCGCAGGCTTGAACGCTACGGTTTAACTTTGCCCATGTATCGGGTGATGGCGGCGCTGTGGCAGCGCGGTGGACAGCGTCTCGGTGATCTGAGCGAAATGACGACCGTGGAAATCTCGACGCTCTCTCGCCTGGTCGGCGGCCTGCTGCTTTGAAGTCGGTATCTGATTCGCTAGCCATCCATTGTGTTTTGCTCCTCGGAATCTCTCGCTTCTATTCACGTCCGTCTATAGCGAGATCGAAGGTAAAAACGCCCTCGTGATTGGTGGGCCGCTCCAACACCTCGCGATGACGCAGTGTCCGCCGGGCATCGTGATAACCTGCGCGCCAATGCTCCTCCATGCTGACGCGAGAAAACTCATAATCCTTTGAATGGCCCTCGTAGTTTCTCGCGCCATAGATCAGATGAACGAGGTTGTAGACCTTGCGATCGACAGCGGGGCGAAGCAGCTGCGCCTCCGGGCTGTTCCTCAAATCATCCGGTAGCTTTTCGAGCAGCCCGGCTACGGCACGCCGCAGCCTCTGAACGTGCTTGAACTGATCCGTGCCCGCACGCGTGCGGCTGGAATAACGGATCTCCTTTTCCCGCGTCATGACTTCGAGCATGTTGCGGGGGAACTCGCCGCGCGCGCTCCAGAGGTCCACCTGGAACGCCAGCGTGTCTCGCCGCGGCTGGGCATCCGCCACCCATTGCAGGGGAGTGTTAGACACGAGCCCGCCATCCCAGTAGTGCTCGCCTTCGATCTCGATGGCGGGGAAGCCAGGCGGAAGCGCTCCGCTCGCCATGACATGCTCGGGCCGGATGGTGTGCGTTGTCGTGTCGAAATAGACGAAATTGCCCGTGCGAACGTTGACCGCTCCGACGCTGAAACGTTCCGTGCCAGCATTCAAACGGTCGAAATCCACCAGACGCTCGAGCGTGCGCTTGAGATCCCCGGTATCGTAGAAACTGGTCGCCTCGATCGTTCCGCCCGGCTGCCACCATGGCGCCACAGGCCGCGTCGCGAAAAATCCATGCGCTCCGCTCGCCAGCGCCAAGCTCGCGCTCATCTGGTTGAGAAGATTGCGCGCAGCATCGCCCCTCGCAAATCCGAGGTTTGCTTCGCCGAGGAAAGGCCAAAGCCCGTCCGTGGTCACGTGTGTCCAAAAACTCGCGCAGTCGATCCACGCGGGAGTTCGGTGGATTTCCTGCTGCGATAGCCGCATTAATCGCCCCGATCGATACGCCGGCGACCCAGTCGGGATGTATGCCGGCCTCCGCAAGAGCCTCGTAGACTCCGGCCTGATAGGCCCCGAGCGCACCGCCACCTTGCAGTACCAAGGCCACGCATTCGAATGGAAGACGCCGTTCTGGCACCAGATCATGCGGCTTGAGCTGAACATTCATGGCATGCTCTCCATTTCAGATCAGTGCCCGACCGTCACGGTCCCGCCAAGCTTCACCTTACGCAGCACAAGTGCGAGCAACGCCGCGGCGGCAGAGATCACCGTCAGCGTCCAGAACACGTCGATGTAGGCAAGGAATGCTGCCTGGGTCTGCACTTGCTGGCCGATCCAGGCGAAGGCCTGCTGCTGCGCGTGCGCGAGCGAGCTGCCCTGAGCCAGGAAATAGTCCGTCACCTGCCGCAGCGTGTCCTGATATTGCGCGCTCGACGGGATGACCTGCTCGACCAGCCGGCTTTGATGGAACTGCTCACGATGCGCGAGCACGTTGGAGGCGAGCGATATGCCGATTGAACCACCCGTATTGCGGGCCGCGTTGATCAACGCCGACGCCTGGCCCGTCTTGTCGGGCAAGATGCCGTCAAAGGCCGCGGTGTTGATCGAGACGAACACCAGCGGCAGCCCAACCCCAAACAGCATCCGGCAGTGCGCGAGGAACCAGAAGCCAAGATCGCCGTACACATTGGTCAGCGCGTACATCGAGAGCGCGATGATCACTGCCCCCGCGACGATCAGGTATTTCGGCTGTACCTTCCCCGACAGACGGCCGGCAACGAACATCATCCCCATCGTGACGGCACCGCCCGGTGAGAGGACGAGGCCCGCCCACGTGGCCGTATAGCCGAATTGCTGCTGCACCAGCTGCGGCATGAACTGCGTCGTGGAGAGCAGAAGGGCGCCGGTCGCCAGCATCACCAGGAAGCAGGCGCCGAACTGGCGCGTCGCAACCATGCGGACATCGATCGCCGGATTAGGACGGCTGAGCTCCCAGGGGATCATGAGCACGAACGCGACCGCGCAGACGCCCGCAAGCGTGACGATAAACGTCGAGCCGAGCCAGTCGTCCTCAAGCCCGCGATCGAGCACGACCTCGAGCGCGCCGAGGAAGGTCGCAACCAGCGCGAAGCCGACTACGTCGAAGCCACCCCCTTGCGACTGCCTTCGCTCCTCAACCGCAGCTTCGGACTCGCGCAGGATCAGCGCGATCAGCGCGATCGTCATCACGCCGACCGGACCATTGATCAGGAAGCACCAGTGCCAGGAGACATTGTCGGAGAGCCAGCCGCCGAGCGTCGGCCCGACTACCGGAGCCACCACGACGGCAACCCCGAACAGCGCGAAGGCCTGGCCGCGCTTCTCGCGCGGGAAGGAATCGGCCAGAATCGCCTGTGCGACCGGCACCATGCCGCCGCCGCCGAAGCCCTGCAGGATGCGAAAGAACAAGAGTGATTGCAGGTTCCAGGCAAACCCGCACAGCACCGAGCTGGCGGTGAACAGCGCCAGACAGATCAGGAAGAACGCCTTGCGGCCGAGCCTGCCGGCAAGGAAGCTGCTGGCGGTGAGGATTATCGCATTCGAGACCAGTAGGTCGTCACCACCCAGGATGCCTCGTCCTCGCTCACCCCCAACCCGCCGGCGATGTAGGGCAGCGCGACATTGGCGATAGTGGTATCAAGTACCTCCATGAAGGTCGCGAGCGCGACCAGGACCGCGATCAGCCACGGGTTGGCGCTTGGCACCGGCGGAGCGCCTGTACGGGTCGCGCCGGCGCTCATAGCCACCCCCTCAGCCGCTCATAGAGCGAGCGGCTCGGGTCCACCCGCACGCTCGGCTCGACCGACATGCCTGGGCCGAGCGCAACGTCAGCCGGCAGGTTGTCGATGACGAGCTTGACCGGCACGCGCTGGACGATCTTGACATAGTTGCCGGTGGCGTTCTGGGCTGGCAGCAGCGAGAAGACGGTGCCGGATCCGGGCTGAACGCTATCGACGTGCCCACGGATGGTGCGTTCCGGATAAGCGTCGATCTCAAGGGTGACGGGCTGCCCTGGGCGCATGTGGTCGAGCTGGGTCTCCTTGAAGTTCGCGGTGACCCAGGTCTCGTCCGGCACGAACATTGTCAGATTCGTGCCCGGCTGCGCGAATTGACCGACGGCGGCGGTGAGATTGACCACGCGCCCCGCCTGGGCCGCTGTGACCGTGGTGTAGGAAAGGTTCAGTTGCGCCTGATCGCGCTGGGCCCTGGCTTGCTCAAGGCTCGCCACCGCACTGTTGCGCTGGGCCTTGAGCGATTCGAGCTGCCGTTGTGCCAGCTTCAAGTTTGCTTCCGCACTCTGCACCGCCGCCTGTTGCTGGCGAAGCTGTGACGTGTACTGCTGTGCGTTCTGAACGGTGCCCGAGCCGGTTTTCGCCAAATCCTGATAGCGTGTCGCTTGTTGCTGCGCGAACACCAGCGCCGCTTGCGCCTGGTCCAGCTGCGCCTGGTTGGCGCTGATCTGTGCCTGTTGCGCGTTGGTCTGCGCGTCGATGTTCTGGATGCTGGCCTCGGCATTTGCGACTTGCGCCTGCGCCTGCTCGAGCGCGATGCGGTAATCGCGATCGTCGATGCGGGCGATCGGGCCGCCGACCACGACGTGCTGGTTGTCGGTCACGGGGACGGACGTGATGTAGCCGGACACCTTCGGGGCGATCGCGAACTGCCGCGCCGCGATGAACGCGTCGTCGGTCGTCTGGAAGTGCCGGGCGTAGTCCAGATAGAGGTAGCCAGCTGCAGCCGCGAGAACAAAGAGAATAAGGCCACTCGCAACCCCAAACGGATGGCGACGCCACCGCGCCAGACGGGACCGGTCGCGGACTTCGCGCTCCTGCTCGATCCGCTCAGGTTTGTCCTCCTGCCGATGTTTTTCCGGCGGCGGCACTTCCACGATGCGCCGCTTGCCCGGTGGGCGCGATTGCGGCGCCGGCGCTCGGGAGCGGACAGAATCCTTAGCGCCGTCTGGGGAGGACTGGTCATTGCCGACCACCCCGCGCGACCACGCTCTGCCCGATTGCGGCCGGGGCGGCTCCAGCAGCGCCTGCTCGCCTTCCCGTCGGTGTTCGGCCTCTAGTCCCATTTGATCCTCCTGCCAATCGAGCGTCGGGTCGTCCATAAGCCGCATCGTCGTCGATCCATCGAGCTGCCTGGGCCGAAAATGTCACTGCGCTCTTGTTCGTAGAATGCGCCGGCGTCTGAATTCAGCATTCAGACGCCATGAATAGTCGAGCGCGCTCGACTGAGCTCACCGGGCGGAGTCGTACGACCCGCCCCTCGTTACCGGCGTGGATTTAGTCAAAACCGCGCGCGCTCGCGGTGCGCGGCCCCAGCATGGCACCCAATTATTCACACGGTGAGAATGCTGCATTCAAGCAGCGCCCGATTAAAAACCGGCTGGCAAGAACAACTTCAGTGCAACAGCCGCGGTACGAGCTAGCTCCACACCACCTCGGATCGCCTGCAGCGAAGGAGGTTCCGCCATGCTCGAGTTTGTACTCACGATGATCGGGTTTGCCGCAGCAATGAGCATCCCCGTCTTCCTCACCGCGATCGTTGAAAGTGCCGCCTCCAGGATGCGGCCGTCGCCCGTGCGAGCCACCTCGCCGGGAGGCCGTACATGAAATTCGTCCTTGTGAACGGCAGGACGCCCCACCCGCACTCCTTTTGCTCGTTGTGCTGTGAGCCGATCGGGGAGAGCTACTTGCGAGATCTTACAACCCGCCTCTCCTATTGCGAGCACGAGTGCTACGTCGGGCACTGCGAGCTTGATGTGCCAGCACGCCAAAAGCACGCGAGGGCATCATGATAACAACCCAGTCGATGCGATATCGGGTAAATGGTTCCCGGTATCCGGACCGGCCGGGCCACGGCGGGCTGGCTTTCCGCACGCTCGATTTCAATGCCATCAATACAAATACTCAAGCACTCCGCGCTCTTCCTGCTGAAACTGTCAGTCGCCGTGCGATGTCATGGGATGGCATCAAGGTCGAGATCATCCAGTCCGTTACCCACGATAAGGTCGAGTTCTGTTTCCGTGCTCCACGGCATCTGCTGCTCGTGCATGAAGAAGGGGTGCGCGACGAGGGCGAGACCCTGGTCAGCAATCTTCCCGTTTCCCGCTTACGCGCGCTCAGAGGTAAACTCACGTTCGTTCCCGCTGGTCACGAATATCGTGAGTGGCAGCGCCCCCGTGTTCGCAGTCGGGTCATCTGCTTCTATTTCGATCCCGCCAAGATGCCGATCGATGCCGACAGCCGGTCCGGCGCTGTGTGTCTTGCGCCCCTGCTGTTCTTCGAAAAATCCCATGCTGTGGGAGACCGCGGTCAAGCTGGCCGGAGCCATCGAGGATGGCTCCGAGGACGAGCGCTATTGTGAAGCGCTTGCAGTCGTGGTTGCGCGCGAGCTCCTTCGCGCTTGTGGCAATTCGCGGCGCCCGCGGCGGCTGGCGCGGGGCGGTCTTGCTCCTTGGCAGCAGCGTATCGTTGCGACTTACGTCGAAGAGCACTTGGCGGAGACCATACCGCTCGCTGCGCTGGCAAAGCTCGTCGATCTGAGCCCGTACCATTTCTGCCGTGCTTTCAAGCAAGCGGTTGGCGTCCCGCCGCATCGATATCACGCCAGGCGTCGAATCGAGCGCGCCAAGACAATGCTGGAACAGAGAGGACGCTCGGTAACTGAGATTGCGCTAACGCTTGGGTTCAGCGAAACGAGCTCATTCTCGACAGCATTTCGACAGACGACTGGGAGCGCTCCAACCGAGTATCGCCGCGCTCTAGGATGAAGGCGCATCCGCACAGAAGGAGGTGCAACGTGCAAGCCGCAAGTCTGCTTTCCGGAGGTACCGCTCGTTATCTGCAACAAATTCGGCGGCTGTCGATGCTGGAGCCTGACGAAGAATCCATGCTGGCGAGGCAGTGGCGCGAGCATGGTGACTCGAACGCCGCCCAGAAGCTCGTTACCAGTCATCTGCGTCTGGTAGCCAAGATCGCGACCGGATATCGCGGCTATGGCATGCCGATCTCGGATCTCATTTCCGAAGGGAATGTCGGGTTGATGCAGGCGGTGAAGCGCTTCAATCCTGAGAAGGGCGTGCGCTTCGCTTCGTACGCCATCTGGTGGATCAAGGCGACTATCCAGGAATACATTCTGCGCTCGTGGTCGCTAGTGCGAATCGGCACCACTGCAAATCAGAAAAAGCTGTTCTTCAGGCTGCGCACAGCCAAGAGCAAGATCTCGGCGCTCGAGGATGGGGACCTGAGGCCCGATCAGCTCAAATGCGTGGCGCAGCGCCTCGCCGTTACCGAGCGGGACGTGATCGACATGAATCGGCGGCTCGGCGGCGACGTGTCACTCAACGCTCGGATCCGTGATGAGGCTGATTCCAGCGAATGGCAGGACTGGCTCGTCGATGAGGTCGCCGACCAAGAGACGCGGCTCGCGGAATGCCAGGAGGCGGACAATCGCCGTCAGGCCTTGGATGAGTCACTGTCCGTGCTCGGCGACCGGGAGCGACGGATCTTCGAGGCCCGCTGGTTGGCGGACGGTCCGGTGACCCTCGACGAACTCGCCGCTGAGTACAACATCTCCCGCGAGCGCGTGCGCCAGGTCGAGGTACGCGCCTTCGACAAGGTGCAGAAGTTGGTGAAAACGCATTTCAGTCGTTCTGCGAGACATAAACACGTCAGTACCTCCAACTACCACTTCACGGGGCAAGGTTAGTCATCGCCTAGGTTGGGTAAATGTATGTACGCGCTTTCCGTCTCGGTCGACGTGAACCCGCCAAGCGCAAGCCCACGCCTGAGCCAGGAGCAGGTGTGGCGCGGCCTCGTCATGAAGGCCGAGAACGCCCTCCTCTTCGTGCCGAGCATGCAGGCCTGCAGCTTGCTCGAACGCTCGGCGGGCGGGCTGTTGCGCGAAGTGGTGATCGACGGCCACCGCTTCCGCGAGAAGATCACCTTCACCCCGCCGGTCGAGGTGTTGTTCGAACGCATCGGCACTGAGGAGAATGCCGGACGGATCACCAACGTCATCAGCGATAGCGAGCACGGGCTGCTGTTGACCTTCACCTTCGCAGTCAATCTCCCGGGCGCGGCACCCGGCACGGCCGAAGAGCGCCAGAAGGGCGAAGCGATGCGCGAGTCCTATGTCGGGGCGGTGAAGGCGATGCTCGCCCGCGTGCGCGCGCTGGTGAAGGAGGGCAAGCTGTAAATCCGCCGGAGAGGCCGATCGTGCTGACATGACAGTCCTGTGAACGTTGTGACCGACGCCCACAGACCTTTTTGCGCTGGGGGAAAACTACGCCGTGCGAGCCAAGTCCTCGGGGAGGCTGAATCGGACCGACCATTGCCGGTCAGCCGCGGTTTACCTCCCGGACTAATTGCTAGTCCCTTGCGGCCGAATCCGGCGTTCTGCGTCCGCTTTTCACTGCCGCCACAGGTTGGCTCTCACCGGGCGTCCGGCTGATTGATCGACGCGGCGGCTCGGATGTGCCGGGAGCAAGAACTCGGTGCAGATGAGCGGCAACCATATCCACGAAAACGGCTGCTTTGGCGGGAACCAGTCCTCGATGGGGGTAAATGGCACAAATCGGCCTTCGCAAGGTGGTATGCTCGGAAAGCAGCCCGATCAGTTTGCCCTCCGCGAGAGCGTTAGCCGCCAGGAACCGAGGCAATACGACAATGCCTTCGCCAGCTTCCGCGGCGCCTAGCAGAACCAGTGGGCTGTTCGTCTGCAGGTTGCCTTTCACAGCAACTGCTTCGGGGTAGTTAAAAATCGGCCATCGGTCGCCGTACCCCGAGTCGGTGTAGAGAATACAATTGTGTCCAACCAAATCCGCAGGCGTTTCCGGCCGTGGTCGATTCGCGAGGTAATTCGGGGAAGCGCACACCACGAAGTCGTACTCGGCAAGTTTGCGAACGATAAGGCTGTCGTTGTCAGGCATCGAGTGGCGTATCGAGACATCGAATTGCTCTTCAATGAAATCAACATGACGTCCTGTGGCAATCAATCTTATCGACGCGTCCGGGAATTGCGCGGTGTAATCCGCAATAACCGGCGTGATCAGATTGGCTACCAACACTGACGTATTCAGACGTAATACGCCACGCGGCTTGCCCTGCATTGATTCCACCAAATTCTCCGCCTGTTCCAGGCGATTGAGAACATCCAGGCAGTACCTGTAGTAAGCCTCCCCCACCTCGGTCGGCTTCACGTGGCGGGTATTCCTGTTCAGCAATCGCGCCCCGAGCCGCCGCTCGAGCGCCTGAATGTGAGTTGTGACGGCGCTGGGCGCGGCCCCCAGGTCGCGAGCCGCCGCCGCAAAGCCACCAAGCTCTGCAACCCGAACGAAAGTCGTCGTTTGATCGAACCTGTCCATGGGTGGCTCCGCCGCTCGGAACTCCTGAGAACGCTTCCCGAAAGCTCTGTACGGGCGCGCGAGGCTGCTAACCGGATTCCACAGAGCACGGTCTGGGCGCGGTTGCTTTGTGCGAGATTAGATATTGCTTCGCCATCCCCATTGCCACAGCTTTTGTCCTCGCCGCTTTGTTCCCTGCTCGAAGCCAAGTGCACCCTTAGTCGGATGTGGCAGCCGTAGGCGAGGAGGCGATCGAATCCACGGCGGTTTTGCTGCGCCGCGTCAGTCCGGTCCTGGCACTTCTCGCCCATGCCCTGGGCGGCGGCATGTCCGCAGCTGGCGGAAGCTGACGTGACACGACAACACGGTGCGCTGTCGGGCGCGTGAGCGCGTGCGAGAGTTTAGATCCAAATAGATGCAAGCGCCGGTCTGATCAGCACCACCGTATCCCGTCGGGAGTAGAGACCACCCAACTCCAGCGCGGCGCCACGCCCACTGTACTTGACCTGCTCCATCGCTCAATATGCCTTTGAGGCGCAGGAGTTTCTCCACACGAGGGTTGATCGTTCGATGGTCGAGAAAAGCAATTGGGCCGGCAAAATCACCTACAACGACCTGCGCGAATGGCTCGCGCAGGCGGACCGGCTGGGTGAAGTCCGCACGGTCAAGGGGGCGAATTGCGAGGAGGATATCGGGCTTGCCGCGGAGGCGGTGTTGCGGGCGGAAAATGGGCCGTGCGTCGTGTTCGAGGACATTGCCGGCTGTCCAAAGGGTTTCCGGCTGCTCATGAACATGTTTGCGGGGACCCGCCGTAACATGACGCTTGGCTTTCCCGACCATCTCACCAAATGGGAGCTGAGCGATGCCTATCGCGAAGCCTATCTGCAGGACCAGAAAGTCGTGCCGCATGTCATCGTGGAGGATGGGCCTGTCCTCGAGAACATCATGGTGGGCGAGGAGGTGGACGTCACGATTTTCCCCGCGCCGAAATGGCATGAGAAGGATGGCGGCCAGTACATAGGAACGGGAACCTACAGCATCACGCGCGATCCGGAGGAGAACTGGCTTAATGCCGGTGCGTATCGGGCGCAGGTGCACGATAAGAAGACTGTCGGCATGGTGATGGCGGCGGGCCACCATGGACGCATTCACCGCGACAAGGCATTCAAGCGCGGCGAGCCGCTGCCGGTGGTCACGGTGCTTGGGGGCGATCCGCTCGCCTTCTTCTTCGGCGGCTTGGAGGCGCCGTACGGAGTGTTCGAGCTTGATCTCATCGGCGGGCTACGCGGCCGGCCGGTGGAGATGGTGCGCGGCAAGGTGACCGGACTTCCCTTTCCCGCCAACGCAGAAGTCGTGCTCGAAGGCTATGTGCCGCCCGATCGTACCCACCCCGAGGGACCGTTTGGCGAATGGACGGGCCACTATGCGGGAGGGGTGCGCCCGATTCCAGTGCTCGAGATCAAGGCGATTTACTATCGCAACGATCCAATCCTTCTGGGTGTGCCGCCCATGGGAGGCGGCCCCGACGAGATGGCGCGATACCGTGCCGTGATGCGCTCGGCCACGATCAAACAGAACGTCACCAATGCCGGCGTGCCCGGGGTGCACGCGGTCTGGTGCCACGAGGTCGGCGGCGCCCGCATGCTGCATGCGGTGGCGATCACGCAGCGCTATCCCGGGCATGCCGTGCAGGCCGCCCACGTCGCGGCGCAATGCGGCGCATCCGCCTACGCCTCCAAATACATCATCGTGGTGGATGACGATGTCGATGTGACCAACCTGGACCAGCTCCTGTGGGCCATGCTCACGCGTACCGATCCCAAGGAATCCATCCAGTTCATCACCGGCTCCTGGGATTCGAGCGCGGACCCGGCACTGCCGCCGGAGCGGCGTGCCGTTGGCGACATGACCCATTCGGTGGCGCTGATCAATGCGTGTCGGCCGTTTCATTGGCGCGACAAGTTTCCTCCCACCAATGCTCCGAGCGCGGAAGTCACGCGCAAAGCGCGCGAGCGGTTCGGCTGGCTGCTCGACGGAGCGTCTCGGGCCTGAGCACTGACATGGAGCTGGGACTCAAGGGGAAGATCGCGCTGGTCACAGGTTCGAGCCGTGGGATCGGGCGAGGCATTGCGCTCGCTTTTTCCGACGAGGGCTGCGATCTCTTGCTTACCGGGCGCGACAAGCAAGCGCTCGAAGAGGTGGCGCAATCCATCAGAGCGAAGGGACGCACCGCGGTGGTGCATCCGCTTGATCTGCGCGCGCCGAGCGCTCCCGCCGCTCTGGTCGAAACGGCGCGCCGTGAGCTCGGCGGGCTGGATATTCTCGTCAACAATGCCGGCACCACCAAGCGCGGTGATTTTTTCGCCCTCACCGATGCCGATTGGGAGGAGGGCTATGCGCTCAAGTTTTTCGCCCACATGCGGCTTGCCCGCGCCGCCTGGCCGCTGCTGAAGGAACGCCGCGGCTCCTTGATCGCGATCGCAGGGACCAGCGGACGCAAGCCGGACAAGAGCTTCACCATCGGGAGCTCAGTCAATGCCGCGGTAGCGGCTTTCACCAAATGCCTTGCGGATCTCGGCAAGGAAGACGGCGTGCAGGTCAATTGCATTCATCCAAGCCTGGTCGAGACCGAGCGGCAATGGCGGCGCATCCGCGGCGAGATCGAGCGCACCGGTGAGCCGGAAGCCAAGGTCCGGGAGCGGTTTTGTCAGGAGACGGGAATCATCCGCTTCGGGAAGGTCGAGGATGTGGCCGATCTCGCGACCTTCATCGTGTCCTCCCGCGGCACCTGGCTTACCGGGGCCACGATCGACCTCGATGGTGGCGAGATCCCGGTCCTGTGACTGCAGCGGGCAACATTCTCCTGACCCCGGCGCACATCGGCTCGGTCGAAATACCCAATCGGATCGTCATGCCGCCGATGACAACGCGCACCGCGGACGAGGAGGGCTATGTCACCGACGACAGCTTGGCCTATTACCTCGCGCGGGCGCGCGGCGGCGTCGGTCTTATCACCATCGAGATGGCCTCGCCGGAGCGGGCGGGACGGCATCGCCGGCGCGAAGTCGGAATCTATGACGATTGCTTCATTCCCGGGTTGAGCGGCCTGGTCGAGGCGCTGCACGCAGCGGGATCGAAAGTCTCCATCCAGCTCGGGCATGCGGGAGGACACACGCGCCGAGACATCTGCGGCGAGACGCCGATTGCGCCCTCGGCGATCCCGCATCCCGTCTATGAAACGACATTCGAGACCATCGTTCCGGAAGCGATGACGAGGGAGCGCATCGCGCAGACGATCGCGGCTCATTCCTCCGCCGCCCTGCGCGCCCGGCAAGCTGGATTCGACTGCGTGGAGATCCACGCCTCCCACGGCTATTTGATCTCGCAATTCCATGCGCCTTTCGAAAACCGGCGCACCGATGAGTATGGCGGCAGTCTCGAGAACCGCGCCCGTTTCGGCCTTGAGGTCCTCCGCGCCGTCAAGCGCGCCGTTGCCGACATGCCGGTCATCTATCGCCTCTCGGTCGAGGATTTCTTTCCCGGCGGACTGCCGTTTCCTGAGGGCAGGCAAATCGCGCTCTGGGCGGCGCTCGCGGGTGCCGACGCGCTGCATGTGACCGCTGGGCATTATCGCTCGCTCCCTTCGGCGCAGGTCGTGCTTCCGCCGATGCGCTCTCCCGACGCGACGTTTCTCGAGTTCGCTGCCGCGGTGAAGAAGGACGTGCGCATCCCCGTCATTGCGGTGGGTCGCCTCGGCGACCCGGTTATCGCCACCGAGGCGGTCGCCAAGGGCAAAGCGGATTTCATCGCGCTCGGCCGAACCCTGATCGCGGATCCGCAGTGGGTGGAGAAGTTACGGCGAGGGCAGCCGATCCGGCGCTGCCTCGCCTGCAATACCTGCATCAACGAGATGCGTGGCGGAGCGCGCATCGGCTGTGTGGTCAATGGCGCTGCCGGACGCGAAACGGAGTTTGCGAATACCGAGCCGCCGACCGGTGAGCGCATCGCCGTGATCGGCGCTGGGCCGGCCGGATTGACCTATGCGTCGCTCGTTGCGGACACAAACAAGGTCACCGTCTTCGAGAAGGAGAGCCGTCCCGGTGGCGCATTCCGCTATGCAGGGAAGGCGCCGTTGTTTCAGGAGGTGGAGGCGAGCGAGGAGAGCTTCGCTCGCTACATCGCCGATCTCTACAAGGCGTGCGTCGCAAGCGGCGTGTCGTTCCGTTTCAGCACCGATGTCTTGCGCCATCAGAGCTTGCTCGCACCATTCGATCGCATCGTGATCGCCTCGGGTGCGCGCTATCGCTATGGTATCGGCCCGGTCGTGACGAAGTGTCTCGATTGGGGGTTCGCCCGCCGGCCAGGGATTGCAAAGCTTTTTTCCTCGGACCGCTTGCGCAAGTGGTTCTACTACACTGCGCGCAGCGGAACCGCCGATCGCTTCTGTGCATTGGCAAGCGGTCATCAGGTCGTCATCGCGATAGGCGATGCCGTTTGCGCGGGCAAAAGCAAGGAAGCCGTGCGCAGCGCCTTCGACGCCGCCCTGCTTTCGAAAGTACGGCAGGCATAGGGTAGATCGCGGACCTCACAACCATCGCCGTCGTGCGCGGATCTTGACCCGCGCATGACGCGGAGAGAATTTGTTCAATTCGAGTGGAATTCGCTGAGTTCGACCTTCTCGCGCAGATCACGTCCGGGCTTCTTGAGACACCACACGAGCGCGCCCGGATAGAGGCGCGGCGATTTCCCCCGGCTTCGGGTCCATTCCGCAAGCTGCGCGCGCAATGAACCGGAGCCGGACCACTCCACCTCGGGATCGGCCAGAACGAGGGTCAGCCTGGGCGTGACTAGCGGTGTTTCATGGACTGGCTTTTTTTAGAGGCGGCAGACAGTAGGGCTCCCCGCGCGGAATAGCCCGATTCCACAGGAACTGGATGGTAGTGAACGGCTGCATAGGGCTTGACAGAGCTTCAGGTTGTCTATAGAACAAACCAAGAACAAGGAAGCTCATAAGTGATTGGCGTTGCCTCATATCGCTCCGCTTCGGCGGATTCCCAGGCGCTCGCATCCACTCTTGTCGAGTTGATGCTGCGGGCTAGCGAAGGACCTTTTTGCCAAGAGAGAACCCGCGCAATCTTCCGTGTGGGCGAAGAGACGCGACGGTCGGGCAGCTGCCCTCCTGTTTTGGCCAAACGAACCCGACGGATAGATACATCGCCAG
>Ga0209331_1000315_pt1 | contig 17789 bp, 14 predicted proteins | sample JacPinW_OM3H0_M3_FD_187971 | JGI IMG/M metagenome (GOLD analysis project Ga0209331, IMG submission 187971) | Forest soil microbial communities from Algoma, Ontario, Canada - Jack Pine, Ontario site 1_JW_OM3H0_M3 (SPAdes) (version 2) | ecosystem: Environmental > Terrestrial > Soil > Boreal...
CAGGAGCTGCCGTCCCGCCACTCTGTAACATCGTCATTGCGTCTCGTCCTTCGTCCTTCTCGACTTGTCCGGATCGACGCTCAAGCGAACGTCGGAAATTGCGCATCCAGCTCGGCACCAAGGCGAACCCCCACCCACGTTCCGGTCGCTGGCCCCATTGCAGGCGGCCCAGAACCACCCGCACCCCGATCACGCTGGATTAAATGGGGTCGCGGGGGGTGTTTGCAATCGAGAATACGCCTCGGCCGGCTCTCGCGCCCTTACACTAACGTAAACCGACTCGCGCACTATCCGCGCTACCCGCGAGCGGCAGGATACGGGGGGAATGGCGGGTTGCCTCCAGGAACTTGATGAGCCCCGCAGATGCGATGGAGGTCGTCATGGTGTTCCGCAGGGGATGGAAGTTGACCGTCCCATGCCGCATCAAGTCTGTATCGAGCAGGATGGTCACCCGGCGATCCCGGTCATTGAGGGCGCCGAAGGGCGTCACCGCTCCTGGCTCTACGCCTAGAGTTTTGGCCATGAGTTCCGCCGAGCCGAACGAGAACCGGCCGATCGCGCCCACCTGCCGGTGCAGGGATTTGAGTTCGATGACCGCCCCTTCGAGCGCGCTGACGAGGAAGAGCGCGCCCTTCTTGTCCCGCAGGAACAGGTTCTTGCTGTGGGCTCCGGGCACCTTGCCGCGCAAGGCCTGGGACTGCTCGACCGTGAACAGCGCAGGATGGAAGACCGTCGCGTGCGCAATGCCAAGCCGGTCGAGAAAGCGGAAAAGCTCGTCGGGTGTTGCGGCCATTGCGGAACCGGCGTCCCTTGTGGCATAGCTCTTGGACGGCGGTCGAGACGCAGCCGCCGGTTCGGATGCGGGTGTAGCTCAGTGGTAGAGCACAACCTTGCCAAGGTTGGGGTCGAGGGTTCGAATCCCTTCGCCCGCTCCAAAATTTCCTTTTGAGCGTGATATATTGAATCCGGTTCTATTGGCTCGGCCCACCTCTCGTTCAGGGGCGGCTCAGACGCGCGCATGCCAAAAATGCGACTTATGACTTGGGATGCTGCGGGACGCCCGATTTGGGATGCTCCGGACCGCGTCGCCAGTCGGCCTAAGAGAACGGACGAGCCCACGGCCGTTGGTTTGTGGGAGCAGGTCGACGACAAGACCGGCAGCACCCAATGCTGGGTCGAGATCACGGAGCGCGGCGGGATCTATGAGGGCACCATTGTCAGGACATTTGCGCCCCCAGACAGCACAAGCACCAGCTACAAGCGCGAGGAAACCGAGAGGAATGACGCGCGCTTCTTGGGACTGACCCTCATTACCGGGATGCAGCGGAACGGATACTCGTACGAGAATGGCACCATCACGGATCCGCGGGATGGTTCGCGCTACCGCGCGCTGATGCGGCTCAGCTCCGATGGCGGCAAGCTGGAAGTGCGAGGCTATCTCGGCATCTCGCTGTTCGGGCGCAGCCAGATCTGGAATCGGCTCCCCGACGATGCGCTGACGGCGCAGATGCCGTCCGAGGCCCCCTGAGGCGGATCAGCGCTGTCCGACACAGGTCGGTTTCGGGTGCGACACCCCGATTTGTAGGGACGGGTTCAAACCCGCCCCTAAAGTCTGAATCGCCGCACGAACCATCTTGGTGCTCGCCGCAGGGCGCAATCGCCCAAAACGTGACGGCAGTCACAGCTTTTCTCACCCCGACCGCGCATGGTGCGCCCCGTCAACGTGACCCACCGGGGGGCGTTGCGCCACCGAAATCGAACCTAAGCGAAGGAGACCATCATGACTAAGTTTCGCACCACAATGATTGGGGTTGCCATCATCGGCTCCCTTGTCGGCATGATCCCCACAGCGGGATCTGCCGAGCCCGTGCCGACAGCCGCAGAGCGCTCCGCTTGCACCTCGGATGCATTCAGAATGTGCCTTTCCGCAATTCCCAATCAGACCGCGGTGATTGCCTGCCTAAAGTCAAAGAAGCCGCAGCTCAGCCCGACCTGCCGACAGCTCTTCGACCGGATCTGATGGAGGCTCGCGATGCCGGGAGACGAATGATGCCATTCGTCATCCGGGGCAGCGTTGAAATCCGTTAACCATCCGAGGGTTTTATCCGCGGGAGCGCCGCCAAGCCGCGGACGCCACAACCGACATGTTGGCGACGGCGGAGGCACCTCCTCCAGAATCTGGGGAATTCCGCCGAGGTTCCGCGTAGCACGCGGATGCCCAGCGGGGAGTGCGCGGGCAGTTGGCAAGCTCCTGAACCTGCTATTGTTTTGGTTCGAGGGTGATCTTGTGCGCCCGCGGTCCGCTGCGGTCCCGAGGGGCCGAACCTTGCGCGCACGGGCTACGCCCGAGACCTGCAGGCCTCCTCTCCTCGCTGCCCCGGGTCGCGAAATAGACGTAAAGTTAACCAACTGTCGGGCCCTGCTCGCGTTTGCGCTCCGGCGAAGCTCGGTGGAGATTGCGGGGGTGGAGCTCGGAGGACGACGATTGCGTGTGATCGGCGCGTGGGCAGCGGCGCTGCTGGCCACCCTCGTTGTTGGCCTGGTGCCGGCGCGCGCGGTCGAAGCCATCAGCGTGCGTACCGACGCATCGGCGATCGATCTCACCGATGCGGTCGAGCGCCACCGCACCGAAAGCGATCGCCTGCTGGTATCGGCCGCGCCCGGAGCGGACGGCATCATCCGCCGCATGGACGTGCGTGCGCGCGAGGGCAACAGCAATTGGGCCGTATTTGCGTTGGCCAATTCCGGCGACGAGCAGATCGAGCGCCTCATCGTTATCCCACATTATCGCATGGTCGGTTCGGGCGTTTTCTGGCCCGACCTCGGCCGTTCGCGCGTTGCGAGCATCACTTCGAGCGGCGAGCGGCCCGAGCGGCAGGATAGCGCGACGGCCGATATATTTCGCGTCACGCTCGATCCCGGCAGCGTGATGACCTATGTGCTCGAGCTGCGCACGGACAAGCTCAATCAGCTCTACTTGTGGGAACCCGAAGCCTACAAGGACAAGATCAACAGCATCACCCTGTACTACGGAATAGTCATCGGCATCGCCGGGCTGCTGGCGCTGTTTCTGACGATTCTGTTCGTGGTGAAGGGCAGCGTGATGTTCCCCGCCGCCGCGGCGCTCAGCTGGGCCGTGCTGGTCTATATCGGGGTGGATTTCGGTTTCTGGGGCAAGGTTTTCGCGCTCTCGCCCAATTCGGAGCAGATCTGGCGTGCCTCGGGCGAGGCGATCCTTGCGGCCACTCTTGTCGTTTTCCTGTTCGCCTATCTCAATCTTCACCGCTGGCATGTGCGCTACGCCCATATCACGCTGGCGTGGCTTGCCTTTCTTGCGGCGCTGGTGGCGCTCGCATTGTTCGAGCCGCCTACCGCCTCGGGCATTGCCCGCGTGTCGCTGTTCGCGATTGCCATTCTGGGATTCGCCCTCGTCGTGTATCTGTCGTATGCGGGGTTCGACCGCGCGGTTCTGTTGATCCCCACCTGGTTTCTTCTGGTTGTCTGGGTCATCGCGGCAGCGCTCGCCGTTGCGGGATCGATCACCAACGACATCGTAGGGCCCGCCCTCCTCGGCGGCCTGGTGCTGATCGTGATGCTCATCGGCTTCACCGTCATGCAGCACGCCTTTGCTGGCGGCATCACGACCGGCATCGTCTCCGATGTCGAGCGGCGTGCGCTCGCGCTGACCGGCGCGGGGGACATGATCTGGGATTGGGACGTTTCCGCCGACAAGGTCTTCACCAGCCCGGAAACCGAAGCTCTGCTGGGATTAAAGCGGGGTACGCTGCAAGGCCCTGCCGCAGGTTGGCTGGAAGTGCTGCATCCGCTCGACCGCGACCGCTTCCGCGCCGTGCTTGACAGCGTGCTGGAGCAACGACGCGGGCGCTTGACCCAGGACTTTCGTTTGCGCACGCCGGACGGTCATTATCTCTGGTTCGCCATCAAGGCGCGGCCTGTGGTCGGTTCGGATGGGGAGGTGGTGCGCCTTGTTGGGACGCTCACCGATGTCACCGAGTTCAAGAACGCCGAAGAGCGGTTGCTGCACGACGCAGTGCATGACAACCTGACGGGACTGCCTAACCGCGAATTGTTCCTCGATCGCCTCGAAGCGGTGCTGGCTTTGTCCAAGGCCGATGCATCGCTGCGCGCGACTGTCATTGTCGTCGACCTCGATCGCTTCAAGCAGGTCAATGATTCCGTCGGCATTGCGGTCGGCGATTCGATCCTGCTGACCTTGGCCCGGCGGCTCGGCCGGCTGCTCAAGCCGCAGGACACGCTCGCCCGCCTCTCCGGCGATCAGTTCGCGCTCATTCTGCTCTCCGAGCGCGAGTCGGAACGCGTCATCGCTTTCGCCGAAGCGCTGCGCAAGGCGCTGCGCGCACCCATCACCTTCAATGATCGCGAAATATTTCTCACGGCGTCCATCGGTGTTGCGCTTACGGATGGGCAGACGCATCGGACCGAGGAGGTGCTCAAGGACGCCGAGCTTGCGATGTATCATGCCAAACGGATCGGTGGCGATCGCATCGAGCTTTTCAAGCCGTCGATGCGGGCGCGCAAAACCGATCGCCTGACCCTGGAATCGGAGCTGCGGCAGGCGCTTGAACGCGACGAGATCACCATCGTCTATCAGCCAATCATCCGGCTGGAGGATAGATCGGTTGCCGGATTCGAGGCGCTTGCGCGCTGGGACCACCCCAAGATGGGCCGTACCTCTCCGGCGGAGTTCATCGCCATGGCCGAGGAGATCGGGTTGATCGTCGATCTCGGCATGTTCGTGCTGGAGCGCACGGCACGTCAGCTCAGCACCTGGCAGCGCACCCTGCGGCGGCGGGAGCCCCTCTTTGCGAGCGTCAATGTCTCGTCGCGGCAGTTGCTGCGCCAGGATCTCATTCATGACCTGCGTACCGTCATTGCACGCGCGTCGCTTGCCCGCGGGACGCTCAAGCTGGAGCTGACAGAATCGCTGGTCATGGAGAACCCGGAGCACGCCGCACAGATATTGCAGCGCATCCGTGACCTCGGGGCAGGCCTCGCGCTTGATGATTTTGGTACTGGGCACTCTTCGCTGGCCTACTTGCAGCGCTTTCCCTTCGATACGATCAAGATCGATCAGTCATTCGTGCGCGCTAACGGAAAGGGCAGCCGTCCCGTCATCCTGCGCTCGATCATTGCGCTGGCGCATGATCTCGGGATGGAAGTAGTCGCCGAGGGGGCGGAAACCGACTCAGACGCGGTGGAGCTCTATCAACTCGGCTGTGAATACGCGCAAGGATACTATTTCGGAGAGCCGATGAGCGCCGATGATGCGCGCGGGCTGTTGGTAGCTGAAGCTACGCGGGAAGCGGGCGAGCAAACCGCCCCGCGTAAGCAAAGTGTTCACTGATGAGAGCAATCCCGTCGATCGTCATGGTCGAACTTGTTCCCGCGCATGACGGTGATGCCAGAGAGCTCGGCGTGAGCCGTCTTTCAGGCGTGACCGGCTTCGCTCGAGAGCATGCCGAGATCAATCCCGATCTTCTTGAGGGCATTGACGTACTTGCGGCCGGTATCGGCCCCAAATATCAGGTCCGGATCCGCTGCGCAGTGCAGCCATCCGTTATGCTGGATCTCGTTCTCGAGCTGCCCGGGCGCCCAGCCGGCATAGCCTAGGGCCAGGATGGCGCTGCGCGGTCCAGATCCCCGCGCGATCGCCTTGAGAATATCGAGCGTCGCCGTGAGGCAGATGCCTTCGTCGATCGGCAACGTCGAATTTTCGATAAAAAAGTCGCTGGAATGCAGCACAAAGCCACGCTGGGTATCCACCGGGCCGCCCTTAAGCACCTGCACCCCGCCGGCACGGGAACGAAGCTGGATGAGCTCGGATGTTGGGATGACCTCCAACTGAACGAGCAAATCGGGAAAGCTGACGTTGGCCGCGGGCTGGTTGACCACAATACCCATTGCGCCCTCAGTGGAGTGGGCACAAACATAGATGACGCTCCGAGCAAACCGTTCATCGCCCATCGACGGCATTGCAATGAGCATCTGCCCGTCCAGGTAACCGCGTTTTGGAGTCTTGCGCAGCGGTGACTTCGGCTTCGCCGAGACCTCACGGGGCTCGGTTTCCGATTGACCAGGATCGTCTGCGCCAGGCGCAGCCGCCTCGCCCAAATCCCGCATCCCTCCTTTACGGCCGAACTTCATATGGAAATGCTACCCGATTGGAGACTGATTGCAAATCTGCGATGAGCCATTCCCGTACAGACGCATAAGCACATTCCGTGCCACACTCATGAAGACCGTGCCACACTCATGAAGGCGTTGAGACACAGCATATGCGACGTTGACCCCGGTTTTCCAGCGCCCGGCCCATTTTGGTCGGGCCCGCATTCACGATGAATTCAATTGCGCACAAAAAGTTTCGCCCGACATTGGCGCTCTGCGGAGGTGTCGTGCCCACCAGATTCGAGCGACTGCGACGGAGCGCCGCGGTATGCGGACTCGCCGTCTTGGTCGAGTTACCTCAAGCGCATGCCGCCGACCCGGCTTCGCCCTGGGACGGCGATGCGCGCAGTGCGATGCGCCTGATCGCCGGATCATCGGCGGCGCCGACCGCGTCGGCGGGGATTGAGATTAGGCTCAAGCCTGGATGGCACACGTACTGGCGCTATCCCGGCGATGCCGGAGTGCCGCCACGCTTCGATTTCGCCGGATCACGCAACCTCGAATCCGCAACTGTGCTGTGGCCTGCACCGCGACGCATTCAGGAACAGGGTTTGAACGTCATCGGATATATGGGCAACCTTATTCTTCCGCTGGTGGTCGCGCCCGAGGATCGCGCCTCCCCGGTGACTCTGCGCCTGAAGCTCGACTATGCGGTTTGCGAAAAGCTCTGCGTGCCGGCGGAAGCAAGGGCAGAGCTCACGCTCGCGGGTGCGCCGTCGCCCTACGACGCAGCTCTTGCCGAGGCGCAAGCCGCAGTGCCGAAGAAACGCGCCCTTGGTCAGGGCGACACACTGGCAATTCGCGCGCTTCGACGGGACAAATCACACCCGGGTTCAAGCGCGATCATCGACGTCGTGGCACCACCCGAGACCAACGTGGACCTGTTCGTCGAAGGGCCGACCGCGGAATGGGCGCTGCCGGTTCCCGTCCGCAGCGCCCCGCCAGCGGCCGGCGTGCAGCGCTTTGTGTTTGATCTCGACGGTGCGCCGCCGGGAACGAATTATGCCGGCGCTCTCATCACTCTCACGGCCGTGGCAGGCAATGAGGCGGTCGAAGTCACCGCCCCCCTGCAATAAACCCCTGACAACACCCGCTCGCTACGCTAATTTGGCTGCGCTGACGGGAGCAGTCTCACCCGAGCGGCGTGCAAAAAGTTCAATGGCGAAGAGAGGATCACAACCATGTCCATCAAGGTCGGTGAGCGGTTGCCACAGGCGAAATTTCGCGTGATGACGGCGGAAGGGCCGGCCTGGAAAAGCACGGACGACATCTTCAAGGGCAAGAAGGTGGCGCTGTTCGCGGTGCCCGGTGCCTTCACCAGCACGTGTCACAAGATGCATGTCCCTTCGATCGTGCAGAACGCTGATGCGCTCAAGGCCAAAGGCGTGAACACCGTCGCGGTGACTTCAGTAAATGACGTGTTCGTGATGGATGCGTGGCAAAAGGCTAGTGGCGCCGACAATGTCGAATTTCTCGCTGACGGCAACGGTGAGTTCGCCAAGGCTATCGATCTCACGTTGGATGCCTCAGGAAACGGCCTCGGCTTGCGCTCCAAGCGTTACGCCATGCTGGTCGATGATGGCGTCGTGAAGAAGCTCAACATCGAGGAAGCGCCGGGGAAGGTCGAGGTATCCGGAGGGGAAGCCTTGGTCAAGCAGTTGTGAAGGCAGCCCCGCGGCGGACGATTGTCCCGCACGCCGGTAACAGCGACCCAGATAGGCGCTACGTGGTCTAACGCCGATCCGGCGCGTTCTTGCTGACAGTGCTCGGCTCTGCTCGCACGCGCCCTTGGGTGAGAGCGCCGACCGCACCCGAGCGTATTGCGCTGATTGCGTCGCGCGCCAGTTGATCGGCGCGCTCATTGAGCCTGTGGCCCGCGTGCCCCTTCAACCAATGCCACCGGATCTGGTGCTTTGCCGCTATGCCATCGAGGCGTTGCCAGAGATCCACATTCTTCACGGGCTTCTTGTCAGCCGTGCGCCAGCCATTGCGCTTCCATCGATGCATCCAGCCCATCACTCCGTTGCGGAGATATTCGCTGTCCGTGTGCAGGTCGACCAGGCACGGCCGCTTGAGCGCTTCGAGGGCCGCGATGGCGGCCATCAGCTCCATCCGATTGTTTGTTGTATGAGGCTCCCCGCCTTTAAGCTCCTTCGTGCGCGCGCCGAAGGCGAGAATGGCGCCCCACCCGCCGGGGCCTGGGTTGCCCGAGCAGGCGCCATCAGTATGGATGACGACATGCGGCTCGCTCACAGCTCGCTTCCTGCAATGCCATAATCGGCCATGCTTTTGACGCCCTGGTGGAAGCGCAGCTTGCGGTAATATTCCAGTGGGTCCTTGGGACGCACCAGCGCGCCCGTAGGTACGTCGAACCAGTCAACCAGCCTCGTCAACAAGAATCGCAGTGCAGCGCCGCGGGCCAGCAACGGCAAGGCATCACACTCGCCCCGCGACAGCGGCCGCATCTGAGCATAGGCGTGCAATAGAGACCTTCCCTTGGTGACATTGTAGGAGTGATCGCTCTCGAAGCACCAGGCGTTGAGACAGATGGCAACGTCAAAGGCGAGCGCATCCGTGCAGGCGAAATAAAAATCGATGAGACCCGAGAGCTCATTGCCGAGGAAAAATACGTTATCCGGGAACAGGTCGGCATGAATCACTCCCTCGGGCAGAGCGCGCGGCCAAGCCTGTTCTAGATGGGAAAGCTCTGCGGCGAGGAACTTCTTCAAGTCGGATTTCAGCTCGTTGGCGCGTTCGCAGCAGCTTTCGAAGAGCGGACGCCACCCTGACACTGAGAGGGCATTGGGACGCTTTTTTGCAAAATCCAGCCCAGCCAGATGCAGCTGGGCCAGCGCCTCGCCGAGAGCAGCGCAGTGGCGAGAAGAGGGCCGGCGGATCCACATTCCGTCGAGGAAGGTGATCATTGCGGCGGGCCGCCCTGCGATCATGCCGAGCACCTCGCCTTTCTTATTCTTGACGGGCTGCGGGCAGTTGATGCCGCGAGCATGCAGATGCTCCATCAGCCCAAGAAAGAACGGCAAGTCTTTTGCCGCGACCCGTTTTTCGTACAGCGTCAGAATGAAATAATCGCGGCTGGTGTGCACCAGGAAATTCGAGTTCTCGACGCCTTCCGCGATACCTTTGTAGGCCAGCAATTCTCCGAGGTCATAGTCGGCGAGAAAAGCGGCAAGATCCTCCGCCGCGACATCGGTATAGACGGCCATGTCACTCCCCCGATGGCGGGAGTGTGCTCATTCGGCGGCCTCGTTTCCCCGCAGCACCCTGGGTAGCGGGAAGAACATGTCTTCGTCGGCAGTCGTAACAGTCTCGACCGTTACGGTATAACGCTGGTCGAAGGCACCGATGACTTCCTCCACCAGAACTTCCGGTGCAGAGGCGCCGGCGGTCACGCCGAGGGTCTGTAGGTCGCCAAAGAGCGCCCAGTCGATCTCCGCCGCCCGTTGCACCAGCGCCGCCCGCGCGCAGCCGGCGCGCTCAGCAACTTCCTTCAAGCGCTGCGTATTGGAGGAATTGGGCGAGCCGACCACGACCATCGCCTCCACCATCGGCGCGACTTTCTTGACCACCTCCTGCCGGTTGGTGGTGGCATAGCAAATGTCCTCCTTGTGCGGGCCATGAATATGCGGAAAACGCGCCTTGAGGGCTGCGACGATCTCGGCCGTATCGTCCACCGATAAGGTCGTCTGCGTCAGAAACGCAAGTTTGCCCGCATCGCGCGGTACAAAAGCCATGGCCTCTGCCACCGACTGCACCAGCGTGATCGCGCCCTCCGGCAGCTGGCCGATGGTGCCGATGACTTCAGGATGCCCGGCATGTCCGATCAGGACGACCTCGCGCCCGCGCTTGTAATGGATCTCTGCCTCGCGGTGGACCTTGGTGACCAGGGGGCACGTGGCATCGAGCGCAAAGAAACGGCGCTTCTGCGCTTCTGCCGGGATCGATTTGGGCACCCCGTGCGCGGAAAAGATGACCGGGGCGCCAGTATCAGGAACTTCGTCCAGTTCCTCAACGAATACGACCCCTTTGCGCTTGAGACTCTCCACGACATAGCGGTTATGCACGATCTCGTGCCGGACATAGACGGGCGCGCCATAGCGCGCGAGCGCCTGCTCGACTGTGTCGATGGCGCGCACCACGCCCGCGCAAAAGCCGCGCGGCGAGCACAAAAGCACCTTGAGAGGCGGGCGGGCGCCGACCGCATCGGCGTCAGAAACTGGCATGCAAACCTCAGAGCACAAGCATCAAGCGAGATGGGGCTTGCGCCCCGCCCCTGTCAAGCGAGTGACTGGCTCCTGTCCAGCCAGCGCTCATAGCGCAGGTATAATTGCGTCGCGTGCGGCGAGCCATCGCGATAGACCACGGGAGCCAGAGTGCGGCCGGCGGCAGCGAGCCGCGCTGCCATGTACCGATACGCTTCCGGATAGATCGAGAGGTCCGAGCTCTTGAATAACTGCTCGAAACTCTCCGATGGCTCGACGGGATCTAGACGATCACGCTCGTATATGGCTGTCCGTTCCACGACGCGCCACGCGCCGCCTCTTTGCTCCAGACGATCGAGAAATCGCGCGTAGGAGCTCATGTCAGTGAGCACGCCGCCGATCTTCTGGCGCACCAGAATCACGATGTTCGTCTCCGCCAACGCGCGCTGCCCGGCAATGCGCACCACAGAGGGAAAAATGTGGTGCTTGGAGCGCTGTCCTGCCTGGAAGGCCTGCCGGCATTGTGCGACGAACTCGGAAAACGCGCCGCTAAACCATGAGACCGAGATCTGCCCGTCGGACGTGAACGTGCCCAACAGTTCCGGCCATTTGCCCTGGTCGCGATAAAGACCCCAGGCCTGAATGAGCTCGGCGCAGGCGTATTTGTCCTCGACCTCAGCCACGTCCTCGCCCAGGAAAATTCAACGTTATGCTCATAACCTTGCCACGGCTCCGCTACGCGCCGGCGCGCAGAATGAAGCCGATCCACGCCGGAGGCAATCAGTGTTACCAAGGTGCTCCGAGCAAGGGGATGATGCATGCGCGCGATTGTCATTCATCACTACGGTCCGCCGGAGGTGTTACGCTACGAGGAGGTACCAGACCCGCAGCCACGTGCCGGCGAGATCCGCATCCGCGTTCACGCCGCCACCGTCAACCGCGTGCTCGATGTCAGTCTGCGCGCCGGCAAGGAAACCGCGCGCGGGCCCGTCCTGCCGCTCATTCCGGGCGTCGACTGCGCGGGCGTGGTGGACGCATTGGGGAGCGACATCAAGCGATGGCGAAGAGGAATGCGGGTGGCGGCAGCAGGCGTCATGCCGCTCGATCCCTGCACGGAGGATGGCGAAGGCTACCGCGGCCCCAGGGGAATGATGGGCATCAAGCGGCCGGGGGGATTCGCCGAGCTGGTGGCCGTGCCCGCTTGCTCCGCTGTTGAGCTTCCGCCCGGGCTTGGCTTCCACCAGGCCGCCGTGCTCATGCGTCACGCCCCGACCGCCTGGAACCTGTTGGTCAATATCGCCGCGCTCAAGCCCGAGGAGACCGTGCTCATCATGGGCGCCGGCGGCAATCTCGGCAGCCTCGGAATTCAGATCGCGAAGAATATCATAGGTGCGAAAGTCATCGCTGCCGCGGGATCCGCCACCCGCGTGCAAATGGGCGTTGCGCTGGGCGCCGATCACGGGGTCAACTACAACACTTGCGATCTTGCCGCGGAGCTGAACAAGCTTACAGGCGGAAAGGGCGTTGATGTGCTCTACGACAACATCGCCAATCCCAAGGTGCTGCCCACCGCGTTTCGAAGCATCGGCTTGGATGGACGCCTTGTTACCGCCGGTGCGCATGCAGGGCCCAACGTCTCGATTGATTTCGCGCACCTTTATCACAACCGCATCACCATCAAGGGGCGGCCGGGTTATCATGCGCCGGACGTGGCGAAATGCTTCGCCGCCGCCGCCGAGGGAAAGATCAAGCCACACATTGCTCGCGTTCTGCCGTTGTCACAGGCGCCAGAAGCGCATCGGATGATGGAGGCTGGGGAAGAGCAGGGTAAGATCGTCCTCGATCCGACCCTGGGCTAGCTCGGAACGCTGACATCAGCCCATGCCTGCTGACACCATGCTGACACCAGCCCATTGCGCGAAGCAGGCCCGGAGGGCTATATCCCGTGTAATTCCGTCATCATTGATGACACGAGCTTCGCCTGCGAGGGGTAGACGAAGCCCAGAGGAGATTTGACCAATGGTAGCAGCACCCCTGATGCCGAAAGCGACGGCCGTCTGGCTGGTGGAGAATACCGCACTCTCGTTTGATCAGGTTGCGGAGTTCTGCAAGCTTCACCCGCTCGAAGTGAAGGCGATCGCGGACGGGGACGCAGCCCAAGGGATCAAGGGGCTGGACCCGATCCTTACGGGACAATTGAGTCGGGACGAAATCGAAAAGGGCGTTATCGATCCGCATTATCGACTCAAGTTGCTGGAGCCCAAAGTCCGCCTGCCGGAGCCCAAAAGGAAAAAAGGTCCGCGCTACACTCCGGTGTCGCGCCGCCAGGATCGTCCGAACGCCATTCTTTGGCTTGTGCGTAACCACCCGGAGCTCAAGGAGAGCCAGATCATGCGGCTGGTGGGGACAACGAAGTCCACCATCCAGGCCATTCGCGAGCGCACCCATTGGAACGCTTCAAACCTGCAGCCCATGGACCCGGTAACGCTTGGGCTTTGCTCACAGCTCGATCTCGATCTGGAAGTTTCGCGTGCGGCAAAGGAAAAGCCCGTCGCCACGGCTGCTCCAGGTGCGACGCTGCTGCCAGCATCCGAGACGACGGCTGCACGCGAGCCGGAGCCCGAGGAGAAAAAGGCTCCCGACGAGCTCAATGTGGACGCGGTCTTTGCCAAGCTCAAGCAGATCGGTGGGAAGAGCGAATAGCGGCACGTCCGCAAAGGGCGAAGCACATCAAACATCCCAGTGCAGGTGCGAGCTGTTGCTCAGATTTAAGCGAACTTGGAAATATTCAGACAACCAAGAAGCTTAACGGCGCCATAAGCTCTTGCGAGCATTTTTAGCTGCTGCGTTGCCTGCCCTCACCTGGGCTTACGCGCCGATCCCCTTGCCCCGCAGCGCACCTCCGATCTCGTCCAGGGTGGCGGGGTCATCGATGGTCGCGGGCATGGTCCACGGCTCGCGGTCGGCGATCTTCTTCATGGTGCCACGCAGAATCTTTCCCGATCGCGTCTTCGGCAACCTGGCCACGGTGATGGCGAGCTTGAAGGCGGCAACGGGGCCGATCTTCTCACGCACGAGGGCGACACACTCCTGCTCGACTTCGGCAATCGGGCGGGTAACCCCCGCTTTGAGAACCAGAAATCCACAAGGGATCTCGCCTTTGAGCGGGTCGGCAATGCCGATCACCGCGCATTCCGCAACATCCTTGTGCGCGCTGAGCACCTCTTCCATTCCGCCGGTCGAGAGCCGGTGCCCCGCGACATTGATGATGTCGTCAGTGCGGCCCATGATATAGAGGTAGCCGTCCTCGTCCTTGAACCCGGCGTCCGCGGTCTTGTAGTGGCCGGGAAACTCGGCGAGATAGCTCTCCTTGAAGCGCTCGTCCGCCTGCCACAGGGTTGGCAGGCATGCCGGCGGCAGCGGCAGCTTGATCACAATGGAGCCCATCTTGCCCGCGGGCACCTCGTGGCATTGCTCGTCAAGAACACGAACGTCGTAGCCCGGCATGGGCACCGTGGGGGAGCCGTACTTGATCGGCAACTGGCCTAAGCCGACCGGATTGCCGGCAATGCACCACCCCGTCTCGGTCTGCCACCAATGATCGATCACCGGCTTGTTGAGCAGCCGCTCCGCCCATTGAATCGTGTCAGGGTCGGCGCGCTCACCAGCGAGAAACAGGGTCCGGAATTTGGCGAGATCATAAGCCGCAAGCAGCTTGCCCTGCGGATCCTCCTTTTTGATGGCGCGGAAGGCTGTTGGCGCGGTGAAAAAGGCTACGGCATCGTGCTCGGAAATGACGCGCCAGAACGCGCCCGCATCCGGGGTGCCGACCGGCTTGCCCTCGTACATGACCGAGGTCGCCCCGTGCAGGAGCGGCCCGTAGACGATGTAGCTGTGACCAACTACCCAGCCGATGTCGGACCCGCACCACCACGTCTCGCCCGGAGCAATGCCGTATAGGTTTTGCATCGACCATTCGAGCGCAACCATGTGACCGCCATTGTCGCGTACCACGCCTTTGGGCCGGCCGGTGGTTCCGGAGGTGTAGAGAATGTACAGCGGATCGGTCGCCGCAAGCGGCGTGCACTCATAGACCGAGCGGGCAAACACAATGGCCTCGTCGCGCAGCTGCGCCCAGTCGTGATCCCGCCCCGGCAGCAGCGCCGCTTGCCGCTGCGGGCGCTGCAGAATGAGACAGACTCCCGGCTTGTGGGTGGCGAGCCTGATCGCCTCGTCGAGCAGCGGTTTGTAGGCGACGATACGGCCCGGCTCGAGACCGCAGCTTGCGGATAGGACGAGCTTTGGCTTGGCGTCATCGATGCGGGTCGCCAATTCATTTGCGGCAAAGCCGCCGAACACCACGGAATGTACCGCTCCGATGCGCGCGCACGCGAGCATCGCAATGACGGCTTCGGGAACCATGGGCATGTAGAGAATAACCCGGTCGCCCTTCTCCACCCCGAAATTGCGCAGGATGGCGGCGAGCACCTGGGTTTCCACCTGCAGGCGGTGATAGGTGAGAGTGCGTTTCTGCCCCGCCAGCGGGGAATCGTAGATGATGGCGACCTGCTCGCCGCGGCCGCTCATCACGTGCCGGTCGACGGCGTTCCAGCAGGTGTTGCACACGCCGTCGACAAACCAGCGACCATACACTCCGGCGTCGGGGTCGAATATGCGCTTGGGCGTCTCAATCCAGTCGATGGCCTGCGCGGCTTCCGCCCAGAAGCCCTCGGGGTCACGCTGCCAGCGCGCATAGACGTCGGAATAGCGGCTTGTGCGGGCATCCATGGCGGTGCTCCTTCGACCCCAGCATTTTGAAGCCATGCATCGCTTTTGCAAGCAGGGGGCGCGGTCACCCCGGAACATGCTGGCGCTGGCAGCAACCCTCCGCCTTGATCCGGATCAATCCTCGGGAGGGGCATCCGGAGCGTGAACCGAGGTCTTAAAACTCGGCGTGCAGACGGCCCGAGAAGAATGAAATGGGGCCACGATCGGCGTTGTACGCCGGATTGAGCATGTACTGATAATCGAAGGTCAGCGTGAGACCCTTGAGCACGCGCATGGCATAGTACGTCTCGAGGATCCACTCGCGATGGTAATTGAGCATCCCGTCGCCAATCAGGATTCCCAGTCCGCCCGCTGCGATATAGTCGCGGTGCTCAGGCGACAGGGCATTGATCACGCCGGCAACTCCGATCCGGTCGTCGGGGCGCCCCCACGCCTTGCCCGTGATCGAGGCACCAACCATGATGCTGCGGTCGATATCGGTGAATGCCGAAATCTCGTTTCTGCCGTCGTTCCAGCTCCAGCGGCCAAAGATTGCCAGCTGCTCAGTGAGCGACTGCTCGAAGTTGACATAGTAGCCGTACTTGGTGCGACCGGTACGGGTGGCAATGATGGCGTCGGTCGGATCAAGCCCCGGAAGAGCTGCACTCAAATCAACGGCTTCCCGATAACTGCCGGAAAAGTAGGTGTCCGCCCAGACGCCGAACCGGATCTTCCCCGGACGCGGGAGCATTGAGTAGTGCGCCTCAAGTTCTCCGACGTAGGCACCACGTCTGAACAAGGTCATGTCGAATTCATTAGAGTTGGGTTGGTTTCCCGTCAGGAAATAGCCGACGCGGAAAGCCCAATATTTCTGGTTGAGCTCGGCCACTCCCCCATAGGTGAGGCCGATCTTGTCGGCGGGGTAATCGAATGCGCCGGCAGCCCAGATCGACCAGTTCATGAAATCGACGCGCGGATCAGTGGCGTAGGAATTGGTGTCGAAAATGTCATGGACGGAAAATCGTCCGACCCAGAATGTCAGCCGCGATACGTCTCTGTTGCTGCCCAGTTGGCCGTAGCCGCTCTCGACCTTCTCCTGCTCTCCCCCAAGCCCGACGGTCTGGCGCAGGAACAGCCGCGAGGTGCTGTACTGGGGATACGGGAAGTTCGACTTCTGCGCTTCACCGTTGGGGAACCCCGCAGCCCCGGTAGTGTCGTGCAAACCGAATCCCTGCAACAGCTCGGGATTGTAGTAGAGCTCGCCGCCTTGCCAGAGCTTCAGGCCGAGAAACACGCTGGTGGTCCAGGTGTTGCGGGTTTGCGCCCAAGGGGTGAAGCTGTTGGGGCCAAGATACGGCGAATGGAACGGCGGGTAGCCCTGCTGGATATAGGTTGTCTGGCCGTGGATCGCCCAATTGTCGAATTCAGTTGGCGATGAGGCAGATGTGGTAAGGCGAGCGTCGCCCGCTGCCGCTGCTGCGAAATTATAATTGAGCCCGGCACGCACGGAATGAACATCGAAGGAGGATCCCGCGGCAACGCCGGACTGGAACATGATGTCCTGATGCCCAAACGTCGTGTAGAGATATTCCAGCTTGGCGGTCCAGCCGCCTTCAATCGGCACTTCGGCACCGATGCCGGCTGTCCATCCCTTGTAGAGGTGAATCACCTTGTCCACGTCGTCGGTCGCACCCGGGCTCTCGAGAAAGCGGCCCAGGGACCACGCAACTCCGCCGGTCGCGTAGATCATCCACTGCGGAAAGACGTAACCGAGGCGGCCGCGGACCGTCGCCATGTAGTCGATTTTTTGCGCGCGATCGACATCGATTCTCGTGCGGGACCAGGCGACATCGTCCGCCGCGAGGTAGTTCGGGAACGATGCATCGGCCTCGATGCCGAGGAGAAAACGCGACGGCAGAACGTGATTATATCCGACCTGGAGACCCCCGGTCAGACTGCCGAATGAGCTGCGGAAATTGTCCGGATGCGGATCCGTGGTTGGATCGTTCAGGGTGACTTGGGCCTGACCACGGGAATAGCCGACATGGCCGCCAAAATAGAAGCCCGTCCAAATCCATGCAGGGAGCTGGAGCGGCGCTTTGGTTGTCATCGGTGATTTGTTGAATTTGCCAGGCTTATCGTCGGGTTCGTGTTCTCTGCTCGCCTCGAGCCTGTAGTTCAGCCCCACCCGCACGATGTCGTCAGTGATGCGGGAACGCAGCGCCAGCGTCACCGGCGTCGCATTGTTCGGATTGCCGGCGCTAACGGAATCGGCGCCAAAACTCATGTGCAAATATTCGATCTTGCCACTCAAGTTTCCGACCAGATGTGTTTCCACGCCGACGCCCGCTGCCCAGCCCAACTTGGTTGTGTGCTCGAAAAGGCCTGCGCTGTTGCTGCCAGTCGCCGTGATCGGGTTACCTTTGTCGTCGAGCACCGGAGCACCGTTCTCATCCAGAAGCGGGGCGACGCTCGCCCCCGAGATGGTGCCGACATGCGCAAGTCGGGCGACTGCAACCCCGCCGGTGGCGTACAACAGCACATCCGGCGTGGCAGTCACGCCGATGCGTGCGCGCAGCGTTCCGAACCAGTCGA
>Ga0209331_1000316_pt1 | contig 17788 bp, 15 predicted proteins | sample JacPinW_OM3H0_M3_FD_187971 | JGI IMG/M metagenome (GOLD analysis project Ga0209331, IMG submission 187971) | Forest soil microbial communities from Algoma, Ontario, Canada - Jack Pine, Ontario site 1_JW_OM3H0_M3 (SPAdes) (version 2) | ecosystem: Environmental > Terrestrial > Soil > Boreal...
CCTGGCGCGAGAAGATCAGTTCCAGCACCTGATGGTCCGCCGCGCTGTGCACGAACTCGTCCAGCATGGGAACGTCGGGCAATTCCCTGTGCTTCTGAAGCCCAAGCTGCATAACGATCTTGAGCCGGCCTGAGGCAAGCGCCTCGCGGCTTCCAACGCGCGCAACGCCCCAGGAATATCCCACGATACCGTCAAGCTCGCCGCGCTCGACCGCGAGCATGATCTCCTGTGTCCCGGGATAGCCGGCAATCGGCTTGAGCCTGGTGCCGAGCAGGGAATTCAGCGCGATGGTGAAGGCCTGCTGATCGCCCGCTGCGCCGGTCGATCCGACCTGCAGCGGCACGCCCGCAAGGATCTCGTTAAGGCTTGATGCCGGTGCGCCCTGCCGGACGAAAAAGCCCGACACTTCGTTGTTCATGCTGCCGAGCCAGACGAGCTTTCTGGCATCGAGCATGCCCTGCGATGCGGTCGCGCCAATGAGCGGCTCCATTGCCACGCCGCGCCCGACAATGCCGATCTCACTGCCGTCCCTCGGTGCGGCGTTATAGACGTAGTTCGCGAGATTGAGCGAACCGGCGCCGGGACGGTTCTGCGGAAGGATTGCGGGATTGCCCGGGAGATATTTGCCGAGATGACGCGCAAGCAGCCGGCCATAGGTGTCGTAGCCGTAACCCGTGGGTGAAAAGCCGATCAGCAGCTTGATCTGCTTGGGCGAAAAGGGTTCGTTTTGGGCCTGCACTGCTGCGCCGGCTGAGAGCAGGACGAGCAGCCCATAGAGCGCCACGCGCAAAGGCGCAGCCCCCATCCGCGGCATGCTGCAGCGGCTTTGCTGTGGAGCCTTCACTCCGCGGCGCGAGCCAGGTTGAGGGAATCAAGGTGCGCGACGACCTCGGCCACATGCATCACGTCGGCATATTTGTGATGCATGTCGAACAGGTTGACTTTGTGTGTGAGCTCGGCCCGATCGAACGTGCATTCCTCGACGAGTGAAACATGAAAACCGCTGGAATAGCCGTCGACGACGCTTGCCCGCACGCAACCCGACGTGCTCTCGCCGCAGACGATCAGGCTATGCACCCCGAGAAGTGAGAGATGCGAGAGCAGCGGCGTGCCCTGAAAAATGCTGGCGCGCTGCTTGTGAATGAGAACATCGGACGGCGCCAGCGTGAACTCGTGGTAGATTGCATAGCCGTCCGGCGCGACGGGCCTCTGCCGACGCGTCGAGGTGGCTCCGGGCGGACGATTGTTCGGCCGGGTCTCCTGGGTACAGAAAAAGATCGCGATGCCGGCGCGCCGGGCCGCCGCGATGAGGTGCTTGGTCGGCGCGATGGCCCGGTGGGCGTAGATGCCGCAGGTCATGGGGTAGCGCTCATTGAGCTCATGCGGTGAGTGCTGTCCGCCGCGATAAACCAGGTCATAGAGATCGATCGCCAAGAGTGCCGGGCGCTCGCCCACAAAGGTCTCCCGCCGCCAGCCGCGATAGAGATCGAGATCGGCCTGCGGGATGACGTCCTTCCAGCAGTGGTCGTTGAAGCTCTCGATCCCAGCCATGTGCATCTCCTTGCCACTCGCGCCTGCCGCGGGAAAATGATAGCGCGTTGCGCATGCAAGTCGAGTGACAGGGAGGAAAACAGCCATGGCCCGCTATCTCAAGCGTGGAATGGACGCCAGCGCTGTCAAGGCTGCCGACACCAAGGTGCGGGAGACCGTGGAAAGCATTCTCGCGCAGGTCGAGGCCGGGCGCGACGCGGCAGTGCGCTCGCTGTCGCAGAAATTCGATAACTGGGCGCCCGCAAGCTTCAAGCTCAGCGCAGAAGAAATCGAGCGCGCAATCGGCCAAGTGCGCAAACGCGATCTCGACGACATCAAGTTTGCCCAGGCGCAGGTGAGAAATTTCGCCCAGAAGCAGAAGGAAACGCTGCGCGACCTCGAAGTGGAGACGCTTCCCGGCATCGTGCTCGGTCACCGCCACATCCCGGTGAATTCGATCGGATGTTATGTGCCGGGGGGCCGCTATCCCATGGTGGCCTCCGCTCACATGTCCATCGTCACCGCGCGGGTTGCCGGTGTAAAGCGGATCACCGCGTGTGCGCCGCCCTTTCGTGGGGGGCCGCATCCCGCGATTGTCGCCGCCATGCATCTGGGCGGCGCTGACGACATCTACGTCCTTGGCGGCGTGCAGGCGGTCGCTGCCATGGCCCTTGGGACCGAGACGATGCCGGCCGTCGACATGCTCGTCGGCCCCGGCAACGCCTATGTTGCGGAGGCCAAGCGCCAGCTCTTCGGCCGTGTCGGCATCGATCTCCTGGCGGGACCGACGGAGACATTGATCATCGCCGATGACAGCGTCGATGGCGAGATCTGCGCCACCGACCTTCTTGGCCAGGCCGAGCACGGCCCGACCTCGCCCGCCATCCTCATCACCAATTCCGAGGCCTTGGCGCGCGACACCATGCGCGAGATCGACCGCCTGCTGGCGATACTTCCCACGGCGGACGCGGCCGGCAAGGCGTGGGCTGATTTCGGCGAGGTCCTCGTGTGCGATGACGAAGACGAGATGGTGCGGGAAGCCGATCGCGTCGCGTCGGAGCACGTTCAGGTGATGACGCGGGATCCGGATTATTTCCTCAACAACATGAAGAACTACGGATCGCTGTTTCTCGGCGCGCGCACCAATGTCGCCTACGGCGACAAGGTGATCGGCACCAACCACACGCTCCCGACTAAAAAGGCGGCGCGTTACACCGGCGGCTTGTGGGTCGGAAAATTCCTCAAGACCTGCACCTATCAGAAAGTGCTGACCGACCAGGCCTCAACGCTTGTCGGCGAGTACTGCTCACGTCTTTGCATCTTGGAAGGTTTTCTTGCCCATGCCGAGCAGGCGAATGTGCGTGTGCGCCGTTACGGCGGCCGCAACGTCGGATATGCCCAGGCGGCGGAGTAAAAATTGGAGCTGGTAAAAGCCCCGTCGTTTCGCATCGACGGCAAGCGGGCGCTGGTCACCGGGGCGGGGCGCGGCATTGGACTGGCGGCCGCCTCCGCGCTCGCGCAAGCCGGCGCCCATGTGACGCTCGCCGCCCGCACGGCGGATCAGATCGAGACGGCAGCACAGGCGATCCGCGCCCGCGGTGATGCGGCCGAGGCGCTTTGCCTCGATGTCACCGATGTTGCGGCAACGCGCGCGGCAATAGCGGATGCCGAGCCGTTCGATGTCCTCGTCAACAATGCCGGAATGAATCGTCCGGCTTTCCTGCTGGACGTGAAGGTCGAGGACTTCGACGCGATCTTTTCGCTCAATGTGCGTGCCGCATTTTTCACGGCGCAGGCGGTTGCCCGCCGGCTGATTGCAGCAAAGCGCGCGGGATCGATCATTAACATCTCGTCGCAGATGGGCCATGTCGGCGCCGCGCGGCGCAGCGTCTATTGTGCGAGCAAGCACGCAATGGAGGGCTTCACGAAGGCGATGGCGATCGAGCTTGCGCCGCACAATATCCGCGTGAACAGCCTGGGCCCGACTTTCCTGGAAACTCCCATGACCCGGCCGTTCTTTGCGGACAAAGCATTTCGCGATGAAGTTTTGTCAAAGATAAAACTCGGTCGCCTCGGACAACTCGAGGAGCTGACCGGAGCCATCATCTTTCTCGCCTCGGATGCCTCTTCGCTGATGACGGGCTCAGCGCTTGTCCTCGACGGCGGTTGGACGGCGGAGTGAGATCACGTTGCCTTGACGGGATAGACCGGCGGCTCGCCGCAGAGCACGCGCGCGACGTCGGAGGCGCATTTGGTTTGCAGCTCGTTGAGCGCTTCGACGGAATAGAACGCGGTGTGCGGCGTAAGGATCACATTGTCTCGCCCGATGAGTTTCGAGTTGGCGGCAAGCGGCTCGGTCGCAACCACGTCCAGCGCCGCGCCGCCGAGATGACCGGAATCAAGCGCGGCGGTCAGCGCATCCTCGTCGACGAGCGGCCCGCGTGCGGTGTTGATGAGAAGCGCGCCCCTTTTCATTTTCCCGAACACCTGAGAATCGAATAGTCCGCGGGTTGCCGGCGAGAGCGGAGCGTGGATGGAGACGAAATCGGCGAGCGCCAGGAGATCATCGAAGCTCATTCCTTCGACGCCCGCGCTCGCGAGAACCTCGCGCGGGATATAAGGATCGTGCGCGACAACGCGCAGCCCGAGGACCTTGGCCTTCGGCGCCAGCGCGCGCGGGATATTGCCAAACCCGATGAGCCCCAGCACCTGCCCGGCGAGGCGATGGATGGGCACGATGGCGGACATTTCCCACCGCCCCGACTGCACCAGCTTGTTCGAAAGCGCAATCTTGCGCGCGAGCGCCAGCAGCAGCGCGATCGCATGATCGGACACCTCGTGCATGCAATAGTCCGGCACGTAGGTCACCGTGATGCCGAGCTCGGCCGCGGCCTTGATGTCGATGTTGTCGACCCCGAGCCCGAAACGGCCGATCGCTTTGCAGCGTGTGAGCTGCCGTAACAGATCGCCCGGCAACTTGGCGTAGGTGACGAGAACAGCGTCGGCGTCCCTGGCCACCGCCAGAATGTCATTGGCGGAGCTGCTCGCGGCCATGCGCAGCTCGGGATCAATGCGCGCGAGCGCGGCGCGGGCCGGATCGAGCGAAGGGAAGGGGCTATCGGTGACGGCGATCAAGGTCCGGGGCATCTCTGTCTCCCAGCACCTGCGGATTGATGCAACCGGGCGGCACCTTGCCGGCGACGAAAGCAACAATGTTGTCGACGACGATATTGGCCATCTGCTCGCGCACTTCAACGACTGCGCTGCCGAGATGGGGGGTCACGACCACGTTCTTCATTTCAAGCAGAGCCGGCGTGACCTCGGGCTCATGTTCGAAGACGTCGAGGCCGGCGCCCGCGATCTTGCCCTTCTTCAGCGCGCTCGCGAGCGCGGCCTCATCGACGACCGGCCCGCGCGCGGTATTGATCAGGAACGCGGTCGATTTCATCAGAGCGAGCTCGCGCCGGCCGATTTGATGGCGAGTCTCGGGCGTGAGCGGGGAATGGATCGAGACGAAATCGGATTTGGCAAGCAGCTGGTCAAGCGGCACATAGGTCATCTGGTATTCGCGTTCCAGATCGACGGGCTTCCTGCGCGGGGACCAGTAGAGCACCCGCATGTCGAAGCCGCGCGCGCGCCGCGCGACCGCGCGCCCGATGCGTCCGCCGCCGCCGATCAGGCCGATGGTCTTGCCGTAGACCGCGGCACCGGCGAGATAGCTCGATTGCGAGCCGGGAAACTGTCCCTTGTGAACCAGGCGCTCCCCTTCCACCATGCGGCGCGCCACCATCAGCATCAATCCGAAATTGATGTCGGCAGTCGCCTCCGCGACGATGGGAGGCACGACCGTGACCGCGATCCCGCGCCGGGTGGCCTCCGCGACATCGATATTGTCGGGGGTAATGGCTTGCGAGGCGATGGCGCGCAGTCTTCCGTTTGCCGCCATCACATCGCGATCAATGCGGTCGTGCAGAAGCGAAAACAGAATGTCGCAGCGCTGCGCGCCGGCAATCAAAGCCTTGCGAGGGATGATGCGGCTGGCGTCCGGATTGACCGTAACGCTGGCAATCTTGCGCAGGCGGACAACGGCGCTCCTGGCCACCGGCTGAGTAACGAAAATGCGTGGACGCATCACGCCATCCATCGCACAACGCCGGCGACTCCGTCCACTGCAACTTGCGATCCATCGGGAATGCGGCTGGTGGCGTCCAGCACGCCGAGCACCATGGGGATGCCACGCTCGCGCGCAAGCGAGGCAAGATGGGAGGTTGAACCGCCGAGCTCCGCCACGACGCCCGCGACGCGCGGCAGCACGTGGCTCAGTGCCGGGCCTGCCACCCTCGTCACCAGCACATCGCCGGGCGCGACGCGCGAAAGCTCGCATTCGCAGTTCACCACCACGGCGCGGCCGGCGCCCCAGCCGATGCCGGCGGGATGGCCGCTGAGACCGGGATGCTTGCGCCAGATCTCGTCCGGCACGGTCATCGGCTCGATGGTCAAGAGACGCGCCTGCAGCAGCTTGCAGCCTTCGTCATCGAGGGCCCACTCGATCTCAACCGCACCGCAAAGGACCGCTTGCGCCTTTCGCATCATGCGGCCGAGCGTTACCGCCTGTCCCGAATCAAGGCACGCGGCGGCGATGAGATCGTTTGCCACTACTTGCCGGATTGCACCCACGCCCTGCGCGCAGCTTTCGCGGTGATCCTTGCGCCCGACGTCAATGCTGCGAAGAAAGCCCTGGCGCGAGAGAACAATGCGGTCCGGCACCACTTCGCCCTGGGCGATGGTGGAGCCCAGTCCCCATGTCGCGCTGATCAGCATCTGGCCGTCGGCGGTCTCGCTCAGTCCGCCGCCGGAGGCACGCGCGTCAATGAGTGGCTGGATGAGCACGGCCATTGCGGTATCCGCCGGCGAGAGTCCGCGGTTTTCCATGTAGCGGCGCGCGTTCGTGCTCCACAGCGCCGCCCAGCAGGCGCGCACGGCGGTAATGAACGCGGCATCATACTCAATGCCGAGGAACGTTTCGAACTGACCGGCGAAGCTTGCCCCTTTTTGATCCTCGATCAGCGCCGACGAGCGCACGGCGGTAAGCGATCCACTCTGCGCGCGCTGCGCGTGCCAGGCCGCAAGCACAGGCTCCAGGATTTCAGGCGCGATCGGCTGTTCGTAGAGTGCAAGCCTGATGTCCACCGACAAGCGCCTCTGTGCGAGGGGGTCGGCATGCGCGAAACGCCCGACCAACGCCTCCAGTCCAAGTGCGGCGATCTGCGCCCGATAGGCATCGGCAGTGAGACAAAATCCACCGGGCGTCGGCAGTCCCGCGCGTGCCAGGGCGGCAAGGTTCGCGGCCTTCGGCCCGATGCGCTCGCGATCCGCTTCACCCGCATCAGCGAGCGCGATGATGAATTCGCGCAGGGTCGGCAAATGCGCGCTTTTGCGCACCGTGCCCACGCGGCTGGAGCGACGGTGGGCAGGGCGCGTCGACGGTCGTCCGCGCCTGGGACGCGTGTGCGCGCCTTTGCCCACCCTACCCCTCAGAAATTTGGACTACGCAACCTTCTCGGCGATTCCGACCGGGCAGCTCACGCCGGTGCCGCCGAGTCCACAATAGCCGGCCGGGTTCTTCGCCAGGTACTGCTGGTGATAGTCCTCGGCGAAATAAAATGGCGGGGCGTCGAGGATTTCGGTCGTAATCGGGCCGAAACGCCGCGTGTGCAACTCTTTTTCATACGCGGCCTTCGACTCCTCCGCGGCCTTGCGCTGCACAGATGAAAACACGTAAACGCCGGAGCGATATTGCGTGCCGACATCGTTGCCCTGGCGCATGCCCTGGGTCGGATCGTGGTTCTCCCAGAACGCCTTGAGCAGGCGCTCGTAGGAAACCTGCTTGGGGTCGTAGACCACCAGCACCACTTCGTTATGACCCGTGCGGCCGCTGCACACTTCTTCATATGTCGGATTAGGCGTGGAGCCGGCGGCATATCCGACCGCGGTGATATGAATGCCCTTTCCGAGCTCCCAGAATTTGCGCTCGGCGCCCCAGAAGCATCCCATGCCGAACATCGCCTGCTCCAGACCCTCGGGATAAGGACCTTTGAGCGGGCGGTGAAAGATGAAATGCTCGCGTGCGGTCGGAATCGGTGTGGCCCGGCCGGGCAGCGCCTCGGCCGCAGACGGCATTGTGAGCGTTTTCTTGAACATGAACATCGCGGTATCTCCCGTTTGCGCCTCTAATATAGGACACAACCGCGCCTTTGGCATCCGATCCCTGTCACGGATGCTTATGCTCCTGATTAATGCAGCTTCACGTGCGGCTCCGTGCGCCGGGTGATCAGCCGGCCGAGCGTGTCGAGCGTCACCTTGATGGGCCCATGGAGCGCATATTCGTGCATCTTGTAGAGCGAGCGGTACATCAGGCGCGCGAAAAGCCCCTCGATCCACAGGTTGCCCCCGAGCAGTCCGCCCATCAGATTGCCGACCGTGGAGTACTCACCGAGCGAGACCAGCGATCCGAAATCGCGATAGCGCCATGGTTGCACCGGCTCGCCCTTAAGACGCCGCCTGATCTGCTTGACGAGATGCATCGCCTGCTGGTGCGCGGCCTGGGCGCGCGGGGGAACACAGTTGCCGGGACGGTCTTCCCACGGGCAGGCTGCGCAGTCGCCGATGGCGAAAATGTTGTCATCTCGCGTGGTCTGCAGCGTGGACCGCACCAGAAGCTGGTTGATGCGGTTGGTTTCGAGTCCGTCGAGATTGCGCAGAACGTCGGGCGCCTTCACGCCGGCTGCCCACACGACAAGCTCGGCAGGAATGAAAGTCCCGTTGGCAAGCTTCACCCCCTCCGGCGTCACGGCTGCAACCTTGGATGCAACATGTATGCGCACGCCCAAATTCTCCAGGAGCTTCAGTGCGGCCTTCGAAAGGCGTTCCGGCAATGCCGGGAGGATGCGATCGGCCGCTTCGATCAGGTGGATCTTGATCTCCTGTTCCGGATCGATCCCCTCCCAGCCGTAGGCGACGAGCTCTCTCGTGGTGTAGTGTAGCTCGGCCGCAAGTTCGGTGCCGGTCGCGCCGGCCCCAATGATGGCGACCTGCAGCTGCTCCGGCCGCAGCGCCGCTGATTGTGCATGTCCGCGGATATACGCGTTCACCAGCCGGGCATGGAAGCGTCTGGCGTCGAGCGCCGTATCGAGCGAGATCGCATGCTCGCGTGCGCCGGGGGTGTCGAAATCATTGCCCTGGCTGCCCACTGCGATGACGAGCGTGTCGTAGCCAAAGCTGCGCCGTGACGTGACTTCGTGCCCCTCATCGTCGATGTAAGCCGCAAGCTCGACGACGCGTTTTTGGCGATCCAGACCGATCATCTCTCCGATGCGATAGTGGAACGAGTGCCAGTGCGCTTGTGCGAGGAAATCGATTTCGTGCACCGCGAAATCCATGGTGCCGGCGGCGACCTCATGGAGCAGCGGCTTCCAAAGATGGGTGCGCGATTTGTCGATCAGCGTGATGTCTGCGCGCTCGCGGCGGCCGAGCTTGTCGCCGAGCCGGGTGACCAGCTCGAGCCCGCCTGCGCCACCGCCGACGACGATGATGCGATGAAGTCCCGAGCTCGCCATTCCATCTGCCACGTTCTACTCGGCTGCCAACTCGGCTGCCATTCTCGCGCTCTCGCGCACGCCGGACTGGGCAGCGTCCACAACCGCCAGAGCGGTCATGTTGAGAATGCCGCGCACCGTCGCGGTTTGCGTGAGGATATGCGCGGGCTTCGCGGTGCCCAGAAGTACCGGCCCGACTGTGACTCCGCCGCCGGCCGCCGCGCGCAGAAGATTATAGGCGATGTTGCCGGCGTCCAGATTCGGCATCATCAGGAGGTTTGCTTCGCAGCTCAGGTTTGAATCCGGGAAGACGCGATCAAGAACTCGCTTTGACAAGGCCGCGTCCCCATGCATCTCGCCTTCGACGGCAAGTTCCGGCGCCTTCGCCTGAACGAGTGCAAGCGCGGCGCGCATTTTTTGGGCGGAGGGGGAATCGGCACTCCCGAAGCTTGAGTGCGAAAGCAAGGCAATGCTCGGCGTGAGCCCGAACCGGCGCACCTCCTCGGCGGCAAGGAGCGTGAGATCGGCCACCTGCTCGGCGCTCGGATCCTGATTGACGTAGGTGTCGCAGAGGAAAAGCTGCCGTCCGCCGACGATGAGCATGTTCATCGCCCCCCAGGTGCGCACGCCCGCGCGCAGGCCGATCACCTGGCGGACATAGCCGAGGTGGTCGTAAAAGGCTCCGGACGTTCCACACAGCATGCAATCCACGTCACCGCGCCGCAGCAGCATTGCCGCGATCAAGGTGGAACGATTGCGCATGGCTTCCCGCGCGAGCGCCGGCGTGACGCCGGCGCGCCGCGTCAGCGCATGGTAATCACGCCAGGATTCGTCGTAACGGGGATCGGTCTCGCAGCAGACGATTTCGCAATCAGCTCCCGGCTTGAGCCGCAAACCCATCTCGTTGCTGCGCGCGGCGATCACGTCGGGACGGCCGACGAAGACCGGGCTCGCCAGCCCTTCATCGATGATCACCTGAGCAGCCCGCAAGACGCGATCGTCCTCGCCTTCTGCGAACGCAATCCGTTTGCGCGCGATCTTGGCGGCGGCGAATACCGGCTCCATGCTTGCGCCGGACTGATACATGAATCGCGCCATGCGCTGGCGATAGGCAGCGAGATCGGAGAGCGGTCGTAGCGCCACGCCGCTATCCATCGCTGCCTTAGCGACCGCAGGAGCGAGGCGCTCGATCAGCCGGGGATCGAATGGTGTCGGTATGAGGTACTCGGGACCGAACTCCAGCCGGCGCTCGCCATAAGCGGCGGCGACCACGTCCGACATCTCCGCGTGGGCGAGCTCGGCGAGAGCGCGCACGGCGGCGAGCTTCATCTCCTCGTTGATGGCTGTTGCGCCGACGTCGAGCGCGCCGCGGAAGAGGAAAGGAAAGCACAAAACATTGTTGACTTGGTTGGGATAGTCCGAGCGGCCGGTGGCGATGATTGCGTCCGGCCGCACCGCCTTCGCCTCTTCCGGCGCAATTTCCGGGTTCGGGTTTGCGAGCGCCAATATGAGGGGGTCACGCGCCATCCGCTTGACCATTTCCGCCTTGAGCACTCCGCCCGCGGAGAGACCAAGAAAGATGTCCGCGCCCTCGATGATGTTGCCCAGCGTGCGTGCGGAGGTGGGCCTGGCATAACGTGCCTTGATCGGGTCCATCGCCTCGGTGCGGCCTTCGTACACGACGCCGTTCACGTCCGTTACCAGGATGTTCTCCACCGGCAGCCCGAGACTCACGAGCTGATCGAGACAGGCAATCGCGGCTGCGCCCGCGCCCGAGCACGCCAGCTTGACCTTGCGAATATCCTTGCCGACCAGCGTGAGGCCGTTGAGAACGGCGGCAGCCACAATGATGGCGGTGCCGTGCTGGTCATCGTGGAAGACCGGAATCTTCATCCGTTGCCGGAGCGCACGTTCGATGTAGAAGCATTCCGGAGCCTTGATATCTTCGAGGTTGATGCCGCCGAACGTTGGCTCGAGGCTCGCGACAATCGCAACAAACTTGTCGGGATCGCTCTCGTTGATCTCGATGTCGAAGACGTCGATACCGGCAAATTTCTTGAACAGGCAACCCTTGCCTTCCATGACAGGCTTGCCCGCGAGCGGGCCGATATTGCCGAGGCCGAGCACGGCGGAGCCGTTCGTGATCACTGCAACCAGATTGGCGCGCGAAGTGAGAGTGGCGGCCTCGTGCGGATCCTCCTTGATGGCAAGGCAGGCGTAGGCGACACCCGGCGAATAGGCGAGCGCGAGGTCGCGCTGATTGACAAGGCTCTTGGTTGGCGTGACGGAGATCTTTCCGGACGTCGGAAAGCGGTGATACTCCAAAGCGTCACGGCGCAGTTGCTCTTCCATACTGGCTCCTTGCCGTCTGCTCGCACGATATCCCACCGCCTGGTGCATGCCAATCTCACTCCCGGCCTGATCGATCCGCGATGGCGGTCCAGGCGAAAGAACTACTCATCGCATCGCGGGCTGATCTGCTTTTGTCGGCCTCGACTCTTTGAACCGCGTGGCTCAAAATCGCGCAAAATGTCAAGAAAATCAGATGGAGGAAACATGAGCACGGTCGCGGGATCCATTCCCTTGTCGGCGCCGGCCGACAGTGCGGATCGGCGCCGGCACATCATCGCGATTATCGCCGCATCCTCCGGCAATCTCGTCGAGTGGTACGACTTCTATGCTTATGCGTTCACGTCGGCTATCTCGAAGGCTGCGGACAAATAGAGCGGCGAAGAACTGCTCCCGTCCAGTAGGGGTCGCCCCCGCGACGGCGTTGCGGTTATAAACGCATGAGATGGAGAGAAGTTGTCCATGTCCAGTCTGTCTCCTCAGACCCGCGACAAGCTCAAAAAGGTCTCAACGCCCACGCTCACGACCGCGCTCTTCAAGCGCGGCTTGCGCCATCAATGGATTCAGGATGTCCATCTGATCAATCCTGCCGCGACGCCCATGGTGGGGATCGCCTTCACGCTGCGCTACATGCCGGCACGGGAGGACCTCAACTCAATCGAGGTCTTTCGCGATCGAAATCATCCCCAGCGGGTTGCGATCGAGCAGTGTCCGCCGGGCGCCGTGCTCGTGATCGACAGCCGCAAGGACCCGCGCGCCGCTTCCGCCGGTTCAATCCTCATCTCTCGCCTGATGGTGCGCGGCTGCGCCGGCGTGGTGACGGACGGCGGCTTTCGCGATACGCCGGAGCTGCGAAAGCTTCCGTTTCCCGCCTATCACAACCGTGCGGCCGCTCCCACGAATCTCACCTTGCACCAGGCCATCGACATCAATGGCCCGATCGGCTGCGGCGATGCTCCGGTCTTTCCAGGCGACGTGATTGTTGGCGACGGGGAAGGTGTCGTGGTTATCCCAGCGCATCTTGTGGACGAGATCGCCGACGAGACAACCGAGATGACGGCTTTCGAGGATTTTGTGACGGAGGAAGTCCTCAAGGGCCGCTCCATCCTCGGGCTTTATCCTGCAACGGAAGAGCAAACGCGCAAAGACTTCGAAGCGTGGAGAAAAGCAAACAAGAGATAGGCAAGCGGTTGTCCGCCTGATGGCACGGACCGCGTCGATATGAAGGGAAGCGCCATGGAACCACGATTTCGCAGGTGCAGCAGCCAATGATTTGTATCGCAAGCCCGCGCTTGGATCCAGCATTTCCGGTCAGGAGCAAAGCAAATGCCGCGCAAGACGCTCGCCGATCTTAGAAGCCAGCGCACATTCGGCGCGACCGACCTGCGCTCGTTCGGTCATCGCTCGCGCGCGCTGCAGATGGGCTATGCGCGCGAGGATTTTCTCAACAAGCCGGTGGTCGCGATCATCAATACCTGGAGCGATCTCGCGCAATGCCACACGCATTTTCCCGAGCGCGTCGAGGCGATCAAGCGCGGGGTCTGGCAGGCGGGGGGCTTTCCGGTGGAGCTGCCGGCCATGTCGCTCTCCGAGCAGTTCGTCAAACCGACCAGCATGCTTTATCGCAATTTTCTTGCCATGGAGACGGAGGAACTGCTGCGCCAGCATCCGGTCGATGGCGTGGTGCTGATGGGCGGCTGCGACAAGACCACTCCGGCAACCATCATGGGCGCCATCTCGATGAATCTGCCCGCGATCTTCATGCCGGCAGGACCCATGATGCGCGGCCATTTCGGCGGACGCATCCTCGGGTCCGGATCTGATGTGTGGAAATACTGGGCCGAGAAGGAAGCGGGCAACATCACCGAGCGCGAGTGGAACGACATGGAGGCAGGCATCGCGCGCTCCGCCGGCACCTGCATGACCATGGGCACCGCTTCGACCATGACGACCATTGCCGAGGCGCTCGGGCTCACCTTGCCCGGGGCAGCTTCAATCCCGGCGGCCGATGCCGCTCACCCGCGCATGGCCTGCGCCTGTGGCCGGCGCATCGTCGAGATGATCTGGGAGGATCTCAAGCCGCGAGACATTCTCACCCGCAAGTCGGTCGAGAATGCGCTCGTCGTGCACAGCGCGCTTGCGGGCTCGACCAATGCCATGGTGCATCTCGTGGCGATCGCCCGGCGCGCCGGCGTGCCAATCAGCCTCAACGATTTCGACGAGGTCGCAAGCCGCGTGCCCGTCATTGTCAATCTGCGGCCGTCGGGCAAGTGGTTGATGGAGGAGTTTCACATCGCCGGGGGAACGCGCGCGCTCCTCTCGCGGCTCAAGCCGATGCTGCATCTCGATGCGCGCACGGTCGCTGGCACGATGGCGGACGCCATTGCCGGTGCCCAGGTATATGACGACGACGTCATTCGACCGCTCAATGATCCGATCGCCGCCTCCGGCGGCACCGCGATTCTCTACGGCAATCTCGCTCCCGACGGATGCGTGATGAAGCCGCCCGCAGCTGACCCGCGACTGCTCCATCACACCGGGCCCGCGCTGGTGTTCGACAGCTACGACGAGATGACCAAAGCGGTGAATGATCTCGACCTCCCTGTCACCGCGGACCACGTGATGGTTCTGCGCAATGCGGGCCCGATCGGCGGTCCGGGCATGCCGGAATGGGGCATGCTGCCGATTCCGAAAAAGCTGTTGCGTCAGGGCGTGCGCGACATGTTGCGGATTTCCGACGCCCGGATGAGCGGCACGAGCTACGGCGCCTGCATCCTGCATGTCGCGCCGGAAGCACAGATCGGCGGGCCGCTCGCCGCGGTGCGCAACGGCGATCGCATCAGCGTCGACGTATCCAAGCGCTCGATCCACCTCGAGTTGAGCGATGCGGAGATCGCCGAACGCATCAAAGCCTATAAGGCGCCGTCACGAAATTACCCGCGCGGCTACTACCGCTTGTTTGCTCAGCACACTCGTCAGGCCAACGAGGGTTGTGATTTTGACTTCCTCGAAGGCGCCGAAGGCATTCCGGAGCCGGAAATCCATTGATTTGACGTGTTCATGGTAAAAACTGGTGTCTGCGTGCGAAACATTCCGATGGCTCTGGGTGGGAGAACCGACATGTTATCGTCGATGAATGCAATTGCTGCTTGGCTCGTCGCACTTGTGATTTTCGCTATCAGTCCGCTTGGTGCGGCACTCGCGCAGGACTGCCCCCGAGGGGAGCTGGACAAGGCCTATTGCGACCGTAACGGAGACCTTGTCGCCGACCCGCCGACGGACCCCAAACAATTTGTCAATCCTTCCACGCTGATCTTCGCGTATACGCCGGTCGAAGATCCGGCCGTGTACGCCAGGGCGTGGGACGGCTTCATCAAACACATGGAGAAGACGACGTCCAAGAAGGTTGTATTCTTCCCGGTTCAGTCCAACGCGGCACAAATCGAAGCAATGCGTTCCGGCCGGCTGCATGTGGCTGGCTTCAACACCGGCTCCGTTCCGATTGCGGTAAACTGCGCGGGCTTCGTGCCTTTCGCTATCATGGGAACCCAGAACGGTCAGTTCGGCTACGAAATGGAAATCATCGTGCCCGCCGATAGTGCAATCAAAACGCCGGCGGACCTCAAGGGTAAAAAGGTCGCTTTCACCTCGCCGACCTCCAACTCAGGGTTCAAGGCGCCATCAGCCATTCTCGCAGCTGAATTCAATCTCGTGGCCGACCGTGACTTCACGCCTGTCTTCTCGGGCAAGCACGACAATTCGGTCATTGGGGTCGCCAACAAGGATTACGATGCGGCTGCGATTGCGAACGAGGTGATGTTCCGAATGTTTGAACGCAAAGTGGTCGATCGCTCCAAGATCCGCTCGATCTACAAATCGGAGACTTTTCCGACCACGGGTTACGGCTATGCCTATAATCTCGATCCGAGGTTGATCGACCAGACCAAGGATGCGTTCTTCACGTATCCGTGGGAAGGCTCCGCGCTGAAAGCCGAGTTCAAGAACGAGGACCGGTTCCTGCCAATTACCTATCAGAAGGACTGGAGCGTCATCCGCAAGATCGACACCGCCACAGGAGTGAAATACACTTGCAAGTGATGCTGGGCTAAGACCTGAACGGGCGCACACCTCATTGGGGCAGCAGCGCCCGTTCTAGTGAGCGAGCAACCCGGCAAGACGACCGGGCCATTCGAACATGCTTCGGATCAGGGGATTGACGAAGCGCTACCGGACGGGCGAGGTGGCGTTGCAGGGAGTGAGCCTCGAAATCCCCGACTCCCAGGTGATGGCGCTCATCGGGCCCTCAGGGGCAGGGAAATCAACGCTTATTCGCTGCGTCAACCGGCTGGTCGAACCGACCGCCGGGACGATTACTCTCAACAACACTGAGATCACTACTCTCGGCCGCAGCGGGTTACGGCGTGCCCGCCGCCGACTCGGCATGATTTTTCAGGAATTCGCCCTGGTCGAGCGGCTCACCGTCATGGAGAACGTGCTCAGTGGACGGCTCGGCTATGTCGGTTTCTGGCAGAGTTGGTTCCGGCGCTTTCCGCAAGTCGACATCGACGAGGCGTTCCGCTTGCTTGCCCGCGTCGGTCTCGACCAGATGGCAGACAAGCGCGCCGATGAGCTTTCCGGGGGACAGCGACAGCGCGTCGGCATATGCCGGGCGTTGATCCAGACCCCGGAGCTTTTGCTGGTGGACGAGCCGACGGCCTCGCTCGACCCCAGGACTTCGCGACAGATCATGCGGTTGATCAAGGAATTGTGCGCAGAACGCAAACCGCTCTCGGCCATCATCAACATCCACGACGTCATGCTGGCGCAGAGCTTCGCGGAGCGGATCGTGGGCCTGCGCCTCGGTGAGGTCGTCTATGACGGGCCACCGGCTGGGCTAACCGCTGAGGTGCTCACCCGGATCTACGGCGAAGAGGACTGGTCAGCCAGCATACGCGAGGTGGAGGAGGACGTGGATGAAGGCGCGCCAGTTCATGCCGTCGCGCTCCAGCCGCCGCAACCCGACCGCGACCGCATGGCCGGGCTGACATAGCTGCGTCGCATCGCCTATGGGCATCATATCATAGGGTGAGCATGACAGCCGCAGCCGCCGTATCGCGCCGCTGGCGGCCGCCGCCGCTCATCAAACGGGCGTGGCTACGCTGGCTGCTGGGCTTGGGCGGCGTGATCTATCTCGGGCTCGCGTTCGGCACGACGGAGGTGAACTGGGCGCGGGTCTGGGAAGGCTTGCCGCGCGGCGCGCGGTTCATTGCCGCGTTCTTCCCGCCCGATTTTACGAGTCGCTGGGGAGAGATTGTGGAGGGTATCGCGGAAAGCATCTGGATGACCGTGGTCTCCACCGTTGTGGGTATCGCCATCTCGATCCTGGTTGGAATCGGAGCCGCCAGGAACATCGCCCCAGCACCGGTCTACTACTTGTGCCGTGCCTTCCTGGCCCTGTCGCGCAGCTTCCAGGAGGTCATTCTCGCGATCTTTTTTGTAAAGCTGTTCGGCTTCGGCCCATTCGCCGGGTTTATCACGCTCGCCTTCGCGACCATCGGCTTTTACGGAAAGCTCCTCGCTGAGGATATCGAAGACATGCATCCTGCGCAGGCGGAGGCCGTACGCGCGACCGGCGCGGGCTTCCTGCAATGGATCAATTTCGGGGTTCAGCCGCAGGTCATGCCGCGCATGATCGGACTTGGACTTTATCGCCTGGACATCAACTTCCGCGAGTCGGCAGTGCTTGGAATCGTGGGCGCTGGCGGCATCGGCGCGACCCTCAACACCTCGTTCGAGCGCTACGAGTTCGATTCCGCCGCTGCCATCCTGCTCATCATTATCGGGCTCGTCATGCTGGCAGAGTATTGCTCCGGCTACTTGCGCGAGTGGGTAAGATAATGGCGATTGGCATTGAAGGTGACGCAAAAGTCTGGCGACGCCGCACCCCGCTCGCGCAAATCGCGATCTGGGCGGCGTGGCTCGCCGGTGCCTCGATCTTCCTTGCGTGCTGGCAACTCATCTCCGAGAAGACAATCTGGCCGTTTGTGCTCGATGCGCCGGCGCAAGCCGCTGACCTCGCGGCCCGCATGGTGCCGCCCGACTGGAGCTTCATGGCAAAGCTCTGGCGGCCACTTTGGGAGACGGTCAACATCGCCACGCTCGGCACTGCAATCGGCGTCCTCGTAGCGATCCCGGTCGCATATTGCGCCGCGCGCAATACGACGCCGAGTGCGATCCTGGCGCGGCCGCTCGCCCTTTTTATCATCGTGTCGTCACGCTCCATCAATTCCTTGATCTGGGCGTTGATGCTGGTC
>Ga0209331_1000317_pt1 | contig 17745 bp, 15 predicted proteins | sample JacPinW_OM3H0_M3_FD_187971 | JGI IMG/M metagenome (GOLD analysis project Ga0209331, IMG submission 187971) | Forest soil microbial communities from Algoma, Ontario, Canada - Jack Pine, Ontario site 1_JW_OM3H0_M3 (SPAdes) (version 2) | ecosystem: Environmental > Terrestrial > Soil > Boreal...
TCGGATCGCGCCGCAGGCTTGCAAACAAGTCCTGAAATGACGAAGAGCACAGTTTTGTTAGGAATGTGAGCTGTCCTTCGACATTAAGTGAGAATCCACGGTGCCGATCTGCGCATCTGGGACGTAGTCGGCGCTTGCTGGCGATGACGCGTCCGGAAGCAAGCTCTGCGCGGTCGCCAGGGCTAAGTTCTCGCCAGCAATGACCAAGTGGCGTGACCATGACGCTTCGCAGACCGAGTTGACCATACTTGGTCTGCGGCGTCAGTCCGAGGGGCGATGGGTTTCGCGAGAGCTCAACCTGTCCTACGATCCGAGGTCAGGCTCGATCGGGTAGATCAAGGTACGCCAGGCGATCCATGACGCCGTCCGCGAGCCCTACCTGGTAGACGGCTTCAGCGAAGCGCCTGTCCTCGGCTATTCGGCTCAGCTTGCTATCGCGCATGCGCTGGGGCAGCAGCGCGCAAATCGGCTCAAGCATTTCGATCTCGAACGGAACGTTGACGCCGGCGGTCATCGAGAACGGCCCAGGGGTGATCAGCCTGGTAGCGATCAATTCTCCGTCATCCATCGAACTCTCAAGCCCGACGTCGAGCAACCAAACTTTGGAGTTGCGGAGAATATCGGTGGCGATCAGACCCACCGCGTCGTGACGTTGTTCGATCAGGAGAATTGCAAACTGCGACGCGCGCATCGCGTCTAGCATCAGCCGCTCGTCGGACTGCGGTTCGAACTTGGCCGACTTCGCGTAGCGGTCGATTGCCCGCGAACGATCCGCCGGCGCTGTGTAAATGGCAAGGTCGTAGACGTAGTACATCTCGTCCATGTCATCGAGAATCAACGTCTTTCCTTGTGCCAATCCGAGCCGACGCGCGTGTTTCAGCAGTGTGTCGCCGGATATGGACTTAAGAACTTCCCCATGAAGTCTCTTGGAGATTTCCCGAAGGTGAAGATACCCGGCAAGGATATCGTCGCGCGTCGAAGGCATATCGCCGCCCCAAGCCAGGGTCGGCTGCTGTTGGACGAGAGGAAGGGCCATGGAACTTCTCCGAATTGGACCGGCAGCTCCTCGCGATCAATAGCGCTGTGTATTGATTCGCGGAACAGCAATCTCCTGATCGTTTGATCGATCCCATCGTCGCGGAGAATATGCTCGCCGATGACGAGACATGCTGCGCATGGTCGATGCGGTGAAACGACTGGCCGTGCTCACCGTCCAGCCGGCGCTGGCCGGCATCGCCGACTGGATACGGCTGACCGACACCGATCTGACGCTGCCGCAAGCTGCGGCACTCCCGGATCATGAACTGGAGGCGTTGCTCCGCCGCGACACCGGCGACATCCAGCATGCCGCCGGCAGCTGCCGCATGACCGGCTTCAACGATGCCGATGGCGTGATCAATCCCGATGGCACCGGGAAGGGCATCGTCGGTCTGCGCGTAGCCGACGCATCGATCATGCCGTCCGATTGCCGGGCCAACACCGACTTCACGACGGTGGTGATCGGCGAGGCGATTGCGCGGATGATCAGGCGCAAGCTGGAATCGCCAATGGCTGGTGCCGCCATGACGTTCTCATGAAAATGCGCGCGTGGTAAAGGTGCATCCTTCGCTCCGCAGTATCGATCCGAGGCTAGGCTTGTTGTCAGAGTTTATCTGGTGGCGGGGGCGGGCCGCCGGCCATGCCAATCTACCCGGCAGCATCCGGCCGGCCTTGCAGTTCATTTCGAAACTGGATATATTACTGGATATAGCCGTGGCGGCCGACAGTGGGCAACACACCTCAGAAACGCGCGATCAAGAATTATCGGAAGCGTCTCCACAAGCGCGGGTTGGCCCGGTTCGAGGTTCTGGGGCTCGACGGCGACCGCGACCTCATCCGATCGCTCGCCCGACGCTTGGCGGAGGACGGGCCAGACGCCTCGCGACTGCGGGCTGTAGTCAACCAAACGATTTCCGGCGAGCCACCAAGGAAAGGCGGCATTCTTGAAGCACTTCGCCGCTCGCCTCTGGTCGGTGCCGATATCGCTCCTGTTCGTCGGTTTGAAGCCGGGCGCAAAGTCGAGCTGTGAGCCGCTATCTCCTTGACACCAACATCATCAGCAACGTTACAAAACCGGTCCCTTCGGAAGCGCTGCTGGCCTGGATGGGAGAACAAGTCGACGAGAATCTGTTCATTGCCTCGCTCACCGTCGCCGAAATCCGGCGCGGTATTCTAGAAAAACCAGCCGGTCGGAAGCGTGACCAACTCGATGCCTGGTTTTCCGGCCCGGAGGGCCCCTCAGCGCTTTTCGCAGGTCGTGTACTGCCATTTGACGAGAGAGCGGGCCTGATTTGGGCCCGCTTGATGGCCGAGGGAACCGCGAAGGGAAAACCCCGGAGCGCGCTCGACACAATTATCGCCGCGATTGCAGAGGCCAATGGCTGTATCGTCGTCACCGACAACGAGAAGGACTTTGCCGATATCGAGATCGTCAATCCTCTTCGGTGAGGTTTGCCGGCGCGCCGGTATTCGGCGTTACGGAGCGGCCTCGCGCCCGCGATAGCGCAGATGTCGGCAAAGCTGATCGTTGCGTCAGCGACGCATGCACTCTTCACAGGAGGCTTCCTTGGCCAGCACAGTTTTCGATTCGGCGTTATTTCGCGATATGTTCGGCACCGCGGAAATGCGCGATGTCTTCAGCGACGAAGCGCTGGTCGGACGCTATCTCGAGGCCGAGGCGGCGCTTGCGCGGGCCCAGGCCCGCGTCGGCGTGGTGCCGAAGGATGCCGCGGAGACCATCGATTTGGCCTCGCGCTCGCTCAAGATCGATTACGACAAATTGCGGCACGAGACCGAGATCGTCGGCTATCCGATCCTGCCGCTGGTCCATCAATTGTCCGCGGCGGCCGGAGAGGCAGGGCGCTTCGTGCATTGGGGCGCCACCACGCAGGATATCATGGACACCGGCAACGTGCTCCAGATCAGGGCGGCGCTGTCGATCGTCGAGCGCGATCTGAGTGAGCTTCGCTACATCCTCGCCGACATGGCGAGGAAATATCGCGATACGCCAATGGCAGGCCGCACCCATCTTCAACAGGCGCTGCCTGTTACCTTCGGCTACAAGGCCGCGGTCTGGCTCTCCTCGATCGATCGCCATATCGAACGCATCGAACAGGCGCGGCCCCGCGTGCTGGTCGGTGAGTTTTCCGGCGCGGCGGGCACGCTCGCATCGATCGGCGAAGGCGGACTTCAGATGCAAAAGCTGTTCTGCGAGGAGCTCGGGCTGAACCAGCCTTCCATCACCTGGCACGTGGCGCGGGACGGCATCACTGAGGCCGTCACCTTGCTCGGCCTCATCACTGGCACGCTCGGCAAGATCGCGACCGACGTGATGATGATGTCGGCAACCGAATTCGGCGAGCTGTCGGAACCGTTCGTACCCGGCCGCGGAGCCTCGTCGACCATGCCGCAAAAGCGCAATCCGATCTCCAGCGAGCTGATGCTCGCCGCCGCCAAGGCCGTTCGCCAGCACGTCGCCACCATGCTTGACGGCATGATCCACGACTTCGAACGGGCGACCGGGCCGTGGCATCTGGAATGGGTGTCCTTGCCCGAAAGTTTCCTGCTGACGGCGTCCTCGCTCGCGAACGCCAAATTCATGCTCGCCGGTCTCGTGGTGCACGATCGGCGGATGCGCGAAAATCTCGATTTGACACACGGGCTGATCGTCGCCGAGGCGGTGATGATGGCACTGGCGCCGAAGCTGGGCCGTCAGCATGCCCACGAAATCGTCTATGAGGCCTGCCGCAAGGCCATCGAAGGCGGCGGTCAACTTGCCGACATCCTGGCGAAGATGCCGGAAATCGTCGATGCGCTCGGTGGCGTCGATGCCATCCGACACCACTGCGATCCCGTAAACTATCTCGGGCTCAGCGGCGAGATGGTCGATCGCGTGCTTCGCACGGCAGCGGCGCCTGGATGAGACCGTCGGTCAGGGCCGAGCTGTCACGGCACTGTCACGACATAATTCGCGAAATTTCTCTCCCGCCTCCATGAGGCGATGCGCCTCGCTTGGCGTCGGCGAAATGGAACCTGCATGGGTCCGGTCCGTTTCCGAACCGTTACCCTTGCGATCACGCTGAAATCACGATAGCGCGGGCAAATTCCCCGGGCGGCGAGCATCTATTAGGTCATCGCGGCGTACCGGGGGAAACATGACTGCGATCATTTACAAGTTTGATCGCTCGGACGAGGGCGGTTCAGTCGACGAAAGCGAAAGGCTTTTCGCGGCCTTAGGACATTACACAATCGCGGAACTTCTCGAACTTCTGTATGTCGGGGAGGAGCCGGGGTTCTTTGAATTGATGCGTGGGTTATTTGGGCTCTCTGACGAGAGCAGGTTGGTTCTTCAGAATTTTCTTGCAGCCCAGCCCCAGCAGACCATAACGGCTGCGATAGACCGGGAGGGAAGGTGCGTCCTGACCCTTGGGACATCCGAACCGGAGCATCCCATCAAGGGTATCGTGCAGTAGCTCACGCGACGCGTTTGGCAGCGCCGCGATCGGGCTCACCCGGCTGCCCGCATGGCGTGCCTGTCCTGCGAAATGGGTTGGGAGATGAACTCGCCGATCCAGTTGCATCTTTGTGCCTCGATATGCCACGCCATTGCCTCCGCCGAGGACGGCGCCGGATCGGGAATGTCTTTGCGTATTTCCCGGCCATCAAGCCAGCCGCAACTGTGCGAATAGCGGGTTTTGGAGACCAGGCTGATCGTCTCGCGTTGCTGCAGCAACGCGTAGCCGTCGGCGGGGAAGAAAGTACCCGCAAGCTCGATCGGGATCGGCAATTGGCGCACCAACAGAAACGTGCTGGCGGACTCCGTCTCCGACTCCGCGACCAGCACCCCGAACAGGCTATGGATGGGCGCAATGGCGTCCGGCGCCGCAGGCCCGGAAGGATCCAAAATAGCGCCGGCTGTGGCGATCGAGAGATACTCGCCGTCGGGCCCCCAGCGGCACGCGATCAGCCACTCACGGCTGCGGCTGCGGATAAGGGTTGGCTTTGCGTAATCCGACCGGGCAATATCCGCGGCCATGGCGACGACAAAGGCTTTCGCGAGCATATGCTCCTCCAAGGCGAAACTGTAGAGGCGAAACTGTAAAGGCGGAACGGTAGATGTTCTGGTTCGCGAGACTGTGCCCGGCAGGCGTGAGGCCATCGTGAACAGGCCCGCAGATCCCTTGCCAAATCTGTTTGAACGAGCGGCTTCCTTGTTACTCGGCGAGAGCCTGGACCACATCGCTGACCCCAATCCCCGGCTGCTGCTGGAAGCGCTCGGTTACGCGACCGCAGCGGAGCTTTCGATTGGTGGGAGCGAATCCAGCCCCGAGACCCTTAACCGGGCTTGCCTGCTCAAAGCGGCGTCCCGGTTTGGGCGTGTTTTCGAACTGGCCGCACCCGAGGCTCCCGGTTTGCTCTGCTTCGGCGCCGAATTCGATCCCGGTCTCGCTGACCCCCTCCATGCCGGGCATCCTCTTGTCGGCGTTTCCGGCGTCGGCCTTTCGCTGCAGGACGCCTTTCAGGGTTGCATCGGCGAGGGCATCGAATATCTCTCCCAACTGCAGACCGCCGATGACGCGCTGGAATTTGACCAAGGCGATCCCGCCGCCAAGCTCGGTCCACAAGCGCGCGAATTCCTCGCGGCGTTTTCGGCGCACCGGCTGCACGGAGATGCTGCGCTTTCATGGCACCGCGTCACACGGCTCACCGATGGCCGCGAGGTCCTGCTGCCGGCGGATCTGTGCGTGCGGCGGCCGTTGCAACAGCAGGAAGTGAAGCCGCCGTTTGCGCTGAGCACCGGATCGGCCGCCGGCACATCCTGGGACGCCGCGGCCCTGCACGGTCTGCTCGAGCTGATCGAACGCGATGCGGCAAGTCTCTGGTGGCAGGGTGGCAAACGCGGCCAATTGATCCCGCCTGAGGACGACGCCCAAATCGCCGCCGAAACGATGCTGGCGCAGCTGCGACAAGGCGCATCGGTGCGGCGAAGCTGGTTGCTCGATATCACGACGGATATCGGCGTGCCCTGCGTTGCCGCGGCCTCCTGCATGGCGGATGGCTTTGGTTTTGCCTTTGGCCTCGCCGCGCGGCCGACATTAAAGGCTGCGGCCCGCGCTGCCGTCCTGGAAATGTGCCAGAGCGAACTCGCCCATGCGGTGGTCGAAGCGAAGCTCCGGGAGCGCGGGGAAGCCGCGCTCAATGACAAAGACCGGGCTCACCGGCGGCGTGCCACCGTAATCAATGCCGATCGATGCATGTTGCTGCAACCCACGCCCGAGCATGCCAAACATCTGCCCGTCAACGTAACCGACGCGAGCGCTGTGCTGCAGCTCATTGTGGAGCGGCTGAGACAGCTCGGTATCGAGACCTTTGGCCTCGATCTGACCCGCCCGCGCTTCGCCGTCCCGGCGGCGCGGATCATTGCGCCGGGCCTGCAGCCTCTGCCTTCGGAAATCATGACGGCGCGGCTTAGGGACATGATGGCCCGAATCGGCGGAGGCGCGGCCTATACCGGTGGCGTTGCCCTGATATAGTCGGCGAAGCTACGACCCCGGGGGGCGGATTTTTTCGGATGCGGCAGGCTGCCAAAGTTCACGTGTTGGCCGACAGGGAACCTTCGGCAGCGCCCGGCGCTGCCGCGCGCCTTTCCGTCTCTTTGGCGGGGCGGCTCACGATCAGATTCAACGGCCGGCTCGTCGAGCTTCGAACCCAGAAGGCGGGCGCCGTTCTCAGCTATCTCGCCTTGACCGAGACCAAACGCGAAAGCCGCGAACGTCTCGTCGGCCTGTTGTGGAGCCGTTCGGACGAAGAAAAAGCCCGCGCCTCGCTGCGCCAAGTCGTTCGCGAACTGCGAACCGCGTTTGAGGATGCGGGGTATGGCGGATTTTCCGCGGGACGACTCTCGATCGGGTTCGATGCGGAGAAGGTCGAAATCGACGTCGAAGGCGTGATCCGAGCGGCGGAAAGCGGCAGCGTCGATCCTCTGCTGCTCAATACCTCACGTCTTGCCGAGCGGATCCTCGAAGGCATGGACGATCTTGATCCGTCGTTCCGGGTCTGGGTGCTGGCGAAGCGCCAGACCATCCATGACCGGCTGATGCGAAGCCTCGGCGCAGGTCTCATGTCGCAGGACGCCGCCGCCAAAGACGAGATTGCGACGGCCATCGTCAATCTCGATCCGACCCACGAAGAGGCCTGCTGCCAGCTGATGCGCATGCATGCGGAGCGAGGTGATGTTGCGGGCGCGGTCCGGATCTACAAAGCGCTCTGGGATTTGCTGGATCGGGACTACGGGATGGAGCCGTCGCCGGCGACCGAGGAACTCGTTGCCAAGATCAAGCTCGGAGCCTTCGAACAGCCGCTCGCCAAGACTGACGTCAAGGTTGACGCTCTCGGCGCAGCCGACAGCCAGGCGTTGCAAGTCATTCAGGTGGCGCCTGCCGAGGCCAAAGCGCTGGCCAAGATTCGCCTGGTGCTGCGGCCTTTTCAAATGCACGGCGTCGATGCCGATCATGCCCATCTCGTGCAGGGGTTCAGTCTGCATCTTGCGGCATGTCTGGTGCGTTTCCGCGAATGGAGCGTGATCGACCGTCCGGCGGCGGCGATCGCACTTCCGCTACCGGATTCGGCGCCGCAATACTGCATCGAGACCACTGCCTATCAGGCGGGCACCGAGATCAACATGGTGATGGTGCTGCGGGACCAAGCGACCGGCATCTATGTCTGGAGCGAAAGCCTTCGGCTCGGTCGTGATAACTGGTTCGAGACGCAGCAGCGTGTCATCCGCCGGATCGCGACCTCGCTGAACGTGCAGTTGTCGGCCGAACGGCTAATGCGGCTTGCAGGCGAGCCCGACGTCTCGCTCGATGTTCACGACCGCTGGCTGCGCGGGCAGAATCTGATGACCAAATTCGATGCGGAAAGCTGGCAGCGTGCCGTCACTATCTTTCGCGATGCCATCCGGGAAAACCCTGCTTTCTCGCCGTGCTACAGCAGCCTCGTGCAAATGAACAACATTGAGCATTTCGTACATCCCGGCTTTTTTCGCGATCTCGCCAAGGCGAGAGCGACGCTTGAACTTGCGAAAACCGCCGTTCAGCTGGATCCGGTCGATTCCAGGGCGCATCTGTGCTGCGGCTGGTCTTATGTGATGGCACTCCGGGAGGACGAAGCGGCCCCGCATATGGAGCTCGCCTGCGAGCTGAACGACAACGACCCGTGGACCTTGCTGTCCAGTGCTCACTATTTGGCTTTTTGCGGTTCGATCGAGCAGGCTCGGCTGCTGGCCGACCAGTCGCTTGCTCTTTCGCCGGCACCCTCACATCTCGAATGGGGCTACCATGGCATCATTCGGGTCCTGTGCGGCGACTATGCCGGCGCCCTCGCAGCCTGCGATCGCGCGAATGGTGTGGTACAGATCCTGCCCGCGTGGCGGACGGCGGCGCTGTTCTACCTCGGGCAGCCGGCCAAGGCGCGGGAAGAGGCTCAGCGTTTTCTCAACGGAATACGTTCGTTTTGGGCGGGATCATCCGCGCCGACCGACGAGGCCATCGTACGTTGGGTCTTGCAAGCTCATCCGATCAGTGTGAGCGCACGGTGGGAAGCCCTGCGCGACGGATTGCGGGGTGCAGGGCTCCCTGTCGAGGGTATTCGTCCAGTTCAGGCACAGAGGCTGATGGTATAATCGCCGATGCGTTCAGCGTGTACCCGGAATTTCTCATCTTCCGGGATTACGGGATCCATGCCGTTGAACAGGCGCTTGTAGAACGGCGGGAGCGGATAGGTTGCGCCCGGCTGATTGAGCCGTTCCTCGGAATCGGCGATCATCACCTTGGGCGGCAGGCGGACCACGATGGTGTCCTGTTCCTGCGCAACGAACTTGATCTGCTTGAAGCGCTCCGGCACCGTCATAAACACTTGGGCCTTGGCGAGTTGCTCCTTGAATTCGTCGACGGTTTCCGGCAGCGGATACTCGTTGTCATCCCCAAGATAGTTTTTGCCGGTTGACCAAGTCTTCACCAGGTTGCCCCAACGCTCATGGTTCGTCACTACTAGTCTTTCGATCGCCATTGCTTACTCCTCCGGGTTGGGTGAGGCGGAAAAATTCCGGCTCACAGAAATGCAGGCACGGCCTGATGCAGATCGGCAATCTCGGCCGTAAATTCGATCAGCTGATCCATGCGTTCAATTTCAGGTACTTTTTCGAAAACATTTGTCGGATAATATTCTGTGGAAAGTTTGGCGAGCGCCTCGGTCAGCGAAGCCGAGCTGCGTCCCGCGGGCAGCTCGCTATCTGCAAGCGCATCGAACATGACTTCCGCGACGATGATCGAGCCGAGCAGCCCAAGGCGAAGGCCTTCGGCTTGCGGCTGCTGCATCGCTTCAAACAAGATAAAAAATGGCAGCGGCGGATCGTTGGCAATCGTTTCGATATCTTCAGGAGAGAGCCCGCCATAGGCTGGTTCGGCGGCCAACCACGCGCTGAGCTGGCTGACCCGGTAGGGACGATCGGCAAGCAACCGTGAAACGCTGATGAAGTGCGGTCGCCTTGCGGCAATCTCGCCGATCAGTGCATCCACCGACCATAATCCGGCGAGCGCGGCGCCGAGCAGGTCGCGATAGAGCAGGCCGACCCGGTTGGTTTGGTCGACGGCGGGAAATATCTGATCGTTGCCGAGCCCGTCAGAGAGATAGGGGCCGATACGGCGGCTGAAATTGGGCCTCGATCCCTTGATCTCGAAAAAGCGCGACCATCGCACGATCCATGTCGCGTCGAGCGGCATGTTGACGGGATCGTTTGCCGAGGTCTTTTCCAGGGTGTTGTTCAGATCATGGGTTGAGAGATCATTGATGACGTATTCCGGCCGGACCATCGCGTGGCCGAAACGAAATGCGCCGTGGGAGAATTCCAACGGGATTTGCCAGCCGTCTGCATCGTGCTTGCGCCTACTCGCAAAATCGTCGGTGGAATTGGCCGGCCGATCGATGAAATCCGGGGTATTGCCGGAATAGGCCGCATAGATGGCCGGATGCAATACCCGTCGCATCAAATCCTTGCGGATGATGCTGTGATAGATCAACGTCAGCGCGCCGCGCGCGCAGAGAAAGCGTTTGTAGGCAGCACCGAGATGGGTGTTGGTTCTGGTGGCGGGCTCGCCACGGCGAACCATGTCGACCAGGCCGTTGTGTAGCAGCGCGAACAGCGCGGTCATTTGCGACATGATCGCATGGTCGTCGTTGCGGGGATCGGCCACCAGGGCCTCGGTAAGCGCCGCGCGCTTGCCGGCAATGCCGCGATCTATTCCCGTGACATTCTCGGCTTCCGTCCGCGCGATGTCGCGGAACGGGCAGCCGGCCTCGACCGTTTTGTCCTTCCAGCGCATTCGGCCGAGCCGCAGCTTGGTGCGCCGCTCGTCGTTTGGCGCATCCAGCGCATACACAAAGGGAGAACCGACGGGGCCGCTTGCGAACAAGGTTTCAAGCTTGAGAGCCGTGCGACGCGCATTCGAGGTCGCGGCACCAAGGCTGCCCGCCACCGAGAGCGGTATCGCGGAGTGCACGAGATCGTGGGCCACGAACTGCAGCAGATAGGTGTAGCCCGAGGGAATGCACGGGTTTTCCCAGCTTTCGATCGAGGCATCGCCGTGCACCGGCCATGGCAGCTTGGCATCCATCCGTCGCGACAATCGGTTCATCAGGCCGCGAACCTTCGGCAGATGTTCCGGCGCGGTCAGCGGGTCGATCCCAAAAACCGTGAAACGTTGCGAAGGTCGGGGGGACTTCAGAAAATGTCGAAACCCGGGAGGTATTTCGTGACCGGAAGCGCCTTCGATCGGCGCGGCTTCCGAAATCCAGCCGGTTTCCGAACCAGCAAGATCTTCTGAAATTCCAAGACCTTTCGAAATTCCAAGATCTTCCGAAATACCAAGGGAGGAAGCTTCAATTACCTTCCGCATCGCCATTGAAGGTTCTCCCCGCTCTCAGGATGAGAGGTTGCCGAGCCAGCCGTGAAATTATCGTGATCTAGTGCCATCGAATTTTCGGTTGATTGCCTCGATTTAGCGATGGTCGGCCGGTAGCGCGAAGAACCCCAATCGGCCCGCTCAAAGTTTCAGCAGAGGTTGGATTTCCTGAGCAATAATCAATGGCGCCAGCCGGGCTTTTGACGCCGCGGCGCGCGATTGCGCGCTCGTCGGTGTCGGCTGTGTCGCCGCGCGGGGGGACGGCGATGGGCATCGTTAGGCGTGCGGCTCGTGGCCCATCTTGCATTGCACGCTTCAGCCGTAAGCTGAATCGAAAGGCGGCTCTCGCAACCGGACCCGGATCGGATTAGCCTCACCGCCGCCTGGCCGGATCAACCGGCCGGCGCATACATTGGGAGGATGCGAATGACACGCGAAGTGCAGCGCGAGCCGGAGTCGATGATTTCACGACGAACGCTCGTCAACGGCCTGGCGATCGCCGCCGGTGCCACCGTGGCCGGGGCCAGCGGCGCGCTGGCCCAGCAGGGCGGCCAGTTGGGACCGCCCACGACGATCACCAGCCCGCCGCGCGATTTCAGCCCTCGCGGCGCCCCGACCACCTATTTCTGGGATCCCGATATCATCGCGGTCGATCCGTCGTTCAATGACGTCGCCCAGCCTAACACGGCGATCCAGCGCCTCTATACCGGATTGCTGTGGGCGGAAGGGCCGGCCTGGAGCGCGCAGGGCCGCTATCTGGTGTGGAGCGACATTCCAAACAACCGACAGATGAGATGGTCGGAGGACGACGGTCACGTCAGCGTGTTCCGCTATCCGTCCAACTACTCTAACGGCAACTCGTTCGACTTCCAGGGCCGCCAGCTCTCCTGCGAGCATCTCACTCGCCGGGTGACGCGCTACGAGCACGACGGCACCGCGACCGTGCTCGCCGATAATTTCAACGGCAAGAAGCTCAACTCGCCCAACGATGTCGTCGCCCACCCCGATGGCAGCTACTGGTTTACCGACCCGCCCTATGGCGGCCAGCTCTACGAGGGCGAGCCGGACGCTGCAGGGGGCCCCAGCAATGCCGCCGGCAAGCTCAATCCGCGGATCGGCCAGCCGGCCGGCTTCATGCCGGGCAAGCGCGAATTGCCGACCAACTGCTATCGGATCGATCCCTCCGGCCGCCTCGACCTCGTGGTGACCGAGGATCAGGTGCAGGATCCCAACGGGCTGGCGTTCTCGCCGGACTACAAGAAGCTGTACGTCATCTCGACCGGCAAAGGGCCGGGCGATACCGGTGCGGGCGGCAAGGGCGACATGTCCGTGTTCGATGTCGGCGCCGACAACAAGCTCTCTAATCAGAAGCTGTTCTCTGACTTCGTGATTGACGGCGTGAACTGCGGACCGGACGGCGTGCGCTGCGATGTCAACGGCAATGTCTGGGCCTCGAGCAATGCCGGCCGCCACGTCGGCTATAGCGGCGTGACGGTGTGGACGCCGGCCGGCAAACTGATCGGCCGGATCCGCCTGCCCGAGGTGTGCGGCAACATCTGCTTCGGCGGCCCCAAGCGCAACCGCTTGTTCATGGCCGGGAGCCAGTCGCTCTACGCCGTGTATACCGCAACACAAGGCGCAGCACCGGGCTGATCGGTTCCGCGATAGCGCGATACGAGGCGCCGGCGCGATCCGCCGGCGCCTCTTTATGTTTTTGGGTTCATTCTTGCGACACAAACCGTCGCAAAGCCGGACCCAAGGCATAATGGAACCCAGAATGGAACCCGCATCGGCAGCGCACCGCAGAGCCTTTGCCCGGGCCGCACTGAAGGATGGCTCTATTAAGATTACGTCTTAACTAATAATTAAGTATGCGTTTGCGGGCACCAAAGGCCCGGCCTAGCGTGCGTTGGGGAGCTGCTTAGTAACCAACGAATTGGTGCGTGCCATGACGTATAGAATGTATGGAGCGTTTATCGCGTCTCTCAGCGCAGTAGCGCTTATGCTTGCCGCGAACCCGGCATTCGCCAGGTCGGGAGCGGCGGTTCGCGGAGGGTTTACGCATTCGATTTCCCACGCGTCAGCCGCCCATTTGTTCCGGCATCACAGGAGGAACAATATAGGGGCCTTCTGGCCGGGAGTAGAGGACTACCCCTACGGGCCATCGAATGGCGAACCCATGGTCGATGGTGCCCCACCAGCGTCAGGCGATATCCATTACACGCAGACATATGATGTTCCCTGGGATTGGGCACATCGATTTCCGCCGGCTGTCACACCTTCCGATCGACCCTATGTGTCGAGTTGCCCCGCCGAGACCGTGACTGTTCTTGGGCACGACGGCAGAGAGCAAACCGTGAATATCATGCGGTGCTACTGATAAGCGCCAATCGGCGCCGTGTTAGCGGGCCGCTCGATCGAACGCGCTATTTCCGGTCCGCGATGTCAGCGGCGAAAACCCGCAGGAAGATCGCGCGCCGGGCGGTCTCGCGGTTGTTGCAATACGCGATCATCGGATTGGCCATCGTGCCCTGGAAATAATCGTACCAGAACCCGCAGGTCAGGTCGCGGGTCTGGATCCATGATCGCTGCATCTCGCGCAGCTTGGCCTGCTGGTCGGGATCGAGCGCGTTCATCATGGTCTTGTAGGAATCGTTGAGGATCTTGTCCCAGACCTGCTGCTCGCGATCCAGGCAGTCGATCTTGCGCCGGTCGGTCGCGCTTGCTTCATCGCCGCCCATGCATGGCTTCGCCACGGTCATCAGGCAGGCCGCCTCTTCGGCTTCCTGCGATGTCCCCCCCTTCTTGTTCTCCTGCTTGCGCAGGCAGTCGCCGATCGTAGCGACATCCTTTGCCGCCGGAGCGTCCGCCCGCGCCGGACACGGGCTGGCAACGATCAGCGCGACAACGAGCGACAACAACAGATGACGGAATTGCATGTGCCTTGAACCCACCGACCAACACAAATCAGATCTCATCCCATAGGTCGTCTCTGCCCGACCTCCGGTTCGAAGCCGGCCGGGATTCGGACCTGCGGCGCGGCCGCCGACCGCTTCAGGCCTAAGCCGACGCCTGGCGATGCGCGCCGGTCCGCGGACCAGCTCACTGTCGCGGCGATTACGCGCTCGGGTGGTGGTGCGGCCGGAACCTGCCGGCAACGAGAAGGCAGATTTGCGTTGATTATTGGGGATGGGGCGATTGCTGAGGCTCGCGAGATTGTGCGAGCTCCTCGATCGCGGCGTTGGCAGGGTAGCCAACGAAATTCTGGTCGCCTAATGGGCGAGCCGGTTTGAACATCAATATTCGCGCCGATTGACCCTGTTTGAAGGGACAAGTTTTTGCCGCGATTGCGTTGCACCGTCTCGGCAGCTTTGTTGCCGGGGCGGCGCGAGGTGTTGCCATGTATCGATGTGCTTTCCTGGCCGCCGCTCTGCTTTCCATCACCTACGCGGCCAAAGCTGAAAGCGGTCTTGCTTCCTACTACGGCGGACGCGGCCACCGGGGCGAGATGACCTGTGCTCATCGCTCCCGGCCTTTTGGAAGCATCGTCACGGTGACGCACGCCGGTCATTCAATACAGTGCCGCGTCAATGATCGCGGACCATTCGTGAGGGGCCGCGTTATTGATGTATCGATGAGCGCAGCACGTGCGCTCGGCATGATGCGATCCGGCGTGGTCCGCGTGTCGGTCCAATGATAGCTAATTTCCACCAAGCTTACGATTGAGCGCTCGCATCACGCCGATCCGCGCGAACATCGTCGGTCCATCACGTTCGGTAACAAGCAGCAGCGCCCGTCATGCTGCGGCCTGATTCGTCGTGATGCTGTGGGATTGCGCATTGACCGAACCTCTGGGCTGCGGCCGTTCGGGCATATAGAAGCGGCATTGCTTGAGCTCACAAGGGCCACGGTAATAGCCCGATGGGTGGACTCACGAGTCAGCGAATTTGGCGATCGGGCGGGGGGCACCGGATTTGCCGCATGATAAAACGAACTCTATTGGCGGCGCTGGTCCTTGCCGCTCCGGCCTGCCTGGTCTCAGCGCAGGATGCCAAGATTTCCGTCGACATGATCGGAATAGGAGCCATGAGTTGCGCTCACTGGCGCTCTACGCAAGAGCATCGATTGGAGGGTACCGTCTGGATCTACGGCTTCTGGACGGGACTTAACTACGTTGCTGCCGCAAGCGATCAAACGCAGGCGAAAATGGATGTGGCGGCGATCGCTGCCGAAGTCGAAAAGACATGCGCTCGGCAAGCCTCCCAGACATTAGCCAGCGCCGTGTGGACCACCTATCTTGAGTCTAAGAAATAGCTTTGCCCCGGGACCCAATCCTGCCGACCATGACGGCGGCTTCGATTACATCAGCGGGGCTTCTCTCTCGAGCTCTTGCGATGTAGGCTGATGCGGCACCGTCGCGGCGATTACGCCGTCGGGTGGTGGTGCGGCTGGAACAGGCGGCCCTTTTCCGTGACGGCGACCACCGCAAGCGTTGCCAGCGTACAAAGCAGAAAGCCGGTCGCAAACGGCACCAGCGTGCCGTTGTAATCCTGACCGATCACCGCGCCGATCCCGATGCCCAAAAGAGTGGTGATCGAACCGTACAGCGACGAAGCGGTGCCCGCGATATGGCCTTGCGGCTCCATCGCCAGCGCCGTGAAATTCGCGATCATCAGCCCGAACGAAAACATCATCAACGCCGCCAGCGCCATGAACAGCGGCAAGGGCAGCATCTGGAGCCTCGCCGCGGCGTACATGATCGCCGCGACGACGAAGAAGCCGACCAGCGCGCTATGCGACATCACGCGCATGCCGATACGGCCGACCAGCCTCGCGTTCAGAAACCCGGCTAGGGCTACGCCAACCGCGATGGCGGCGAAGGCGAGCGGGAAATAGGGCCCGAGCTTGTAGATGCCGGTGAACACTTGCTGCGAAGAGAAGACGAACCCGAACAGCGCGCCCTGGACGCCACCGGCCGCCAGCGCATAGCCCAGGGTCTGGCGGTTGGTCAGGGTTTGTCGATAGGCGTCGAGCACCTCAGGGATCGCAAACGCCTTCCGCTCTGACAGAGGCAGCGTCTCGGGCAACCGGAACAGGCTCCAGAGCAGAGCCACGATGCCGTACGCCATCAGCACCACGAAGATGCCTCGCCAATGCACCATGAGCATCACGGCCTGACCGAACGACGGCGCAACCACGGGCACGGCGATGAAGACCATCATCGCGAGCGACATGACGCTGGCCATGCGGCGACCGGCGTAGCAGTCGCGGACGATGGAGGTCGCGATCACGCGCGTGGCCGACGTGCCAAGACCCTCCAGCACCCGCGCCAGCAACAACATCTCGAACGATGGCGCCGCGACCGCAAGCACGCTGGCAATCGCATAGAGCACCATGCCACCGAGCAGGACGGAGCGGCGCCCAAAGCTGTCCGACAGAGGTCCGATCAGGAATTGGCCGACGCCGAAGCCGATCATGAACGCCGACAACACCATCTGCAGCCGGTTCGCCCCGTCGATATGGAAGGTCGAGGCGATGTTCGGCAGCGCCGGCAGCATCATGTCCATTGCGAGCGGGTTTAGGGCCATGATCGCGGCGATCACCACGACAAACTCCGCGAACCCCATGGGGGTGTGCTTAGGTATCTCGCCGGATACCAGGATTGGGGCGTCGGCGTTGACGTCAACCACGTGATGAATTTCCGTCTTTGGATTGAATTTGAAAGAGTTCTATCGTCTTTGCTGCGCTGCACAACCCTCGATTTGGGATGGCAGGTCGGCGGCTTTTGCCATTGCCGTTCCGCAAGCGAAAAGGAGGCGCAAATCCGCCCCGCCGCCAAGTGATATGCTGTCGCGCGCAGCGTGGTCTGTTGGGAGGAGAGCATGCACAGGAGGGAATTCGCAAAGTTGATAGCAGGCGTGGGGGTGGCGGCGGCTTGGCCAACTAGGGTCGTCGCACAGCAATCCGTAAAGGTTTGGCGGATTGGATTTCTCGCCCACAGATACGAGACGTTCTACGATCCTTTGTTTCGAGGACTTGAAGAGCTGGGATACAAGGAAGGTCGCAACCTCATTGTTGAGCGTCGGTATGCGGAAGGACATGCCGAACGATTTCAGGAATTTGCGAATGAATTGGTCCGGCTGAACGTGGACCTCATCGTGGTCGTTACCACGCCGGCTGGCCTGGCCGCCAAAAAGGCAACCTCAACCATCCCCATTGTCCACCCAGCCGCCATTGATCCCGTAGGAACGGGTCTGGTTGCCAGCTTGGCTCATCCCGGCGGAAACTTGACCGGGCTGTCCGTCCTTAACGCAGAAATGAGCGCCAAGCGGCTGGAGGTTCTCAAGGAAGTTGTGCCGGGATTAACAAGAGCGGCGCTGCTCTGGAATTCAGCCAACCCGGCAAATTCTTTGGCCTGGAAGGAGTCGGAAAGCGCTGCTCGCGCGCTGGGCGTCAGCTTGAGTTCCCGCGAAGTGCGCGAGCCGAAGGATTTTGAGCAAGCTTTCGAGGCCATGACCAAGGACCCTCCAGAAGTACTGCTCGTATTGCAAGACGCCCTGACGTTGGAATACCGCAAGGAGATCATCGCCTTCGCATTGAAGAGCCATTTGCCAAGCATGTTTGTTGGCAAAGAATGGGTCACCGAAGGCGGTCTAATGTCTTATGGCGACCGCCTACCTGAGCGATATCGCCGCGCCGCAGATTTGGTTGATCGGATTTTGAAAGGCGCAAAGCCTGCCGATTT
>Ga0209331_1000318_pt1 | contig 17723 bp, 15 predicted proteins | sample JacPinW_OM3H0_M3_FD_187971 | JGI IMG/M metagenome (GOLD analysis project Ga0209331, IMG submission 187971) | Forest soil microbial communities from Algoma, Ontario, Canada - Jack Pine, Ontario site 1_JW_OM3H0_M3 (SPAdes) (version 2) | ecosystem: Environmental > Terrestrial > Soil > Boreal...
TTGCTCAAGGGTTTTCCCGCCGAAAACATCGTGGCGGAACCGGCGAAGCGCGATACGGCCGCAGCTGTAGCGCTGGGCACCGGCTGGGTGGCGATCCGCGATCATGCTGCGACCATGATTGTGCTCCCGGCCGATCACGTCATCACCGATCGCAAAGCGTTTCGTGAAACGATGGCACTGGCGGCGACGGCGGCCGAGGAAACCGGCGGACTCGTCACTATCGGTATAAAACCAACGTGGGCCTGTCCCGGCTTCGGTTATATCGAGCACGGCGAACCGGTGCATTTGCGTAACGGTGTGGGTAAAGGCGCCGTCCATCGGGTCGTTCGATTTCGCGAAAAGCCCAATGTCGATCTTGCCGAGTCGTTCCTGCGCAAAGGCAACTTCCGCTGGAATGCCGGCATGTTTGTCTGGTCGGTGCCGTCGCTGTTGAGCGAGTTCAATCGGCATGCTCCCGAACTAGCCGATTTCATTTCTCAACTTCGCGCGGTTGGCAAATTCGAGAAAGTTTTGCGCGAGCGCTTCACCAACTTACCGCGCGTCTCATTCGACTATGCCGTGATGGAAAAAGCCGATCGTGTTCTGGTTGTCGAAGCAAATTTCGACTGGGACGACGTCGGCAGTTGGAGCGCGATCGCGAAATATTTCAGCAAGGACGATCACGGTAATGCCGCCAATTGCGAGACCACGACAATCGATTCGACTAACAATATTGTTTTCGATCAGGAGGGAGCCACTGTCGCGCTCCTGGGTGTTCACAATCTAATCATTGTCCGGACGGGCGACGCGATCCTGGTTTGTCACCGGCACGACGCGGAGAAGATCAAAGACTTGATCGGCAAGCTTCCTCCAAAGCTGCAGTAGTTCGCCATGAAACCGGTCCTGGGCGTTGATTTCGGGCGAGTGCGCATCGGCCTCGCGATCTCGGATGAGTTGAGATTGTTCGCTCATCCCCTCGAGACTATCCCCGCTGGAAAGAGCGCAATTGCACGGATCGCCGAAATTGCTCGCGAGAGGAACGTTGATGGCGTGGTCGTGGGCGTGCCGAAACTGATGAGCGGCGTTGCCGGCACAGCCGCCAATGAAGCCTTGGCTTTCGCCGACAAACTGCGTGCTGTTCTGAAGTGTGAAGTCATTACGTGGGACGAACGATTGACGACGGTCGCGGCAGAGCGCGCCCTGCGTGAGTCGGGAAAGAAAACGCGCGTCACCCGCAGCTATGTCGATCAAGTCGCCGCGCAGATGATCTTGCAAGGATTCCTGGATCGACAACGCGAGCGCGAGCGTGTGGAAGAGTTGCCGCAATCCGGTTAAATGTCGCAGCGGTTAAAGTTGATTATCGCGTACGACGGAAGGCCGTTTGCGGGCTGGCAAAGCCAGGCGAATGGAAAGGGAATTCAGGATCATCTCGAGCGCGCCTTCAAGCAGATTGGCGGCGCGGCCATTCGCGTCCATGGCGCCGGTCGTACCGACGCCGGCGTTCATGCGCTCGCGCAATGCGCACATGTCGATCTTGCAAATAATCGAGTGCCCTTTGACCGCTGGTTGCCGGCATTGAATGCGGTTCTTCCTCCTGCCATTCGCGTGTTGCGTTGCCAACATGTCGCCAATGATTTTCACGCGCGCTTTTCGGCAAAGGGAAAAGTCTACCGCTATCGGATCTGGTCAGCGGCTGTCTTACCGCCACTCGAATACGGACGCGCCTGGCATGTGACCGCCCCGATTAATTTCGAAGCGATGAAGTCTGCTGCCGCTACCTTTGTCGGCACTCACGATTTTGGCGCGTTTGCAGCACGGCGCGGAAAAAAAGAGCTCGATACCACGCGAACAATTCGTTCGGTCGCCGTTAGGCAGCACGGCCCATGCAGCACGCTGGACATCGATGGCGACGGTTTTCTTTACAAGATGGTACGCTTGATCGCGGGCGCGCTCGTTCAACACGCGACTGGCAAAGTCCCTCTGCAAAAGCAGGCAATGAAGTCCTCCTCGAATCGAACTGCACGGCCGCGATTAGTAGCGCCGGCGGCCGGATTATTTCTTGTCCGAGTGCGGTACTAAGTTTGCTTCTTAGGCTCGCCAGTTGTTAGGACATTTAGGGTTCATTGGGTTGGCAGAAGACCTGCTTTCTAGTAATTATAATGCGCCAATCCGAGGAACCGCTGGATGAAGTTCAGCCAAAACGCGCACGCTTCGGCCTCTTTCGGCGAAGTTTTGCGTGGCTTTTCAGCCAGCAGCATTTCCATTTCAAACTCCTCTCCGGCACTGCCGCCGGCGTTTTCGTTATTATCCTCCTGGCCGGTATATTTCTTTACGTCACCATCCGCAACCATCAGCAGCACATCCTCCGCGCCCACACCATAGACGTGATGCGGCTGAGCAGTCTCATCGAGAACGATATTGCCTCCCTTGAGACCGCCCACCGCGGGTTCCTGCTTTCGGGGGATCGCGGCTACACGGTCCCTTTCGACAGCCGCAAAGAGCTGATCCAGCATCGCCTGGACGACTTAGCATCACTGATCCTCGACAGCCCTAAACAGCGCAAGCGCGTCATGAAAGTGCAGGAGGTCGTTCAAAAATGGCTAACGACGGTAGCGATGCCGGAGATCAAGGCGCGCCAAAGCAAACCGGCGGAAGCGACCCCAGCTCAAGACGAAAGTGTTTCGCACAATGGCTCGGTCGTTCTAGGTAACTCGTTGCTCGATCAGGCACGCGAGATTCTGCAATCGCTGCAGGACGAGGAGCAAATCGTCCTCAACCAACGGATGGTGGAACAGGAATGGGCCGCTCAATCGACTCAACTTCTCGATTTTTTGCCGAAGCTCGAACGAGCCGTCGTCGAGATGGAAAAAGAAAAGCGTGGTTACCTGCTCACCGGGGAAGCCAATTTTACCGAGTCATACAAGCGCGCCGTCACCGATTTCTACACCTACAATGGATATCTCTCGATCCTGGTGGCCAATTCGCCAGTTCAAGCGGAGCTGCTCGCCAACATCCGCTCCAAGGTTGAACGCTGGATAAATAGTTCGGCGACGCCGGAAATGGAGGCAAAGCGCGCTGGAAAAGATTTTGCGGCTGCTTCAGCCAAAGACGCCGGGGAACCTTTGATGGCAGATATCCGGCAAATGCTGGGCGATTTCGAGAAAAGCGAGTTGGGCGTTTACGAAATGCGCACGGCTGCGGCAAGCCGCGAGCGAATCATCAAGACTTCCGTCCTTGCTCTCCTTGCCTTTTTGGCCGTTGCCCTTCTGGTGGTTTCGAACAGCTACAGTTTTGTGCTTGTTCGACGGCAGCTCACCAAACTGGAAGGCGTCGAAACGCGCATCCGCTCGATCATCGAAAATATTCTCGATGGCATGATCACGGTGGACGAGAACGGCATGATCTGTTCGCTCAATCCCGCCGCCGAGAAAATGTTCGGTTACACCTTGAGCGAAATTACGGGCTACAAATTCTCCAAGCTCGTTCCTAAATCCTACGGCAACGAACCGGATGCCAAACCGGTCCCGTGTAACTGGCAGCAAATGGCGAAGCTAACGGGCAGCACCACCCTCGCGCTCGGCCGCAGCCGCCAACTCAACAGCTTCCCGATCGAGATTTCGCTCAGCCAGATGGAAGTCGATCAGCAGAAGTTTTATGTCGCGATGGTGCGCGATGTGACCGAGCGGAAACGTTTCGAAAAAGAACTCGCCGCCGAGAAAGAGAGTCTGGCCGTTACTCTGCGATCGATCGGCGACGGCGTTATCACGACCGATGTGCAGGGACGCATCATGATGCTGAACCCGGAAGCGGAACGTTTAACCGGTTGGTCATCGGAGAAAGCTATCGGCGAACCGCTCAAAGCTGTTTTCAATGTGGCCATGGATCTGGCCGCGCAGGCCCGGGCCCAGAAGAGCGGCTATCGCAACGAAGCGCACAACATTCTGCTCAGCCTTCCCGACAACGCGACGCTGACCGCGCGCGATGGCAGCGAGCACATCATCGAACAGGTCGCCTCGCCCATTCGCGACAACAAAAATGAAGTGAGCGGCGTTGTCCTTGTCTTTCGCGATATCACCGAGCGGCAGCGTAACGAAGCCGAGCGCCGCAAAGCCGAAACCCTGGAACAACTCGGGTTGCTCGCCGGCGGTATCGCACACGATTTTAACAACCTTCTTACTGCGATCATCGGCAATATCTCGCTGGCCTCATTGCTCTTGCCGCCTAACGACGAGATGGCGACGCGCCTCGTCGACGCCAAGAACGCGTCGATACGCGCGCGCGATTTGGCCCAGCAACTCCTGACTTTCGCTCGCGGCGGCGCTCCGATTAAAAAGACCGCATCGATCGGCAAACTGATCCAGGACACCGTCAGCTTCTCTCTCCGCGGCAGTCACAGTCGGAGCGAATTTGCGTTCGGCGCCGACCTTTGGCCGGCCGAAATCGATCCGGGACAGATCAGCCAGGTTATTGGCAACCTTGTCGTGAATGCCGATCAAGCCATGCCTAACGGCGGAACCTTGCGCGTGAGCTGCGACAATTTCACCTACAACGGCGACAACGGGTCGGTCATAGCCGACCTAACGCCCGGCGATTACATCCGCATCAGCATTAAGGACCAGGGCGTTGGAATTCCCGAGGATTATTTGAAGCGCATTTTCGATCCCTATTTCACGACCAAGCCAAAAGGCACCGGGCTCGGTTTGGCCACGACCTATTCAATCATCAAAAATCACAACGGCTTGATCACCGTCGAATCGGAGTTGCATTACGGTTCGACATTCACGGTCTTCTTGCCCGCGGCGGTCCATCACGAGATGCCAGTCGCCGAATCAGTCGGCCCGCTTACTCAAGCGATCTCGGGCACCGGCCGCGTCCTCGTTGTCGATGATGAAGAAGCGATTCGCGCGCTCGTCGATTTTACGCTGAGTCATTTGGGCTACGAAGTGGTGCAAGCGGCAACCGCTCTCGAAGGTGTGAATATTTACCGCGAAAGATTCGAGGCCGGCGAACGTTTCCACGCCGTGATTCTCGATCTTACGCTGCCAGGCGGGATGGGCGGCAAGGAAGCTCTAAAGAAACTGATCGAGATCGACCCGACGGTGAACGCCATCGTTTCCAGCGGCTACGCCACCGATGCCACCATGAGCCGATACCAGGACTTTGGTTTCCGCGGCGTTATCGCCAAGCCGTACGAAGCGGCCGAGCTCGGAAAAATTGTGCACGACGTCATCCTTTCGAATCAGGTAAATTTTGCCGCGCCACATTTCGAAGGCGGCCGTCTCGCCACTCGCGTCGCTTAGAACTCAATCGTTCGCGTCGTCCGGTTTCAACCGGGGTAATAATTGCTCGAGAATTGTCGCGATCGATTCATCGACCGTCTGTTTGTCTGTCCGCACCACGATCTCGGCGTCTTCGGGCGGCTCGTAGGGCGCGTCGATTCCGGTGAAGTCGCGGATTTCCCCCGCCCGCGCTTTTTTGTAGAGCTGCTTCGGGTCGCGCGCTTCGCACACCTCCAGCGGCGCATCCACGAACACTTCGACAAACTCCGCCTTGCCTTCGAGTGCGATCTCACGCGCACGCCGCCGATCGACGCGATACGGCGAAATGAACGCCGTGATTGCGACCGCACCTGAATCCGCCATTAGCTTCGCCACCTCGCTCACGCGGCGAATATTTTCCACGCGGTCTTCCGGTGAAAATCCGAGATTCGAATTCAGTCCATGGCGAATATTATCGCCGTCGAGCACGTAGGTGTGCATTCCACGATTGAATAGTTCGCGCTCCAGTCCTTGTGCGATGGTCGATTTTCCCGCGCCCGATAAACCGGTGAACCAAACGACCGCGCCGCGATGTCCTAAATGAACCGCGCGCTGCATCGGCGTGATTTTTTCTTCCGTCCAAAAGATGTTTTTGCTCTTAGCCACAGTCCGATCTGTGTAGACGCCGCCAAAAACGATCCCGCCGCCGCAGATGGTATTGTCATCAACAATCACGAACCGGCCCAGGTTGGCGATGCGATCGTAGTTATCCAGAACGAGCGGCGCGCGGGTCTGAATCGTCACGCGACCCACTTCGTTACGCTGCAACTGTTCGCGCTTCTCGATAATTCTCTCGAGCGTCGACGAATCCATCACCTGCTCGATCGACACGATCTGGCATTTCAGGTCCTGTGTGCCGAGGCGAATGTTGTAGAGCCGGCCGACGTGCAACGGATTGCGCGCGATCCAGAAAAGATCGGCGTGAAAGCGGTTGGTCTCGATCGGCGTTTCGGCCTGATGCGAAGCGACGTAGCCGCGCTCGACAAAAATTTGCTCCGTCAGCGTAATGCCGATCGAATCGCCGGCCACGGCCGGTCTATCTCCATCTGCATTCCAGCGTTCGATCGAATTTACGGTGGACGTTTTGTTCGCCGGCGAAAACACGAGCTGGTCCCCCGCCCTCAAAGTTCCGGTCTCAATCCGTCCCGCAATAATGCGGCGTTCATCGAAACGATAAACATCCTGGACGGAAAAACGCAGCGGAAGATCGACAAGTGATGGAGTCGGCTCAGTCGCATCCAACGCTTCCAGCACCGTCGGACCGTGATACCAGCGCATCTCTTTCGAGCGTTGGGCGACGTTATCGCCCGTCTTTGCCGAAGCAGGAATAAACGCGCGCGCTTCGAGGCCAAGATCGACAAGAAACTTTCGGTATTCATTCTTGATTTCGTCAAAGCGCTCTTTCGAAAATTCCGCTAGATCCATTTTGTTCACCACGACAACGATCTGCTTGATCCCGAGTAAAGTGAGCAGATAAGCGTGCCGCCGGCTTTGCTCTCGGACTCCTTCGCTGGCCGCGATCACGAGCACGGCCGCATCCGCATTCGATGCGCCCGTGATCATGTTCTTCAAAAATTCCTTGTGACCCGGCGCGTCAATGATCGAGTACTGCCGGCGCTTCGTTCGAAACGGGATACGCGTCGTGTCGATGGTCACGTTTTGCTCCTGCTCCTCGAGCAGCGCGTCGAGCAGGAACGCAAACTCAAATTCCATCCCCTCTTCCGCGCAGGCTTTCTTGACCTGCTCGATCTTCCCGTCCTCGAGCGATTCCGTGTCGTGGAGGATGCGACCGATCAACGTCGATTTGCCATGATCGACATGACCAACGAAAACGACTTTGAGAAGCTGTTGTTGTTGCATCGGAGATTTCTCAGGAACGCGGGAAAGCAGGAAAAACCCAAATCAAAAACATTCCTGCGTTCCTGCTTTCCTTAGCGATCATAAAAATCCTTTCGCACGAAGCTTCTGCATCGCATTGCGCTCATGGTGATCTTGCGCGCGGCCGGCGCGCTCGCTCGTCTTCGTTTCCTCCAGCTCGGCGATGATCTTGTCGATCGTATCGGCATCGCTCTTGATCGGGTGGGTGATCGGACTGCAACCAAGCGAGCGGAACCGTTTCCCGTTCTTCGCGAAATACATTTTCGGAATCGGAATTTCCTCCCGTTGGATATAGCGCCAAATATCGACCTCGGTCCAATCGAGCAACGGCTGCACGCGCACGTGTTCGCCTTTGGCCGCCGACGCGGCGAACTGTCCCCAAAACTCCGGCGGTTGATCTTTATAATCCCATTCGAACTGCGCGTTGCGGGGCGAGAAATAGCGCTCTTTTGCACGGGTCGGATCCTCGTCCCGCCGAATACCGGTGATCAACGCGTCCCACTTGTGTTCGGCCAGCACCTGTTGCAACGCCACCGTTTTCAACTCATGCGTCACCGTCACAGGATCGTGCGTTTCGTAACCGATCCCGCGCTTCCGCGCTTCTTCGTTGATCTTCACGACCAGGTTCAATTTGTAATGCCAGGTTGCCCAATCGCGGAACTCGAGCATCTCGGGAAATTCGTAAGTCGTGTCGATGTGCAAGACCTGAAACGGAATTTTTCCGAAGAAAGATTTCTGGGCGAGCCAGATCAACACGTTGGAATCTTTGCCCATCGACCACGGCATCGCGATGTTCTTGAACGCGCGATAAGCCTCGCGAAAGATGAAAATGCTCTGGTTCTCGAGTTGATCGAGATGCGTGCGTTGCGTTCCGGTCATCAGTTGAAGGCGCTTCTATACAATCAGGGCGTTCAAGTCGCAACGCACAGACGAAAAGTTCCAAATCCCAAGCACCAAAAACCCAAAGAATTTCCAAGCTTCAATATTCAAACCACGAGTTGATAGCTTGGAGCTTCTCTGGGGTTTGGATATTGGGATTTGGTGCTTCCAACATGTCGATCTTGCGCGTCGTGGTGTCGTGACCTTACTGTTTCACCATGGCCGAAATTGCCGCCTACGATTCCAAGATCGAAGGCAACGTTATTTTCACCCGCTTCGATGCCGCCTTGAATTGGGTGCGCAAAAATTCGCTCTGGCCGATGCCAATGGGACTCGCTTGCTGCGCGATTGAGTTGATGGCGACGGCCGCCTCCCGTTTTGACATCTCACGTTTCGGCGCAGAGGTGATGCGCTTCTCCCCGCGGCAGTGCGACGTCATGATCGTGGCCGGCACCGTCACCTACAAAATGGCGCTCGCGGTCAAAAGAATTTACGAGCAAATGCCGGAACCAAAGTGGGTCATCGCCATGGGCGCCTGCGCTTCCACGGGCGGAATGTATCGCTCCTACGCCGTCCTACAGGGAATCGATCAACTCATTCCGGTCGACGTTTACGTTTCCGGTTGCCCGCCCCGTCCGGAAGCACTGCTCGAAGGCCTGATGAAGTTGCAGGAGAAGATTTCAGGGCAGCCTTCTTTGCATCAACAAAAACCGGAGCTGGTCAAAAAGCTCCAACTTGTTTCGTAATGTACTTCTCATGCGCGTCATCCCGAGCGGAGCGAGGGACCTCGCAAAATCCGATGGCACATCCGCGAACCAGTGTGTGTCCTCTGCTTCGAACGAGAGGTTCTTCGCTCCGCTCAGAATGAGAGCGCGTGTATGACTGGAACGGAACTCCTCAATTCGCTCGGCAAATTGTTCGGGCCAAAACTGCAGGAGAAGACCGAGTTTCGCGGTGAAACCACTTACACCATTCTGCCGGCCGACCTGCGCGAAGTCGCAAAGTTTTGCCGCGACGATCTTTCGTTCGATTACTTGATCGACATCACCAGCATCGACAATTCCGGGAGCGAACCGCGCTTCGAAATTGTTTACGAACTTTATTCCATGACGCTGGCAATCTACCTGCGCCTCAAGCTTCGGATTTCGGAAGAGATCGCGACGGTCGACACCGTCTCCGACATCTGGCCGACCGCGAATTGGCATGAGCGCGAGATCTACGACATGATGGGCATCAAATTCAAAGGCCACCCCGATCTCCGCCGGATTCTGATGTGGGACGGCTATCCATTCTTTCCGCTGCGAAAAGAATTCCCGCTCGAAGGTCTGCCCAGCGAAATGCCCGACGTCGCCTTCAGCGAGGCCGCGCCGATGGAAGGCGGCCCCTTCGTCACCGTTCCAACAACCGCGACCACGAAAGATCGAGAGCCGCGTGCGCGTCGGCCAGAGTTGTGAACAAGAATTTCGCGTTTGCCCTGTCTTGTCTCGCATTTCTGTATTCGTCTAGGTTACACGCTCAACACCTGTCGCCCTCAGTAGCGAATTCAAAAGACCGCACTGTTTATTTGAACGTTAACCGAGTCACCGGCAGTGCTGTCGATGCCCGGGGAGTCCGGCACACAGCGGACGAATATCCAAATCGTCATGCGCCTTGGTTGGATGACCGGATAAAAGCGGTATCGCCAGAGTATCCGTATGCAGAAAGGCTATATCACCACCAAGGAGTTGGCTCGTTTCGGCTAACGCTCGATCTAAAAAGGGGTTCCGTGAAAAACATTCTAGTACTGAAGTCTACGGGATTCCAAACTCTGGATGGATGCGCTGTCGCCGCATTAAAACAATGGCTGTGGAAGTCAGGGAAATGGAGCGAAATCGTCATTAACACTAAGTTCACGATGGCTGCGCCTCCACTGCCGCTCGCACCGGGAGCGGTTCGACTTCTTCGTAAGTGATTCGACACCCGCCAAGCCCTTGTGTCGATGTTCTTATTCCGACAATCCGGCTTGCAGCAGCCGCGCGAAATCGGCGGCTGCCTTTTTTCCCGTCTGAAGGACTTCGTCGTGGCTAAGTTTTCCGGGCGAAATTCCGGCGGCGAAATTTGTCAGGCAGGAGAATCCGGCGACTTCCAAACCGAGCGAGCGGGCTTGGATCGTTTCCAGCACGGTGGACATGCCGACGGCGTCGGCGCCGAGTTTTTGCAGCATTCGAACTTCGGCCGGCGTTTCGTAGTGCGGTCCGGGCAGACCCGCGTAAACGCCTTCGAAGAGGACGATGTCGATCTTGCGTGCGGCTTGCGCGAATTGTTTTCGCAGTTGCGGCGAATAGGCGTCGGTTAGATCGACAAAGTCCGGTGTGCCGGTCAACGGACTTGTCGCGGTGAGATTGATGTGATCGCTGATCATCATCCAATTGCCCGGCGGATTTTTTGGGTTCGTCGAACCGGCCGCGTTGGTCAGGATCAGTTTCTTGATTCCGGTCTCAGCGAGAATGCGAATGTTAGCCGTCACCTGACGTGCGGTGAACCCCTCGTAAAGATGAACGCGGCCCTGCGCGTAGATCACGGGCGCGTTGTCGATCTTGCCGAGGACAAATCGGCCGGCATGTCCAGGCGCGGAGGTTTCCGGAAGTTCGCCGAACTCGCTGTAGGAAATTGTTTCGGCGTCGTCGGGAACGATCGAGCTTAGACCGGAGCCGAGAACGATGGCGGTGTCTGCGCGCCAGGCGCGCAGACGCTGGAGGGCGTCGCTCACGCGGCGGAAACAGGCGGCGCGGAAGGTGGCCGGCGCGTTGCCGCCATCACGTCGGGGACGGCTTCATCGCGCGTGATGGTGAACTTCGATTCCGGTTTCGGATAGGCGATGCGGCTGTGCAACATCGTCATGAGCGTGAAGCGGAATCGCTCGGCGATGACTTTGAGATCGCCCAGCGTGAGATCGCAATCATCCAGCTGCCGATCCGCGATGCGCTCTTCGAACAATTCATTGACCAATTGCTCGATCTTTTGCGGCGTCGGTTTTTCGATGCTGCGCGACGCGCTTTCGACAATGTCGGCCAGGCTGACGATCGCGCTCTCTTTCGTTTGCGGCTTCGGCCCGGGATAACGGAAACTCTCCTCCCGCACTTCAGGAATGTCTTCTTCGCGCATGTTCATGATCTTGCCGCCGGCACGTGCATCTTCCTGCTGCTGTAAGGCGCGCTGGTAGAAATAATAAACGAGCGACGTGCCGTGGTGCTCCTGGATGATGTCGATGATGCGGTGATTGAGTTTGTGTTTGAGCGAGAGGTCAACTCCCTCCTTCACATGCGCGATGATGATGAGCGCGCTCATGGTCGGCGCGAGATCGTCATGCGGGTTGTGCTCGAAGTTCATGTTCTCGGTGAAATATTCCGGCTTCACCAATTTGCCGACGTCATGGAAATAGGAACAGACGCGGCACAGCGTCGCGTTGGCACCAATCTTTTCGGCGGCGGCTTCCGCCAGATTGGCCACGACCAAACTGTGATGATAAGTGCCCGGCGCTTCGATCGTCATCCGGCGCAGCAACGGGTGATTAAGGTCGGAAGCTTCCAGCCACGAGATATCGGTCGTGACTTGAAACAGATGCTCGAGCATCGGCAACATGCCGCCTACAATCATTGCAGTCACGAGTCCGTTGCCGATGGCGAAGGCGCTTTGCAGTCCAATCATTCCCCAATCGTTCGCCGTTGGTGGAAACAGGTTGATCGGACCGATTAGGCCGAAGCTGAGCGACAACAACCAGATAGCCAGTCCAACACCCAGACCGGCGCGAATCAGTTTGCTGCGCCGACGCACCTGAAGCGTGAGCGAGACCGCGGTGAATCCGCTGATGAGACTGGTCACGAGCAATGGCGCGTCGATCCTTCCGAACAACACGCTGCTCCAAAGACTAACGAACACCGCCGCGTAAAGACCGTGATTGCGACCGAGCAGGACGCTTAGCACTAAAGGCGCGAAAGCGTACGGCGTGATCAGCCCGCCCATTTCCGGCCGGAGGAATCGGTAGTTGCCGCTATTGCAAAGGACAAGCACCACTTTTGTCACCGCGAGTTGCAGCAAGATCGTTCCAAAGACGAGCAGGATGCGCGAACTCTGCGCAAAGGTCTTTGGCTGGTTGATCCAAAGTTGCACAATCGCGGTGGCAAAAAACAAGAGCGCGATGACAAAGTTTTTCGTCGGCTCCGGTTGCTGGCCGCTGAAGACAAGAAAAGCCAGACCGCCGATGAAAGCGGTGAAGATGAAAATTTTTACGGACAGAGAGTATTCGAGATTGCGCGCCAGTTCGTTGCGCGTGCGCCGGCGCCGTGTTTTCCGGGAAGCCAGGCCGCGCCTGACTAGTCGACCGCGTTTAAGAAAGTCGAACATGTCGATCTTTACTTGCGCGAACTGGGCGCGGGAGAACGATGCAGTTGATACGCATTGATGATGGCGCGAACGAGCTCATGCCGCACGACGTCGCGTTCGGTGAAATAAACAGTCGCGATCCCCGATGTGATTTTGAGCGCTTGCAACGCCTCCACCAAGCCGGAGCGCTTGTTCGGAGGCAAGTCGATTTGTGTGACATCGCCCGTCACGACGCATTTCGAGTGCGGGCCGATGCGCGTAAGCAACATGAACATTTGCTCGGTGGTGGTGTTTTGCGCTTCATCGAGAATCACGAACGCGTTGCTCAACGTGCGTCCGCGCATGTACGCGAGCGGGGCGATCTCAATGGTTTGGCGCGCGACCAACCGCTCGATTTCTTCCGGTTCAAGCATGTCGCGCAGCGCATCGTAAAGCGGGCGCAGGTAAGGTGTGATTTTTTCCTGGAGATCGCCTGGCAAAAATCCCAACGCCTCTCCTGCTTCCACGGCCGGTCTCGTTAGAATAATGCGCGCGACTTGTTCTTTTTTCAGAGCGGCCACGGCCATGGCCACGGCGAGATAAGTTTTGCCGGTTCCAGCCGGTCCGATTCCGAAGACGATGTCGTGCTTTTGAATCGCCTCGACATAATTGCGCTGGCCGGCGGATCGCGCCACGATGGGCGGTTTGCGGGGCGACGTCGTGATCTTCGTCGAGATGACGTCGCTCAGATTGTCTTCGTGCGATTGGGCCACTGAGTTTAGGGCGTAGCTAAATTCATGCTTATGAATGTCGACCCCCTTTTGCCGGGCCTGTTCCAGTTGGTCGAACACGCGTTGGGCCTGGTCGATCTTCTCCGGTTCGCCCTCGATTTTTACCCAGCCTTCGCGCGTCGTTACCTTCACACCGAGCGAATCCTCCATGGTCTTGAGCAGCTTCAGATCATTGGCATAGAGCGATTGCAATGCCCGCGGGCTCTCGAATTCTAAAGTGCGCGTTTCAGTCATCTGCGAATGCAGCCAACGTCAACCACAACAAGATCGACAAGTAACACTTATCGGAAACCGTAAACCAGCGCCCAGTGTGTGCGCTCTTCGGGCGATTCTTCGATCGCGACAATGATGAAATAACTGCCGGTGGCTTTCGGGATAACGTGAGCAGCCGCAAAATGTCCCTTTTCCCATCCGTCCGGTTGCTCAGCCAGTTTGCCTTCAGAATCGTAAACGTGCACTGAGACTTTCGCACGCTCCACTTCCGTGCCGAGCCAAAACCAATATTCATTCCCTTTGAACAATTGTTGGCGCACCGCCTTTTTCTCTCCGGCGGCAAGATCGCCACCCCAGTAATCTTCACGGACCTGAAATCCCTCTTTGATGTAGGGCTCGGCCGCTTGCAGCGCGAAAGATTGTGCGTCGTCGACTGAAGCAATGCCGGACACGCGCAATGCGAGCAGCGCCGCCAGGAACCAGATTGTGCGCGGAAAGATTCGAGAACCCATCGCGCCGTTATTCCCGAGTCACGATCCCGTAATCGAGTCGGGTCGTGATCTCATTGATTTTTTTCACGGACTCGGCCGAGATCCGCGCGCTGCCCACATCAATCATCGGCCGTACCTGCACGAGAGCTTCGTTAATCTCGCGGATAATGGGGACGTTAAACTCCGGCATTCCCTTTAGTCTGGTCTGAAAGTAAGCGAGCAAATCCGGTTGATGCAGCAGTTCGGCGCCTTCCTGCGAATAGCGCTTCGCCACGACCGCAGTCAACACTTCTGTGCCGCGGAGCCAACCACCCAAACTAACCAGCTGGGAAAGTTTCTCGTCGTGCACTTCGTTCATCGCCTGTTGCACGCTGTTTTGGGTGCGATCGAGCTCCTGCCGCACGCTCTCCCATTTCCGTTTGTCGGCCGCTTCGGTAATCGCCTTGGCGTGCTGCGTGATGGAACGTTCCACGCCAATTGCCCGGGCCAATGTTTGGACCCGTTGACCGATGTCCTTGACCGCCGGCGCGTCTTCCGCCTGCACGGCGATAAATCCGTCCGCGATCACGGTTCCGAGCAGCAAGGCGATCCGCGAGCGATCAGGAAAGTTGGGACCCTTGTTTGTGCGCACGTATTCGTGCCAGTTGACCGAGCCAAGTTTGTTGAGCGCGCCGAAAACTTCGTTTGGCAGCGGCACGACCACGTTCTCGACTTTTTGATACGGTTTGATGTCGATGTGCTGGGGCACAGACGCCCCAAAGGCGCATATCGTGGCCGTGGCGAGCGCGACCGTGGTAAACTTAAGACACTTGGCAAAAAGACTCATTGGGAGCTTCGACTGTTGATTTCCATTTCGTATTCAGGATTAATGGGGGAACTCTAAGCAGAACTCTGCCACGCACAAATTGCCGAGCGACCATTTTTAACGTTTTTGAATCGCACCAACCATTCACTCCAGTCGTATCGCTCTTGATTTTCCCATGACTTCCGCCCGGCTCGAACAAATCCTGCAAGACGCGGCCGGCAAGCGCTTTCTCGTGATTGGCGACTTAATGCTCGATGAATTTGTCTGGGGTAAAGTCGGACGCATTTCGCCGGAGGCGCCCGTGCCCGTAGTCGAAGTGACCGGCGAATCTTTTTATCCAGGAGGCGCGGCCAACGTGGCCCGGAATCTCAGGGAATTCGTCAAAAACGTCGGCGTAATCGGTATGGTCGGAAAAGACCGCAGCGCCTGGCAACTGCGCGGGCTTCTCACCGCGCAGAAGATCGACATGTCCGCTTCAATTGAGGATTCCGGGTTCCCTACCATCCTGAAAACTCGCATCATCGCCCGTCATCAACAGGTCGTGCGCGTCGATCGGGAGACAATCGCTACTCCTTCCAAGGTGCAGCTCAAGGGGATCGTCACGGCCGTGCGCAAACGGCTGCCCAAGATCGATGCGATTATCTTTGAAGATTACGGCAAGGGCTTTTTAAGCGGTGAACTGGTTTCGCAGATTGCAAGGGATGCGAAAACGGCAAGAAAAATCGTCGCCGCCGATCCAAATCCACAACATTTGATTGATTGGAACGGAATGACTGTGGTGAAGCCAAATCGCGCTGAGGCACTTCTCGCGGCTGGCATCCCCTACTCCGACCCGCATAATTCTCCGAAGGAGGATGTCGATCTTATGCGGGCGGGTGAGACGCTTCTGAAGAAGTGGCAGTCGCAATATCTCCTCATCACTCTGGGCGAACACGGCATGATGCTCTTCCAGAAGACCGAGAAGCCGCATCACATTCCGACCAAGGCGAGAGACGTTTTCGATGTTTCCGGCGCCGGGGACACGGCCATCGCTCTTTTCACGCTCGCGCTTTGCGGCGGGGCCAGACCGATTGAAGCGGCCGAAATCGCCAACCATGGTAGCGCCGTCGTTGTCGGCAAACTCGGGACGGCGACAGTCAGTCGAAAGGAATTGCTAGCCAGCTTCAAGCGATGACGGAAGCTAAGTCGCCGGCCGTCTTTCTCGATCGCGACGGCACCTTGATGCGGGATGTCGATTACTGCGGCGACCCGAAAGATGTCGAGGTTTTTGGCGGCGCGACCGAAGCGTTGCGGTTGTTAAAGAGCTGCAGCTACAGGCTCTTCATCATCACAAACCAAAGCGGCATCGGGCGTGGATATTTTACCGACGCGCAATATCGGAGTGTTGAGCATGAAGTTTTGCGACAGCTTGGCGACGAGTTGATCGACGCAACTTATTATTGCCCGCACGGCCCGGATAACATCTGTGGATGCCGGAAGCCCGAGACGGGATTGGTGTTGCAGGCTGCCCATGACTACAATCTCGATCTTACGCGGTCGTTCTTCGTGGGTGACAAAGACAGCGATATTCAGTGCGGCAAGCAGGCGGGTGCTAGAACAATTCTGGTTCACACCGGTTATGGCCGCTACGCCGATCAAAACGCAGCCGACTTCGTCGCGCCTGATCTTACCGCAGCGGCGACTTGGATCGTGAATTCCAGACATGAATAAAGCGGTTGGAATTATTCCCGCGCGCTGGGCCTCGACCCGGTTTCGCGGTAAGCCGCTGCATCTGATCGCCGGCAAACCGTTGCTGCGCCGTGTTTGGGAACGTTGCTGCCGTGCCAAGGAACTCGACTCGGTGATTATCGCGACCGACGACATGCGCGTCGCGCATGCCGCTTTTGAATGGGGTGCCGAAGTTGCGTTGACTTCGCCGCTTCATCAAAGCGGCACCGACCGGATCGCTGAGGTTGCAAAAAAGGGGAAAGACTTTGCCTACATCATCAACATCCAGGGCGACGAACCGCTGATCGAGCCGCGCTTGATCGACAAGCTCGTCAAAAAATTGCAGAGCGATCGCAAGATCGACATCGTCACCGCCGGACATCCATTCGAAAGCGAGGACGAGGCTTCGTCGCCTCATCAGGTAAAAGTAATTGTCGATCCGAACGGCATTGCGCTGGATTTTTCGCGCGCAGTTCGATCAATCCCGCCCGGCGCAAAGCTCCTCCGGCACCAGGGCATTTACGGTTTTCGACGTGATGCGTTGCTTCGATTCGTGAACTCGGAACCCAGTCCGCGGGAGCGCGCGGAGTCGCTCGAGCAATTGCGCGCGCTTGAAAATGGTGTAAAGGTTCATGTGCTCGTCACGAAACATGGATCGCCGGGCGTAGACACGCTGCAGGACGCAAAAGCGCTCGAGAAAAAGCTGACTCGCGCAAAACGAAAGGTGTCTCGATGAAATACATTTTCATCACTGGCGGGGTCGTTAGTTCGCTGGGCAAAGGTCTCGCGGCTGCTTCTCTCGGAACGCTGCTCGAGCTGCGCGGTCTGCGCGTCGTCTTCCAGAAGTTCGACCCGTATCTGAATGTCGATCCTGGAACAATGAACCCGTTCCAACACGGTGAAGTTTACGTCTTGAACGACGGCGCGGAGACCGATCTCGACCTTGGCCATTATGAGCGCTTTACCAATTGCGTGCTCTCGCGGCACAACAACCTGACCAGTGGCCAGGTCTACGAGACCGTGATTTTAAAAGAGCGGCGCGGCGATTACCTCGGCAAAACCGTGCAGGTAATTCCGCACGTGACCGACGTGATTAAGGACCGCATTCGCGAACTTTCGGATGAAAGCAAATACGACGTCGTCATCACCGAAATCGGTGGAACGACGGGCGACATCGAAGGCCTGCCGTTTTTGGAAGCGATCCGGCAATTCATTCTCGAAGTTGGGACCGAGAACGTGGTCAACATGCATGTCACGCTCGTGCCCTACATCAAAGCGGCGGGCGAATTGAAAACCAAGCCGACGCAGCAAAGTGTGGCCA
>Ga0209331_1000319_pt1 | contig 17586 bp, 20 predicted proteins | sample JacPinW_OM3H0_M3_FD_187971 | JGI IMG/M metagenome (GOLD analysis project Ga0209331, IMG submission 187971) | Forest soil microbial communities from Algoma, Ontario, Canada - Jack Pine, Ontario site 1_JW_OM3H0_M3 (SPAdes) (version 2) | ecosystem: Environmental > Terrestrial > Soil > Boreal...
AAAACAGCTCAGCGACATTATCTGGCGCTGCTATCAGGTTGCTGGGCCCGCAGTAACAGTGACAACGCTCGACAAGTTGAAAGAGCTCGGATTTACCGAAGCGACTCGCGCCGGAATCTCAATCGGAATTTCGGACATGATTATTCCGAAAGAGAAGCAGACTGAGCTGGATAACGCCTACAAGTCGATCAAGCAGGTCGAGCAACAATATCGCAAGGGCATCATCACGGACGGCGAGCGCTACAACAAGATCATCGACATCTGGACACATGCCGGTGACGAAATTTCCAGCGTCATGTTCCGCACTCTCGAACACAACGAGGGCCGCAAGGAGCTGAATCCGGTCTACTTGATGGTGGATTCCGGTGCGCGTGGCAATCGCCAGCAGGTGCGGCAGCTCGCCGGCATGCGTGGTTTGATGGCGAAACCGTCCGGTGAAATTATCGAGCGTCCGATCACGTCGAATTTCCGGGAAGGTCTGAGCGTTCTGGAATATTTCATTTCCACTCACGGCGCACGCAAAGGTTTGGCCGATACCGCGCTCAAGACCGCCGACTCAGGTTATCTGACACGCAAGCTCGTGGACGCATCGCAGGATGTCATCATCAACGAGATGGATTGCGGCACGGTCAACGGCATTGCCGTGCGACCAATCTACGAAGGCGACGAAGAAGTTGTCGATCTTGCGACTCGCATCATCGGACGCGTCAGTTGCGAAACGGTGGTCGATCCGCTCGAGAAAAAGAAAAAGATCGTCAAAGCCAATCAGCTGATCGACGAAAAAATCGCGATCGATCTGCAACGCATCGGAGTCGAGCAATTGAAAATTCGCTCGGTGCTGACTTGCGAGTGCGGACGCGGTGTCTGTGCGCAGTGCTACGGACGCAACCTGGCCACCGGCCAGTTTGTGAAACTCGGCGAAGCAGTCGGCATCATCGCCGCGCAATCCATCGGCGAGCCTGGCACGCAGTTGACCATGCGGACGTTCCACATCGGCGGAACAGCCAGCCAGACCTTCAAGCAGCCAATCATCAAGGCGAAGAACGACGGCAAGCTTCAATTCAACGATCTACGGACTGTGCAAGCGCTCGACGGCAGCTGGATTGTGTTGAACAAAAACGGCTCGATCAGCGTGCACAACGCCGAAGGGCGCGAGCTTGAACGCTACAACGTTGTCATCGGTTCGGTTATCTCGAAACCCGACGGAGCGCAGGTGAAGAAGGCCGAAACTTTCGTGCAATGGGACCCGTACAACGTCCCGATCCTCACCGACAAGAGCGGCAAGATCGAATTCCGCGACATGATCGCGGGTGTCACGATCAAGCGCGATGTCGATGAAGCGACCGGCTTGATGGGCACGGTCATTATCGAGCACAAGGAAGATTTGCATCCGCAGATCGTGATCGTCGGGGACAAGAAAGAAGTGGTCGCGAATTACTCAATCCCGGCCGGTGCGCACGTCATTGTCGAAGAAGGACAAAAGGTGCGCGCGGGAGCGTTGCTGGCGAAGACACCGCGAAAAGTGGCGAAGACCAAGGATATTACCGGTGGTCTGCCGCGCGTGGCGGAATTATTTGAGGCGCGGCGTCCGAAAGACGCGGCTGAGATCGCGAAGATCGACGGCATTGTCGAGATGGGCGGGACGGCTCGTGGTAAGCGCCGCTTGATCCTGAAGGATCCGGAAACGGGTGCGGAGGAAGAGCATCTCATTCCGTTGACCAAGCACATCATCGTTTTCAAAGGCGACTTCGTGAAGAAGGGCCAGCAGTTGACCGAAGGGCCGGTGGTGCCGCATGAGATTCTCGAAGTGTGCGGGCCGCAGGATTTACAGGAACACCTCGTCAACGAAGTGCAGGAAGTTTATCGACTCCAAGGCGTCGAGATTAACGACAAGCACATCGAAATCATCGTGCGGCAAATGCTGCGCAAGGTGAAGATCACCGATCCGGGCGACACGTCGTTGCTCTGGGGCGATCAAGTCGATCGACTCGACTTCGAAGCGGAAAATAGTCGTGTGGTCGAACAAGGCGGCAAACCGGCGGAAGCAACGCCGGTGCTGCTCGGAATCACCAAGGCTTCGCTCGAGACGGACAGCTTTATCTCGGCGGCATCATTCCAGGACACGACACGGGTGCTTACCGAAGCGGCGACGCTTGGCAAAGTAGACCGACTGCGCGGCTTTAAGGAAAACGTGATCATGGGTCACTTGATTCCCGCCGGCACCGGTTTCCCTCAGCATCGCGAGATCAAGCTCGTCGAGAAAGGCGAGCCGATCGGGGCCGCTCTGGCCGAAGAGCCGGAGCCGCAACCAGCGATCGGGTAACGCGCTGGCGCGGTTAGATCGACATGTCGATCGTCACGAAAACGGGCGATCAGGGCGAGACATCGCTCATGTACGGTCGCCGCGTTTCCAAGACCGATCCACGTGTCGCGGCCTATGGTTGCGTGGATGAAATCAGCGCAGCGCTCGGTTTGGCTCGCTCGCTTTCCGACGATTCATTCGTTTCGGAACAAATTCTTGCGGCGCAAAAAGATCTGATTGTAGTGATGGGCGAGCTCGCGACCGCGCGCGAGGATATCGATCGTTATCTTAAGGACGGATTCAAACTCACGAGCACGGCAATGGTCGATCGGCTCACCGACGTGATTGTCGATCTTGAAAAAGACAAGTCGCTTTACCCGAAAGACTGGGTGATTCCCGGAGGCAACTCGGTCTCGGCCGGGCTCGATCTGGCGCGAACCACTTGCCGCCACGCCGAGCGTTCGGTCGCGGCCCTGGCGAGCGATAAGAGTTTCAATGCCGAAATTCTCCGCTATCTCAATCGTCTTTCCGATTTTTGCTGGATTTTGGCGCGGTTCGCAGAGCGAAAATCAGAATCAAATTCATGAAATTCCAGTTGCCTTTACCGCGGTGGCATAGCATCTTCCCCGCTCGCTGTTCCGAGCTCTCGGCGGCGCGATTTCTCTTATGGCAAGTACTACAGAATTAGTGCCCGAGCTTCTTGAAGCGGGCGTACATTTCGGTCACCAGACCAAGCGCTGGAACCCGAAGATGAAGCCTTACATCTTCGAACAGCGAAACCAGATTTACATCATCAATCTCGATGTAACCGTGCAGCAATTGCATCGCGCGACGGAGTTTTTGCAGGAGGTAACGCGGCGGGGTGGCAAGATTCTTTTCGTCGGCTGCAAAAAACAAGCGCAAGAGGCGGTAAAAGAAGCGGCCATTGCTTGCGGACAGTTCTACGTGAACCAGCGCTGGCTGGGCGGCACGCTGACCAATCTGGCGACGATCCGCAAGAGTATCGGCCGGTTAAAATATATCGAAGAGATCGAAAAATCGCCCGAGTACAAAAAGATGGGCAAACAGGAATTGGCCGCGCTCAATCGTGAGGCGGCGAAATTGCGCCGCAACCTTGACGGCATCCTCGAGATGTCGAATTTGCCGGAAGCGCTGGTCGTGATCGACACGACGCGCGAACAAAACGCGGTTCTCGAAGCGCGCCGGCTGGGAATTCCCGTTGTCGCCATCGTGGACACGAATGCGGACCCTGAAATCATCGATTACCCGATTGCGGGCAATGACGACGCGATCCGGGCGATTCGCATTGTTTTGCAAAAACTTGTCGACGCGATTGTCTCGGCCAGCGGCGAGGCCCGCATCCGCGAACAATTGGACATGGCGGCGGTCTCGGCCTGACCTCGCCAAGCGTTCAACGTTTAACGTTCAATGAAAACGGCTATCGATATTAATCCTCAATTGGTCAAGACCCTCCGCGAGAAGACCAACGCGGGCATGATGGATTGCAAGCGTGCACTGGCCGAGGCGAGTGGCGATCTCGAAAAGGCGGAAGCAATTCTACGAACCAAGGGAATCGCCAGCGCGAGCAAGAAAGCGTCACGGGCGACAAAGGAAGGGATTGTGGCGGCTTACATTCATTTGCAAGGCAAAGTCGGCGTGCTCGTGGAAGTGAACTGCGAGACCGATTTCGTGGCGAAGAATGAAAATTTTCGCGCGTTTGTGAAAGACATCACGCTCCACATTGCGGCAGCGCACCCCTTGTATGTGAGTCGTGAAGATGTTCCGGCAGCAATGGTGGAATCCGAGCGCGCGATCTACGAAGCCCAGGTCAAAGGCAAACCGGAAAATGTGATGAAGAAAATTGTCGAGGGAAAGCTCGACAAGTTTTACAGCACGGTCTGCTTGCTCGAGCAGGGATTTATTAAGAATCCCGACCAAACCATCAATGAACTCGTGGCGTCGAAAATCGCGGAGCTTGGCGAGAACATTGTAATCCGGCGCTTTACCCGCTACCTCGTCGGCGAGCCGGTCTAGAATTTTTTTACGTCGAACACGCGCGCTGGCGCGTTGAAATTCGTTTTACTTTTACGCGGCTTCAATCGGAGCTGCGGGGGCTAGGGGGAAAGATTTCCGCCGGCTGGAAACAATTAACAGGAGGAAATTATGAAACTTGACTCATTAGAGACACTTTACGTCGAAGAACTGCGCGACCTTTACAGCGCTGAGAAACAGCTGCTGGAGGCTTTGCCTAAAATGGCGAGGCAAGCGTCAGCGCCGGAATTGAAACAGGCGTTTGAGGACCATCTCGGACAGACCGAGGAGCATGTCGAGCGCCTTGAAGAAATCTTCAAGCAGTTGGACAAGAAGCCGACCGGCAAGACTTGTAAAGCCATGAAGGGTCTCATCGAGGAAGGCTCTGACATCATGAAGGAAGAGGGCGAAGAATCCGTGCTTGATGCAGGGCTGATTGCGGCCGCCCAAAAAGTTGAGCATTACGAGATCGCCAGCTACGGCACCGTGCGCGCCTTTGCCAATATGCTTGGTGAAGAAGATGCGGCGGAACTTCTCCAACAAACGCTCGATGAAGAAGGTGAAACCGATAAGCGGTTGAGCGAGCTGGCTGAGGAAATTGTCAACATCGAAGCGACAGCGGGCAAGTAGATTGGGAATTCGTCGTCTCTGGCGACGAATCGTACCGCGCTTTGAAAGCTCCATCGCAGTCCACGCGACTGCGGTGGAGTTTTGGTTTTATCCGGTAGCGGCAGTAGCCGACCGCCGTAAATTCAACTGCGATGGGATTGACGGAGTACAAACGAAAACGCGATTTCGGAAAGACGGCCGAACCGAAAGGCGGGAAACCATTGCCGAAAGCGGTCAAGGGGGCTTCTCGTTTCGTCATTCAAAAACACGATGCCAGCCGGCTGCACTATGATTTCCGGCTCGAGATGGATGGCGTGCTCAAATCGTGGGCCGTGCCAAAAGGCTTGCCTTGGAAACAAGGTGAGAAACATCTCGCTGTGCAAGTGGAGGATCATCCGATCGAGTACGCCGACTTTGAGGGGATCATTCCGGAAAGGCAATATGGCGGCGGGACCGTCATGGTCTGGGACCGCGGCAATTACTATGTCTACGGCGAGGATCCGCTAAAATCCTGGCGCGAAGGCAAATTGCATCTCGTGCTCGACGGCGAGAAAGCGAAAGGCGAATGGACGTTGATCCGGCTTCGCGGGAGCGAGGACAAGCCGCAGTGGCTGCTATTGAAGACGGCTGCGAGCCTCAAACCGTTGTCGAAAAAGCTCGATGATCAATCGGTCAAGACCGGGCGGACGATGAAACAGATTGCGGCCGATCGCGACGCCGAATGGGAATCGAACCGCAAAGAAGACGATACGAGTGCAAGATCGACATTAAAAAATCGGATCAAGGCCGCGCTTAAAAAAAAAGACTCGCGCGAAGAAGAAAATAAAATAGCGCGTGGAAGATCGACATCTTCATCTGCCGATGACATCGATTCGCTGATCGCCAGTCTTCCACGCGCGAAACCGCGGTTCATCGAGCCGATGAAACCGCGATTGCTCGATGAACCTCCCACCGCCGGCGATTGGATTTACGAGCTCAAGTTTGACGGCATTCGTGCGATTACCGTGAAGAACGGAAGCAAGGTCAATTTAACGTCGCGAAACGGAAATGAGCTGCGTTCCCGATTTCCCGAAATCGTCGATGCGATTAAGAAATTGTCGGTCGAGGAATGCGTGATCGACGGGGAAGTCGTCGCGCTCGACGAAGAGGGGCGTTCGTCTTTCCAACTTTTGCAGGCGCTTGAGACGGAGGGACGCAAAGCTCCGGTGCGCTATTACGTCTTCGATTTGCTTCAGCTCAATGGCCGAAGTTTGATTAAACTCCCGCTTACGCAGCGCAGGGAGTTGCTGGCAAAAGTCTGCGAAGGAGTAGGGGACCCGATTCGTTACTCTGGCGAGCTTGGTAGCGAAGCAAAACCGCTGTTGGCGGAAGTGAAACGGCGCGGCCTCGAAGGTTTGGTTGGCAAACAGCGCAACTCCGTTTACGAACCTGGGCGGCGTAGCGGCGCCTGGATCAAACTTAAATGCTTGAATGAACAGGAATTCGTCATCGGCGGTTACACGCCTCCCGGAGGTGCCAGAAAATATTTCGGCGCAATCCTAGTCGGCTATTACGAAGCAAAGCAAAAAAAAGGAGAGAGACGTTTCCTCTTTGCCGGAAAAGTGGGGACTGGGTTCACGGAAAAGACATTGTCGATCTTATACAAAAAGTTCCAGGCAGAACGACGACCAGACTGTCCATTCGCCGATCTGCCCTCAAAGCAGGGCGGAAAATGGGTGCAGGGGATTACGCCGGGAGAAATGCGCAAATGCACCTGGGTCAACCCGGTGTTCGTGTGCCAGGTCAAGTTCGCGGAGTGGACGCGGGATGGAAAGCTGCGCCAACCGGTGTTTCTTGGATTGCGTGAGGATAAGAAGGCCACAGAGGTGGTGTGCGAAAGCTAGTCTCGTCCGTCAAAAACTCTTGGTTTCGCGCGGCTTGCGTGGCAAGATTCGCCGCTCTCGTCCATGGCAACTGTTTCAAAGTCCCCAGCGCGGCTGAAGTTTTGGGGGGTCCGGGGATCTATTCCGGTTCCTGGATCGACAACTGTTCGTTATGGCGGCAACACGAGTTGTGTTGAAGTGCGAGCGGATGGCGAAATCATCGTGCTCGACGCCGGGTCGGGTATTCGCCCGCTCGGCATGGCGTTGGAAAGCGAATTTGGCTCGAAGCCGATCACGATCGCGCTGTTGATCACCCATGTTCATTGGGACCATATCCAAGGGTTCCCGTTTTTTGTTCCCGCTTACAACGACAAGAACTCGATCCGCATTTTTGGTTACGATGGATCGGACAGCGGACTTCACGAGATTCTCAAAGGCCAGATGGCCACACCATTCTTCCCGGTGAAGCTGAACGACCTGCCGGGCCGGCTCTACATCAAGAAGCTGGAAAAAATGGACTTCAACATCGGGAAAGTGCGCGTGCGTTCGAAATTCATGAATCATCCGGGTGTCTGCGTCGGCTATCGCCTGGACACGAGCAGCGGCTCGGTCGCATTTTTGCCGGACACCGAGCCGTTTGATGCGTTCGAGCTGCATTCGGTTAAGACCGCTTTGTTGAGCCCCGAGCAGAGAAAGAAAAGGGCGAAAGCAGAACGCGCCGACCTGGTTCAATTTCTGTCTGGCTGCGATATCCTCATTCTGGACGCGCAATATACCGATGAAGAATATCAAGCCCATTTGGGATGGGGTCACGGCTCGCTTAGCATGGCCGTGTCCCTCGCGGCCGACGCCAATGTTCGCAAGCTTGTCCTTTTTCATCACGACCCGGATCATGACGACGCGGAGATCGATCAAATGGTGGCGCGTGCGCGCGCGCTGGTGCCGGCGACGGGTAAGGCCTTGGATGTGGTTGGTGCGCGAGAAGGCGAAGAGTTCTTGCTTGCGCAAAAATAGCGAGTCGGCGGCGTGGCTGAAACTTCGGTCAGTTGCGAAGCCGGGGATTTCAGACTTTAATTTCGCTCGCTCGTTGCCTCGTGGTGTAATGGTAGCACCAGAGATTCTGGATCTCTTTGTCTAGGTTCGAGTCCTAGCGAGGCAGCCACGTAAAAGGTTTGGCAACCTCAGGTGGCTTGGAGAATTTTGTTGACCGAGGCTGGCTGGCAAGATTAAAAGGATGAAAAGTCCACCCCCAATCCTCCTATGCTAAAACTTGATAAAGCCAAGCCCGCTGATTTTTCCCCGCATTTAAAGAGCCGTTTCCGGGTCGCCGCCGGTAAGAAGTCCCACGAACTGGAATTGGTGGAAGCGAAGGACAGCGGGATAAAGGTCGCGAAGAGCGCGAAACGCCGGTCGCCCTTCTCGCTTCTGTTCAAAGGCGCCGCCGGCAAGCCCTTGCCGCAGCAAATGTATCGGATCGAGCACCCCAAGCTCGGTGCGATGGACCTGTTCATCGTCCCGGTCCAGGCCGATGAGAGCGGGTGCTACTACGAAGCCATTTTTAACTGAGGTTGGTCCTGCGCTTTTCGCAGCGCCTCCAATTCGGCGTAGATCGGCTCAATCCAACGCGCGCTCATCTCGCGCGCGAGCGGTGTTAATGCCTCGTTTTTATTGACTGAGTGCGGTGCAAAGAAGAGCGACGGGTTCTTGGCATCGAATTGCGTCACGTTGCGCATTTGCGCGAGGTCGGCCGCGGTGGAACTGAGGTGGAAGTATTTATTGAGGGAGGTGCAGAGCGCATCAGGCAACTCGTTGTAGTTAACGGGGCGGCCGCCGCCGGTGCGGAGTTGCTCGAGCGCGGCCGCGCAAATATGTGAGAGCGAACGGGCACAAAATTCCTCGGCCGGCATTTGCGCGGCGGCCGCGCAGTCCAATCCCGCTAAATTCAATTCCATCATTCCCGGCACCATGTGGAGCGCACGTTGCCGCATCTGCGAAGCCATCACTTCCTCCGGCTCGCGATAGAGAAAGATCCAGGGAACCTCGGGAAACGCGCGCCGAATCAGCGGCAGATGGAACGTGTGCCAGCTATCGAATTTTACAAAGAACTGCTTTTCGTCCCCGTTTCGCGGTTGGCCGAGCGCACTGAGCATACCGCGCAGCCACCCGATTTTCTGCGCCTCGGTCGCGCCCCGAAGTTGCGGGCGCAGCACCCAGTCGATCGGCGGCGCCTCCGAAATGACAATATTTTGCGGTAACGCCGCCAGCATTTGCGAGACCAGGGTCGATCCGCAGCGCGACATGTGGAAAATAAATCCGCTCGGCGGCAGGCCGGGCCGAACGCTCTGCCATTCGGCCAAGGTTTCGAGCGGGGTCTGATGGCGGAAGAGAAGGTTAAAAGGGTGGCGCAAACAAGTCTCGATGGTTTGGTCGAAAAACGGCTCGCTAAAACGTCGTGTCCCGACATGACACCAATCGACCAGTGGCGGCGTGTAATTCCAGGCGACGCGAATCGGCAACCAACCGTCGAGTTGCGGCAGCACGGCTAAATCCATCGCTCGATCCATGCGCGCCGGGCCGCTTGCATAGCCGCGTCGACATCGCCGGCGGTGAATCGCGCGCGATGCTGCTCGCCCAGACGAATTGCGAGGGACGTGAATTCCGTTAGGTCTGGGGCTTGCATCAATTCCGCTTGAAGCGATGGGTCGCGCAGCACAATTTGGCGGAACCGCTCGAAATCGCTTTCCGCGCCGGGCGTTGCAACCATTTCCTGCCCGCCATCGATCGTCGCGCGCAGCCAATCGTTGAGAAGGCAATCGATCACGAGGTGAATGCGATCTGCCTTGCTGCGATTTTCCACCCGGTGCGGCAGACTCAGGTCGAGATACCAGCACTCGCCCTCCTTCATGGCGATGCGTTGTCCGTTGAGAAAAAATTCGACCTCAGGGTTTGTGATGATGGGCACGTGCAAACGGACTTCGCCCGCTTCCCAACCCAGATCGTCATCGCGATGCTCACGAATAGAAGAGCCGGCCGTTAGTTTCAAGAGCCGCACCGATTTGAGCGGGCACTGAAACATCCCGAGCGCGGCGGCGATGTGCGGGCAAAGGAGCATGGCCGAGGTATCGACAAATTTCTGCGCGGCGGGATCGACATGGAGCGTCTGCGCGTTTCCCGGCGCCGCGCGCAAAGCGACTCCGGTCCAGTCACCTTCAAAGTAGTCTGTATTGAAATGGGTGAGCCACTCCGCGGGATCGATCCGATCCAGATCAGCCTGCAGATTCGCAGGATCGACGCTGAGCGGCAGTTTGACTGCGGCCTTCATGTTCGCTCAGACAATAACTAAGCGGCGAGCCGCGACGCAACGTTAAGCCGGTCAGTTCCTCGATGGGTAAATACCTTGCAGTGCGATGCAGTAATTCAGGACCAGAAGCGGCTGGATATTGGCGTGCGCCTGATTGCCTCCCGTCTGCCCGATCATAGTCGCACTCAGCGTCGCGTTGGCCGCTTTGTTTGAGTAGGCCTGAAGGTTGGCCAGAAGATTGTTGGTGACGAGGCCGCTGTTCGGATCATCGTCTCTCGCGTTAGCGGCGTGGCCGTGAGCAGGCATTTGACCGGTGGTTAACGTCACCGCCTCGGTGCCGGTTTGTTCACCCAGGTCATAGTTCGAAAGCCCTGGCCCCTGGCCCTGACTGACGGCGCAGCGGCCACGTAAATCAGGCAGACCGAATGTCGACACGCCATCGCCCCCATAGGTCGTGCCCAGAAGGGAAAACAAGGCGGTGTTCTGCGAAATGGAGAGAATCTGTCCCTGGCAAAAGGCATAGCCGCGAGGCGCGAAATTGTAGGGGACTAGTGTGATTTCACCGAGGAATGTTCCGGTTGGCATAGAGGTGCTCCTTCTTGAGAGTTGGGGGTTGTATTTTGGGGCTGGGTGTCTGTTTATGAAAAGTGGCGGCGCATGTCAATTAAACAATGTTTCTTCGACTTGCTTAGCGGTGCATGCGAATGAGCAAAGTCGATATTTCTGTTTTGCCCGTTGCTGATCTAGCCAGAAATGGGCGGTTCCCTTAAATTTTTCTGGACAAGAAGGATTGAGCTAATCTAGAAGAAAGGCATGAACAAGTTACCCCCAGTCGGGATCGTCCGTGGCCAGCAACTTCCTCGCGCAAAATTTTCCAAGGCGATTGTGGTGCTTTTTGTTAGCGGATTGTTAAGCGCAATGCCTGCCGCCATTGAGGCAACTACATTTACCGGAGGAGCGATCACGTTCAATGATGGCGCGACGAGTCCTTCGGCGGCAACGCCATATCCGAGCACGATTGTTGTCTCGGGTCTTTTTACGTCCCTTTCGAGCATCACCCTTACTCTGACCAATTACACCCGCAGCAATCGGTCCGATGACATCGATATGCTGCTCGTCGGCCCAACCGGTGCCACCCTCATCGTCTTCTCCGATGTCGGTGGGAACCTGCAGGAGGGGCCCTTTACCTTCGTGCTGAGTGATGCCGGCGCAACCTTTCTGTCGGATGATGGTCCGTTCACCGCCAGCGGCACTTTTAAGCCTACGAATGAAGGCGCCGCGCAAGATGTATTTCCTGGTGGTGCGCCATCGGGTCCCTACGGCGATCCCGGTGGGGCAACTCACCCTGGTCCGGCCACCTTTGCGTCACAATTCAATGGCACTAACCCGAACGGCACTTGGAGCCTATATATTAGCGATGATACCGGTGGTTCCGGCGGCGAAACCGGGAGTATCACCGGCTGGAGCCTCGACATCACTGCTGTTCCGGAGCCGAGCACTTGGGCCCTTCTCATCGCCGGCACAGCAGTGTTAATATTTTTCTGCAAGCGCCAGCGCGTGCGGTAAAGAGCTCGAGAAAGCGCGAGAGCCAGTCCAATCGCCGATCGGCTGATGTCGATCTTACGATTGTCGATCTTCGCTTCTGCTTTTGAGATTACGTTGCTTCTTAAAAAAGCTTTGTAGAATCGCGGCGCATTCGTCGTGCAACACGCTGGAGGTAATCTCGCACTGATGATTCAACGAGGGCATCTGTAGCAGGTTCACCACGCTACCGGCCGCGCCCGCACGAATATCCGGGCAGCCGAATATGACGCGGCGGATTCGCACATGAACGAGCGCTCCGGCGCACATCGGACAGGGTTCTTTTGTAACGTAAAGATCGCAGTCGACGAGACGCCAATCGCCCACCGCCGCTTCCGCCTCGGTCAACGCCAGCATCTCAGCGTGAGCTGTGGCGTCCTTTAGCAATTCCACCTGATTGTAAGCGCGAGCGATGATCTTTCCGGCGCGAACAACTACGGCGCCGACCGGTACTTCCTCGGCGGCGAAAGCTTTTTTTGCCAGGCGCAACGCTTCCCTCATGTAATCCTCGTCGCCGCCCTGGCCCATCAATTCATTCATAAAAACAAATTTCTCGATTTGGTTGTGCTGTTCAACAGATACGTCCGCGCAGTTCTCGCTCGCCGAATTACTTATGCAACAATGAAAAAACTACTCTGCACTCTAATCATTTCTTCGGTCTCCTTAAGCGCGGTTACCGCTACCGAACAGGAAACTGTCGATCATTGCACCAGAATCATTCAGGATTTTCGCCGCATGCCCGAGACCAGCATTCCGCGAAGTGTCCTGCGACATTCCAAAGGTCTCGCCATTATGACCGTGGTGAAAGCTGCGTTCATCTTCAGCGGCAAAGGAGGTCATGGAGTCGTGGTCGCCCGTAATCGTCACGGATGGTCCGGGCCCTCATTCATAGCAACAGGCGGCGCCGGTTGGGGACCGCAGATCGGCGCTGAAGCCACCGATTTTGTTTTTGTACTCAACACAAATTCAGCCGTGCGCGCCTTCTCGAAAGGTGGCAACGTTACGCTCGGTGTTGACGCGAGTGTGGCCGCCGGCCCGGTCGGCCGCGATGCACACGCGGGCGTTACGCCGAATGCCGCGATCTATACTTACAGTCGAACGAAAGGACTTTTTGTCGGCGCCGCAGTCGAGGGAGCGGTCATCGGAACGCAGAAAGACGAGAACGCGCGTTATTATGGCCGGCCGGTTAGTGCCGCAGAGATTCTGCTTGGTCGTGTGCCACCGTCGCCGGGGGCAGCGCGATTGCGCGCGGTGCTTGGTCGTTGATCGGATAGATCGACAACGCAATTTCCTTTACAAGCGCGGACTCGCTTCGGCCAGGTTGAACGAGGTGAGAAGATGTTTCGCGCTTTGCGTGCTGTTTGCGGCTGCCGCTTCGGTCCGCGCCCAGGATCAGGAACAAAAACTTGTCGATCGTCTGCTCAAACCCGACACCAGTTTGCAGAACAGCGCGCAGAATAAAAAATTTTCCGCGGACCGGACTTCGGTCGACAAACGCGCAAGCGTCAGCACGTTTTACATACAGCCGAGGCCAAAGCCCAAGGCATTCGCCGGTCCGCATCCGCTTTCGACGCGCGAATTTAATTCCAAACCGGCTTATCGAGCTGGGAGCGCAATTCCGGCAAAACGCTTGCCGATGAACGCGGAACGAACTTATTCAACAGCCGCATCCGCCGAAGTGCGCTCTGTGCACGACGCCAATAAGACCGTGGAAACTCGCAACAATCCTACCAACCGTCCTTTCCTTGTGCAGGGCAAGAGTCAGAAAGCGCTGGATCAGCAGAAGCCCACGCTGACGATCGAGCAAGTGCGCGAGTTGCTGAATAAAAATAAATAGCGCGCCCGGCGGGCCGGTGTGCACTATTCCTCATGCAACCGGATGAAGCGCTGGCCGCTCTCAAGCAGGGCGCAGCGCAAATCATTAGCGAACGTGAGCTGGGCGAGAAACTCGCGCTGGGCCGGCCGTTGCGGGTAAAACTCGGCGTCGACCCCACGAGTGCCGATATTCATCTCGGCCACAGCATCGTTTTGCGAAAGCTGCGCCAGTTCCAGGATCTCGGCCATCAAGCCGTGCTAATTATCGGTGATTTTACAGGTATGATCGGCGATCCCAGTGGCCGTTCTGCGACCCGCCCGCAGTTAACGCGCGATGAAGTTATGGCGAATGCCGAAACCTACCGGCAGCAAGCTTTCAAGATTCTCGATCCGGCGCGCACTGAAACCGTCCTCAACGGCGATTGGTTTCGGAAAATGAACTTTGAGGACGTGATCCGATTGAACAGCCGCGTCACCCTCCAGCAAATGTTGCAGCGCGAAGATTTCCACGAACGGATCGACAAACAGCACGCGATCCGCGCCCACGAGATTCAATACCCGATCATGCAAGGCTGGGACTCGGTCATGGTCAAAGCCGACGTCGAGCTCGGCGGAACCGATCAGCTTTTCAATATCCTGGTCGGACGCGATTTCCAAAAGGAAGAAGGTATGCCGCGGCAGGTTGTTTTTCTGCTGCCCATTCTCGAAGGGCTCGATGGCTCCCAAAAAATGAGCAAGAGTCTCGGTAACTTTGTCGGCATCGACGAACCTGCGGCCGAAATGTTTGGGAAGCTGATGAGCATTTCGGACGAATTGATGGCGCGTTATTATCCGTTGCTGCTTAAGCGTGAATTGCCGAAGGATATGCATCCGCTCGAGGCCAAGAAACAGCTCGCCCTCGAGATTGTGGCGACGTATCACTCAGCTGAGGCCGCGCGAAAAACACTCGATGAATGGAATACCCGCTTCAGCGAAAGGCGTCTCGAAGAGAGCGAACTTCCGGAATTCGCGACGCGCGCTGATGAAGCGGTTGCGCTGATCGTGGCGGCTTATTTGGATGCATTCGCTCTAAAAAAATCACGTGCTGAAGCGAGCCGGCTGATCAAGCAAGGCAGCGTCCAACTCGACGGAAAGAAAATTGTCGATCCAAAAGCCGCGGTCTCCTTGAAACCGGGACAGGTCCTTCGTTTGGACAAGACGCACGCCGTCCGCATCAAGTAGTGTACAGCAAAAGAGCACGAAGTTTTCGCTTCGTGCTCTTCGCAAGAGTAATTGCCTGCCGCGCCGTAGCCTTGGCGAAGGCGGATCGATTCTTACGCTGTCGCCGTCTCGAACATCGGCAAGAGTGGCACTTGCTCGGCGTATGAGGTCGCGATGCCCTCGAAGTGCGAGCGAATGCTGCGCAGTTCCGAGGTCACAAACGCGTCCACAAAATGGAAACGCCGATCGAGCCAGGCGAAGAACTTGTTCTTGATTTCGTAGTGCACGGCCAAGGTCACCTCGGTGCAGTTTGGCCGGATCTCGGCGAAATCGACCAGGCCCATGAGGTCGATGTTGCCGCCCACCGATTCAAAGGCGACTTCGTCCGGTGATTCACTTTCTACCGCCAATAGGACAGTGTGAACTTGGGACCCAAGCGGCCCGCGGAAACTGAAGTCCACCGTCTTGGACGACGTCACGGTGGCTTTCGTCACCATGAGAAACTGCCGGCGATAGGATTGAATGCTGGCCAGACGCGCTTTGCACTCGGCCAACGGCTGACTCATATGAAGGGTTTTTTCTAAGAGCATGATAATAATGAGGTTGTTACCACCCTTTTAGCAGCGGAGGTGCCACCCCCTCTCTCCTAGGGAACCGGGCCAGATTAGGCCGGTTTTGTGTCACATTTGTTTACACTTGTGTCTGCTTGCGTGACACACTATGCCGTAATGTAGAATCGAAAATTTGACCCCAGGCGGATGGCAACTCCGGCATTTTTTCCGTTAATCCGGGCAGCACCGGAACATCTAAAATTTCTCGCAAGATGTCGGCGTTTGTCGTAGCCGCAATATCGTTTGCTTCAGGCGGCGTATTTAACGCGACGCCAACGCAGCCTAAATTATGCGCGGCGACGCTACGCACGGTGAGCGCCGTGTGATTCAAACAACCGAGTCGGTTCTGCGCCACAATTAGTACAGGCAACTTTAACGCCGCCGCGAGGTCGCTCACGAAATAATCGCGGCGAATCGGCACCATCCAGCCGCCAACGCCTTCGACCAGGACATGCTCAACCCGTTTCTGGAGCGTTTCGAAAGAAGTAATCAAATGGTCGATGTCGATCTTCACTTTCTCCGCAAGCGCGGCCGCCAAAGGCGCGAGCGGCGTTTTCAACCAGAGCGGATTGATCTCGTCGATTGTGAAACGCTCGTCGCTCGCTCTGAGTAGCAATTCCGCATCCTGGCGATCGCCGCAGCAGATCGGTTTGAATCCGGCGCAGGTTTTTCCGGCCGCGCGCAGAATGCGCAACAGCTGAATCACCGTATGTGTCTTGCCGACACCCGTGTCTGTGCCGGTAACGAAGAGGCTCACGCCGGTTTCTCTGTTTATGCCGCCCGCGCTCGCGCTGCTTCGATCGTCTGCATCATCGAACGAAAAATCTTTTCGCCGTCGACAACGCCGAGTCGCGCGTCCGACGCCCGGTCAGGGTGGGGCATCAATCCAAAGACATTACGCTCACGGTTGCAAATGCCGGCGATATTTTCGATCGAACCGTTCGGATTTGCTTCCGGAACGATGTGGCCTTGCGCGTCCGCGTAGCGCAGGATCACTTGTCGATGTTGATTTAAATCGCGCAACGTTTTCGCATCCGCGTAATAACAACCTTCGCCGTGCGCGATTGGCATTCGCAAGAGCGATCCTTCGGCACAGCCGTGCGTGAAAGAAGAATCCGGTACCTCCACTCGCATTGTCACTAGGTCGCAAACAAAACGGAGTCCGCGATTGCGCACGAGTGCGCCCGGGAGCAACCCCGCTTCGCAGAGAACTTGGAAGCCGTTACATGTCCCGAGAATCAATTTCCCCGCACGCGCGTCGCTCACGACCGCTTGCATGATGGGCGAGAAACGAGCGATCGCGCCACAGCGCAAATAATCGCCGTAGGCAAAGCCGCCCGGCAAAACGATCGCGTCGAAACCGCGCAAAGATGTTTCCTTGTGCCAGACATATTCGGCGCGCAGCCCACTGATCCCATTGATGGCCGCGATGCAATCCTGATCGCAGTTTGATCCGGGAAATTGAATGACGGCAAATTTCATGTCGATCTAACGAGCCGTGGCAAGATGCGCAGCACGTTGCTCCTCGTGATAATCGTTCACGACCAGACAAGCGCGGATTACACCGGGAATCCACCCAAGCAAAGTCAAAAGCAGGCTGAGAAAAAAGCTGGCGATCCGCCCAGTCATCAAGACTGCGAGCGGCGGGAAAACAACACAGAAAAAATATCGCAATGCTTTCATTTTATTTTCAGCTCGTAATCTTCGATTACCGGATTGGAAAGAAGATCGCGGCAAAGCCCGTGCAACTTTTTTTCAAGATCGGCATCGTCACCTTCGACATCGATCTCAAGATGTTTTCCGATCCGCACGCTGCGCACTTCAGGCATGCCGAGATGCCGCATGGCATCGCGCACGGCGTTGCCCTGCGGGTCGAGCACGGCCTCCTTGGGCTTCACGATCACGTTCACTTTCATCGCTCAATATTGATCAGCCTGCGCGCGCAACAAGTCGCAATTGTAGGACGTGATATTACCTGGAATTTACTTTGCGAAAGCACGCTTTTCATTCATTTTCTCCCGACTCAAAGCTCGTGAAGCGCATCCCGGTTTCCCTCCTACTCTGCCTGCTCGGTAACGTCGTCATTGCCGGGCCGGCGGCGAAGAACGTCGATAATCGCGCTGACATTGCGGTGATTGACCGTGCCTTAGCGACGGAGAAGCGCGGAGATCAATGGATCAGATTCGGCGATGTCGGACTAACGCGGCAACAGTTGCAGATTTTTCGCGATCGACTCGTCGCCGAACAGAAGGGAGAGGCCTCAGCGGCGCCGCA
>Ga0209331_1000320_pt1 | contig 17584 bp, 17 predicted proteins | sample JacPinW_OM3H0_M3_FD_187971 | JGI IMG/M metagenome (GOLD analysis project Ga0209331, IMG submission 187971) | Forest soil microbial communities from Algoma, Ontario, Canada - Jack Pine, Ontario site 1_JW_OM3H0_M3 (SPAdes) (version 2) | ecosystem: Environmental > Terrestrial > Soil > Boreal...
CTTCGGTGTAGCGCATGGCCGCGGGCGGGTCGCCTTCGACCGATCCGAAATTGCCCTGACCATCGACGAGCCGTTCGCGCATCGCCCACGGCTGGGCCATGTGCACAAGCGTCGGATAAATTACCGCTTCGCCGTGCGGGTGATAGTTACCGCTGGTGTCGCCGCAGATTTTTGCGCATTTGCGATGCTGCCGCCCGGGAAAGAGCGAGAGATCGTGCATCGCATAGAGAATTCTTCGTTGCGATGGTTTGAGTCCGTCGCGCGCATCGGGCAACGCGCGCGAAATGATGACCGACATCGAGTAATCGAGGAACGACCGCGACACCTCGTCGGCAACATTGATCGGCTCTACTTTTTCGTTCGCGTTATACATCAGAGGGGATTGTCGATCTTAGACATCGAGATTTCGCACATTGAGCGCGTTGTCTTCGATGTACTGCCGTCGCGGCTCAACTGCGTCGCCCATTAGTCGGGTGAACATCTGGTCCGCTTCGACATTATTGTCGTCGTTCAAATCGACTTTCAGCAACTTGCGCTTTTCCGGATTCATCGTGGTCTCGAACAACTCTTTCGCGTTCATTTCGCCGAGACCCTTAAAGCGCTTGATCTGCACACCCCGCCGGCCGATTTCCAAAATCTTATGGAGAATCTCCGGAATGGAGAAAAGCGGATGGGAGACAGCCTTGTCGCCTTCGCCTTCGATCAACTCAAAGATCGGGCGATCGCTCGCGGCGTAATGATCTACTTTCAGACCTTTCCTGGCCAGCTCCGCGATCAACTTTTGGATCGCCGCAGATTCATGAAGCTCAACCTTCTTGCCCCGGCGGCGGCTGGCGCCGTTGGTCTTGGCCGGAGGCTCACCGAGCGGAAGCAATTCCTGACCAAGCTCCGTATCGAGCAAGTTTAGATCGGGATTCTTCTCGTGGAATTCTCGGAGGGCTTTTTCGTCATGGAAGTAATGAATAGTCTCCTCGTTTCCGTCGCGGACTTTGACGAGGTAGTTCGGCAGCTTGCCCGATCTGGAATTGCGCTTGGCGAGAAAAGCCTCGAAGTCGCCGCCATGCCGGCGGACTGACTCGCTCAGCTTCGCCAGCTTCTCGAGTGACTCGAGGATGTCTTTCAACTGCGCGGCCGTGACTTCCTTGTCGTCGGCCAGATTTTTCAAGCGCACGTCTTCGGCGCCGAGCGAGATGAGGATCTTGTTCAACTGCACGTCGTCATCGACGTACTCTTCGCGCTTCTTGCGCTTGATTTGATACAGCGGCGGCTGCGCGATGTAGATCTTGCCCGCGCGCACGAGGTCGGTCATTTGCCGGAAGAAAAACGTGAGCAGCAAAGTTCGAATGTGCGATCCATCAACATCCGCGTCCGTCATGATAATGATGCGCCCGTAGCGCAACTTCGTGATATCAAAGCGGCCTTCCTCTTTGCCGTTGCCATCTTCTTCTTTCGGCTTGCCGATCCCGGCGCCGATGGCGGTGATCATGGCTTGGATCTCGTTGTTCTTGAGAAATTGGTCTTCGCGCGCCTTCTCGACGTTGATCAGTTTCCCGCGAATCGGGAGGATCGCTTGATAACGCCGGTCGCGTCCTTGCTTGGCGGAGCCGCCGGCCGAGTCGCCCTCCACAATATAAAGCTCGGTCAATTCCGGGTCGCGTTCCGAGCAATCCGCCAGTTTTCCGGGCAGCCCGCCGCCCGTGAGTGCACCTTTGCGGATGGTCTCACGCGCCTTTCGTGCCGCTTCGCGCGCACGTGCCGCCGTCAGCACCTTATCGAAGATTCGGCGCGCAATCGGCGGGTTCTGATCGAAGAACGTCATCAGCCCTTCGTAAACAGCTGAGTTGACGATGCCGTCGATCTCGGTGTTAACGAGTTTCACTTTTGTTTGCGATTCGAAGCGCGGGTTCGGCAATTTGATGCTGAGCACACAGACCAAACCTTCGCGGACGTCATCGCCGGAGATGGACGGATCCTTGTCTTTAAAGAGGTTGGTCGACTTCGCGTATTGATTGACCGCTTTCGTCAGCGCGGTGCGAAAACCGGTCAGGTGCGTGCCGCCATCGGGATTGGGAATTGAATTCGCGAACGGCAAAATCTGGTCGTTGTAGCTGTCGTTATATTGCAGGACAACATCGACAAAAACTTCGTCGCGCTGCCGCTCGATCACGATCGGCTTGGGATGAATGACCTGTTTGTTCTCCCCTAGCTGCTTTACGAACTCTTCAATGCCCTGTTTGTAGAGAAATGTTTCCTTCTTCGGTTCATCGCCGCGCTCATCGGTGAGGGCGATCTCCAGACCGGGATTGAGAAACGCCAGTTCGCGTAACCGGGTCGCCAGCCGCTCGAACTTGAACTCAGTTGTGATCGTGAAGATCTCTGGATCAGGGAGAAAAGTGATCAGCGTCCCAGTGTTCTTCTTGTTCTTGACCTCGCCGATGACGGTGAGCTTGTCGGTCGTTTTGCCCTTGGCGAAAGCCATGTGGTGGACCTTGCCATCACGCGTGACTTCCACTTTGAACCACTCCGAAAGTGCGTTCGTGCATTTCGCGCCAACGCCGTGCAGGCCACCGGAATATTTGTAAGCGCCTTGACCAAATTTTCCGCCGGCATGCAGATTGGTCAGGACCAGCTCGACCGCCGGCATTTTCCATTTCGGATGAATATCGACCGGGATACCGCGCCCATTATCGCGTACCGAAACGCTGCCATCGACATGGACCGTCACTTCAATCTTGTCGCAGAACCCAGCGAGATGTTCGTCGATCGAGTTGTCGAGAACCTCGAACACCATGTGGTGTAAACCGCGCTCGTCCGGGTCGCCGATGTACATCCCGGGGCGTTTCCGGACCGCTTCGAGACCCTCGAGCTTGTCGATCTGGGCAGCGTCGTACTTCTGCGCGGCCCCGATTCCGGTCATGCGATTTTTGGGTGATTTTTCGACCGGAACTTCCTGCTGAGCTTGTGGCATAAATGGAGGGAGAAGAACCCTGTGAAAAACATAGCGAGAATTGGACGCAAAACAACTAATAATCTCGTGGTTTGTCGATCGGTTTTCCCCCACATCTTGGAGGCGGCCGCGTTCCCGAGCCCACGATCTGGTGGTCGAGAGAACTTCGTAAATAAGCCCAAATTTATCTTGATTTTCCAGCGCTTGACCCAGCCATTTGCGGGTCGAAAATAGCCACTCTCATGCGCCTCCAAACTCTCTCTGAAGCACGCTGGATTTTCGCCCTTTTATTTGTGCTTTTAGTCGTTAGCTGGTTTGTGTCGGGTTGGCTTTCGTTAGTCTTTTTCGTCCTGATTGTTTACACGTTTGCTTTCTTCCGCGATCCCGAACGAAGAGTGCCGGCCGATTCCTCCGCGGTGGTTGCGGCGGCTGACGGAAAAATCACCGACATCATCGAAATTGATGAAACCGAGATTCTGAAAACCAAAACGCAGCGCGTCGGAATATTCCTGTCGATCTTTGATGTCCACGTTAATCGCGCGCCAATCGATGGCCGTGTCGTTTACCGGCAACATCGAGAAGGGCTTTGTCTCGATGCGCGCAGTCCCGATTGCTCGGAGAAAAATGAATCGATGACGTGGGCGTTTGAAAATCCGCGTGTCACGGTGGTGGTTCGCCAGCTGACCGGCGCGATCGCACGACGGATCGTGGCCTGGGCGCAAGTGGGCGACGAATTAAAGAAAGGCGAGCGCTTCGGAATGATTCGCTTCGGCTCGCGAACGGACGTATACTTGCCGCTCAACGCCGAACTCCTCGTGAAAGTGGGCGATCATGTCTCCGGTGGATCGACAATCATTGCGCGGCTGCCTTGATCAATGAGCGAGCCGAACCCGAAGATTTATCTGCTGCCGAATTTGATGACGGCAGGCAATTTGTTTTGTGGTTTCACCGCCACGTTGAAAATTCTCGAGGGCGCTTTGCTGCAGGTATCGAACCCAGATGCAGCCGGCGATTTGTTTCACGCCGCCATCTGGTTCATTCTCGGCGCGTGTTTCTTCGATCTGCTTGATGGCCGTATCGCGCGATTGGGCGGACACGAAAGCGCGTTTGGCCGCGAGTTCGATTCGCTCGCCGATATTGTTTCATTTGGCGTTGCGCCGGCCTTGCTCGTTTATCGCATCGTGTTACAGGAATTTCGCAACGCCGGATGGATCATCGCTTTTATCTATCTGGCGTGCGGCGCGCTGCGTCTGGCGCGTTTCAATACCGTTTCAGCGAATCATGACGCGAACGGCAATGTCGCGGCCGAAAAAAACTTTACCGGTTTTCCGATTCCCGCGGCCGCCGGTCTCATTGCCTCCATCACGCTCTTCATGCTTTGGCTGGCAGAGGGCGAACATTATCTCGGCAAGTGGAAATTCGTTTTGCCGCCGCTGATGCTCTTTCTCTCTTTCATGATGTTCAGCCGCTTCCAGTATCCCAGCTTCAAGGCGCTGAATTGGAAAACCAAAAAATCGATCCCGCGTTTCCTCGTCATCATTCTCATTCTCGTGTTTACCTGGCTCTACTACGAATGGATGCCGGCGGTATTGTTTCTCTGTTATTTGCTCTACGGATTTCTACGCCCCTGGTTGTCGCGCGAATGGCGGCGGGGATTTGAAGAGGAGATCGGCGAAGAGATCGTCGAAGAAGCGCCGTAAGATCGACATCTATTCAGGTTGTCATCCCGAGCCGCGCAGACGGGGAGGGACCTCGCAAAAGCACGACGATTACGCAAGCTCGGAACAATCATGTTCCTTCGAGTGTGAAACTTTTTCCGAAATCGGGTGACTCTAGCTGCGAATGTGAGGTTCCTCGCTGCGCTCGGAATGACACGCGGGTTTTAGGCGTCGCGATTCAGCCGCGCGAGAATTTCCGGGTCGCGCACATCGGCCCATTCGCCGATGAGCTCGAGCGCTTTCACTTTTTTTCCCGAGCGCGCCAGCTCGCGAATCGCATCGGTCAATTCATATTCGCCGCGCGGTGATGGCTTCAGCTTCGCCGTGAACTCGAAAATGCTCGGGCGAAATGCGTAGAGGCCGGCGTTATACCACGGGCTGGTCGGCTCGCCCGGCTTCGGTTTTTCGCGAAGATCGACCAGTTCCATTTGCTCGCTCAGGAAAACCGCGCCGCCTTTGCTTACGTCTTCATTGCGTTTCACGCTGACGATCGCGTCGACATCGTTGGCAAGATCGACAATCGATTTGTAGTTCTCGCGATCGACCAGGATATCGCCGTAGCTCAGGACAAACGGCGAGTCGTCCGCGAAATCGCGCGCCAGCTCAACCACGCGCCCGGTCCCATCCTGCACTTCCTGCACCGCATAGTTGATGTCGATCTTGTAACGCGAGCCGTCGCCGAAAAAATTGCGCACGGCATCGGCGTGATAGCCAACGATAACCAAAAACCGTTGCACCCCTGCATCGCGCAGTCCTTCGATGATGTGCTGCAGGACCGGTTTACCCCGCACTTCGATCATCGGTTTGGGCATGTCGGCCGTCAGTTCGCGCATGCGCGTGCCGCGTCCGGCCGCGAGCAAGACTGCCTTGTCGATCTTCATGATAAATGCGTGAGTAAATGCGTGAAGGCCGACGATACCTTCATGGCGCTGGCCAGGTCCTCCTCTCCCTCAGGGAGAGGATTGAGGTGAGGGTCTCTGGCGCTATGAGTTGTTGTTACGGCCACAGGGACTTCTCCTGATCAACCGCGTAGATGATGGCATTCAAAACTCCGTCAAGGTTCTCGAAGACCTCGCGGTTGTGAAAACGCAGGACACGAATGCCTTTCTCATAAAGCTCAAGCTCTTTGTCCAAATCCGAAGTTTGTCCGAAATGCCGGCAATGACCGGAGCCATCGAGCTCAATCGCCAGCTTTGCTTCCGCGCAAAAGAAATCGACAACTCGATCACCCACGGGATGCTGTCGCCTGAATTTTAAGTCGGCTAATTTTCGATTTTGCAAACACGACCACAGCCGTTTTTCTGCCTCCGTTTTCTTTTTTCGGAAAACTCGAGCTTGGCGAACGCTCATTCGTTCCCTCACCTTAGTCCTCTCCCTGAGGGAGAGGAAAGAAAAGTTCGACGGCCTTTTCGCGCGGCGGTTTGTATTGAAATCCGCGCTCTGCTCAATCACAGTTCGCGCCGATGGCAGCTTTGCAATTCTTGGGCAAATACCGCGAGACCGGGCTCCTACTCATCCGCGCGAGCATCGGACTCATTTTCATTATTCTGATCGCTCCGGTGTTGTGGAACGAGGGGAGCTGGGAGCATTTCGGCTCGGCCATGCGACATCTCGATTTTCATTCGCACTATAAGTTCTGGGGATTTGTCGGCGCCGTCGCCGGCTGCGCGGGCGGCGTGCTCATGATTCTCGGATTATTTTTTCGTGTCGGCGTATTGTTAACGCTCATCGTCACGCTCGTTCATCTGGTCGGGGTCTGGGACAGCAGCGGCGATTTTTACACGCGCATGCCGGCCTTGGAGATGTCGATCTTGCTCGTGAGTCTGCTCTTCATCGGGCCTGGCAAATACAGTGTCGATAAAAATTAGGATTTCTTTTGCTCCGGTGGTTTGATGATCAGCGCCGGTAGATCGAGCTGCTTAATTGCGGCGCTGACTTTTGGCACATCATCCGTTTTGATCTGCACCCACTTCTTTAACTGTTCGTCGAGCTTTGTGCTCAGCATTTGAAAGACCTCCAGCTGCGGCTTGGTCGGCTCGGTGTCGCCGATTTCGATGGCGTGACTAAAAGTATCCAAGCGCTCATTGAGCATGTTCGGGAAAGCGAGATTTCCTTCCGATCCTTTCATGTCGACCTGCACGAGTTGCCGCTCCACCTCGGACATTTTTTTGTCGAGATCGTCTGCCGCGGTTAGCGCTGGTTTCGCACGTTGATCGTCGCCAAGACGCGTATGCAGATTCTTGATCTGTGATTTCACTTCGCGAATCTCGTTCACTGCCTGGTGCAATTGCGAGATGCGGTCGTTGACCTGCACCGCCAAAGCGAATTGCTTTTGCAGCTGCGGTTCCTGTCCTTTCGTGCGCGGATCAATCACCACTTTTAGCGGTGCGGTCTGATTCTTTCCCGCAACCGTTATCTTGATCTGATAATCACCTGGCAAAACCAGCGGTCCCTTCGGCCCATCGCCGGAATAGAACGCTCCCGGGATTTGAATGGGATCGTCATAACGCAGGTCCCACGCAAACCGGTTCATGCCGTCGTTTGCCGGAATCGTCTTCACGCGTTCCTGACGATCGGGCCATTCCGGCGGCTGCTCGTTTTCCTTTTTCTCCTTGCTCGACAAATGCCTGACGAGCTTTCCCTGCGCGTCGAGAACATCGAGCGTGACTTCATCCTTCGGCGCGCTCTTTAGACAGTAATCGATGATTGCGCCCGGCGGCGGATTGTCACCGACTGGCTGGCGCTTGTCGAACTCGGTCGGGTAATGCAGACGCAGCGCCGTCTGCGGTTGGTAAAGAATCGTATCGGCCTGCGCGGATTGCGCATTCACTTGTCGAATCGGCGTTAGATCATCGAGCACCCAGAACGAGCGGCCGTGCGTAGCGACGACCAGATCGTCGTCTTTCACCACGAGATCGTGAATCGGCGACACCGGCAGATTCAATTGCAGCGGTTGCCAATGCGCGCCGTCATCGAACGAAATAAAAACGCCGGTTTCCGTTCCTGCATAAAGCAAACCTTTGTGCTTCGGATCTTCGCGCACGGAGCGCACATATGCGCCGTCGGGAATTCCGTTCACGATCGCGGTCCACGTTTTTCCGAGATCGTTCGTCTTGTAGATGTAAGGCTTGAAATCGTCGAGACGATGTCGATCTACCGCGACGCAGGCGGTGTTCGCGTCATGCGGCGAGGGATCAATAATGCTGACCGTGCTCCATTCCGGGATCTTACCGGTGACGTTCGTCCAATGCTGCCCGTCGTCGGTCGAGACCTGAACGAGGCCATCGTCGGTGCCGGCCCAGAGCGTGCCTTGTTTCAATGGCGATTCGGCGAGCGCGAAAACGGTGTCGTAATATTCAACAGACGTAATGTCGTTCGTTAGGGGCCCGCCGCTCGGTTGCTGTTTCGATTTATCGTTGCGGGTGAGATCGCCCCCGAGCTGCGTCCAGCTCATGCCGTGATCGGTCGATTTGAAAACGCATTCCGCCGCGGTATAGAGCACATCGGGATTGTGCGGCGACAACATCAACGGCGCGAGCCATTGAAAGCGATGCGGAAGATCGACCGCGCCGTGTCCGGAATTGTCGATCGGCATCGGACTGATGTCCTGCACCTCCTCTTTGTTTTTGTCGTAGCGAACGGCGTAACCTTCGCTGTTTGAGTAAATGATGTGCCAATCGCGCGGATCGGGCAGGACAAATCCGCATTCGCCATCACCAGCTTCAAACCAATCCTGTCGCCCGATGACTCCGGAATCGGTCCGGCTGGCGATGCCGACGTTCGAGTTGTCCTGTTGCGCGCCGTAAATGTGATACGGGAACGCGTTATCGGTCGCGACGTGGTAAAACTGCGCGGTCGGCTGATTGTTCTGCGTCGTCCAACTCTTGCCGCCATCGATCGAAATGCTGGCGCCGCCGTCATTGGCGTTGCCGATGCGATTCGGATTTTCCGGATCGATCCAGAGTCCGTGATGATCGCCGTGACGCGCGGGCAGGAGATTAAACGTTTTACCGCCGTCGACCGAACGAAACGCGCCGGTATTCAAAAGATAAACGGTATCGGCCGATTTGGGATCAGCGTAGACTTTGCTGAAATACCAGGCGCGTTGACGGAAACGGCCGTCTTCATTCACGCGCGTCCATTTCTGTCCGGCGTCGTCGGAGCGATAAAGCCCACCTTCTTTCGCCTCGATGATGGCGTAAACGCGATTTGGGTCCGCGCCGGACACGCTGACGCCGATCTTGCCCAGAATTCCATCGGGCAATCCGTTTCCTTCCAGACGTTTCCAAGTCACGCCGTTATCTTCCGAGCGGTAGAGGCCGCTGCCGGGTCCACCGCTGGAGAAAAACCATGGCTGCCGGCGCGCCTGCCAGAGCGCTGCGAAAACGATGTTCGGATTGTGCGGATCGAAGACGACATCGATGCCTCCGGTGTTTTCGTCTTTGCTCAGAACTTTCGTCCAGGTCTTGCCGCCGTTGTCCGTGCGAAAAATTCCGCGCTCCTGATTTGGACCGAATGCATGACCAAGCGCCGCGACTAAAGCCACGTCGGCGTTTCTTGGATCGACAATTAACGCGCCGATCTGCCGCGTATCTTTTAGCCCGACATTCTTCCACGTGTTTCCGGCGTCGATCGATTTGTAAACGCCGGTTCCATAGGTGGTGTTGCCACGAATGGCTGCTTCACCAGTGCCCGCGTAAATCACGTTGTGATCCGACGGCGCCACTCCGAGCGCGCCGATCGATGAAATGTCGGCCTTGTCGAAAAGCGGTTTCCAATTCTGGCCGCCATCCGTTGTTTTCCAAACTCCGCCCGCGACTGCGCCGAAATAATAAGTGTCCGGTTCGCCGGCGACGCCTTCAATCGCCAGCGCGCGCCCGCCGCGGAAAGGACCGATCTGACGCCACTGCATTCCTTTGAACAATTTTTCGTCAATCGTTCCTGGAGCCGCAGCTCTTGGCGAAGGCGAAGCGGATGGCGAGGGCGATGGAGATGCAACGCCTGGACCGCCTCCACGCGGCGTTGGATTGGCCGCAAAAGCGACTGCGGCAAGAAGTTGGATCGACAAGCAGATGCGCAGAGTCGGCGTGATCATCCGCCTAAGGTGAGGAGGTTGCGCCTACGTTCAACTGGAATCCTCCGGCCGCTGCGCGTTGCGAAGCGGTTTTCAATTCTGGGGAGCGCACGCGCCTCGCGTGCTGGCGATCGCGCCCTCGCGATCGCGAACCCAACGAATGCCGACACGATATCATGCTTGCGTCCAGAGTGTTTCGGCGAGGGCGCCGAAATGTGCACGCGTGGGCGCGTGCGCTCCCCAGATTACTGTGCGCGCGCGGCGAGGATGTAAGCGAGGACGGCGTTGCGCTCAGTCGGTTTCAAATTAGCGCGGCCGGCCATTTCGTCGATGAGGCGTGGCCATTCCGACGCGGTGTGACTTGTCACTGCCGGTAAAGTGTGACACTCGATGCAACGCGAAACAAAAAGCCGCCGACCGTCGCGTAACGCCGCAAGATCGACATGTTGCTTCGTTCCAACCTTCGTCATCTGCGACGTCACCGGTGGCGGCGCGTGGCTGGTCGATTCGCAACCAATGAGCAGGCAACCGGCGAACAAGGTCAACTTTTTCATCACAATCCGATTCCGAAAATGGCGCGCAGTTGAAAGTCTGGTTCGCCTTCCGTGCTGGTTGCCTGCGCGAGAGCGGTGGCGGTGACAAACCAGTTTCCGCGGCGATAGGAAACGTTTGGTCCGACAAAAAGGTTTCTGATGTGCTGTTCGTCGCGCCAGTCCGGGAAAACAATTTCGTGCAGTAGTTCCAAACCGGCGGAGAGCCGCGGCGAGATTTCGTAACTGGCGCCGAGTGCCTGCTGCAATTCGCCTACGCGTTCCTCCAGCCCATGACCTTGCCAGACGGCTTCGAGCGTTGCGTTGTAAGCGAGAATGAGTGGACCGAAATTTTTCTGAGCGATGAACTTCGATTCCAATTCGAAAATTCGATCGCCGATCCTGATTTCCTCATAAGCCGACAGGCCGATCGGATCGACAACTGGGTTGGTGAAGTTGTAGATGAGCTCGACGGCCGAATCCGAATATGCGAACCCCGAGTTCTCGCGATCGCTCGCGTAGTTCCAGTCGGCGACGTAAACGCTGGCCTGGAATTTGTCGGTCACGCCGAATTCAAATTCATGGCGGAAATCGACCTGATCGACGCGCGCCGGATCACTCGTGCGCCGCCAGGTGAACCAATTCTCCATCTCGATACTTCCCGGCGCGGAAGTAGGCGCTTCATAAATAAACGTGAAGTGTCGGGCACCGCCGAAAATCGAAAACACCGGCAAGATCGACAAGAGCAGGACAAGGAAGAACGATTTCCAAATTGCCCGGGAGTACTGTAGGGGAAGCCGTTGGCTTCCCGGTGTTTTAGACGGGACGCTGACAGCGTCCCCTACAGTAAAGGTCATTCGCTACGAGACGGTTTCTAATCGCTTGAGAATGATCCGATCATTCTCTGCGCTGGCGACGCGGACCAGCTCCGGGCTGTCAGGCGATGAGGCACCGCCGAAATGCCGCGCCGCGTAATAAGAACCGATGACTAAAACCGCGGCGATCGTTTGCGCGATGAGCGTTTCGTAAGTTGGGAAAACGGCGAACCACATTCCCATCCACCCAGGAATCACATTTGCCAGCCACGGAATTTCCGTCCGGGAAATCCAGTGAGCCAATTGCATCTCCTGTGCCTGCTCGCCCACCATCACGAGCAAGACAACGCCGAGCAGGATGCCGGTTGTGATCAGCATCTTTCGATAAGGGAGACGTTGCTGCAGAACAAACGTCAGCACCGCGACCATGGCCGACAGGACAATGCCGAGGAGCGCGCCTTTCAGAACCACGCCGCCGCCGAAGCGCAGATTGTAGCTTTGCAGGAAAAGCACGACTTCGAACCCTTCGCGATAAAGCGAGGTGAATCCGAGCAGGATCAATCCCCACCACAAACGCGAATGCGAAGTTCCATTTCCGTTCGCGCCTGCGAGCAAAGATTTGCGCCGCCGATTATGCGCGCGGATCCACCCGCCCCAATAAATCTTGTGGAAAAACCAATTCATAATCACGAGCAACACGACTACCGCGAGCAGCCCAGTGGCCGCTTGCAGATCGAGCGCGCGCATGTTGTCGCTCAGCGAATCGACAATGCGCACCGCGATGAGCCAGGTGATCAACGTCGCGCCAAAGGCCATTCCGGCGCCAACTGCAACCGGACGCCGGTGCGTTTGCTTCGCGCCAGTCATGCTCGCCGTGATTGCGGCCAGCACGAGAATGCATTCCAGTCCTTCGCGAAAAACGAGAATGCCAATGTCGAGAAACGCGACCGTGGGCGTGGTATTTGGTTGCGTCGGATCGGGCGCGCCGTGAGCGGTCATTCCCTGCCAAACGAGCATCGCGACAACGAAAAATGCCGCCACAACAATCCCGATGCGCAGTGCTGCCTTCATTGAATACTAAAAAGTTATCACATGCCCAACCCTGCTGCTGCCGATGCGTTGCGTTTTTTTAGCGGCCGCTTGCACGCGACGTCGGTCGCTAAATGGTGCTTCTGTTGTGATTTGCCGCACGGCACGTAACTTTGCCGATGCGACGTTGCCGGGGGTTCACTCTCATCGAGATCATCTTCGTCGTTGTCATCATGATGGTCGTGCTTTTGCTGGCGGTGCCGAGCCTTACGGGCGTACTGGCGGATCGGCGTTTGCGCCGTTCGCTCGATACGTTCAATGACCTGGTGCATCAGGCGCAGGAGCGCAGTCTGACCGAGCACAGAAATTATTTGATCACTTGGCGCGAGAAGAGCGTGCAAGTGCGCCCGGAAGTCTTCGCCAAAGGCGAGGAGCCAAAGCCGATCGCGCAATTTCAATTACGCAGTACCGACAATCTGAAAGTGGTTTTTCCGGCGGCCCTGATCAAGAAACCGCCCGGCGAATGGATTTTCTGGCCGTCCGGAGTTTGCGAGCCGGCTACTGTTCAATTTGCCGGTCGAGATGGCGTCTGGACGGCTGATTACTCCGGCCTTTCCACCCAGCCGGAGCTGACGAAATATGCGGCAAGGTAGCGACGCAATGGCGATCGATGCTCAAGGTAGGGCCGGTTCAACGAACCGATCCGAGCCGGATTGGCGTTCGCGGGCGATTGGGGTCAATCGCCCCTACCTAAAATCGACAAGGGCAAGATGCATACATGGCTTTGCCCTTTACGAAGTGCTGCTGGGCGTCTTGATTTTTGTCATCGGCGTACTCGCTCTCGGCCGCGCGGCCCAGAATTGTCTTAACGCCAGCATGCTTACCGCGGAAGAGGACCGCATTCGGCAGGTTTTGTCGAATCGGATGGCGGAAATTCAAGCGACGCCCGGCGTTCCCGATGCCGCGAAGGAATTAAAGGTCGATACTGGATACGGTATCGTGAATGTGATTCAGAAGACTGCGCCGGCTGGCTTGAAGGAGCCTGAAGGCGCGGAACTGAACGGGGTCAACGTAGTGACCTTGACGGCGAAATGGCTACGCGGCGGTACCGCGCAATCAAAGAGCATTGAGTTTTATGTTTATCGCATGGGCCAATAGGAAAAAGCACGCGGGTTTCACGTTACTCGAAGTGACACTCGCGGTTGCAATTCTCGCGATGATGTCGCTCACGATCTATCGCTTCGTGCAATCGAACATGATCGCAGTGCGCGTTTCCTCCGAAGCGAGCGCGGCGGACAGGCCTTACGTTGCTTTGCGCGATCTCTTGAGCGCGCAATGGCAGACTTTGCCTACCGGTTCGGGCGCGCTTACCGGCGAAGCATTGAAATTAAATGATCGCTCACGCGACTCGATCAAATGGATTTGCGGCGCGGGGCCGGGATTGCTGACGCGTTACGCGCCGGGTGATTTCGTTGTCACCATGCGATTGCAGGCGGTCAGCGAAAAGAGCGATCGTCTCGATCTTGGATTTTTGCGCAAACCGAAAAATGATTCGGCCCTAACGAACGCGAACGAGACCTGGGTGCGACTGATTGATAATGTGCAAAGTCTGCAAATTCGTTACTTCGATCCGCGATTGAACACGTGGCTGGATAAATGGACGGACACGATCACGCTGCCGCGTCTCGTCAAAGTGACGATCGGCCGCAAGGACGCGGCCGTGCCTTGGGAGGCAATCATTCCGCTGGCGCGCACTCCATTGTAAGATGTCGATCTTAATCAAAAGTCAGAAATCCCGCCTTCGCGCAGCTACGGCGCGGCAGGCAAAAATCAGGAGGCGGCAATCGGGTGCTGCGATCATGCTGTCGCTTTGGGCGCTTTTCCTGTTGAGCGCGATGATCATTTCCTGGGCGCTCGATATCGATTCTCATCTCACGGTGTCGGCCCAAGCCAATCGCATTCTTGAAGCCGAAGCGATGGCCTGCTCGGGCGCAGAAGTCGCGCTCCACCCAAGCATAAAACCAGGCTCGCCAAATTTGCGTCGACAAGTGAACAGTCGCGAAGGCTACGAAGCGCGACTGACTGGCGAAGGCGGGCGTTTAAATTTGAATTGGCTCATCGCGGGCGAAGATCACCAGCGGCTCGAAGTTTTGCGAAAGTATCTCGAAGTGAAAGGTGTGGATTTAAACGAGCGCGATCGCATGATCGATTGTTTGCTCGATTGGGTCGACCCGGACAATCTGGTGCGACTGAACGGCGCGGAAGAGAGCGAGGATTACCATCCGGCGAATAAGTTGCTCACCCGCATCGACGAGCTGAAAAAAGTTAAAGGATGGCTGGAATTCACTTCCGTCCCGGGCTGGGACAATGACTTCACGCTCAACAGCAATGGCCCGATCGATCTCACCTGGGCCTCGCGCGAGGTTCTCCTTGCCTTACCCGGGATGACGGAAACCATGGTTGATAATTTTTTGCAGACGCGACGCGGCCCCGACGGTATCGATGGCACGCAAGACGACACTCAATTTAAAGATGCGAACGATGTGCGGGCGGCGTTAAATTTAACGGCCGAACAATTCAAACAACTTAATGGTCTGATTGGATTCAAGGACCCGGTTTTTCGCGTAGTGAGCGTTGGAAAATCTGGCGACACCACTCGCGTCGTGCAGATGGTATTCCGCCGGATCGGTTTTGCGCCGCAAATGATCACTTGGAAGGAGCTTTGATATCGAGACGGCACCGACATCGGTATTTTTAATGCCGACCGCGCACGGCTGGAATCTGTTGCGCTCCGGAGAGCGCAATGGCGCCTGGGACGTGCGTTTGCTCGCGAGTTTGGAAGCAGCGGTTCCGTTATTGAATGCGGAAGACGATTTGGTTCTCGGCCTCCCAATCTCGGTTGTGCTGGCGCAGCGACTTTGCTTGCCGACTGTCGATCCAGCGGAATTTCCGGAGATGGTGCGCATTCAGATGGAGAAAGCCCTTCCATTTTCGGCCGATGAGGTCACGACCGATTTCGAGCTGATCGAACAAAACGAAACCGACAGCGTGGTCTCGGCCGTCGCGGTGCATAACCACCAGCTCGCCGAACTGGCCGCGCCGTTGCTGGAGCGCGGGTACATTCCGCGGCAGGTGACGGTTTATGCCGCGCAACGTGCCAGCACGCATGCGCCCGAAGGCCGGGCGCTTCTAATTTATCCCGAAGGCGAATCGCTTGTTTCTGCCGTCACCGAAAACGGCAAGGTCAGTCTCGCGCGCACGCTGGAAGGAATCGCGCCGGAGCAATTGCAAACCGATTTGCCACAACTGGCATTGAGCGCGGAATTGCAGGGAGTTAGCGGCTCGTTCCGGAACGTGTATCTCGATGAGACGTGCTACGAGTTGCGCGACACCGTTCAGGGAATTCTTGAAAGCCGCCCCGATCTCGTCGGGATCGAAACGCCGCCCGCTTCTGTTAAGCTAAATTTGATTCCCGAAAGCTGGCGGCTGCGCCGCGCACAATTGGCCAAGCGCGGCGAGTGGCGCAAACGTTTGCTTTGGGCCGGCGGCATCTACGCTGCGGTTCTCTCCCTCTTTCTGCTCTATTGGATTTATCTGCGCGTGGAAATTGGATGGCTTGATCGCAGCATCGCGCGCGACGCACCGCAGACGGAGTTTGTCCGCGCGGCGGCCGCCAACTGGAGGGCGCTCGCGCCTGCGCTCGATTCGCGTTATTACCCGGTGGAAATTCTGTTGCACCTTTCGCAAAGCTTGCCCTCGTCGGACGTGCGCATCACCGGATACAATCAATCTGCCCGCCAAATTTCGCTCGACGGCGAAGCGAACACCGCAGCGCTCGCTTATCAATTCGCCGATAAGGTGAAGAAGAATCCCGACCTGCAGATTTTCCAATTCAGCATGGCCGATCCCCGGATATTGCCGAACAGCCACGCGCAATTTCGCCTGGAAGGGAGGCCGAAATGACACTGGCTTGGTACGCGCGAATGAATCAACGCGAGCGCATGCTGGCTTTGGCCGTCGCCGGCATCGTCCTGCTTTTGCTTAACATTTTGATCTGGAGCTGGCTTTTCGGCGCGACCGCGAACGCCCGCACCGAATTGGCCGCGCGCCAGTCTGCCCGCAAAGAGCAAGCCGTTTACGTCAAGGAACGCGAGCTTTGGAAGAAACGCGATCAGTGGCTACAGGAGCATCAGCCGGCTCTAAAAAATTCCGCCGAAGCATCCACTTTGCTCGACCAGTTGAAACAAGTCGCGGGCAAATACAATATTTTGATCGAGAACCCGGCGATCGGTGCAGGTGAGACGACTCCGAATCATCAAGCGGTATTCGCTTCGATTGAAACGAAAAGTCCCTGGCCGCCGCTCGTCCATTTTCTCTACGACGTGCAGCAACCCGATGCTTTCATTGTCTTTGAGAATGTGAACCTCGCGATCGACAGTAATGATCCGACGATGATGCGCGGCAAATTTAAGATCGCGCGCTGGTTCGCGCCCGCGCAACGTCGAAAATAGTTTTATGAGACACCGCCCAATTCTGATGTCGATCTTAGGTTCGCTTTTTGCAGCCGCCAGCATTCGCGCCGACGAGATTCCGCAGCGTTTTAAATTCGATCGTTACGCTGCCATCCTCGACCATTCGCCCTTTGCCGTTGCTACGGCCGTCGCGGCGCCGGCCGCCACACCGAATTTCGCCAAGGACCTTTATCTCTCCAGTGCCGCCAAGTCTCCCGATGGCGACATGATCACCGTCATCTCGAGCTCGGACAAAAATTTCAGAAAATATCTGACCACGAAGGAACCGGTCGACGGTTTTAGCATCGCCAACATCGAATGGTCGGAGCGCGTCGGCGAAACCAAGGCGACGATCAGCAAAGACGGCCAGTTCGCGACCCTGAGTTTCAATCAGGCGTTGCTTACGCAATCGGTGTCGAGTGCGCCTCAACCAGCAGCTACTGCCGCTCAACCCGGTGTGATGCAGCCACCGGCGGCTCCAGCGGTGCTTGCGGTTGCCTTGGCGGTCCATCGCGGGGGATAGAGCTTCAGAAAGAAGAACAGGAAAGCGGGAATGAGGGCGCGTTCCGGCAGCGAGTTGGCCTGAAGCAGGACCATGAGGGAGGTGAAGCCGAGTTTGTTTTGCTCGGCGCGTGCCACCAGACGCCGGAGCGTGTCGGGTGCGTGCAGGATGTCCGCGTCGGTGAACCAGTAAAATGCCGCTGCGTGCGCTGCGGCTTTGGTCACACCTTCGTTGAGCGCCCACAATTTGCCGGTCCATCCGGCGGGAAGGGCGGAGGCGGTGAAAATGTCTACACGCGATGCTGCGTTGTTCTCCCGTGCCGTCTGCTGCGCAATCTGCGAGGTGGCGTCTTCGCTGTGATCGTCCACTACGAGGATCGAAAAATCGCCGGGATAGTCCTGCTGAAGCAGCGCTGCTACCGTTTGACCGATGGTGTCCGCTTCGTTGCGGGCGGGGAC
>Ga0209331_1000321_pt1 | contig 17574 bp, 16 predicted proteins | sample JacPinW_OM3H0_M3_FD_187971 | JGI IMG/M metagenome (GOLD analysis project Ga0209331, IMG submission 187971) | Forest soil microbial communities from Algoma, Ontario, Canada - Jack Pine, Ontario site 1_JW_OM3H0_M3 (SPAdes) (version 2) | ecosystem: Environmental > Terrestrial > Soil > Boreal...
CTCTGTTTTCCAAGGGCGCATCGTTCATGCACAACTCGGGCGCATCGCGCCGCGAGGCCGAGAAGCCGCGCCTGACGTCATCGCGAGGAGCGACTTGTCCGCCGTGGCTCAACCAGCGAAGGCGGAAGCGACGAAGACCGGAACTGTCGTGCAGGCGCTGGATGCTTCGTGGAGCATGTCATCCGGGCGCGCATTTGAGGGACGAAGCGGGCATGCGGTTCGATCCGCATTGGTTACAAATAAGACATGTCCGAACTGGCCGATGGATGCCGCGCTGAAACTGGGCGTCGAGGGGCCGTTCCGCAACGTACCGCCGCAGTTCGGCTATTGGCTCGGCACCCGCGCCAAGCGTGGTTTCGGCACCCGGCCCTCGACCTGGCAGAACGGCCTTAATGAAACCAGATAGGTATTGTGAACTTGCCGCCGGATGCCGATCTACACGGCAGGAGGGGGCAAACAACGAAACGAGAAGGTTCGCGAACGATGCGCAAGAATTCCCTGTTTTTCCTCGGCGCGGCGGCAGGTGCCTGCCTGACCCTTCTCGTCAGCGGGCCTCCGGGCGCGCAATGGGTCGCGGTGGCCAAGGGGGCCGGCGCCGACGCCTATTCGCAGCTGAATCTGTTTGGCGAAGTGTTCGACCGGATCAGGACCGACTACGTTGAAAAGCCCGACGACACCAAGCTGATGGAGGGCGCGATCAACGGCATGGTCACGGCGCTTGATCCGCACTCGCGGTACATGAACGAAGCTGCCTGGCGGGACATGCAGGAGACGACCCACGGTGAGTTCGGCGGGCTTGGTCTCGAGGTGACGATGGAGGACGGCCTCGTCAAAGTGGTCGCGCCGATCGATGACACGCCGGCCGCGAAGGCCGGCATCATGTCAGGCGACCTGATCACCCGTATCGATGATGAAGCGGTCCAGGGGCTTACCCTGGAGCAGGCCGTGAACAAGATGAAGGGGCCGGTCGATACGAAAACCCGGCTGAAAATCATACGCAGCGGCGCCGAGCTGCCCAACGAGATTTCGCTTGTGCGCGAAATCATTCGCGTGCGCCCGGTCCGTTACCACGCTGAGGGTGGCGATATCGGTTATATCCGGATCAGCTCATTCAACGAACAGACAACCGATGGACTGAGAAAAGCGATCGGCGACATATCGAAGCAAATCCCGCCGGAGAAGCTGGCCGGCTACGTCGTCGACCTGCGCAATAACCCGGGTGGATTGCTCGATCAGGCGGTCTCGGTGTCAAGCACGTTCATGGCGCGAGGCGAGGTGGTATCGACGCGGGGCCGCACCCCTGAGGAAACCCAGCGTTTTACCGCGCGGGGCGGGGATCTCACCAAGGGCAAGCCGCTGGTCGTCTTGATCAACGGCGGATCGGCATCCGCTTCGGAGATCGTGGCCGGTGCGTTGCACGATCACAAGCGCGCGACCCTGATCGGGACCCGCTCGTTCGGCAAGGGCTCGGTGCAGACGATCATTCCGCTCGGTACCGGCAACGGCGCGTTGGCACTGACCACGGCGCGCTATTTTACGCCGTCCGGCCATTCCATCCAGGCGCTGGGCGTCACGCCGGACATCGAGGTGTTGCAGGATGTGCCCGCCGAGCTGAAGGGCCGCGCTGAACTAAAGGGAGAGGCGTCGATGCGCGGTCATCTGTCCGCCGAAGGCGCGGAGCAGACGGGCTCGCAATCCTACGTTCCGCCCGCGGAGAAGGACGACAAGGCGCTCGGAGCGGCTTACAACCTGCTGCGCGGCGTCACGGTCAACGCGGATGTCCCGTCATCTCCCAAGACCGCCATTCCGAACTAAACCTGCGCGGTGCCCGGAATTTGCCGGCGCTTTCGCCCCCGGCGCAGCTCTGCGGCGGCTGATCGTTCGCGGTGCGAGAGGAACAGCTGCCTGATCTCCGCAGCCGGCTTGGCCGGACTGAACAGATGGCCCTGCATTTCGGAGCAGCCGAGCGCGCGAAGCAATTGCTGCTGCTGTTGCGTTTCAACGCCCTCGGCCGTTGTCGTCATGTGGCGTTCCGCGGCGATATTCACCACCGCCCGCACAATCCAGGATGAGCCGTCCGGCTCCGCGATATCGTTGACGAAACAGCGGTCGATCTTGATTTTGTCGAACGGAAAGCGCTGCAGATAGCTCAGCGAGGAATAGCCGGTGCCGAAATCGTCAAGCGCGATCCGCACGCCGATGGCGCGAAGCTGATGCAGAATGGCAAGCGCGGCCTCGTCATCGCGAATCAGGACCGCTTCGGTGATTTCCAGTTCCAGCCGGTTCGCCGGCAGGCCGGACGCGGCAAGCGCCGCAACGATCTTCAATGCCAGCGTTCCGCTCTTGAACTGAACCGGCGAGACATTGACCGCGAGCTTGATATCGTCCGGCCATGTCGCGGCCTCCGCGCAGGCTGTCGTCAGCACCCATTCGCCAAGCTGATTGATCAGACCGGTCTCTTCGGCAATCGGAATGAACTCGGCGGGCGATATCATGCCGCGCTCGGAATGCCGCCAGCGCAGCAGGGCTTCGCAGCCGGTGATCTCGTTATCCCCGAGACTGACGCAGGGCTGGTAGTAAACCTCCAGCGCGCCGTCTGTTATCGCCTGGCGCAGATCCATTTCCAATACGCGGCGTGCTTTGACCTGCGCGTCCATCTTTGGCTCGAAGAAACGATAGGTCCGGCGTCCGGCGGATTTGGCGGCATACATCGCCAGATCGGCATTCTTCAGGATTTGATCGAGATCGGCACCATGCTGCGGAGCCAGCGCAATGCCGATGCTGGCGTCCGTGGTCACCTGATGACCGAGACACTCGAAGGGCTCCCTGATCGCATCGAAAACCCGCGTCACGAGATCGGTGATGTCAGTTGGAGTTTCGATCTCGGTCTGAACGATGGCGAATTCGTCGCCGCCCAGCCGTGCGACGAAGTCGGTGGCTCTGACACAGCGGCCGAGGCCGACAGCCACGGATTTCAGCAATTCGTCGCCGATCAGGTGTCCGAGCGTATCGTTGACGCTCTTGAATTCGTCGATATCGATGTACAGCACCGCCAATTGCTGGTCCGGGGCGACGCGAGCCAATTCCTGCTTCAGCCGTTCGTGAAACAATGCGCGGTTCGGCAGGTCGGTCAGCGCATCGTAATGCGCGAGGTGGGTGATCCGCTCCTCGGCGCGTCTGCGTTCAGTGATGTCCTCATGGGTCGCCACCCATCCACCATCCGCCAGCGGTTCGTTCACAACCTGGATCGAGCGTCCGTCGGGGGTCTCTATGACCATGGAATTTTTCAACCCGACGCTGCGCATAACTCGGGCGTAAAATTCCTTGTCGTCGCCCACGAGGGATCCGGTGGCCTTTCGATGGGCAATGATCTCGCGGAAGGTGCAGCCCGGTTTCACTACCGCTGCCGACAACCCGTACATCTCAATATAGCGCTGGTTGCAGACGACAAGCCGCTGCGATGAATCGAACAACAACAGGCCCTGCGTCATATTGTTGACGGCGGTGTCCAGACGCTGCTTTTCCCGCGTCAGCCGTTGCTGTGACAATCGATGTTGCTGCGACAACTTGCGAACGACGAGAAACAACATGCCGGCGATGACGAGTACGCAGAGGCCAGCCGCAATGATCAGAAATCTGATTTGTTCCCGCCAATCCGCCAGCGCCGCCGATACGGTTGTCGTCGCGATAACGACAATCGGAAAATTGTTCAATAGGCGAGCCGAACCCTGTCTGTCCTTGCCGTCGACAGGACTAATCAAACGCAGGGTCCCCTGGTTAGTCTTCGACAGGATCTTCCGGAACAGTGGCGCTTCTAGGAAATTCTGCCCGATCATCGATTCCACATGAGGATAACGGGCCAGCAGCGTCCCATCGCGATGGAACATCGAGATCACCGCGCCGTCGCCGAGCGCCAGGCTGGCGAAGAACTTCTCGAAGTTCGCCGGCTCGATGCCTCTTCCGACGGCGCCGAGAAATTCGCCGTTTGGCCCGGTCACCTTACGGGCGATCACGGTGGTCCAGGCGCCGGTGATCCGGCTGTGCACCGGTTCGATCAGCATCTCCGGTGATTGCGGATCGGTCTTGAAGGCTTTGAAATAGGGCCGATCGGCGACGTTGACCGGCGGGACCGGCCAGACCGAAGATGCGTTGATCAGCGCCCCGTCTGCATCGAAAATGTTGATACCGCCGATATACGCCAATGCGCTCAGCTTGGATTTGAGCATCAAATGGATATCCTGACCGGACATCCGGCGCTTGTAATTCTCGCTCGTAGTGATCCCGCTCGATTGCATATAGGCGATGAGGTCTTTTTGGATGGCCCCGAAGTCGTCAAGTTGCTGATCGAAGTGGCGGGCCAGCAACAAGACGGTGTTTTCCAGTTCGCGTTTGCTGTTGTTCAGCGCGCGCTCGCGGAAATTGCCGGCCATGATCGTCGTGCCGATCATGATTGCCGCAATCAGGAATGCTCCGCCGACGATAAGCCAGCGGATCGGGCCGCCGCGAACGGAAGCTTTGATGTTGGAGGAGGCGGTACCGTTTGCCGTCATTGATCGTGATCGCTGCCAAGGCTTAAACGCCAGAACAGTGTCTCACGCCCCGGCCCAGTACATAGCTACCGGATCGATATGGAAGTGACGTTAGTAATTTGGGTTAATGAGGGATTAACCGGTGTCCCGCGTCGATCATGCGAGCCTTTGCTGGCCCGCCGTTTTGCCGGTGCCGCCCTCGATGTCGTCGCCACGATCACCGCGATCCATCCGCGGTAGCAGTTCACTTCGATCAATAATTCACTGCTCGAAACGGGGCGTCCGCGTCCTTTTCCTGACCACTCCGACGGTTTCACCGCTCGACCACGCGCGGTCATTTTGAACGGCACCGCGCCGGAAATTCGGATCGGTGTAAGGGTTGCCTGGCCCCTTATTCTGGCAGTTCGCATAGGGGTAGAAAAAAGCGCAGTAACCGGGCTCGGAAATCACTGGCTGCGCCAGCACCGGCGTTGCGATCGCGGTCAACAGGATGGCCACCGCGCCAAGAAGCTTGAAAGTCGACATTGCGTTTCTCCGCTTTGGTTCATGCGCTGAGGGCACCAGGAGAATAACACCGAGGCCGACGCGGTCTTCCATTCTCGCCGATCACTCCGCCGTGAAGGCGAATGGGTGACGGTCGAATGCTCAGGCGCGATAGTGTCCGGACTTGCCGCCCTTTTTTTCCACCAGATGAATGCCTTCGATGCGGACGCCGCGTTCCACCGCCTTGATCATGTCGTAGATCGTGAGGCACGCAACCGACACCGCGGTCAGCGCTTCCATCTCGACGCCGGTCGGGCCGGTGACCTTCACGGTGGCGCGGACGATACAGCCGGGCAGCTTTTTGTCAGGCGTAATGTCCAGCGTGACTTTCGACAGGGCCAGCGGATGGCACAGCGGTATCAGATCCGAGGTTCTCTTGGCCGCCATGATGCCGGCGACGCGCGCGGTGCCCAGCACATCGCCCTTCTTGGCATTGCCGGAGACGATCAGCTCCAGCGTCGCCTTGCGCATGACGACACGGCCTTCGGCCACCGCCGTGCGTTCGGTCGCGGGTTTGGCGGAGACATCCACCATCCGCGCTTCACCGCTGGCGTCGATATGGGTGAGGGCGGTTTCCTTGCTGGATTTGCGCGCCATGAATTAGCGCGTCCCCGTTGCGCTGACGGCATCGCCACGCGCAAGCAGCGCGCGGGTCGCGGCCGCCACGTCGGCCTGCCGCATCAGGCTTTCGCCGACCAGGAATGTCGACATGCCGATATGCGCGAGCCGCGCCAGATCGGCCGGGGCAAAGATACCGCTTTCACCGACCATCAGGCGATCCCTGGGGATCAGCGGCGCCAGCGCCTCGCTGGTCGCCAGCGTGGTCTCGAAGGTGCGCAAGTTGCGATTATTGACGCCGATCATCGGCGAGCGAAGTTTTAGGGCACGATCCAGCTCACCGCGCTCATGGATTTCGATCAGCACGTCCATGCCATGCGCAAGGGCGGCATCCTCGATATCCCGGGCCGCGGCATCGTCGAGCGCCGCCATGATGATCAGGATGCAGTCGGCGCCATGGGCACGGGCCTCGACCACCTGATAGGTGTCGTACATGAAATCCTTGCGCAGCACCGGCAATGCGGTGGCGGCGCGTGCCGCCACCATGAAATCGAGATGGCCCTGAAACGACGGCGTATCGGTCAGCACCGAGAGGCAAGCCGCACCTCCGGCTTCATAGGCCCTGGCAAGTGCCGGCGGATCGAAATCGGCGCGGATCAGCCCCTTGGAGGGCGATGCCTTCTTCACTTCGGCAATCAGCGCGTATTCGCCGCGGGCGAGCTTTTCGCGGATCGCCCGGACGAAGCCGCGCGGCGCGGGCGCAGCCTTCGCCAGCGCTTCAACGCTGGAAAGCGGATGCGCGCGCTTGGCGGCGGCGATCTCCTCGCGCTTGTAAGCCTCGATCTTGGTCAGGATATCGGACATCGCAAGGTTCCTCGGGTCAGCCGTTGGAGACCGCGATCAGATGCTTCAGCCGCGCTGCCGCCGCACCACTGTCGAGCGACTTGGTGCCGAGCGCCACGCCCTCCTTCAGATTCTTGGTGCGGCCGGCCACGATCAGCGCCGCCGCGGCGTTCAGCAGTGCAACATCCCGAAAAGGGCTCGGCATCCCATCGAGCACGCTCTGCAGCGCGATCGCGTTGGCATCGGCATCACCGCCCCTCAGCGCGTCGCCGACGACGCGCGTCAGGCCGGCTTCCTCCGGCGTCACCTCGAAGGTGCGGATATTGCCGTTCTCGAGCGCCGCGACGAAGGTCGGGCCGGTGAGGGTGATTTCATCGAGCCCGTCGGAGCCGTGGACCACCCAGACGGATTCGGCGCCGAGATTCTTCAGCACCTGCGCCAGCGGCTGCACCCATTGTCGCGAAAATACGCCGACCATTTGCCGTTTTACGCCAGCCGGATTGGACAGCGGCCCCAGTAGATTGAAGATGGTGCGCGTTGCCAGTTCGACGCGGGTCGGGCCGACGTTCTTCATCGCGGGATGGTGCGATGGCGCGAACATGAAGCCGATGCCGGCCTCAGTGACGCAGCGGCCGACGTGCTCGGGCTTGAGGTCGATCCTGACCCCGAGCGAGGACAGTACGTCCGCCGCGCCCGAGCGTGACGACAGCGCGCGATTGCCATGCTTGGCGACGGGCACGCCGGCGCCCGCGACGATGAACGAGGCGCAGGTCGAGACGTTGACCGAGCCGGAGCCGTCGCCGCCGGTGCCCACCACATCGACGGCGTCGGCCGGCGCCTTGACGCGCAGCATCTTGGCGCGCATCGCCGATACCGCGCCGGTGATTTCATCGACGGTTTCGCCGCGTACGCGAAGCGCCATCAGCAATCCTCCCATCTGCGAGGGCGTCGCCTCGCCGGACATCATGCTGTCGAAGGCGGATGCTGCCTCATCGCGCGACAATGTCGCCCCTGTCGCGACTTTTCCGATGATAGATTTGAGATCGTCCATCGCGTGCTTTCAGAATCGAGAACTGGGGTGGGCAAAGGCGCTCTTCGCGCCGTTGCCCCCGGCTGAACATAACCGTGTCATGGCGGGCACGCGGAGTTTATCATCGGGCGCGCGTTCGCGCGACCCGTTGGCTTTGTCCACCCTAGGGTAGGAGAATTCCATAATGGGCGACCGACCTTCGCATTTTCATTTGCGCGTCAATTGTTGGCGCCCGTTACCTGCGCGAAGGCGGCCTGATTGATTGACGTGCCGATGTCAGTTTCAAGCTTGGTGACGTATTGCGCGACCTGTTCATCGGTCAGGCCGCGCTCAAGGGTCTCTTTCAGTTTCTTCATGTCGTCCGAGGCAAGGTCGACCGGCGGCACATTGACGTCGGTCACGCGGAACACGATCCACTCGCTGGCGCCGGCACCGGCGGTTTGTCCGACGCCATCCTTGGCGGTGCGAAACGCCGCCGTGATCGCGCCGGCGGGTACGCCCGGCAGAGAAGCATCGCGCCTGAACCCGCTAGCGGTTTCGACTTTGGATGCCGCGGCTGCCGCCTCGTCCGCAAGGTTGCCGCCGTGCTCGAGTTTTTGAACCATCTCCGTCGCTTTGGCCCGCAGGCGGCTCGCGATCTGGTCGTCGCGCCATCGCGCCTCGACCTGGTCCTTGACCTCGTCAATGTTGCGTTCGCGCGACGGGGTGATGCCCAGAACGTCGTACCAGACATAGCCGCCGTTGAACTGAATCGGATCGTTGTCGACGCCCACATCACTGTTAAAGGCCTGCGAGACGACATCGAGACCGCGGGGAATGTTGGCCACCAGCTGGCCATTGGGAAGGCGGCCGGAGCGATCGACAGCGTCGATGGTGATGGCAGTGAGCCCCAGCTTCTGGGCGGCCTCGATGACACCCGCGCCGCCGCCACGCTCGTCTTCCATCTTGTCGCGCAGGTCGGCGACCGATTTGCGCGCGCGTTCGGTGGCAATTTCCTTCTTCAGATTTGAGGCGACGCTTTCATATGATGGCTCGGCTCCCGGTTCGATCTTGCCGATCTTGACGAGGGCAACGCCGAACCTGCCTTGCACCGGCTGGCTCACCTCGCCGGACGGCAGTGAAAAGGCCGCGTTCGCGATCGCAGGATCGATGATCGCGGATCTCGCAATCAGGCCGAGGTCGACGTCGGATGGGCTGAGCCCGCGCTCCTTGGCCAGATCGTCGAATGACACGCCGGAGGCGATCCGATTGCGCGCCGCCATGGCCTCTTCCACGTTCGGAAACACGATTTGCGAGACCTGGCGCTGTTCCGGCGTTCCAAGCCTGCCGCGGCGCTGCTCGAATAGTTTCCTGGCATCGTCGTCGGAAACTTCGGACCATTTGCCGATGTCTTCCGGCGTAACCGCGACAAAGGATATTTTGCGATATTCGGGCGCGCGGAACTGGGTCTTGTGATCGTCGAAATAGCCGGCCAGCGTCTCCGGAGAGGGCGGATCGATCGTTCCGGCCTGTGCGGCGTCGAGTTTGACGTATTCGATCGAACGCTGTTCGTTCTGGAAGCGGCTGAGCGCTTCGATCAGCACTTTCGGCGGTTCGAGACCGGCGGAGATCGAGCCGGCGATCTGACGCCGCAGCGACACCCGCCGCTGGTCTGCAATATAGCGCTGTTCGGTGAAGCCGAATTGCCGGATCGTGGCCTGGAAGCGTGCGGGATCGAATGCGCCGCCTACCCCTTTGAAATTGGGATCGCTGAAGATCATGCGCATGGTCTCGGCGTCGGACTGTCCGAGCCCCAGCCGCCGCGCTTCCTCGTCAAGCGCGGCCTCGGCAATGGTTTGCTGCAGCACTTGGCGGTCGAGGCCGAAGGCGCGGGCCTGATCCGTCGTCAACGGGCGTCCGAACTGACGGCCGAGCTGTTGCAGCTTCTCGGTATAGAGCTGGCGGAATTGTTCGGTCGAAATCTCGGTGTGGCCGATCTTGGCCAGCGTCGACTGTCCGAAACCCCGGAAGATGTCGGCGATGCCCCAGACGCCGAAACTGATGATCAACACGCCCATCACCACGGCCATTATGATCTTGCCGAGCCAGTTTGATGAGGCTTTCCGCATTCCTCGAAGCATGGGTCCAACTTGTTTGCAGGAGGGAACCGGGTCGCGCCCAGCGGAGATTCAGTTTCGAATTCCGCAAAAGGGCGTCACCGAGTTGAGAAAGCATCATAAAGTGGCAGCCGCCTCGTCGCAACCGTGGCGGGGAGGGCCAGGTAGGATCACCAGCAGGACCAAGTGAAGCGGTTAGCGGCTCGGGCATCGCAAGGGCGGTATCTGGAACTGGCCGCCGGGCTCTGCTAGCGCATGCCTGACCTAACATTCCCTGAGGAATTCCCGCTATGACCGACGCCATCCGGCCTCTGATTGCCGGCAACTGGAAAATGAACGGCCTCAAGTCCTCCCAGGCCGAATTCGAGGCTATGCTCGCGGGCGCGTCGGAGGTCGCGGCCAAGGCCGATCTGCTGGTTTGTCCGCCGGCGACGCTGATCGCGGCGTTCGCCAAACAGGCACGCGGCTCAAAAACCCTCGCGATCGGCGCGCAGGACTGCCACCCCAAGGCGTCGGGCGCCCACACCGGCGATATTTCAGCCGAAATGCTGGCGGATGCCGGCGCCGCCGCCATCATCGTCGGCCATTCCGAGCGGCGCGCCGATCACGGCGAGACCGACGTGCTGGTTCGGCAGAAGGCCGAGGCTGTTTGGCGCGCCGGCCTCACCGCTATCGTCTGCATCGGCGAGACCCAGCACCAGCGCGATGCCGGGCAAACCCTCGACATCTGCCGCGGACAGCTCAATCTCTCACTGCCGGATGCGGCGAGATCAGACAATCTGGTGGTGGCCTACGAGCCGGTCTGGGCGATCGGCACCGGCCTGACCCCGACGGTTGGAGATGTCGAGCAAATTCATCGGTTTATCCGGGAGTTCCTGATGGCGCGGTTTAGCAGTGAAGGGGCCAGGATCCGTATCCTCTACGGTGGCTCGGTGAAGCCAACGAACGCCAGGGAATTGATGGCGGTTGCGAACGTCAATGGCGCGCTGGTCGGCGGCGCCAGCCTGAAAGCGGCCGATTTCCTTGCGATTGCGAGCGGTTGTCCCTAACTAACGGCAAGGCGGTGCGGGGGTGACAATGCCCCGTCCAATCGTGTAACACCGCGCGACTTCAAACCCCGCAAACCCCTGTGCTGCCGAACCCCGGCCCTTTTGGTTTGCGACGGAAGGTAGAGATGCAGACTGTTGCTATCGTAGTTCACCTGATGATTGTTGCGACCTTGATCGCGACCGTGCTGCTGCAGAAATCAGAAGGCGGCGGCCTTGGCGTCGGCGGGGGCGCCGGCTTCATGTCGAGCCGTGGCACCGCCAATTTGCTGACCCGCACGACCGCGGTGCTTGCGGTAGGCTTCTTCATCACCAGTCTGTTTCTGTCGTGGTACGCAAGCTACGACCGCAAGCCGAGTTCGATCATCGACAGCAATCCGGCCTCGCAGTCGCAGCCGGCAGGACCGGCAACGCCGGTATCCCCGCCGACCAGCGGCGGCATTCTGGATTCGCTGAAGAAATCGGACGAGCGGCAGCAGAGCCAGCCGGCGCCATCGGGTCCGCAGGCGCCGCGTTCGCAATAATGCAGGGTGGCCATGCAGGACGGCGGCCTACCGTTCTGCATCAGAAATCACCGCCAACGCGCTGATAACACTATAAATTTCACGTCACCCACAGCCCGATAGAATGTTCGTTGCGGCCTACCGATTCGTTTTGGCGAATCGCGCCGGTAGCCTTAAAGGTTAGGTCCCATGGCGCGGTATATCTTCATCACCGGCGGCGTGGTTTCTTCGCTCGGAAAAGGTCTGGCCTCAGCGGCGCTCGGCGCCCTGCTGCAGGCGCGCGGCTACAAGGTTCGGCTGCGCAAACTTGATCCCTATCTCAATCTCGACCCCGGAACGATGTCGCCATACCAGCACGGCGAAGTGTTCGTGACCGACGACGGCGCCGAGACCGATCTCGACCTCGGTCACTACGAGCGCTTCACTGGACGCCCCGCCACCAAGGCCGACAACATCACGACGGGGCGTATCTATCAGGACATTCTCACCAAGGAACGGCGCGGCGATTATCTCGGCGCCACCATCCAGGTGATCCCGCACGTCACCAACGCGATCAAGGATTTTATCCTCGACAGCAATGACGATTTCGACTTCGTGCTGTGCGAGATCGGCGGCACCGTCGGCGATATCGAGGGGTTGCCGTTCTTCGAGGCGATCCGCCAGATCAAGAACGATCTGCCGCGCGACCACGCCATCTATATTCATCTGACGCTGCTGCCGTTCATCCCCAGCGCGGGCGAACTAAAGACAAAACCGACCCAGCATTCAGTCAAGGAACTGCGCTCGATCGGCATCCAGCCGGACATCCTGCTGTGCCGCACCGACCGGCCGATTCCCAAGGAAGAGCGGCGCAAGCTCGGCCTGTTCTGCAACGTGCGCGAAAGCGCCGTGATCGAGGCGCGCGACGTCGACAACATCTACGCGGTGCCCGAGGCGTACCATGCCGCCGGCCTCGACGACGAGGTGCTGGCGGCGTTCGGCATTGTGCCCAAAATTCCGCCGGCGCTGCAGAGCTGGCACGTTATCAACGAGCGGGTGCGCAATCCCGAAGGCGCGGTGACCATTGCCATCGTCGGCAAATACACCGGCATGAAGGACGCCTACAAATCGCTGATCGAGGCCCTGTCGCACGGCGGCATCGCCAACAAGGTCAAGGTCAATCTCGATTGGATCGAGAGCGAGGTGTTCGAGAACGAGGACCCGGCGCCGTTTCTCGAACACGTCAACGGCATTCTGGTGCCCGGCGGCTTCGGCCAGCGCGGCGCGGAGGGCAAAATCCGCGCGGCGCAGTTCGCCCGCGAGCGCGACGTGCCCTATTTCGGCATCTGTTTCGGGATGCAGATGGCGGTGATCGAGGCCGCGCGCAATCTGGTCGGCATCGAGGAAGCGAACTCCACGGAGTTCGGCCCCACGGCCGAACCACTGGTCGGCCTGATGACGGAATGGCTGCGCGGCAATGAACTGGAAAAGCGGTCGAAGGCCGGCGATCTCGGCGGCACCATGCGCCTCGGCGCCTATCCGGCGGCGCTCAAGCGCGGCAGCCGGGTGTCGGAGGTCTATGGCGGCGCCACCGAGATTTCGGAGCGCCATCGTCACCGCTACGAGGTCAACACCGCCTACAAGGACCGGCTGGAGCAACACGGCCTGCGGTTTTCGGGTCTGTCACCCGACGGCGTGCTGCCGGAGATCGTCGAATACGAGGACCATCCCTGGTTCATCGGGGTGCAATTCCATCCCGAACTGAAATCGCGCCCGTTTGAGCCGCACCCGCTGTTCGCATCGTTCATTCAGGCGGCGGTGGTGCAGAGCCGGTTGGTGTGATGCAAGCTCTTGGTCCCGGAGTTGCTTTCCGGTGGTTGGTCGAACATTGCTCAACCTAAGAGGAGTTAGGTGAGGAAATATGGCTGATAGGGTGCGCCTTTACGCATGGGCTGCGCCAGCTATGGATGCGCAGGCGTTGCCCGATCATACTTGGGTTACGACCTATGACAGCCGGAAGACCGCCCATAAGGATATCGACGCCGTTGTCGCTGCTGGAGAACACTTCTGGTATTGCTGGGGATGGTTTCGGGCGAAAGGCGAGGCGCCAGGCAATGCGACGGGCGCGTTAAGCGATGCTGTCGGAAGCGGCGCCGTGGCTTCCCGTCTGGCTTAAGCCGGACAACGATTGCCAGTCCACGAAAGCGGCGCGCTTTGACGAGCGCGCCGATTGTTGCGACAAAACAATTCCCAATACCGCAAGAAAAACAGATCAGGGAGTGAAGTCGATGATTTACGAAACCCGCGTCTACCGCTGTCTTCCGGGCCGCCTGCCGGCGCTGTTGAAGCGCTTCGAGACGATCACGCTGAAACTCTGGGAGAAGCACGGCATCAAGCAGGCCGGGTTCTTCACCACGCTGGTCGGCGAATCCAATCAGGAGCTGACCTACATTCTGGCATGGGAGTCGCTCGCCGACCGCGAGAAGAAATGGGGTGCGTTTGCGACCGATCCGGAATGGCTCGCGGCCCGGGCAAAAACCGAAGAGGACGGCCAGATCGTCGGCAACATCGTCAATCAACTGCTGGTGCCGACCGCATTCTCGGCGATGAAGTAACACGCTCGCGCATAACTTTCGGTCTCGCCGAATGCCTCACGGGCTCGACCATATCGTGCACGCCGTCCGCGATCTCGACGCGGCGGCGGAATTCTATTCGAGCGCCGGCTTCACCGTCGGCGCGCGCAATCGTCATGCATGGGGTACGCACAACCGCATTGTGCAACTGAAGAATTGCTACATCGAGATCCTTGAAGTCGCCGAGCCCGACAAGATCGTGCCGCACGGCGCGCGCTCGTTTTCATTCGGCGCGTTCAATCGCGACTTTCTCGCCAAGCGCGAGGGTTTCTCGATGCTGATCCTCAACTCCAGCAACGCGGCCGACGATGCGCGTTCGTTCGAATCATCGGGGATTGCAAATTCCAAGGTATTCGATTTCGCCCGCGAGGGGACAAAACCCGACGGAACGCCGGTGAAGCTCGCGTTCTCGCTGGCTTTCGCTTCGGACCCGGCCTCGCCGAACGTGCGCTTTGCGGTGTGCCAGCATCATTTCCCGGAAAACTTTTGGGACCCGGCGTTTCAGACCCATGCCAGCGGCGTGGGAGCGGTGCCCGGCGTGGCGATGGTTGCTGACAATCCGGCCGACCATCACATCTTCCTGAAAGCCTTCACCGGGGTAAGCGACCTGCATTCGAGCTCGATCGGTATCAAGGCTCGCATCGAGAACGGCGACGTCGAGATCATGGAGCCGGTGTCCTTTCGCGATCAGTTCGGTGTTTCACCCGCAGTAGAGGGCGAGGGGATGACACTCAACGCGCTGCGCTTCGAAGTCGCCGATATCGCGCGGGTCGAAGCATTGCATCGGCAAAGCGGAATTGCCTCGCAGCGCCATGTGGGCCGTCTGGTGGTGCCGCCGGATGTCGCCTGTGGCGCAACCCTGATATTCGAGACCGCATAGATAATTTGCGCGTATTCTCATCGCAAAACCGGTACCCACTTTTGCGGAATACGCGCGCGTGGGTTGATCCGGTCGCCGCCTCCGGGCATGGTCGCGCCGGAAAAAGGATAGTGCCTTGAACGCGAACACTTCTGCTGCGCCGGTCGTCGCCGCCGGATCGGTTAAATTCGGCAATGATTTGCCGATTTCGATCATCGCCGGCCCGTGCCAGCTGGAGAGCCGCGCACATGCGCTCGAAGTCGCGTCCGCGCTGAAGGAGATTGCGGCGCGGCTCAAGATCGGCCTTGTCTACAAGACGTCCTTCGACAAGGCCAACCGCACCAGCGTATCCGCCGCGCGCGGCATCGGACTGAAGGCGGCGCTGCCGATCTTCGCCGAGATTCGCTCTTCCCTCGGCATGCCCGTGCTTACCGACGTCCACGAGGCCTCGCAATGCGCCGAGGTGGCGCAGGCGTTGGATGTGCTGCAGATCCCGGCGTTCCTGTGCCGGCAGACCGATCTGCTTTTGGCCGCGGCCGCAACAGGTAAGGCCGTCAACGTCAAGAAGGGTCAGTTCATGGCGCCGTGGGACATGGCGAATGTCGTCGCCAAGATCACCGGGGCCGGCAACAGCCATGTGCTGGTGACCGAGCGCGGCGCATCGTTCGGCTACAACACGCTGGTGTCGGACATGCGCGCGCTGCCGATCCTCGCGCGCACCACCGGCGCGCCGGTCATTTTCGACGCCACCCATTCGGTGCAGCAGCCCGGCGGCAAGGGCACCTCATCCGGCGGCGAGCGCGAATTCGTCCCCGTGCTGGCGCGCGCCGCGGTCGCGGTCGGCGTCGCAGGGGTGTTCATCGAAACTCATCCCGATCCCGATCACGCGCCGTCGGACGGCCCCAATATGGTGCCGCTGCGCGAATTCGAAGATCTGGTGCGGACGTTGATGGCGTTCGACGCGCTCGCCAAGAATCTCGAAAAGAATGTAGCGCGTTGATGCCGCAAGCAGGTTTGCGGCCGGATGAGCAGCGTATGCCGCCCGCCCTGAACATCATTGCGCTTGCGACCTTCGCGGCGAGCCTGTCGGCGCGGGCGCTCGATCCGGTGCTGCCGCACGTCGCCGATGAATTCGGCGTGAGCATCGCCACCGCCGCCGGTTTCGCGGCCGTGTTCGCCTTCACCTTCGCGATCGTGCAGCCGGTGCTGGGCGCGGCCGCAGACCTGTTCGGCAAGGCCCGGCTGATGATCGTGTGCCTGGTGCTGCTGGGTTTTGCGAGCATTCTTGGCGCGCTGTCGACGTCTTTCTCGCTGCTGTTCGCGACGCGGATTCTCGCCGGCATCGGCTCCGGCGGGGTGTTCCCGATCGCGCTGGGCTTAACCAGCGATCTGGTTGCTCCGGAAAAGCGGCAGGTCGCGATCGGGCGTACGCTGGCCGGCGCGATGACCGGCAATATCCTGGGCGCGTCTGCGTCGGGCATCATCGGCGATTTCCTGGGCTGGCGCGGTGTGCTCGCGGTGCTCGGCGTTTTGGTGATCATGGCGTCGATCGCGGTCGCCGTCGGCTTCCGCCACGCGGCGCTGACGCGGGCGCCGGCCAGGATGAACCTCCGCATGCTCAGGCACGGCTATCGCACCATCTTCGCCAATCCAAACGCGATCGTCTGCTACGGCGCGGTATTCGTGGAAGGCTGCTGCGTGCTCGGACTGTTTCCGTATCTCGCGGCGTTCCTGTTCGAACTCGGCGAAACCAGCCTTGTGATTGCCGGCATCGTGATCGCCGGCTTCGCGGTGGGCGGCCTGTTCTACACCATGAGTGTGTCGCGGTTCCTGCCGCGGCTCGGCGTCAACGGCATGATGATCGCGGGCGCGGCGCTGGTCGGCCTGCAACTCGCCATCGTGGCCTTCGGCCCGGGCTGGAAAGTCCATGCGATCAGCCTGCTGTTCATGGGCTGGGGCTTTTACATGATCCACGGATGTTTGCAGGTGTTTGCCAGCGAACTGTCGGTGGAAGCCCGCGCCACCGCGCTGTCGTTGCATTCGTTCTTCTTTTTCATGGGCCAGACCGTAGGTCCCATCGCCTACGGGTTCGGCATCCAGCATGCCGGCAAGGTGCCGACCTTGCTGACGAGCGCAGTGGTAATATCAGCGCTCGGCTTTGCCTGCGCGCGGCTGCTGCGGCAGACCAGACCGGCCGATGCGGGTCCGCGACCAGACGTTCAGCCTTAACCCCGCCCGCGATAGGGCGCGACACCTTGATCGGGAATCCACATTCCCTTCGGCAGTTTGCCGGTCTGCCAGAACACGTCGATGGGAATACCGCCGCGCGGATACCAGTAGCCGCCGATGCGCAGCCATTTCGGTTTGATTTCCGCCGATATCCGTTTGCCGATCGTCACCGTGCAGTCCTCGTGGAACGCGCCATGATTGCGGAAGCTGGCGACAAAGAGTTTCAGGGATTTCGATTCCAACAGCCACTGGCCCGGCACATAGTCGATCACGAGATGCGCGAAATCCGGCTGGCCGGTGACCGGACAGAGCGAGGTAAATTCCGGCGCGGTGAACCGCACCACGTAATTCGTGTCTGATTGCGGATTAGGCACACGGTCGAGCTTCGCTTGATCTGGCGTACGCGGCCATTCTACGGCGCGGCCGAGCTGCAGGCCGGATAACTTTGGGGATTTGCCGGGCTTCTTGGACATAATGGTCTCCGTTGCCGCGTTATTAGACAATTCGCCCGGCGACGTCACGGGCAAGGCGGCCTTTTCCGCTCCGGTGCCTTGCTGTAGAAGCAGCGCCAACCGTTCAATCCCGGCATTTCCCAAAGAGGCTCCCATGACCGCCATTGTCGACATTATTGGCCGCGAAATTCTCGACAGCCGCGGCAATCCCACGGTCGAGGTCGACGTGGTGCTGGAGGACGGCTCGATGGGACGCGCGGCGGTGCCGTCGGGC
>Ga0209331_1000322_pt1 | contig 17562 bp, 18 predicted proteins | sample JacPinW_OM3H0_M3_FD_187971 | JGI IMG/M metagenome (GOLD analysis project Ga0209331, IMG submission 187971) | Forest soil microbial communities from Algoma, Ontario, Canada - Jack Pine, Ontario site 1_JW_OM3H0_M3 (SPAdes) (version 2) | ecosystem: Environmental > Terrestrial > Soil > Boreal...
GCCGTCCAGCCGGAGTTTACCTGCCGATTCCGATGGGAGGTTGGTTCACTGGCGATCTGGGACAACCGCTGCACCCAGCATCGCGCGCTCAACGATTATCCGGGCAAGCGTCGGCGCATGCATCGGATCACCATAGCCGGGGATGCGCCGGTCTAACGCTAGCCCCCACCCTTCCCTCTCCCGCATGCGGGCGAGATCAGCAAGTCTTGCAATCGAGATAACTCCCATCTGGGCAAGCAGCGATGATCGATCACGTCTCCGTGGCGGTGAGCGACCTCGACGAGGCGACGCGCTTCTATGAAGCGGTGCTGGGCGTCATCGGCTATCGAAAGCTCGAGACCCGCGGGCGCACAGTCGGGTTCGGAAAAGAGTATCCCGAGTTCTGGATCAATCTGCGCACGGCCATGACGCCGGTTCGCGAGGATTGCGGCGCGCATGTCGGGCTGCGCGCGCGGACGGCCGAGCTGGTCGATGCATTTCATGCCGCAGCCCTCGCGGCCGGCGGACAATCTGACGGCGCGCCGGGGCTGCGTGCGCAGCACGGTCAAGGCTACTATGCTGCCTTCATTCGCGATCCCGGTGGCAACCGAATTGAAGCGGTTACGTTTCTCCCCTCAAACGCAAGCTGATCGAATGACCGAGAGTTGGCACGTCCCTTGACTAGCACGTGTAGCCCGGGTTGAGCCGAGCGAAACCCGGGGACCGCCTTGCCCGCATGGTTTGCCCCGGATTTCGCCCGTCTCCGCTAAAGCTTCGACGGGCCTTTTTGAGCAAGGCCGCCGAAGCCTTGGCGAAGGCGGCTGCGCTCAATCCGGGCTACCGGTGACAGAAGTGAGAATATGATGCTCCCAAGGGTCCGTGCGTTTGTTCTTGCTGTCACTCTGCCGATAATTGCAGTGGAAACGGCAAACGCGCAGTCGCAACGCTTCACGCTGTCTTCCCCCGCCTTCGAAGACAACGCCATGCTGCCGCTCAAATACGCCGGTGACAGCGTATGCGGCGGCGATAGCCGCGGCAGCAATATCTCGCCGCCCTTGACGTGGACGAGCCCCCCTGCGGGAACGAAGAGTTTCGCCGTCTTGATGATCGACCCGGATGGGCTGCGCGGCATCGGTTCGGTGCACTGGGTAGCCTACGGCATCGCGGCCGAGCGTAGAGAGCTGAAGGAAGGCGAGGGCGGAGCGCCGACCGCCGATATCACCAACGGCAAGAACTCGCGCGGATCAATGGGCTATACCGGACCGTGTGGCCCGCCCGTCGATGCGCCGCATCATTATGTCATCAATGTCCTCGCGCTGGACCTCGCGCCGGAGGCCTTGCCACCCGGTCTCGATCGCGAGCAGCTCTTAAAGTCGGTCGCCGGTCATAGTCTCGGGCCAGCGAGCCTGGTGGTACGCTATCGCCGCGCGCCGTGAGCAGTCGGCGCGCAAAACGAGTTTTACAACGCGCGTGGCGCTGGATCGTCAATAAACAGGGAGACGCAGATGCGCTTGCCGCTTCTTTCATCTTCGGAGATGAGCCCCGAGCAACGAGCACTCTACCGGGACATGCGCGAGGGCATCGAAGCAAATTTCAAAGGGTTCACCGCCATCGATAAAACGGGCGCCTTGATCGGTCCATGGAACCCATGGCTGAGATTTCCGAAATTTGGCGGACCTGTATGGGAGCTGGTCAAAGCTCTATCCACGTCGCCGACGCTTCCCAAACCAGTTAGAGAGATCGCTATCCTGGTAACGGGTGCGAAGTTTCACTCCGCCTATGAAATCTACGCGCATGTGCTGGTCGCGGAATTGCGTGGTCTCCCGGACGACAAGATAGCCACGATCGTTGCCGGCCAGCGCCCAAGCGACCTTACGCGCGAGCAAGCCATCGCCTATGATCTCGCCTCAGCTCTGGTCGCGGGCGGCGTCCTGCCGGAGCTGACTTACCGGCAGTCGATTGCGGCATTCGGGGAGGAAGGGACAGCCGAGTTCATCAATCTCGTTGGTCTGTATTGCATGGTATCGGTCACCTTGAATGGGTTCGATGTCCCGGTCCCCGAAACGGCGTGAATTTATTGCGCTGCTCGGCGGCGCCATCGCCGCCGGGGGTGCAATTGCCTCGAGCGCTGGATATGATAGGCCAATGGTCGAAGAACTGCGATGAACCCCCATCTTTTCGCCATTGACGACAAGCCGGCACCGGGCCGAACCGGCCGCGCGTGGTGGCATTTTGTCGAGCGCCAGCTACCAATGCTGGTCATCTACTTGCTGGTGGCAACCTTGGTTTGCGCTATCATCGCTCCGTTCGTGCTGGTCACGGTGCCGAGCGGCTATGTCGGCGTCCTATGGAAACGATTTGGCGGCGGAACCGTGCTCGATCCGCGTTATCTCAAAAATGAGGGAATGCGTATCACTTTGCCATGGAACGAAGTCGTTTTGTATGATCTGCGACTGCAATCCGTAACACAAACCTATAATGCGATTTCAAGTGACGGCATCAGCCTCTCGGCAACCATCAACATCCGCTTTCGATTGAAGCGCGACTCTGTTCCAGCGCTGCACCAATCGATTGGTTCGGATTACGTCAAAATGCTGATCGTTCCTGAAATCGGCAGCCGGATGCGTGAGGTCATTGCGGAATACACAGCCGAGGACGTGTACTCCACGAAACGCACGGAAATTCAGGACAAAATCCGCAAGCGCGCGGAGACCACGTTGGGCGAGAGGGTGATGGAAGGAGAGGGCGAAGAGGCGGAGGAGAACGCTCCATATCGAATCCCGCTCTACGCTATGCTCAATCTTGTCGACACTCTCATTCTTGGCATTGAACTACCGGAAGCCGTGGTCAACGCTATCAATCACAAAATCGAGCAATACTACATTTCGGAGGAGTACAAGTTCCGCGTAGCGCGCGAGATAAGGGAGTCCGAGCGCAAGAAGATCGAGGCAGAAGGGATCAGTGAATTCCAGCGGATCGTCAGTCAAGGCATTTCTGATTCCTACCTGCGTTGGCGCGCCATCGACGCAACCCTGGAACTCTCCCAGTCTAACAATTCGAAGGTGGTGATCTTCGGCAGCGGCAAGGACGGGTTGCCGATGATCCTGGGCAATGCCGGCAGATCACCCTCAGCGCAATCGGCGTCACCAGCTGGAAGCACAGAGATTGCGCCGGATACAAAAAAGGACACCAGCTCGACGACATCTCTAGAGCAAACGCCGGCCGATACCTCGATATCTGGTCAGTCACCTGAGAAACACCACAATAATTGAAGCCACACGAAACTCCTCAAATGAGCGGGATTCGCGAATTTGAGTACGCGGGATGGCAGGCGGCGGCGCAAGCCTATGCCAAATCGTTTGCCGTTGCGACCGCGCAGTTCGTTCAACCCCTGCTCGATGCAGTATCGGCCGGTGCCGGCGTAACCATCCTCGATGTGGCATGCGGGCCGGGCGTCGTCTCCGCACAGGCCGCCGAGCGCGGCGCAAAAACGGCAGGGATTGATTTTTCGCCGGAAATGATACGGCTTGCACGAAAAGCCAACCCGGACCTCGAGTTTCACGTTGCTGATGTTGAGCAATTACCCTTCGACAATGCCCATTTCGATGCGGCGGTTGTGAATTTTGGATTGCACCATTTCGAACATCCGCCCAAGGCGCTCGCTGAAATTCGTCGCGTATTGCGTCCACATGGGCGCATTGCCTACACCAAATGGGTTTCACAACGGGACAATCCACCCTATCGCATCATTCTCGATGCGATCGCCGAGCACGGCTCGATGGATGTTCCCATGCCCGCGGGCCAGGATGCGAGTCTGCGCATCGAAGAGCTAAATCGGATGACACAGGAAGCTGGCTTTACGATCAATACGGCAGAGATGAGCCCGACGGAAAAACTGTGGCGGCTTCCATTCGGGACCGATCTGATCGATGTGTTTTCGTCTGCCACAGCGCGCATGGCGATATTGCTGCGTGCCCAAAGCCCGCAATCGATGAGCAGGATACGCACGCAGGTCGCGCAAAACGTGCGGCGCTACGTACAAAATGAGGCCATCCAAATTCCGGTGCGCGCTTTCGTTGTTTCAGCCGTATCTGTGCACCCTTGATCTTGTGCAGGTTTTCCGGCCTCCGTTTGGTCCGCCGCCCCACTTTGGACATTCGCCAGGTGCACGCTTGAGCGATGCGGTACTTGGCAATGCTTTTGCTCGCGCTGATTTCCGTCCCCAGCTGGGCGAACGAGCCAGCTTCGCTTTTGCAAGAAGCCAAGGCTCTCGGCGCTCCCATCGCAGCGGTTCAGCGCGCCATTGAGATTTCGCGCCAGCCGGCTTTTCCAAGAAAAGACGCGCTCGCGGTGTTTGACATTTCACAGCCGTCCGCGAAGAAAAGACTGTATGTATTGGATCTCAAATCAGGTCATGTCACCGCTCATTACGCAGCGCATGGAAAACATAACGGACCCAACGCCAGAGCCACCAAATTTAAAGGCTTCCAAACGGACCTGGACATGGTGCCCCTGGGCCCGCTCAAAACCGCGCATTCCGAAGTGATGGATCACTACAACAAGATTGTAGACCGCTACGACGGAACCGTTTATCGCAATATGATGGTTGTAGTCCTCGAGGGCGTCACCTCCTACAACAATTACATCAACCACACTCCTCCTTTTAAATGGATCATCCACCCGAACTGGTACACCACTGCCGCCTTTCGCGCCAAAAACGACGGCATGCTGGGGAGGAGCAACGGTTGCATTACCCTCGATCCAGTCGAAAACAACCAGCTCATCACCAAGCTTGAGGGTGGAGCTCTGGTTTATGTGACGGTCGGAGATGACCCGATCGAGAAGTATTTCTAATTACAGCAAATCCCGCTCGAATTGAACCGGGTGGGCAAAGGTGCGCGCAAGATGATGCGTAGTTGATAGAAGCTCGACCACGCGCAACGCAGTCAAGCTTGCGCAGACTGCGTACACTTGTCTGCTTTTGCCCACGCGGTCGTCTGGTTTGTGGTGGGCACGGCGCGCAAGAGCGCACCTTTGCCCACCCTACAGCGCTGGCGACCGCGCTTGTTCTATTCGCTGATGGTGCGGACCACGCTCGAGGTCGGGCGGGTATCGCCGCCTGACGTCTTCATCTCCTTGAGAAGGAGGTCGTCATACTGCGGCAAGGTCGTCACCGAGAACTTCGGCTTCATGAACACGACCTTGTAGCCGCCTGCCTTGAGCTCGTTGAGGAGGTCCATCGAGGCCTCTGCCGTCGCATGCTGGAAATCATGCATCAGGACAATGCCCTTGCCGAACTTCTTGAGCTTCGCCATCACGGATTGCCTGACCTGCTCGGGCTTGCGCATCTTGAAGTCGAAGGAATCGAAGTCGGTGGAAAAGATTCCAATGTTGCGCTTGCCGAGATACTCGATCAGCTCCGGCGGTTGCCGCAGGGCCGGGAAGCGGAAGTAGGGCGCGGTCGGGCCGCCCACCGCCCAATGCACGGCGCTGATGCCCTTTTCGATCTCGTCGATGGGCTTGTACTCTACGGACTGGACCTTGCCGTTCATTAGACAGTGGCCCTTTGTCTTCGAGAGATCCTGGTGGCACCAGGTGTGCGAGCCGACTGCGTGTCCGGCGGCGGCGACCTGCTTGAGAATTCCGGGCTCATAGGTGGCATGCAGGCCGATCGGGAAGAAGATCGCCTTGGTGCAATGTGCCGCCAGCGCAGCGAGCACCGCCGGCGTGTTCTTCGGCCATGGGCCGTCATCAAATGTCAGAACCACCTCGCCTTCGCGCAGGAAGTCGTGGGTCTTGAAATGCTCGAAGCCGAAGCCGGGCCCGCCGGTTGTGTCGATCTCGACCACCCGCGATACGCCAAGCGCGTTAGGATTGCCGGGGCACGATGATGCGGCCGGAGCGCTTGGCGGCGCCGCGGACGCTTGCGCCGGCGGGGCGGTGGTCATTTGCGCGCCGGGGGGCGCGGCCAGCGCAGGCGAATTTTGCGAGACAACGATCGGCGCAGTTGCGGACGGCGCGGCGGGCGAATTGGTCGCGCTCGCTGCGAGCGGCGCCGTCACTCTTTCTTCTTCCACGGTCGTGACCACGGCTCGGCTGCTTCCCTCCGTTGCCGCGGCCGCCAACGATGTTGAGGGAATGGGGACCCCAGAAGATCGTTGTGAGAGAATGGCGCCGAACACCGCCACGCACATGATAATGACAAGCGCACACGCCATAGCCGCGAGCCGCATCGCAATTCTCCTACTCCCAGCAGACCACCCTCAGCACACGCAAACCGCAGTGCGCCCGTTAACCTTAATTGTTACACGTTTAAGCGGCGATTTCGGGGCGGAGTCAACGAAAGCCGCAGATCTTGGTGTAAAAGTGACTAACTGTGGCAATCCTGCCAGCTTGGCGGACCGCCGGGCAGCGCAATTGCTTCGAAAACCGCCCGCGCAACCGCGCGCGCCAGCACATTGGCGCCGATCGCTCCCAATTCTGCAACGTCTTGGATCGGGTCAGCGATCTCGCGCCGGCCGGTCGCAACCCCAAAGACGGTGTCGCCATCGAGCGTGGTGTGCGCGGGATAGATAGCGCGAGCGAGGCCATCCTGAGCCATCACTGCGAACTGCTTGGTTTGGGCCTTGCTCAGCGCAGCGTCGGTCGCCACCAGCGCAATGGTTGTGCTCTCGCCCAGGCCACCTTTCCCGATCGGTGCCAGCGCGTTTGGCAGCAGCGACGCGGGAAATCCCAGGCCGCCGAATTCACCGTTCACCTCAAACGGTGCCGCCCAGAAATGAGGACCCTCTCCCACGATGACGCTACCGCAGGCATTCACCGCCACGATCGCTCCGACCGCATAACCGTGGGCGGTCACGGCAGAAGCCGAGCCGAGACCACCCTTGCGATTGACTGTTGTCGCGCCGAAGCCCGCACCCGCCGTGCCAAGCCCAAAGCTTAAAGCCGCCGCCGAAGCCGCGGCGTAGCCAAGCTCGCGATAGGGCGGAAAACGCCCCCAATCCTTGTCACCCCCGTTGAGCAGGTCGAACAGCACGGCACCGCAGACCAGCGGCACCCGAACATTGCCGATGGCAAAACCGCGGCCTCGCTCGCGCAAATAGGCCTGCACGCCTGCGGCGGCGTCGAGACCGAAGGCCGAACCGCCCGACAATGCGATGGCGTCAATGCGCTCGACCGTGCGATGGGGCTCGAGCAGGTCGGTCTCGCGCGTTCCCGGCGCGCCGCCGCGCACGTCGACCGCAGCAACCGCTGGCGGATCGAACAGGACCGCGGTTACCCCGGAAGCGAGGCGCGGATCATGCGCCTGCCCGACCAGGATGCCGGCGACGTCGGTGATGAGATTGCGTGCAGGCAAAATAGCGCCGTTGGTGAAAGGCCGATCCGCCGGGAGAGCCGGTATCTCAGCCCCGGTTGCATTGACGATGCTCTACTGACATGACACCCGAGCACAACCATAGCACAGGCGCTCGCGCAAACATGGCCGCTATCGAGCACACCTTGCCGTACTTCCCATGATGGCTGCGGACGTCAGCTTTTTTGCCGCCCTCTTTGCGGGGGTTCTTAGCTTTCTCTCCCCCTGCGTGCTGCCGCTGGTCCCGCCTTATCTGGTCTATCTCGCCGGCACATCGCTCGAGCGGTTGGGCGAGGAGAGTGAGCCGCGCGTGAAACGTGACACCGTGCTGGCGGCCGTGCTGTTCGTCGCAGGCTTCTCGACCGTATTCGTTGCGCTCGGTGCGAGCGCGAGCGGAATAGGGGCGACGCTGCGATTTTACTCAAACGAGCTTGCGATCGTGGCGGGTGTCGCAATCATCGTGATGGGCCTGCATTTCCTCGGGCTTACTCCGATTGGTTGGTTGAACCGGCAAGCGCGTGTTCACGTACAAAAGCCCGTCGGGCTGTGGGGCGCCTACGTGATGGGTCTTGCCTTCGCACTCGGCTGGACCCCCTGCATCGGACCAATTCTGGCGGCGATACTGGCAATCGCGGCCTCCAAGGCGACGATTGCAAAGGGTGCGAGCCTGCTTGCGGTCTATTCGCTCGGCCTCGGCCTTCCGTTCATCATCGCCGCGCTTGCGGTCGAGCCCTTTGCAGCCTTTCTCGCCCGGTTTCGGGCGCATCTCGCGCACATGGAACGCCTGATGGGCGGCCTTCTCGTGTTGACCGGGTTCGCCTTTCTGAGTGGATTGTTCACGGAGCTCAACAGCTGGCTGATCGAGACCTTCCCGGCACTCCAGAATATTGGGTGATGCTTGCGTCGCGGATTACACGCCATCGGCCTTCAGCCGATTGGCGCTAATCCGCCCTACTGCGTCTCGACGTAGGTGATCTTGCCGTCGGGACCCTTTTTCCAGATGTAGAGCACGTAACGGTCCTTCTTCTTGCCGCCCACGGTGTACCCGGTCACGTCGCCCTTCTTGTCGTAGGACATCTCGCCGAGCACGGTATTGAACGACTTGCCCGAGTGCATGACTTCGGCCATCTTTTTCGGGTCAAGGGAATTCGCCTGCTCGGCCGCCTGCTTCATGATCTGAACGGCGGCATAGCTGTAGAGCGTATAGGCCTGCGGCTCGAATCCTTTCTTGCGGAAGACCTCGACGATGCCCTTGTTGGCCGCGTTGGTGCGCGGATCCGGTGAGAAGGTCATCAAGGTGCCTTCTGCCCCGGGGCCTGCAATGGTCGCGAATTCATCGTCGGCCAGCCCGTCGCCGCCCATGAACGTCGCCTTGACGCCCTGGTCGCGCAACTGGCGCAGGATCAGCCCGCCGGTGTCGTGCAGGCCGCCCCAATAGACGAGGTCAGCGCGCGCGGCTTTGATCTTGGAGACCAGGGCGGAATAATCCTTGTCCCCGATATTGACTCCTTCATACAGGATTTCCTTCAGTCCCTTTGCATTCATCGCCTTGCGGGTCTCGTCCGCCAGCCCCTGGCCATAGGTCGTCTTGTCGTGAACGATAGCCACGCGCTTGCCCTTGAATCTTTCGGCGATGATCGCTCCTGCCACGGGACCTTGCTGGTCGTCGCGGCCGCAAGTCCGGAAGATATTCCATAACCCGCGCTCGGTGACCTTGGGATTGGTTGCCGCGGGCGTGATCTCCAGGATCCCGTTCTCCTGGTAAACATCCGAGGCTGGAATTGTGATGCCGGAATTGAAATGGCCGACGACGAATTTCACGCCGTCGCCAACGAATTTGTTTGCAACCGAAACGCCTTCTTTGGGGTCGGCGCGATCATCGCCGATCAGCATGGGGGTCTGAATCTTCTGGCCGAGAATGCCGCCGGCGGCATTGATGTCCTCGATTGCTTGCTCGACGCCGTTCTTGAGCTGCGCTCCGAAGGTGGCGCTGCCACCGGTCATCGGCCCGCCCACGGCCAGTTTGATTTGCGCCGAGGCGCCATCGGTGAAAGCAAGGCCAAGTGCGAATGCAAGGCCGAGAGCGAGCGATTGTCTCATGTGATCATCCCCCTGGACAAAAGGTGAGTTATGGATGGGGCAAGGCGTCCGCGAATTGCATGGCGGCCGGCTCGATTCAAGCCGCAAAGCCGGAAAAAGTCACCTTGATTCTGATCTTTCCGCAACTGCCCGACGGCGGTGGCGCCAGCGCAGGAAACCGGCGGGCTCGTTGATCCAGGCATAGCGGGTCACCATCTGATGCACCCGCATCAGCCGGAAGCCGAAAAGAGCGAACACCAGACATACCGCATAGTCCACGAGATAGTAATGCAGCGACAGGAACTTACTCTCGAACAAGGCATAATGCAGGAACCGGACGGCGAGGCTCAGAGGCAACATATAAAGAGCAATGTGCCACCACGGCCTCCAGGTCGCCGCGATGGCGCGTCCCGCGAGCCAGGCAGCGCCTCCTCCCATGAATACGCTCACCAGGAGAAAGATACCAATCGACTGCTCGTCAGCAAGGAACTCGGGAATCGAAATACCCCTGTACGTTCAGTTTTCAGTGCCTGCCGCCTTCCAGATAGGCAGCCCTTACCTCGGGCCGCTCCAGTAGCTCCCGGCCGCTGCCGGCGAGCGTGATCAGGCCATTGACCATGACATAGCCTCGGTGGGCCAGATTCAAGGCATGGAAAGCGTTCTGCTCGACCAGGAACACCGTGAGCTTCTCCTCCGCATTGAGCTTCTGGATGGCGCTGAATATTTGCCGGGTGATGAGCGGAGCAAGCCCAAGGGACGGCTCGTCCAGGAGAAGCAGGCGCGGGCGTCCCATCAACGCGCGGGCGATTGCCAGCATCTGCTGCTCGCCGCCGGAAAGCGTGCCTCCCCGCTGCTCCGTGCGCTCCTTGAGCAGAGGAAACAGCGCGAACACCCGTTCCAGATCGGCGCGGAAGTGCGCGGGGGCTGCGAGCGCAGCGCCGATCTGCAGGTTCTCCATCACCGTCATGCGCAGGAAGATGCGGCGGCCTTCCGGAGCCTGCGCGATCTTGAGGGCGGCAATCTCGTGCGTGGGTAAGCGGGTGATGTCACGGCCACCAAAAATGACGCTTCCTACGCGCGCGCGCGGGCTGCCGAAAATGGTCATCATGAGCGTTGACTTGCCGGCGCCGTTCGCGCCGATCAGCGACACGATCTCGCCCTCGCCCACGTCGAGATCGACGCCGCGAAGCGCGGCGATGTGGCCGTAATAGGCCTTCACGCCCCGCACACAGAGAAGGGGCTCGCTCATCAGCGCCCAGTGTCAATTATCGCCATCGATGCAGAAGATGCCGTTCGAGTGGGGGGCGCCGTCATGAGCTGGCTCCGCTTCCGGCCTGGCTGAAGTGCTCTTCTTCGACCCCGAGATAGGCGGCAATCACTTTTGGATCATGGCGAATTTCCTGTGGTGTGCCATCCGCAATCCGTTCGCCATGATCGAGCACGACGATGTGGTCCGAAATTCGCATCACCACCGACATATCGTGTTCGATCAGGAGAATCGAAGTTGCGTGCTCGTCCCGAATCGCATGCAGATAGTTGCCGAGCTCGGCGCTTTCGTGCGGATTGAGCCCGGCGGCGGGCTCATCGAGGCACAGCAGGATCGGGTTTGTACACATCGCGCGCGCGATTTCGAGGCGGCGCTGAGCGCCATAGGGAAGCTCCCCCGCCGGATCGTCGGCGCGATCGAGCAAGCCGATTTGCTCCAGCCAGTCGCGGGCATGCTCGACGGCTGCGCGCTCCGCCTGCCGGTAGGAGCGTAAACCAAGGGCGCCGATGACCGTGAAACCGGAGGCGCGCATGAGCGCATTGTGTTGTGCCACCAGAAGATTCTCGAGCACCGTCATCCCGGGAAACAGGCGGATATTCTGAAAGGTCCGAGCGACCCGGGCCTTCTGCGTCACCAGGTAGTCGGGCATGCGCTCGAGCAGGAACAACATTCCTTTCTGATCGCCGGCGCTGCGTGTTCCGCGCTCGGTCAAGCGCTCGATTTCACTCCAGACCTCGGGGTCGCCGAATTGCAGCGCAATGCGCCCTTCGCTCGGCTTGTAGAAGCCGGTAATGCAGTTGAAGACGGTGGTCTTGCCGGCGCCGTTGGGACCGATCAAGGCCGTGATGTCGCCGCGGCGGGCGGCAAATGACAGATCCTTGACCGCAACCAGTCCGCCGAAACGCATGGTCAAGTGATCGACGCGCAATACCGCAGGCGCATTCCTGCGCTCCGGTTTCGGCGTTGCCTGGGCGCCGGCGGGCTCACTCTCGAAGACGGCTGCGCTCATGCCCGCGCTTTGGATTCGACCACCGCTGCCTGCATCGCCTTTGCCAGCTCGTGGGCCGGCCGAGCCGGGCTTTCACCCAGCAGCAGCGAAGGCTCGCGCGAGGCAATGAGGCCGCGCGGCTTCCAGATCATAATCAGCACCATCGCGAAGCCGAACAGCAGCATGCGGTATTGGGTGGGGTCGAAATCGGCGCCGAACACGATTTTGAGAAAATCGAGCTCGCGCATGATTTCGGTGCCGCCGATCATGATGACGGCGGCGATGGCTACTCCGATGAGGCTGCCCATCCCGCCAAGCACCACGATCGCGACGATCACGGCCGATTCCATGAAGGTGAAGCTTTCAGGCGAGATGAAACCCTGCCTTGCTGCAAAAAATGATCCGGCAAAGCCTGCAAACATCGCACCCATCGCGAAAGCGGTGAGTTTGGTGTTGGTCGTGTTGATGCCAAGCGAGCGGCAGGCAATCTCGTCCTCGCGCAGGGCTTCCCACGCCCGCCCGAGGGGAAGGCGCCGCAACCGCACCGTAATCGCGGCCGCGACCAAGGCAAGCGCGAGGATCAGATAATAGAGAAAGATCGTGCGGTAGATCGGGCTGAATTCTAGCCCAAAGCGGGCAGCAAATCCCTCATCAGTGGCATTGAACGGGATTCCGAAAAACGTGGGGCGCGGAATGCTGGCAATTCCGGCATAGCCGTTGGTGACCGCCACCCAATTGATCAGCACAAGACGAATGATTTCGCCGAAGGCGAGCGTCACAATGGCGAGATAATCGCCGCGCAGGCGCAGCACCGGGAAACCGAGCAGGACGCCCCAGAACGCCGCAAGACAACCTGCGACTGGCAGCAGGATCCAGAACGACAGGTCAAACGTCGTTGCCAGCAGCGCGTAGGAATATGCACCCACGGCGTAGAACGCGACATAGCCGAGGTCGAGCAGTCCCGCCAATCCGACCACAATGTTGAGGCCCCAGCCCAACATGACGTAGATCAGAATCTGGACACCGAAATTGTCGATCCACTTCACGGCGCCCTGAAAGCCCGCGAGCCACAACGCGAGCGCGGGATAAAGCACCGCAAAGCCGAGAATGAAGGGCAGCAACCACTTTGTCAGACGGCCGCCTGCGATACTGACCTCGGGTCGCGACCACACGTTCGAATCTTGCAGCCAGGGAGCAATGAGAACTGAATAGACGAAGCGGCCCGCCGCAATGACCCCCACCAGGATCGCGAGCAGCGGCCATCGCGTTTGCAGAATAAGCTCGTTGTGAATATTCAGGACCGTGTTGAAGCCGATCAGCGGCAGGAACAAGCCGAAAGCAATGAGGGCTGTGACGGCGGTGTCCTTGCACGCGCGCACAACATCGATCGGTTTGCCTCCCGCCCCTTCCATGTCACACCTTCTCGACGTCGGGCCGTCCAAGCAGACCCTGGGGCAGGAAGATCATGGTGATCGCGAGGATGGAGAAGGCGGCGACATCCTTGTAATCAGTTGAGAAATACGCCGACCACATGGTTTCGATCAGGCCGATGAGAAGGCCACCCACCACCGCGCCGGGAAGCGAGCCGATGCCTCCCAGCACCGCCGCGGTGAAGGCCTTCACGCCCGGGACAAAGCCGTCGGCAAAGCTGACCACGCCGTAATACATCAGATAAAGCGTGCCGGCCACGGCCGCGAGTGCGGCCGCGATTATAAAGGTGATCGAGATGGTGCGATCGACGTTGATGCCAAGCAGAGCCGCCATTCTCTGATCCTGTTCGCAGGCGCGCTGGGCGCGGCCAAGAGCCGTCTTGCTGACGACGAACCAGAAGGCGGCGAGCAGAGCCGCGGTCACCGCCCAGACCGCGATCTGCTTGTAGGAGATGGCAACATCGTAACCTTCCCCCGACATCAGCACGATCACGTCCTCGAACATCGGTGGAATCGACTTGTTGCGCGGGCCCTGCGCGACTTGCACGAAATTGGACAGGAAGATCGACATCCCGATGGCGGAGATGAGGGGCGCAAGCCGAAACGAGCCCCGCAAGGGACGATAGGCGATGCGCTCGATCGTCCAATTCACCAGCGACGTGAGCAGCATGGCGACGAGAAGAACGATCACCAGAGCAACAACGACGGAGCTGATGCCGAGCCAGGTTGTCAAAAGCAGAAAGGTTATGAGGGCGATGAAAGCGGATACCATGAACACGTCGCCGTGGGCGAAATTGACCATGCCGATGATGCCGAACACCATGGTGTAACCGATGGCTATGAGGCCGTAGATGGAGCCCAGCGTGATGCCGTTAATAAGCTGCTGGGTGAAGATTTCCATGACCGAATGCTCTCGCGCGGCGGCGTATCCGCCCGCTCAGGTCTATCAAGCGTGCATGACAGCAGCAACGGCGGCGCCGGAAAAGCCCATTTACGACAACCCGATACCGCGCAGGCAGGGGAACCGAAGAACGTGAAAGGAGTTGGTTTCACGATAATGGCCAATTGATTGAAAGGGGCCGCCTGCGGCGTTTGGCCGAGCCAGTTGGCGAGTGTTTTTGAGGTGCACTCAGGCGGCGAATCGGGGAGGCCGTGGGTTTTGTGGCCTCCTCGCCTTGCGCCTACAAGAATTGCGCCTACAAGAAAATGATTGCGGATTGCCGCCGGTGCGCGCGGATTGACACCGGCCCTTACGGGTGCCTTCCTGCTCGTGTCGCGTGCTGCGCGAATAGCCTTCGTGGGCAAAGGCGCGCAAACTGAGGATGATCCACAGTGGCGACCTTTATGCGCGCCGTGCCCACGCGTTTGGGCGCGCGCCGCTGAATGTCTGCCACGCGTGGGCACGGCGCGCGCACAACTATGTGAATGTAGCACGATGTGCTAATAGCGCGCCTTTGCCCACCCTACTTTTTCTGCACGCGCGCCAGATGCGCGGGCAAGGAATGCGTCCATGACACCGATGAAATCCGAAGATACTATCGGCGCGAAAGGGCGGCCGTTCACGGGGGCGGAATATCTTGCCAGTCTCAACGATGGACGCGAGATCTATATCTACGGCGAGCGCGTCGACGACGTCACCCGTCATCCCGCATTTCGCAATGCGGCGCGCTCCATTGCCCGGCTTTACGACGCTTTGCACGATGCAAAGACCAAAGACCTGCTGACCTGGTCGACCGATACCGGCTCGGGCGGCTTCACACACAAGTTCTTTCGGGCCGCCCGCTCGCGCGAGGAGCTGATCGCGCAGCGCGACGCGATCGCTCACTGGGCGCGCATGTCGTATGGCTGGATGGGACGCTCGCCCGATTACAAGGCGTCGTTGATGAACACGTTGGGTGCCAACCATGAATTTTATGGCAAGTTCGCCGCCAACGCACTCGCATGGTATCGGCGCGCACAGGAGCACGTGCTCTTCATGAATCATGCCATCGTCAATCCGCCCGTCGACCGCGCCCGCGCGCCGGATCAGGTCAAGGATATCTTCATCACCATTCAAAAAGAGACCGATGCCGGCATCTACGTCAGCGGCGCCAAGGTCGTGGCCACCGCTTCCGCGCTCACGCATTACAATTTCCTCGGCCAGAATGCCGCCGTGCCGACGCACGACACGGATTTGGCCGTGATGTTCATTGCGCCGATGAACGCGCCGGGCGTCAAGCTCATCTGCCGCACCTCGTATGAAATGATGGCAAGCGTGATGGGTAGCCCGTTCGACTATCCGCTGTCGTCGCGCTTCGACGAGAACGATGCAATCTTCGTCTTCGACAACGCTTTCATTCCCTGGGAAGACGTGCTGCTGCACCGCGATCTCGAGAAGCTAAAAGTCTTCTTCCCGCAATCCGGGTTCCTGGCCGGATATCAGTTCCAGGGCTGCACGCGGCTCGCAGTCAAGCTCGACTTTCTGGTCGGCGTGATTGCCAAGGCGCTGCGCGCGACCGGTGCCGATGATTTCCGCGGCAACCAGGCGATGCTCGGTGAGATCATCGCATGGCGCAATCTGTTCTGGGCGCTGACCGACGCAATGGCGGCCAACCCGACGCCATGGGTCGACGGTGCCGTGCTCCCCAACGTGCAGTCGGGATCGAGCTACCGGGTATTCGCGGGCGACGCCTACCGACGCGTCAAGGAGATCGTGGAAAAAATCATCGCCTCCGCGCTTATTTATCTTCCTTCCTCCACCAAGGATTTCAAGAACCCCGCGATCGACAAATATCTCGCAAAATACGTGCGTGGCTCGCACGGCATCGGTTACAAGGAGCGTATCAAGGTGATGAAGCTCCTGTGGGACGCGGTCGGCACCGAGTTCGGCGGGCGGCACGAGCTCTATGAAATGAATTATGCGGGAAATCACGAGGACATCCGCATTCAAGCGCTGTGGAACGCGCGAACGACCGGTGGGCTCGACGACATGATTGCGCTCGCCGAGCAGTGCCTGGCGGATTACGACGAGAACGGCTGGCGCAATCCCGCATGGCTCGATCCTGACGATGCCGCTTCGTCCGCCGGCGCGGACACCCCGCGCGCCGCGGAGTAGGCCATGAGTTGGATTGACCAACGGCCCGACGATGCAATGGACGGCGCGTTCACCGCCGTCGGGCCGGAAAACGTGCCTACAATAGAACCCGCCGCCTTTCGCGAGGCGATGAGCCGGCTCGGCGCCGCCGTGCACGTGATCACGACCGCCGGGCCAGGCGGCAAGGCAGGAGCCACCGCGACGGCTGTTTGCTCGGTCTCCGATGCCCCGCCCATGCTGCTGATGTGTTTCAACCGGCGCAGTCAGACCAATCCCGCGGTGGTGGAAAACGGCGTTTTCTGCGTCAACACGCTGGGCGATGGCGGCGCCGAGATCGCCGATATCTTTGCCGGGCGCACCGGCGTTCTAGGGACGGACCGGTTTGCGACCGGCGAGTGGACGACGCTCTCCACCGGCAGCCCTGTTCTCGTCACCGCGGTGGTCGCATTCGATTGCCGCATCGTGGAAGTGCGATCGGTCGGCACCCACAACGTGTTCTTTGGGGCGGTGGAAGCCGTGCGGCTCGGCCAGGGCGGTCCGGCGCTTGTTTATCACGACCGCGCCTACAAGCGGGTATAAAAGCACCGGCCGCTTGCCGGCACCTATCCGGATCGTAGGGTGGGTTAGCTCATGCAGATCGGCTGCATGCAGCCGATCTTCATGGCGTAACCCGCCGCGGCGGATTACGCGGCACGGCGCTAATCCGCCCTACAATCCATCGCAGCGGCGCGTGCTAAGGTTAAAAAAGGGTTTCCATTGTGCGTCCAATTGCGAGCAGCTAGAGCCAGACCGAATCGCTCGATGAGATGCCGTTGCTACTGTGCAATTGCCCGTCGATCGACGATGGGAGGCTGCAATGGGAACCGTTTCCCGGCTTGGCTCGGTGAATGCGGCCATCATCGCGCTCTATTTTGCCCCGGTCTGGGGTGGTGATGGATTGCGGGCGCTGATCTCGCCGTTTTACGGGTTTGAAGATCAGGTGCAGGCGACGGCAGCGAACTACTTTCGCGATCTGCTCGAGCTGAATTTGGCCGCTCTCCTGCGGGTCTCAAGTATTCTGGCTGGAACGAAATTCGTCATCGCCATCGGCTTCCTGGCCTATTTGATCGACTTTGCGCGCTCGCTCGTGGCCGGGCGCGGGATCAATCGTGAGACGCGTGATGGGATTCTCGTCTTTGCGGCTTGCGCGCTCATGTTTTGGGCCTGGCCGGCGCTGATGAGTGGCGATCCCGCGCTCATCCGGCTGCATGCGACACAGTTTCTGCTGCTCTTGAGCCCGATGATCGTCATCGTGTTCGAAAACCAGATCGAGGAGATGAAGGCTGCGCCGGAGCGCCCGGCCCTGCCCCTCGCCGGCGAGCAAGCAGTCGCACTGCCGGCTTGACGATAACG
>Ga0209331_1000324_pt1 | contig 17471 bp, 21 predicted proteins | sample JacPinW_OM3H0_M3_FD_187971 | JGI IMG/M metagenome (GOLD analysis project Ga0209331, IMG submission 187971) | Forest soil microbial communities from Algoma, Ontario, Canada - Jack Pine, Ontario site 1_JW_OM3H0_M3 (SPAdes) (version 2) | ecosystem: Environmental > Terrestrial > Soil > Boreal...
GGCTATGTCAGCGAATACAAGGCGAAGTATGAGCGCATCCGCGACCGCAAGGAGCGCGTCATCATCGATGGCATCTGCAATTCGGCCTGCACTCTGGTATTCGGCATCGTGCCGATGAACAAGGTCTGCGTCACGCCGCGCGCCAGCGTCGGCTTCCACCAGGCCTATTACGACAAGGCGTTTACCTTCGGCATCAAGGTCACCAGCGCCGAGGGGACATCGGACCTGATGTCCTATTATCCGCCGACGGTGAAGGACTGGATCCGCCGCAACGGCGGGCTGACCACCGAGATGAAGAAGATCAAGAACGGCGAAGAACTCTGGAAGATCGTCGACCCCTGTCCGGAAGAGTTCTGATTTTCGCGTGAATCCGGTGGCCTAGAAGTCACCACGCCGCGAATGGACTCGCCGCGCTTCATCAGTTCGAACGCCTTGTTGATCTCGGCAAGCGGCATCACGTGGGTGATCATCGGATCGATCTCGATCTTGCCCTGCATGTTCCAGTCGACGATCTTCGGCACATCGGTGCGGCCCCTAGCGCGCGCCGAACGCGGTGCCTTTCCACACCCGGCCCGTCACCAGCTGGAACGGCCGCGTCGAGAATCTCGGCGCCCGACGGGGCTACTCCGATCACGATCGACTGGCCCCAGCCGCGATGGCAGGCTTCCAGCGCCTGCCGCATGACCGTGACGTTGCCGGTGCAGTCGAAGGTGTAATCGGCGCCGCCGATCTGGTCCGCGCCAGACTTCGTCATGTCGACGAGGTGAGGGACGAGGTCCTTGCCGAGATCCTTCGGATTGACGAAATGGGTCATGCCGAAGCGCTCGCCCCAAGCCTTGCGGTCGTTATCGCCTTTCTTCACGCTGGTCACGCCGTGGCCGATATCGACCACCACGCCGGCGCCTTCATGGCCGAGGATCGCCGGGAACAATCCTTCGGGATCGGCGCCGGACAGCGTGAATTCATCGGTACGGCAGACGCCGGTGGCCTTGATTTCCACTAGCACTTCGCCCTCGCGCGGCCCGTCGAGCTGCACGGTTGTCAGCTCCAGCGGTCGGCCTGCGGCATGCGCGCGAGCCGGCCCGCGCAGATTGGCGTTGCCGCGCAGCATACGATCGGGCACTCAGGTCGGCAAATGAATCATAATTTAGAGAATCTTGCCGCGCGCGCGGCGCCGGCGATTTTTGTCGTGCTATGGAGTACCGGCTTTGTCGCCACCAAATACGTGCTGCACAACGCCGAGCCGCTGACCTATCTCGCGATCCGCATGGCTGTGGTGGTGGCGCTGATGGCGATCATCGTCGTGATCGCGCGGCCACAATGGCCGGACCGGGCAGGCATAGCCCACAGTGTCGTCGCGGGCATTCTGGTGCATGGATTCTATCTGGGCGGGACCGCGGTCGCGATCGCGCATTCAATTCCCGCGGGACTCTCGGCGCTGATTCCGGGTCTGCAGCCGATCCTGACCTCGACCTTGGCGAACCGCTGGCTCGGCGAGCGCGTCACGCCGCTGCAATGGGCCGGGCTATTGCTCGGGCTCGCTGGCGTGGCCCTGATCCTGCACGATCGCCCGATGAGCGGGGAGGCGGGTTGGGGCTGGCTGGCCTCGGGCGTGTCGCTGGTCAGCATCACCTTGGGGACGCTATATCAGAGGCGCTATTGCGGCAGGATCGACTGGCGTTCCGGCAATCTCGTGCAATACATCGCGGTGACGATTTTCTTCGCCGCTGGCGCGGAGCTGTTCGAGAGCAATGTGGTGCGCTGGACCGGCGAGTTCGTGCTGTCGCTCATCTGGCTCGCAGTGGTGCTGTCGATCGGGTCGATCGGATTATTGTACTGGCTGATCCGACGCTCGGCGGCCACCTCGGTGGCAAGCCTGTTCTATCTGGTGCCGGCGGTAACTGCCGTCATGGCCTATGTGCTGTTCGGCGAGCGGCTCGATACGGTGGCGATATCAGGCATGGTTGCGTGCGCGGCCGCGGTATTTCTGGTCAACCGACGCGTGTGAGCCTGACGAGGCTTAAATCCCAAAACAAAAGCCTCCAGATTTCGTCTGGAGGCTTCTGCGAGCGCAGGAAAGCGGCCGAAATCAGCGCTTCGACTTCTTCGCCTTCTTTTTCTTCTTGGCGACTTTCTTTGCAGCTTTCTTTGACTTTTTGGCTGACTTTTTCGCCGGGGACTTCTTGGAAGCCTTTTTGGCCTTTTTAGCTTTCTTCGGCGTCACCTTCTTCGCGACTTTCTTGGCGGCCTTCTTGACCTTCTTGACCACCGTCTTGGCGGCGTCCGTGGTTGCAGTTGCGGCGGTGCTCATCGCATCCGTCATCTGCTCGAGAATCGGCTTATCGTCGTCCATAGCATCCCCCAGTGTTGTCGATGCCCTAACGATAGCCGGATTCGCCGATGTGTAAAGCGGATGCCGTTGGCTCAGGCGCTGCGAACTTTGGCATAGGCTTTGAGCGCGCGCTCGCGCCCCTTCCTGTGATCGATGATCGGCTGCGGATAGGTCTTGCCGAGTTCGACGCCAGCACCCGCAAGTTCGAGCGGTGTCGCGCTCCACGGCTGGTGGATCACGCTTGACGGCAATTGCGCAAGTTCTGGCACCCAGCGACGGACATAGGCGCCGTCGGGATCGAACTTTTCGCCCTGCAGGATCGGATTGAACACGCGGAAATAGGGTGCGGCGTCGGCACCGGAGCCCGCAATCCATTGCCAGTTGGCCGGATTGCTGCCGGGATCGGCATCGACCAGCGTGTCCCAAAACCATTTTTCTCCCTCGCGCCAGTCCATCAGGAGATGCTTGACCAGGAATGACGCCGCTACCATCCGTACCCGGTTGTGCATGACCCCGGTGTGCCAGAGCTCGCGCATCCCGGCATCGACGATGGGGTAGCCGGTTTGGCCGCGTTGCCACGCCCGCAGCGTCTCGGCGTTACCCTGCCAGGGAAACGCGTCGAACGAGGGCTGCAGATTGCGCTGGGCGAGATCAGCCACGTCAGACAGCAGATGGCGGCAGAATTCGCGCCAGCCCAGTTCGCTCAGGAACTTGTCGATATCGCCTGACAGGGCAGGGTGTTCGGCGGCGGCAAATCGCGCGGCGTGCCAGACTTGGCGCGGGCTGATCTCGCCAAAGCGCAGATGCGGCGATAGCCCGGATGTTCCGTTGCGGTCGAGTCGGTCGCGCTCGCTTGCGTAGCCGACCACGCCTTTTGCAAGAAATTCCTTGAGCCGTTGTTGCCCGGATACCTCGCCCGGCGTCCAAGTGCCTCGCAAGCCCCCGGCCCAATCCGGATGCGCCGGTTCAAGACGCCAGCTTTCGAGGCTGTCGCTTGCCAGGTTTGGCCCCCGGCACAACGCCTTGGGCGCAGGCAGCGGCTTTGGCGGATCGCCTGATGCCTGCACCCGCCGCCAGAACGGCGTGAATACCCGCAGGCCGCGGTTTTCCTTGTTGCGGATGTTGGCGGGGGCCACCAGGAGATCGCCGGGAAAGCTCAGCGAAGTGACGCCGATCTCCTTCAGCGCCGCGGCGACCTGACCGGCCACAGCCTGATACGGCGCTTGCGCAATCTCATTCCAGAACACCGCACCCGCATGGGTCTCGCGCGCCAAGGCGGCGATGATCTCTGCCGCCTGCCCTTTACGCAGCACCAGCGACGAGCCAAGCGAGTTGAGGCTAGCCTGCAGGGCTCGCAGCGACTGCGCCAACCACCAGCGCGCCGCACTGCCAAGCGGACGCGCGCTCGGCGCGCGCAGCGCGTTGCTCTCCTCGTCGAACACGTAAAGACAGATCGTGGGCCTGCCGGTCGTGGACGCGGCATGCAAGGCGGGATGATCGGAAAGGCGGAGAGCGTCGCGAAACCAGACGATGCAGGGAGGAGCTGATTTGATGGCCATCTGGCAGTCAACTCCGATGCCGCGCGTTAGGTCCACGCGGACGCCGCACAACTGACAGCATGACAATCAAGACCACCAAAATAAAGGGACGCATCATGCGTCCCTTTTGCTCTCGCATATTCGTGGCTGGCTATTTCGGCTGCGGCACGATCCGGATATAGGGTTTTGGTGATTTCCAGCCTTGCGGATAGATGGTCTTGGCCTCGTCGTCGCTGACTGACCCCGCGATGATGACGTCCTCGCCCTGCTTCCAGTCGGAGGGTGTAGCGACGCGATGCTTCGCGGTCATCTGCAGCGAATCGATCACGCGCAGGATTTCCTGGAAATTGCGCCCGGTGGTCATGGGGTAGACCAGCACCAGCTTGATCTTCTTGTCCGGCCCGATGATGAAGACGTTGCGGACCGTCTGGTTGTCGGCGGCGGTACGGGTGGCGGCGTCGCCGGAGGTAGAGGCCGGCAGCATGTCGTACAGCTTTGAGACGTTGAAGTCGGTATCGCCGATCATCGGATAATTCGGCGCCGCGCCCTGTGTTTCCTTGATGTCCTCGGACCATTTCGCGTGCTTGTCCACGGGGTCGACGCTAAGCCCCATCAGCTTGACGCCGCGCTTGTCGAATTCCGGTTTCAGTTTCGCCAGCGCGCCAAGTTCGGTGGTGCAGACCGGGGTGAAATCCTTCGGGTGCGAGAACAGAAGCGCCCAGCTGTTGCCGATCCAGTCATGGAATTTGATTTTGCCGTCGGTGGTTTCGGCCTCGAAATCCGGGGCCACAGCGCCTATCTGGAGAGCCATGTTACGACCTCATGTCATTCAAGTTGCAGGTGAATTCGTCTTCGCTACCATACAGGGCGGAAGCCTTTAAGTGAACGGCCGGCTGCAAAGGATAAAATCCTTCTCCGCCCCCGGGAATTTCTAGCATCTTCTTTTGAACCGCGCCCGTGCGACGAAAAAACCACAGCGGCTGCGAAAGCCCGATTGCCCCGATAATGTCGCTTGCGCGCCGCATCGCCGCCGGAGGAGGTTGCGACCCCTGCGATTCCCCTGAACCCTGACGGACGTCATAACGACAAATCGGCAACCATCTAAAAAAGACGCGATCCACGTTTCGAATCGTTAACCACTCGTTTACGCCCGCATGGACATGCTGGCCCAGAACAAGAAAATGAGAAAAGAAAAGTACCAATGTCTGCCCCTATCGCTCACGTCGCCGAACCGATCGGCGTCCTCGAACCATCGAAGATTTCCTGCCGCAATACCGCTGCGCATGCACTGACGATCGTGCGCGATGGCGTGATCACCGGCGAGGGCCCCACCACCAAAGGCCGCATTCACTTTTCCCGCGCGCTGGATGCCGATGACGCCGCCTGGTGCGCACGCATCCTGACCGCAACGGCGGTCGAGCATCAGCCGGTCAGCCGTGCCGAGGCCGAGGCGCTGTTTGCGATCGACGATGCCGCCGCCGAGCGCAGCGACGACGGACGTTTCGACGATCTCCTGGCCAAGGCGGTCGTGCATCACGCGGCTTCCCAGTCCGGTCTGCCGGTGCCGCCGCGCACCGTCGCGCTGTCGCCGGAAACGGCGATCGAAAGCTGGGCGCCAACACGGGCGGTCGGCGTCGATACCGAAGTGCTGGAATGGATCGCAAGCCAGATGCGCGGCAAGCGCCGCAGCAACCGTACCCTGATGAGGCTGGTCGCCACCATCGTCGGCGCGGCGGCGCTGCCGCTGGCACAGCTGCCGAACGTGTTCGACATCGGGATGTAAATTCAGCCCCCGCGAGGGCGCGTATCACGACGGCGGGGGTTACTTCCCCGCCGTTTTTTGTTTGGCAGCTTCCGCATCAAGCCCGACGGTTCGGCCTGGAAATCCCGCCGCATCGAAATAGCGCTGTGTCAGCACGCGCTGAAAATTCAGCACCGTGCGCAGGCCGTTGGCTGACGGTTGCGATTTGACCGTGCCGGAAAACGCCTGCGGCGTGGCGCCGTTGGGCATCGCCTCCGTGATCACCCGTCCGATCAGATTGCCCTTCGGCTTTTGCGCGAGATTGAGGAGCCGCGCGGCGGTCGCGCCGACGTCGGCGTTGCTGACCGGCAACGCATCGACATATCCGGCTTTGAAATCCGGCCCGATCGCCGCCATGAAATTCATGGTGTCGCCGCGCCCAAAACTGCCATGCATGCCCTGGCCTTGCCGCAGCACCGTATCGGCGACTTCGACGGAGCAGTTGGTCGGCTCCTCGCATCCGGCCACATAGGAGCGGAAATTGACCACGATCGACGGTGTAGGCGTGACCGCCTTCCCCTTCAGCCCGAGCTGCGACATCGGCAACGCGCCAGGGAAGCGGCCGAGACTATCGTCGACGAAGATACCGCTGACATAGTCCTGTTCCAGGAGCGCCTTCACGGTGCGTGTCGCCAGCTTTTTGTCCTTGTTCGGCAGGTAGATCAGGTCCGATCCGCCGTTGGTGGCGACCACCAGACCGGGCTTCGCGGGATCCTGCCCAAGCAGACCGTTTCCGGCCTTGGGGTGAGCATTATCGGCAACGCGCGCGTTCTTATCGTTCGGATCGAACAGCGGCAGGTTAAGCGCTTTCGCAAGATCGATCGCGAGAAAACCCATCGGCAGGAAGTCCTTCGGCGTGTCCTCATAGGTCGCTTTCGCCGACGGGCTGGTCTTGCTCTCCTTTGAAATCGTCGAGAAGCCGTGGTCGGCCGCGATCATGAGGTTGGTGGTTGCGGTCAAACCGAGATCGTCGAGCGCCTTGCGCAATTGCGCCAGATTGTTATCGGCATTCTTGATGCCGGCGAGCGAAGTCGGGCCGTTGATACCGGGCGTCACGGTGTTGAGGCTGTCGCCCGTGTTGTGCTGGGTGCCGTCGGGGTCGCGCGACCAGAACACCAGCACGAACGGCTTGCCGCGCTCCCTGAACATCGGCAGCACGATTTTGCTGGCGACGTCGGCGAAATAGGCCTGCTGCACGGTATTTGGCACCAGGGTGCCCGGCGTCTTGGCGTCGCCGGCGTTGCCGTTGTCGCCGCGCGACGGGGTTGCCAGTGGAAGATTGGCCTTGGTCAGCGCTGTCTTCATTTCGTCCGAAAGCGGAACGCCGTTCTTGCCGCCGGTGGCGTCGTCGATCACGATCGAATGCAGTCCGTCGCCAGTCTTGTCAGTATGGTCGAAAATCAGGGTGGGGCCGACCTTGCCGATCGCGGCCGTGCTGAACCCTTGCACGCGCGCCATCTTCAATATGGTTTCTTCATTGAGATAATCGCCACCGAAATGCTCGTCGACATCGCCCAACACCGCATCGTTCTCGATGAAGGGGACGACGGTATCGCCGGCGGGCGCGGACGCAAAACCGGTATAAATCGTGTTGCTGAAAGTTCCGGTATCGCCGAGATAATGCCCGGTCGCCATGGCCGATCCGTTCGCCATGGTAAAGGTCGGGAACAGCGAGTGCGGATTTTTGAAATTGACGCCCTTGTCGCGCACTTCGGCCATCGCGGGCGCGGTCTGTGGCGTAACCTTCAACGCGCGCAATCCGTCCGGAATGAACAGGATCAGATTGCGGGGTGTGCTGTTCTGCGCGAACGCCACCCCAGTGGACAGCATGGTCAGGCCAGCGGAAAGCGATACGAGTGAGCGGCGCATGAATCTCTCCCCATAAGAAGCAACTTCCGGCATATCAGCCGTTGCCTCTGTTTAGTTTTTCTGTACGACGGATTTGTTACATCCGTCCCCGCTCAGTTGCCCGGCAATTATACGCTCTCCGAAATCCTGCGGCTTGGGCATCTTCCTCAGAACAAAACCAGCGATCCGGCTTCGTTAGAGCAGGGTAACTGCGACATCCCTGCAGGTGATAGATACCCACATTCCCTGTTACGCGGGCGCGCACGGCAAATTTACCCTTGATGCTGCAACCCGATGGCATGGTGGGATCGTCCGGGAAGAGCACCGCGCGTATTTCGCGATCTTTGTCTGTCCTGCACGAAACGCCCAATAAGGCGCCGTCCTTTCGCGCCCGGCGGAATTCCTGGGGCGCTACAAAGCAGCCTTTCCAAAGCCCTCGGCGATTGTCTTTCGCGCCGTCCTCGTCTTCCCTAAATCGCCCTCTTGCATAGGGTTCGAAATTCAAAGCAAAACCCTGGCGAACAAGAAGCTGGTTTAAACTGGCGCTTTCGCCCTCGACGGTGCAAATACCGATATGTCTCTTGTTGTAGGTTGTACCTAAACCCAGGTCCTCACAGCGCACTTGGCGGTTACCAATCAAGTTAGACAGTTGATCGCGGGCTTCAACGCCGCAAGCCCATGCGTCGGCGTGCTCGTCGATGCACATCTGGTCTAACTCTGGCGCGTCGATTCCGTCGAGCCTGTACGTCACATCGGCTAACTGAATGGTGCTGCCATCCTTGACGATCGTGCTGGCGGCCCAACCTTGGCTCGCCGAGGAAACTGCCAGTATCAAGATAAGAGCACGCGCTGATAACGTTGCTGTTGCGACGACAGAAGTTCTTGGTCGCATTCGTCTCACATCAAACGTGTTTCGTGTTGATCACGGCTTCCAGCATATCAGAGTGAGGGCCGTAGTCAGTGGTTTGAGGGCCGGATTTTGCGGTATTTTGGCGCAAGCGCCACCGCGAAGACGGTGGCAAGTGGCCTATTTAGGCCAGTACCGAGCTGAGGCCCGGAGGCGCTGGTCAACCGAAATCAATCCTTCGCCAGAACGTAAATCTCGCGAAGCTGTTTCTGTATCTGCTCGATGCGCCGGTCGCAGCGGGGATGTTGACCTCGTCTCCGTGCGCCCATTACGGCCGTCCAGCCATCCTCGCTGGGCACGATCGCAATGTTTGTACCAGGAGAGCACTCGTCGAACGACCTTAGCTTCTCCGTAAAAATCCATACCAAATCAGAGCTCGAAATCTTGGTTTTAGCCATGCCTATCTCCGCTCCCTGTTTTTCATCACCCGCTTTCAATTGACCTGACGGCCGTCCTGTTCCAGCGCAAGCAGCCCCGAGATCTGCCGGCCGACCAAAAGACAAGTTTCTTGCAGGCGACATCATGCCAATAATCGAGCCGATCTCGGGGGTGCACGCCGGCTTTCGAAAACAGATTCTTCATGAGTGGGTGCCCGCGCGGCCGAGCAGATACGCCCGGCCAGCCGATTTAACCTGGTCCCCTGGATGTATAGGCTGGATTGGAAGCGACCGCCACGAGAGATAATGGGGCTGTTTGCTTGATACCGCATTGATTCTCGTTTCAGGTGCAGCGGCGCAAGGAGACCTTAGCGGGATAATTCGAGCGCACCTCAATCTGGCGTTGCTGGTTTTTTGGACCCTGGTTTATAGGCAGGGAAGCGCACCAGCGCGCTTCAGATCGCATTGTTTGACATTCCTCTGTATGCTGAGGGCGCGCGCCAATGCGCTCCAGGTCGAATTCGTCAATGCCGCTGTTTTATTTCCGCATCCGCACTGGCCGGTTCTCCGGTGCATCCGATACCGCCTTCGAACTCGCCGACCGTGACGCGGCTTGGGTGGAAATGACCAAGGTCTGCGGCGATCTCGTCGGCAGCATTTCACGCCATCTCAAGCAGAATGCCGAATGGCAAATGGAGCTTTTGGACGAGTCCAAAAAGCCCTTGTTTAGAATCCGCCTCGTGGCGGAGACGCTCGACTAGCATTCATTCGAGCGATGTCACTGGTCTATTCGATGAAGCGCTGCGCGAAAGGGCCGCCTCAGACCGCCCGGCGTTCCGGCGAGATATCATGAGAATAGTGCGTACACTCCACGACGGCTAAAAGTGCAGCGGTTTTCAGCGCTATTGGGTCTCGCTCGCCTTTTGCTGCACATGCGAGAATCAGCGAGGCGATTTCCGCTTTCATCGTCGAGGTGCGCTTCGCTTCGGGAAGCATTGCCGCGGCATCGTCAAGGACTGCCCTCATCAGCTCGATTAGCTCGGGCTGAAAAACCGCTCCAATTGCTCCCATTGCTCTTTCCTCTTCTCACTCGCCACCGCCCCTCTTTATTAGTGATGCGATAATTGCAGGCGTCTGTCTGCCACCGGACGAAGAGAGCTATTTCATTGGGGCTGATCCTTCGTGATCAGCGCCGCGCCGAGACCGCGCATGTCGAACCAGCCGCCGCAGGCTTCGCATTTGTGGAAATCATCGGACTCGTCGATCGGCTGCACGCGCATCGCGGCCTTTTGACGCTTGCACTCATCCGCGCTGAGATCGAACCATGCGGGGTGCAAATACGTCGCCCGATTGCGCCTTACATTTGGGTGCTTCCGGACGAGGAGCGCTGAGAGGCTTGGCCATCATCCAGCGGAAACCAATACGATCTTCAGACGCCTGAATGGTCTCCCCACGGGCAAAATTCGGCTCAAAAGAGCCGTTGCCTCCGTTCAGTTTTGCTGTACGACGGAATTGTTACATCCATCCCCGCGTGCCAGATTGCGGGCTTCCGGCCCGCGAGGCTGGACCCCGCCCAAAGGTTGCAAGTAAGCAAGCACATGTTCAAACGAATCCTGATCGCAAATCGCGGCGAGATCGCCTGCCGGGTTATCAAGACTGCCCGCCGCATGGGAATAGAGACGATCGCGGTCTATTCCGAGGCCGATCGCGACGCACTCCACGTCGAAATGGCCGATGTTGCGGTTCTGATCGGACCGCCGGCCGCCGCCGAAAGCTATCTCGCGATGGAGAAGATCGTCGAGGCCTGCCGCAAGACCGGCGCCGAGGCCGTGCATCCGGGCTATGGGTTTTTGTCCGAACGCGAAGCCTTTCCGCGCGCGCTCGCAGAGGCCGGCATCGTCTTCATCGGACCCAACGCGAGCGCGATCGCCGCGATGGGCGACAAGATCGCGTCCAAAAAAGCCGCCGCGAAGGCGAAAGTCTCGACGGTGCCGGGCCATCTCGGCGTCATCGAGGACGAAAAACATGCGGTGAAGATCGCCGACCAAATCGGGTATCCCGTGATGATCAAGGCCTCCGCCGGCGGCGGCGGCAAGGGGATGCGGATTGCGCATTCGACTTCCGAAGTCGCCGAAGGGTTTGGTCTCGCCAAGGCGGAAGCCAAATCGTCGTTCGGTGACGACCGCGTTTTCATCGAGAAATTCATCGTCGATCCCCGCCACATTGAAATTCAGGTGCTGGGGGACAAGCACGGCAACGTGATCTATCTCGGCGAGCGCGAATGTTCGATCCAGCGCCGCAATCAAAAAGTGATCGAGGAAGCTCCGTCGCCGCTGCTCGACGAGACCACCCGCCGCCAAATGGGCGAACAGGCCGTCGCACTCGCCAAGGCGGTGAATTACGATTCCGCCGGAACCGTCGAATTCGTCGCGGGGCAGGACAAGAGCTTCTACTTCCTGGAGATGAACACCCGGCTGCAGGTCGAGCATCCCGTGACCGAACTGATCACCGGGATTGATCTGGTCGAACAGATGATCCGGGTGGCCGCGGGCGAAAAGCTGTCGCTGACGCAAAAGGACGTCACGCTGACCGGATGGGCGGTGGAGTCACGGGTCTATGCGGAAGACCCGTTCCGCAACTTCCTGCCGTCGATCGGGCGGCTGGTAAAATACCGCCCGCCAATCGAGAGCAGCGTCGCCGGCATCACCGTTCGCAACGACACCGGCGTGCAGGAAGGCGGCGAGATCTCGATCTATTACGATCCGATGATCGCCAAGCTTGTGACCCACGCGCCGTCGCGCGCCGCCGCGATCGAGGCGCAGGCGACCGCGCTCGATTCATTCTACATCGATGGCATCCGTCACAACATTCCGTTCCTCTCGGCGCTGATGCATCATCCGCGCTGGCGCGAGGGCAATCTTTCCACCGGCTTCATATCGGAGGAATTTCCCGGGGGGTTTGCGGTTCGTGCGCCGGAAGGCGAGATCGCCCGCCGGCTGGCGGCGGTTGCGGCCGCCATCGACCATGTGCTCGGCGAGCGCAAGCGGCAGATATCCGGCCAGATGAACGGCAGGCTGGTGCAGCGCGAGCGCCGCCGCGCGGTATGGCTGGAGCGCAACGAAATCGCGCTCGATATTGCGCGCGAAGCCGACGGCATCGCGGTGCGTTTTATCGGCGCCGACGGCACGCCGGGCAATCCGCATTATCTGGTCTCGCCGTGGACGCCGGGCGATCCGGTCTGGCAGGGCACCATCGACGGCCAGTTGGTGGCGATGCAGGTGCGCCCCATTGCCAACGGATTCCGCCTCGCGCATCAGGGGTATGAGGTCGCGGTCAATGTCTTCACCGAGACCGAGGCCGTGGCGGCGCGGCTGATGCCGGTGACGACCGCGGCCGATACCGGCAAGAAACTGCTGTGCCCGATGCCCGGGCTGGTGGTATCGATCGCGGTGAGCGAGGGCCAGGAGGTGAAGGCCGGCGAAACCCTGGCCGTGGTCGAGGCGATGAAGATGCAGAACGTATTGCGCGCCGAACGCGACGGCACGGTGAAGAAAATTCACGCCAGCGCGGGCGCGACGCTGGCGGTGGACGCGGTGATTCTCGAATTCGCGTAGCACCGTCATTGCGAGCCAACGGGTCGCGCGAATGCGCGCCCGATGACAGGCTCCGCGAAACAATCCAGCGTGGGGATAGGACAATTCTGGATTGCTGCGTCGCCTCGCTCCTCGCAATGACGACAGAACTCTAAGGATTTATGATGACGTTCCGAAAGCGCCGCGACGCATTGCGTTTGATCCTGACGGGATCGATCTGCATTCGGCCCGGCTCGGTCTATGACGCGATTTCGATCCGTATTGCCGAGGACCTCGGTTTCGAGCTCGGCATGTTCGGCGGATCGGTGGCTTCGCTCGCGGTGCTCGGCGACCCCGATGTCGCGCTGATCACGCTGACTGAGCTTGCCGAACAGATGCGCCGGATGTCGCGCGCTGCATCCCTGCCGGTGCTGGTCGATGCCGATCACGGCTATGGCAATGCGCTGAATGTCCGCCGCACGGTTGAAGAACTGGAGGTGGCGGGCGCCGCGGGTCTCACCATCGAGGACACCTTGCTGCCGCAGGCTTACGGGCAGGCGAAAACCCAGTTGATTTCGCTGGAGGAGGGCGTCGGCAAGATGAAAGCCGCAGTCGATGCGCGTGACGATCCGAGGCTGGTGATCATGGGACGCACGGGTGCTCTGTCGATCTCCGGTCTCGATGACGCGATCGCGCGCGCCAGGGCTTATGAGGCCAGCGGCGTCGATGCGTTGTTCTTTACGGGGGTAAAGACCCGCAGCGAATTAGAAGCCATCGCGGCCGCGACGAAACTGCCGATCGTGCTGGGCGGCGCGCCCGAGGATATGACCGACCGCGATTATCTCGCCAACCAGCGGGTGCGGATCGCGTTGCAGGGCCACGCGCCGTTCGCGGCGGCGACGCTAGCGGTTTACGAGACGCTGAAAACGCTGCGCGATGGCCAGTCTCCGAAGAATTTAAAAGGCCTTGCGTCGTCCGAGCTGACGGGCCGCGTCACCCGCGACGCCCAGATGAGAATGCGCGGCGCAGAATTTCTCGGGCTTAAGAAATAAATGAACGAAACAATCCGTCGGGTGACGATCCGGGGCGGGGTGCAGGGCGTCGGCTACCGCGCCTGGGTCGAGCACCAGGCGATGGCACGCAAGCTCGAGGGCTGGGTGCGCAACCGCAGGGACGGCAGCGTCGAGGCGCTGTTTGCGGGGCGGGCGGATGTCGTGGCTGAGATGGTTGCGTTATGCCGGCGCGGCCCGCCATCGGCGCGGGTCGAAGCTGTCCAGGAGGAACCCGCCAGTTCCGATGCGCTGGATGTGCGGCGGGCGGGAGAGCGGTTTTCGGTGTTGCCGACGATATAGGGTCGACGGCTTTCGGCAATCGTCTGCCTGATTTCTCTCACCCGCATCTAGCAGTCGATGGCGCTTCTCTTACCGACCGTACAGTAATCGCGAACAGTTTTTCTAATGATCTTGGTAAGGCCATCGGTGAAATCGTCGTCGTCCAGAAATTTGCTGGCGCTAGTTCCGGCGCGCGCGGTCGCCGGGGTTGAAATTTGACCGACCAAAATTGCCAGATTCAGGAGCGTTGTCGCGAGGCCGAGAACCAAAATGAGAATTGCTGACTTTCCGGACATTGCCGCCTCCAGAACAAATCACGGATACATCAATCGCAGATCAAAGCGCGGGGCTCGAAATCGTTCCGCCCGATGCGAACAGCGCACAAAAAGCCCACCATTAAGAAATTAAGAGCTTTCGCCGCGAGAGAGAGCCTGGATTGTTTCTTATGAGGACGGCGCGGGAATGAGCCCGTAGCGCAGCATGGTTTCCTTCATCCGTGCCGGATCGGGCGTGCCAGCCGCCAAAAGACCTGCCACGTCCTTGAAATACTGCGGACCGAGCACTCCAGGGCTGAGGATGCAAAGGCACGTCGCCGGCGCTGAGCCGCGATTCGTAAAGCCGTGCACAATGCCGCGTTTGATAAAGACGGTCTCGCCGGGCGCAAGATCGATATCATTGCCGTCAACCCGAAAGGTCATTGTGCCCGTGAGTCCGTAGACGGTCTCGTCCCAGCGATCGTGGTAATGCGGTATCGGCATCCGTGCGTTCGGCTGCACGGTCATCTCGAACACGTCGATGCTGCCGGCGGTGTCGTCCTTACTTTGCAAGAATCTCAGCTCGAGCGAGCCGAGGTTGATGATTTCAGGCATGGCATTTTGCTTTCGTCGGCATGACGCCGCCGCGGGCGGCATACGCCGAACAATAGCGCTGCCCGGCAACGCGCGGAAGCCACCCGGGGGATATAACGCGTATCCACACGTCGCATGGTTTCCTGCGGCACCATGCACTGTTCGGCCTATTCGCGATATTGGTCGGCGGAGGGATCATCGGGAGTTACGAAGCTGCTTACGGTCCGGCCACGGATAGTGGTGCCGGAGCGCCGCACAGGCCGGCTCCGACGCGGCGTTCAAGCAACGAAGTAATGCGCGACGCCAAATATTGCGATGCAGGTCAAGATCAGAAGAGACACTGCGCCAGCTATGCGGCGTCGCAAACGATTGCGCGTGAGATGACCGCTCATGGGCTCCGGCCTTCCGATACGTTCAAACAGCCAACTGCTGCGGGCTTCCTTGGTTCCGCACATGGCCGTGCCCGCTGCCACTGCCGAAGCGTTTGATCGACGCGTCCGCCATCACACCAGCGCGGACATCGCCGGCACCGGCGGGCCAGGGCGCGGCTCAAAGCCTTGCTCGACCTGAATTCCGCCGGAAAATATGCCTCTGAATGGCCGGACAGCTTCGGGACAATGCGATGAAAATCCTGACCGATGATCCGGATTGGGCGCCCGATCTGCACGAGGCGCGGGCGCTGGCCATGACGTTCGTTCAGAAGGCATGGTCGCTGGCAACGCGACGCTGTGACGTTCCTAATTGCCGAGCGCAACGGTCTGACGGTTACATACTATCCACACCGATCGCCCCTGATGCTCACCAGCGATGCGTCCGGCGAGTTGGTTGAACCGTTCGCGCGCGTTTTCCAGTTCGAATGGAAGGACGGCGACGCGTGGCGCGCGGCAATCAAAACCTATCACTATGGCCGATGGCAATCCCGGCTCAGGCGATGGTGCATCCCCGGCCATGGCTTGAGCGCTGGCGAGCGTTGACGACTTGCACGGGTTCACTGCCTCGGCAGCAAATCGGTGTTTCGAAATCGTGATCGAGGGATTTTGCTGGAACCGGAATAGCTCTTGGGCCTTGGTGGTTTACCTGATGTCGCGTCCAGCGACGCCGGTATGGAGGGAGATCCATCTATGACCAGGAACATATCAACTTTCCGCAGCATCGTGACGCGCTGCCTTGCAGCGGGCGTGCTGCTCTGCATCTATTGTGCCGGCCTCGTCGGCGCCTCGGCGCTGGTGCTGGCGGCGTCGACCACAACGGCTGATGCCCGAGGGGGCGGCGGCGGCCGCGGAGGTGGCGGTGGGTTTCGCGGTGGTGGCTTCGGCGGCGGCGGCTTTCGCGGTGGTGGCTTCGGCGGTGGCGGCTTTCGCGGTGGCGGCTTTCGCGGCGGCGGCTTCCGTGGCGGCGGCTTCCGTGGCCGCGGTTTGGGGTGGGGGTGGGGCGGCTACGCAGGACCGGGCTGTTATTTCAGCTATCGGTGGGGCCGCGTGATTTGCCCCTATTATCCCTATTACTGAGTTTGTCCCGAATGCCTTAACCCGTCACGTGTTGCGAACAGCACGTGGCGGGGGCAAGCCACTTCAAGGCCTCGCTGGAACGCCGGTCGTGCAACAAGCCTGACGTTGGAACGTTCGCCCCATCGCCGGCGCGCCGCAAAGAGCCATGGCGTGAACCGTGGTCAAATCGTCGCTTCCGGCAGACGCAATCTCGCGGAGCCGAACACTTCTTCGAACGCCTGCCGTAGCGCGATATCGGCATCCGCCATGGTCACGGGATGGCCGAGATCGGAGAGGCTGGTGACGCCGTAGCGCGGGTCCGCCACGCCGCAAGGAACGATCGCCGCGAAGTGCGAAAGGTCCGGCTCCACATTGATCGAGATGCCGTGGAACGACACCCAGCGCCGCAGCCGCACGCCAATGGCGGCGATCTTGTCTTCAAACCCAAGACCCTTGTCCGGCCGGCTGACCCAGACGCCGACCCGATCCTCGCGCCGCTCGCCCCGCACATTGAAGGCTGCGAGCGTCCGGATGATCCATTCCTCGAGGCTTGCCACATAGGCCCGGACGTCCGGCCGCCGCCGCTTCAGGTCGAGCATGACATAGGCCACCCGCTGGCCAGGGCCGTGATAGGTGAGCTGACCACCGCGCCCGGTGGCAAACATCGGGAAGCGGGGGTCGAGCAGGTCACTGGGCTTGCCGCTGGTCCCGGAAGTGTAGAGCGGGGGATGCTCCAGCAGCCAGACCAGCTCGGGCACATCGCCAGCCGCGATGGCCGCAACCCGCGCCTCCATGGTCGCCACGGCCTCGAGATAGGGCACCGGCGCGTCGGAAACCTGCCATTCGACCGCGCCGCCGCCGGCAGGGCGCGCAAACGTCGTCAAATCGAGGCTTTGGCGCTCATTAACCATTGGCTAACCATAACGTGGTGATCTGGAACCACGCAATTTTGCATTTGTCAGTTCGGGTCCCCAGTGCCAACCCTCGATAAAGTCACCGTCGATCTCATGGTGGTCCTCGGGACCACATCGATGCCCATCCATCAGGTAATGCGCCTGAGCCGTGGCGCCATCATCGAACTGGACGCGACCGAAGCGGACGAGGTCAAGATCCTCGCCAACAACCTGCCGATCGCCAGCGGCGTGGTGCTTGTCGATCGCAACCGTATCGCGGTCGAAGTCAAGCAAATGCTGCCGCGACTGCCGGGCACCCGCTAGGCTGAACCATCGCGCCGGCAGGCCTTGTCCCTCCATCATTGATTTGTTACATCGGCGCCGTTGATCGGGGCCGGCGCAAATCCCGTGCCGATCTCTTAAAGCGCTCGTGGCGGAATTGGTAGACGCGCTGCCTTGAGGTGGCAGTGAGTAAAATCGTGGGGGTTCGAGTCCCTCCGAGCGCACCAAGGGCAATAAGCCATTGATGCGAAAAAT
>Ga0209331_1000325_pt1 | contig 17469 bp, 19 predicted proteins | sample JacPinW_OM3H0_M3_FD_187971 | JGI IMG/M metagenome (GOLD analysis project Ga0209331, IMG submission 187971) | Forest soil microbial communities from Algoma, Ontario, Canada - Jack Pine, Ontario site 1_JW_OM3H0_M3 (SPAdes) (version 2) | ecosystem: Environmental > Terrestrial > Soil > Boreal...
GAGCGGGACGCGGTCTACTACCGCGAATTCTGCTCGATTGAACCAATCCTCTCCGCGTCATGCGCGGGACGGGCACCCGCCGACAAGGTCGGCGGGGACCCCGTTGACCCGCGCATCCATCTTCTTGCGAAAAAGATGGATTGCCGGGTCAAGCCTGGACAAGCCCGGCCATGACGATCTCTCTTAATGATAATGGATCGTGATGGTCGCGACCTGATCGCCGAAGTGACGATCGACGAATCCGAGAAAGGCCTTCAAGAGCCCTCCCTCCTCCTGCGAGTTGGCTGAGCGGATTTTCGCTCTCACCAATTCGGCAGGCTGCCGGGAAAGGCTGACCGATCCTTTGAAACGCTTATGGCTCCATGTCGCGGCGCCTGCCCGCGCCGCCCCTTTGCGGGAGAAGGTGCCGCGGCCTTTCTTGCGGATCTCAGCCTCTCGTTTGATCAAGCCGCCATAGATGGAAGACTTTCCGAAAGGCGTGATCTCGACGATTTTCATCGGGTATCTCCCGGGGCCGAATAGTCAAAACGCCTTGAACGTAATGATAGTGCGCGTGTCCTGGATGCCGGGGATGCTCTGCACCTTTTCATTCACAAAGTGGCCGATGTCGGCCTTGTCCTCGACGTAGAACTTAACCAGCAGATCGAAATCTCCTGCGGTCGAGTAGATTTCCGAGGCAAGCTCGGCATCCGCGAGCTTGTTCGCGACGGCGTAGGACTGGCCGAGCTGACACTTGATCTGAACAAAGAACGGGACCATTCGCCCCTCCGGCCGCCCGACTCGCGGCTGCATGCAATCCAGCAAAATCGCGCCGCGTTGACAAGACGAGCAGCGACCCATTTCGGCTCTTGCTGCATGCGCAACAGGCTCTTAGATTTGCGGGGCAATCTCAATGGGGTGTCCGGCGGACGTGCCGCCGGGCTGAGAGGCACCGAGCCAACCCATCGAACCTGATCCGGATCATGCCGGCGGAGGGAGCTTGAGATGCAAATGCTCGCATCAGACCACCCGACGCCTCAGCACGCTAAGCTGGCGATCGACGCGGTTTTGCGCGTCCGCGAGAGGCGCCCCCGGATCCACTGCATTACCAATGCGGTCGCTCAAAACTTCACGGCGAACCTGCTTCTCGCGGCTGGCGCCATTCCATCAATGACGGTCGCTCCCGACGAAATTGCTGATTTCGTTGGAAGTGCAGACGCGCTGCTGGTCAATCTGGGCACCTTCGACCGCGAGCGGCGCGAAGCTGTGGAAATCGCGGTGAAGCAGGTCGTCAACGCAGGGCGGCCCTGGGTGCTCGACCCGGTGTTTGTCGATCGCTCCCGGCCGCGGGCGCAATTTGCCAGGACCCTGATGGCCAGGAGTCCCACCGCCATACGTCTCAACGCGGCGGAGTTTGCTGCGGTGGCGGATGTCCAGGCGGGAGAAAAGACGCCCGAGCGCCTTGCTCTCGACCGCTGCTGCGTCGTCGCCCTGAGCGGCGCGATCGACATCGTCACGGACGGCGCGCGCACGGCGAAGATCGAGAATGGTGATCCTCTCATGGCGCGAGTGACGGCCATGGGCTGTGCGGGTACGGCGCTGGTCACGGCCGCTCTTGCGGTGGAGACCGATCGGTGGGTCGCCACGCTCGGAGCTCTGTTGGCATTTGCCGTCGCCGGCGAATGGGCAGCCGCACGTGCGCGCGGGCCCGGCACGCTGGCAATCGAGATCCTCGATGCCTTGGCGAATCTCGACCGCGAGACTTTGCTGACGCGGGCGAGGCTGAGCTGATGCGGCTCGATCTGCGCCTTTACGCTCTCATCGACCCGGAGCACGCGGGCGGGCGGGACGTGGTGGAACTGGCGCGGTTTGCAGCCGAAGGCGGGGCGACGACGGTCCAGCTTCGCGACAAAGGGAGCACTGTCCGCAGCATGGTCGAGCGCGCGCGCCATATCAAAACGGCGCTCGCGTCACTCGGGGTGCCGTTTCTGATAAACGATCGCGTCGACGTCGCGCTCGCTTGCGGGGCTGACGGTGTGCACCTCGGGCAGGACGACATGAAGATGGAGGATGCGCGCCGCCTGCTCGGGCCGTCGTCCATTATCGGACTGTCGATCAAGACGGTCGCCGAGGCTGAGGAGGCGCCGGTCGAGCTTCTCGATTACGTCGGCATTGGCGGGGGATTTGCGACGTCGTCAAAGGACAATCCCGCCCCGCCCATCGGCGTTGCCGGACTTGCGCGCATAATTGAGGTCGTTCGGCGCCGCGCGCCCAATCTGCCGGCGTGCGGCATCGCGGGCATTACCCGCGACAATGCGGCTGACACGATTGCTGCGGGCGCGGACGGCGTGGCAGTGATTTCGGCGATCTCGCTCCAGAGCGATCCGCGTGCTGCCGCGCAAAAGCTGCGCGCGGCCGTGGATAGTGCGCTCTCCAAACGGCATGGCCGATGACGCCCATTGCGCTCACCATCGCCGGTTCTGATTCAAGTGGTGGTGCCGGCATCGAGGCGGATCTCAAGACCTTTTCCGCCCTCGGCGTCTACGGCGCAACTGTGATCACCGCGCTCACCGCGCAGAACACAAAAGAAGTCCGCGCCATTCATGCAGTCCCCGCGGAATTCGTCGCAGCCCAGATCGACGCGGTCTTTTCCGATCTGCGCGTGAACGCGGTCAAGATCGGAATGCTCTGGCAGGCTGAGGTCATAGAGACCGTGGCGGCGGCCCTGGGGCGCTGGGATCCGGGCAACATCGTGCTCGATCCCGTGCTGGTCGCCACGTCGGGCGCTCGATTGCTTGCACCCTCGGCGCTCGAGCTCCTCAAACGGGCGCTGTTTCCATGCGCGCGCCTCCTCACACCTAACCTGTTGGAAGCCGCAGCGCTGCTCGACGCATCTGTTGCGCAGTCAGAGGAAGAAATGCGGGAGCAAGGGGAACGCCTGCTCGGCTTCGGGCCGCGGGCCGTGCTCATGAAGGGCGGCCACGGCGCTGGTGCGCAGAGCCTCGATCTTCTCATCGAGCCGCACGACTGCATGCGCCTGGTTGCTGATCGCATCACGACGCGCAACGGCCATGGTACCGGCTGCACTCTTTCCGCAGCGATCGCAGCCGGCTTGGCAAAAGGCCTCGACCTTGCCGAGGCAGTGCGGCGCGCCAAGGAGTTCGTAACAGCTGCGCTCGCGGCAGCCGACGCGCTCAAAGTCGGTTCAGGACGCGGCCCCGTGCACCATTTCCATGGCATCTGGCCAAAGCAGCACGCCTACTGAGGCGGAGGAGAAGGTAATGATCACACGTCGATTGGTGACCCGTGCGGGAGCGTTCGGGGTTGCAGGAGCAATGGCAGCGCCTGGCATCGCCCGCGGGGAGACGCGGCGATGGCGCATGGTCACTTCCTGGCCCAGGCGTCTGCCAGGTCCGGGGATGTCCGCGGAGCGCGTCGCGGAGCGGATATCGGCGCTTTCAGGAGGGCGGCTGCAGATCACGGTGAACGCCGCCGGCGAGGTCGTGCCTGCGTTGGAAGTGCTCGATGCCGTCGGGTCAGGCGTGGTGGAAATGGGCCACACGGCTGCCTTCTACTGGCAGGGCAAGCAGCCCGCCGCGGCGTTCTTCACCACGGTGCCGTTCGGCCTCACGCCGGCGGAACATGTCGCCTGGATTGATGCCGGTGGTGGGCAGGCCTTGTGGGATGAGCTCTATGCGCCTTTTGGCGTGAAGCCGTTCATGGGCGGCAACACCGGCGTTTGCATGGGAGGGTGGTTCCGGCGCGAGATCAATGGCGCCGGTGATCTCAAGGGCCTCAAGATTCGCTCACTGGGACTGGGGGGCGAGGTGTATCGACGCTTGGGTGCCACTCCTCAGACGACCTCGCCGGGGGAAATTCTCACGAGCATGCAATCGGGACTGATCGATGGCGCGGAATTCGTCGGTCCCGGTTCCGACATAGCGCTCGGATTGTACCGGGTGGCGACGCTGTACTACGCGCCCGGATTCAACAAGCCGAACGGCACCGGAGAATGCATTCTGTCGCAGAAGGCATGGGAGTCGCTCGATTCCGAGATGAAGGCCATCGTGCAGCATGCGTGCGGGTTGGAAGCTGCATTTGCACTCGCCGAGATGGAGCGCCTCAACACGGACGCGCTCGCTGCGCTTGTGGGCCAGCACGGAGTCAAGCTGCGGATGTTTTCGCAAAGCCTCGTCGTGGCTGCCCGCCAGCAAGCCAAGGACGTGCTTGGCGACATTGCAGCGAACGGGGCGGCCGCGCGTAAGATCCACGATTCGTACGTGTCCTTTCGGGACCGCACCGCGGCTTGGTCGCGCATCTCGATCAAGGCGGTGCTGGAGGCCCGGGAAGGCTAGCCTCGGCACTATGCCTTGAACTTGACCACCTTTTGGCGCTGCTCACCCAATCCGTCGATACCCAGGGTGACGACATCGCCCGCTTTGAGGAATTTCGGCTTCGGCTTCATGCCCAGGCCCACCCCCGGTGGCGTGCCGGTGAGAATCACATCGCCGGCTTCCATGACGAAATATTGCGAGCAGCACCAGACGATGTACCTGCAATCAAAGATCATGGTCTTGGTGTTTCCGCGCTGACGCTTCTCACCATTGACGTCGAGCCACATGGAAAGATTCTGCGGATCCCTGATCTCGTCTTTCGTGACCAGCCAGGGTCCAAGCGGACCAAAGGTCTCGGATCCTTTGCCTTTGGTCCACTGACCTGCGCGCTCGAGCTGAAACACCCGCTCGGAGACGTCATTGCCGAGACAATATCCGGCGACGACGTCCAGCGCCTTGTCCTTGGAAAGATAGCTGGCGCGCTGCCCTATCACGATCGCGAGCTCAACCTCCCAATCGAGCTTGGTCGATCCCTTCGGGATGATGGTGTCGTCGTTCGGGCCGCAGATGCAGGATGGCGCCTTGTTGAAGATGATGGGCTCTTTGGGAATCGGCATGCCGGCTTCTGCGGCATGATCGGAATAGTTCAGTCCGATGGCGATCAGGTTGCCGACATGGCCGACGCAGGGGCCCAATCGCGGATTGCCGGGAACCAGGGGCAGCTTCTCGATCGGGTGCTTGCGGATCTTGGCCAGGCTCTTGGGCGACAGGGCCTCGCCGGCCAGGTCCGGGATAAGGGCGGATAAATCGCGGATACGGCCCTTGGGATCGAGAATGCCAGGTTTCTCGCGGCCACGCGGGCCGAATCGAACGAGCTTCATCGGAACGGTCTTTCTGGGTTTGCTAGGAAATGTGTAGGACCTTGCCACGGGTGGATAAAGGCCCCGGGCGCGGCAGCCACTCTAAGCGCACTTGGCGCTCGGAAGCAAAAAACCCGTCAGATCGTCCCCTGATGCTGAGCCGCCTGCTTCCAGGATCGACAGCGGAGGGTCTCTGTGTCCTTGAGGCCACTTCCCATTTCGATAGGTGTTGCCCGCGCGCAACGACCGCAAAGATACGTTCGGTTATAAAGCATTAATGTTTGCAATCCGACGGGATGAGCGACAGGATGCATTCATGCACTTGACTCGTGCGCCGAGCTGCAAGCGACACGGGTTCAGGAGGCGACACGACGGCAAGTCTGTTCCTCTGGTCTTGCCTGGCTGACGAATTTCAGGGGGGTGCGACGGGGCCGGCGTAAGCCGGCCTTGTTCGTTTGCGGGGCTCCGTCTTTAGAGCGCGCCGGGGAATGCCCCCCCATCGATCAAGAGGTTCTGCCCGGTGATGTAGCCCGCTTGGGCCGAGCAGAGGAAGGCACAGGCGGCGCCGAATTCGTCCGGTTGGCCGAAGCGCCTGGCCGGGACGCTTGCAATGCGCTCGGCCTTCGCCTCGTCGAACGAGATGCCTTTGTTCTTGGCATTTGACGTAATGTTGGACCGCAGGCGTTCCGTGTCGAAGGTCCCCGGCAGCAGGAAGTTGATGGTGACATTGGATGCGGCGACGGAGCGCGCCACGCCGGCGAGAAATGCGGTGAGCCCGGCGCGGGCTCCGGAGGAGAGGTCGAGCCCCACAAGCGGCATCTTCACCGAGCCCGAGGTGATATTGACGATCCTGCCGAACTTCCTGTCAGCCATGGAATCGATCACTTTTTGAATGAGCTCGATCGCGACCACCATATTGGCAATGACGCCATCAACCATCTGCGCACGGGTGAGCTGGCGAAAGTCTCGAAATGGCGGTCCCGCGTTGTTGTTGACGAGAATGTCTGGGTCAGGGCACGCCCGGAGCAAGGCGGCTTGACCGTCCGCGGTTGCGAGATCGGCCTGCACCTCGATGATCTTGCTGCCCGTCGCCCTGCGCAGTTCGGCAGCGGTAGCTTGCAGCGACTTGGTCTCACGCCCATTGATCACGACCTCGCACTTGGCATGCGCAAGCGCCAAAGCGCAGGCACGGCCCAACCCGCGGCTGGACGCGCATACAATGGCCTTGCGACCGGCGATTCCCAGATCCATCAGGTCCTCCCTGGCTCCGGTAGTGGCGCTGGGCTGGCCGGGGGGATCCGCAAAGCCGCCCATCAGGCGTGATCAACTCGCGCCGGTTCATGACGCCCCCTAACTCTACTGGGCGTCACGCAGCTCCGGGTGCGCCGCGAGGCGCGCCGTGTTGCGCTGGTGCACAGTGAAGCAGACGACGGCTCCGACGGCGAACGGCAGAGCTGACCACATGTAGAGCTTCTGCACCGGCATTCCGACAAATATGGCACCGACCAGCGGCCCGACGATCGAGCCGATCCTTCCCATTCCCAGCTGCCAGCCCGACCCATTGGCGCGCAACGAGGTAGGATAGATCATCGCACCGACAACGTTGATGCCGGACTGAATGCCAAGCACCAGAAACCCCGCAAAGAACGTTGCGGTCAGCAGCACGGCTGCTGAGGTCAATCCTGCAAATCCGATCGAGCCCACCACCGGCACTGCAAGCACGAACATCAAGGTGATGCCGAGAAAGCGGTGCCGCTGCAGCCACCAGCACAGCGCCAGTGCGCCGACGGTTCCGGCACCGGCAAGCGCGGCCATCGTAGGCGGCAATTTCGCTGCGGTGAGCAGGGTGGGGGTCCAGCTCAGCAGAAAGAAATAGCCCATCAGATTGAGTGCAAAGAGCAGCCACAGGAGCGGCGTGATGATAGCAAGACCATCGCGAAACAAATAGACGGGGTTGAAGCCGGGAAACTGTTTTTCATCCTCGATCACAAACCGTGCGTCGGCGGGCACCGTGAAATCGGGACGGATTGCCGCAATGAGATTTTCCATTTTAGAGCGCTGGCTCTCGTGCAGGGCCATGTATTTGATGGATTCCGGTAAGCCGAACAGCCCGGCAATGCCGATGACGACCGGGACGATACCGCCGATCTTGAACAGGATCGGCCAGCCATAGGTCGGCACCAAAGTCGCCGTGACAAAACCCGGGATCGCGCCGCCAATAGGCACGAACCCGACCGCGATGATCGCAAGCGTCGCACGCAGATGCCGGGGTGCCGACTCGGCATTGATCGCGACCACGTTGGGGATCACGCCGCCGATCCCGAGACCCGCCAGCAGGCGCAGCCAAAACATCTCATGGAGATTCGTCGCATACGCGGCCGCAAAGGTGAAAATACCAAACAGCAGATTCGATCCGACCAGTGCCGCCTTGCGGCCGTAACGGTCACCCACCCATCCGAACAGCGCCGAACCGAACAGAATTCCGACAAGGCTCGCACTGAATACCGGGCCGAGCTCGCCCGGCTTGAGGTTCCACGCGTGGATCAGGCTGGGCGCTGCGAACGCGATCGCCCCGATATCGTAGCCGTCGATCAAAACGATGAAGAACGACCAGATGAGCAGCTTGATCTGGAATGAGCTCAGTCCACGTTCGTTCAACAGACGCGAGACCTGAACTTCAGGTTGGCCGGCCATTATCTCTCCCCTAGGCGTTTTTTGTCAGCGCTCGACATGCGCAATCGAGGCGATCTCGACCAAAAACTCCGGCTTCACCAGATCGGCGCGGATGCAATACCGGGCCGGCGGGTTCGCCGGAAAATATTCCCGGTACACCTCGTTCATGGCGCCATAGTTGCTCATGTCCGAGAGGAAGATGTGATTGAAGGTCACGTCTCTCAGCGAGCCTCCCGCCGCCTCCAGGACCGCCTTGATCGATTCCAGGATGTGGCGGGTCTGCGCCTTCGGGTCGCCTTTGCCTATTAGATTGGCGTTGCCGTCGAGCGCCAGAGTACCCGAGACATAAACGATATTGCCCGCCTTGGCGCCGGGTGAGTATGGCGCGAGCGGGGGCGCGGAACCTTTGGGCACAATGACTTGATACGGCATGGATGAAGCTCCTCTGCAGGGATCGAGCGCGGGCTCGTCTTCTCTCAGCTCTGGTGATTACCAACCCTCAATCACGGCGAGTTTTCCGCCCTTCCAGACGGCGTAGCCGAACGTGTGTGGTCCGCCATGATACGTTGTGCTCCAGTCCAGCGGCGGTACGAGCCCGGTCTCGAACCGGCCGAGCGATTCCAACGCGCTGATAAGGCCAGCGCGGGTCAAATCCGTGCCGGCGCGATTGGCTGCCTCCACGACGACCATTGCTCCCGCCATGCCGAGGTACGGATAGTACCCCGGCTTGGTGTTCGGATAGTATTTGGCGAGGATTTCATTGGCTTTCTTGACGGCGGGCTTGTCCATCGTGTCCACCGCCGTCATGAGATTCACATTGACGCCTTCCAGCACGTCCGCTCCGGCAAGATCAAGGACCACCGGATCGGCCATGGTGTTGTGACCTATGACATTCGACTTCCACCCGAGCCTCTGCATCTCCTTCATGAACAGCGCGCCGTGTTTGGGAATGACGCCGAGTATGACCGCATCCGGATTCCCCTGCCGCAGCGCCACCGCTTGCGCGCTCACATCGACATCGCTCGGAACGTAACTTGCTTCGCTGACGGGCTGAAGACCACGGCTCTTCAGGTACTCGACCGCGCCATCTCGCTGGTCCTTGCCGAACTGATCATTCTGAAAAAAGATGGCGACTTGCTTGGCCTTCAGTTTGGTCAGCGCGAACTGCGTCATCGATTCCCCGATTTCGGAGCTCAAGGGCAGAATGCCGAAAACATTCTTGTCCTTGGGCTTGTTCAGAAGCAAATGCCCGCCGGCCGGATTGATGACGGGTACGCCTCGCTGGGCCAGGAACGGCAGGACAGCAAGGTTCGTCACGGTACCCAGGGTGGAAACCAGCGCAAACACGCCGTCACGGTCAACTAGCTTCTTTACCACTGCGGCGGTCTGCTGCGGATTGTAGGAATCATTGTCCACGATCCATTCGATCTTGCGCCCATGCACGCCGCCTTGATCGTTGATGTACTTGAAATAGGCGTCAGTGCCTTCCTTCATTTGGCTCGCCCCGGCCGCAAGCCCGCTCTGCAGCGGCAGAAAGGAACCGAGAATGAGCTTGTCGCTCGTGACGCCCGGATCGGCTGCCCAGGCGCGCGCGGGCAAGAGCGCCACGGCAATGCCCGCGAGGAAGCAACACGACAGCGCCCTCGAAATGTACTCCATCACGTGCTCCTCTCTCCTCAATCACGCTTCACCCAAATAAGCGTCCACCACCTGGGGATCACTCATAAGCTCTTTCGCCCGCCCGGTCAGCGTCACTCGCCCTTTCTCCAGCACGTAAGCCCGGTGGGCGATGCGCAGCGCCTGGCGCGCATTCTGCTCGACCAGCAGCACGGCGACGCCTTGCCCGTTGATTTGCTGGATCAGATCGAAAATCTGCCTGACCAGCAAGGGTGCCAAACCCAACGAGGGCTCGTCCAGCAGCAGCAGGCGCGGCCGCGCCATGAGCGCGCGTCCGATCGCAACCATCTGTTGCTCTCCGCCCGAGAGCGTTGCCGCAGTCTGGCGGCGGCGTTCGCGCAATGGAGGAAACAATGCGTAGGCGCGCTCCACATCCGAGCGCCAGTTCCGCCCGCGCTCGCACCCGTACGCGCCCATGCGCAAGTTCTCCTCAACGGTAAGCTCGGCGAAAAGCTGGCGTCCTTCGGGAACGAGCACGAGGCCGTGCGCAATGATCGCGTCGGTCCGCAGGCCCAGAATGTTCGTGCCGGTGTATGAGATCGATCCGGACATCCGGCAGGATACGCTCTTGGTCATGCAGCCGAGCAGCGTGGATTTACCCGCGCCATTCGAACCCAGGAGCGAGACAATCTCACCGCTTTCGACCGATATCGTTACGTTCGCGAGCGCGGTCACCGGCCCGTAGCTTGCGGACAGGTCCGAGACTTCAAGCATGATCCCGCTCGTCGCCCAGATAGGCCCGCATCACCGCCGGTGCGCGTTTGACCTCGGCGGGCGAGCCTTCCGCGATTTTCTCTCCATGGTCGAGCACAATTATACGATCGCACAGGCTCATGATCACCCGCATATCGTGCTCGATGAGAAGCACGCTGATCCCCTCGCGATCGCGCAATCCGCGCACCGTCTCGGCAACACGCCGGCTTTCCTGCGGGTTCATCCCGGCCGTGGGCTCGTCGAGAAGAAGAAGCTGTGGATATCCGGCGAGCGCGCGTGCAAGCTCGACCGATTTCTGCGTCCCGTAGGGCAACTTCGCCGCAATGGCCTCGGACACGTCACTCAGCCCGCAATCCGCAAGGATCCTGGTTGCTTCGTCGCTTGCCGCCGTGCGTTTTCTTCGTGCTGAGGGCACGTCAAACAGCTCGCTCCACACGTTCGATTGATAGCGATAGGCCAAGCCGAGCGTGACATTTTCGCGAACCGTGGCCTCCTGAAACAGTTGCAGGTTTTGAAAGGTCCGGCGCACGCCCATCGCGGCGATCGCGTGCGGAGTGCAACGGGAGAGATCCCGGGCGGCGAAATAAATTTGGCCGGCATCGGGTCGATAAAGTCCGGAAATGCAATTGATCAGGGTCGATTTGCCGGCGCCATTCGGCCCGATGAGCCCGACGATCTCGCGTTCGGCAATATCGAACGAGATATCGGAAAGTGCGCGCAGCCCGGAGAATGCGAGCGAAAGCCTGCTAATTTCGAGGAGAGCCATCGGGAGCTCCCGCTTTAAGCACCGTCATGTGCGTCCCTGGACTTGATCCGGGGATTGTCTCGCGCGTCCACGTCTTGTGTGCCGGGAGAAAAGCGTGGATGGCCGGGATAAGCCCAGCGACGATGGAGGGAGTTGAATGCCCGCTGCACCGGCTCGAGCAGGCTGCTCAGTCCTCGCGGCAGGAATTGCACGCACAGAACGAGCGTGACGCCGTAGATTACCATCTGCGCGTCCTTGAACTCGCGCAGCACCTCCGGAGCTAGCGCAAGATAGGCTCCGCCGAGGAGGGCGCCTGCCCGCGAATGCAAGCCGCCGATCACCGCCATGCTCAAAAAAGAGAGCGATACGGCGAGCGAGAACGTTTCCGTGCTCAGGTGACCGAGCAGATGGCCATAGAGTGCGCCTGAGATGCCCGTGCAGAATGCGCTCATTGCGAACGCGATGATGATGTGTCTAGGGCGGGCAATCCCGCAACATTCGGCGGCCACCGTGCTCATTCTCAGTGCCGCGAGCGAGCGCCCGGTAAACGAGCGGGCGAAGTTGCCCGTGATCCAGGCAATGAGCAAAAAAATCCCGAGCAGCAGATAATAATAGCTGAAATCGCTTGCGAGCTCGACGCCGAACAACCAAGGCCGCGGCACGAACAGGCCCTGCCTGCCGCCCGTGAGCGTTTCCCACTCGAACAGCACCTGCTGCACGATGAGAGCAAAGCCAAGCGTCGCAATGGCGAGGTAGTGCCCCTGCACACGCAAGGCCGGCAGCGCGACGAGGGCCCCGAAGAGAGCAGTCATGATTCCAGCGAAGGCCACGCCAAGCAGGAATGGCAGTCCGAGCTTGATGACGCTCAGAGCGCAGGCATAGGCGCCGATCGCCCAGAACGCCGCGTGCCCTATGGATATCTGCCCCCCAATGCCGAGCAAAACATTGAAGCTGAGCGCGACCAGGGCATAGATCATGATGGTCGCGAGGAGATAGTGGCCGTAGTTGCCCAACCCGAACGGGATTGCGGCCAGAAAGAGAAGGACAACCGCCCCGCAGAGCGTGCGGAGATTCAGGCTCATACTTTTGCTTCAAGCCGGCGCGTGAACAGGCCTTGCGGCCGCAGCATGAGAACCGCGATGATGATGCAAAACGCGAACGTATCTTTGAATGCCGTCGAAACATAAGCGGCGAACAGGCTTTCAAGCACGCCGACCAGCAGACAGCCTGCGACCGCTCCGGGAAGGCTGTTGAAGCCGCCGAGGATCGCGCCGGCAAAGGCTTTCAGCAGGACAGCAAACATCATTTCGAAATCCAGGAATGTCAACGGAGCGATCAGGAAACCGGACACCACACTGATGGCCGTCGCCAGCGCCCAGGCAAGCAGCCCCACTTTCTGAACTTCAACTCCCATGAGCTGCGCAGCGCGCCGGTTCATGCTGGCGGCGCGCATCGCAATTCCCGTTCGGGTGTATGCAAAAAACAGGTAAAGCAGAATCATCACTAGCACGGAGACCCCGATGATGCCCAGGCTGTTTTGTGCGACGCGCGCGCCGAGCACATTCAGCGGATCGGAGGGGAAAAGGGATGGAAAACGAACTGGATCGTAACCCCAGATCCACCCGGCCGAATGATGAAAGATCATCCAGAGACCGATGGTGGCAATCAGTGCATTGACCTGCGGCGCACCCTGAAGCGGCCGGATCGCAATGCGCTCAGTGGCGAGACCGAGCAGCGCCCCAATCGGAGCAGCGAGCACAAGAACAGCAATCAGCGGCATCCCTGCCTTCGTCAGCAACGCGAAGCAGATGAAGGTGCCAAACATCGCCATCTCGCCTTGCGCGAAATTGACGACGTCCGTGGACTTGTTGATGAGGACGAGTGAAAGCGCCAGCAAGGCATAGATGCTCCCGAGCGCGAGCCCCGAAGCAATGAGTTGCCCGAGCATTGGAACGCAGCGCGTTATGAGTGGCGCGCGATGAAAGTCAGAACAGCGTGATTGAATTCTCGGAGATTTGTTTCCGAGGCACAGTGACCGCCCCGTTCCATCAGCAGGAGCTCGGCACCGGGAATCAGCCGGGCCAGCTCGCGCGTGAAATACGGCGGCGTCAGAAAATCATCCTTGGCACAGGTAATGAGCGTAGGCGTCTTGATCGTCCCAAGCTCGGTCGTGCGATCGAAGCCCACGATGGCGTCGATACGGCCCGCGACGATGTCGGGCTCGGGAAACACCGACATCCCCGCCTTCTCACGCTCCTCCAACAGGCTGATGTTCTCGTTGATCCACCAATCCGGATAGAGGAAAACCGCCGTGGCGCGCACATAGGCAGCCGCTCCCGCCGCGGTCAGGAGCGCGCGGCGCGCTTCGAAAACGCGCCGGAAAAACGGGTCGGCCTTCGTCCAGCTGGCATAGATGACGAGGCTGATCAGCCGTTCCGGATGAGTCACAGCGATAGTCTGACCGATAGCGCCGCCGGTGGAGTGGCCCACGAGATGCGCCCGTTCGATGCCGAGATGATCCATCAATCGCAGCAGGTCATCCGACATCCGGTCGACGGAATAGCGAATGCGGGATCGGCTGCTTTGGCCGGTGCCGCGATGGTCGTGGGTTATGACCTGATGCTTCTCCGAGAAGGCTTCGACATTCGGATTCCAGTAGGCGCCGACCCCACCGAGGCCCGGAACCAGGAGAACCGGCGCGCCAACTCCATGCGTTTCGTAAAAGATCTCGACGTCGCCCAGATTGGCTTTCGGCATGGTTGCACCGCGCCCTTTCCTCGCACCGTCCTATTCGTCGAACACGGCGACTGCACGGATCGGCGAGCCGGTTCCTCCGCGCCACTTGAGCGGGAGGCCAATGAAACGGAATTCGCCCCGCCCGATCAGTGCCTCCAGATTGCACAGGCTCTCCATGTGCGTGATGTCGAGCTCGAGACAAGCCTTGTGAACGAGCGAGTTCACCACGCCCATCGGGGCCGGACGCATGGAGTCGATACCGAAATGCACAATGCCCTGCTTCGCCAGCCACTCCGTCGCTTCCACGTTCACCCCGGGATTGTCGGTCGCATAGGCCGGCGTGGGGAAGGTGCGTTCATGGTGCCCCGTGCACAACAGGACCGTTCCTTTTTTCGGAATCGGTACGCCCGCCTTTTTCACGGCTGCTTCGAGGTCGGACGCCACAATCTCGGCCTTGGCTGGAATGTGCCGGAGATCGAGGCAGATGCCTTTCACATAGCAATATTCGAGTGGATACTCGTTGATCGGTGTCCCGCTCTTTCCGAAGTGGCGGGGAGCATCGATGTGCGTGCCGCCATGGTCGGGCATGGAGATGAACATCACGCTGTTGCCCTGAACGTTACCCGATTCGGCAAACGCCTCCTCGTGGGTCTTCCAGACGCCATGAATGATGGGCGGCTGTCCCGGATAGGTAGGGGTGCGGTGATAGAGCTCCCGGCTTAGATCGATGATCTCCATGTGCGGTTCCTCCCTTGAATCTCTTAGGCGGCAGTGACAGGCGCAAGCGGAGCTTTCCCCAGGATGAGGTCGGCAGCCTTCTCCGCGATCATGATCACCGGGGCATTGATATTGCCGCCGACAAGATCGGGCATCACGGAAGCATCGACGACGCGCAGGCGATCGACACCGCGCACCCGCAGCTGAGGATCGACAACGGCGGTCTCGTCGGTGCCGACGCCCATCTTGCAGGTACCGAGCGGGTGATAGACGGTTGTTGCGGTAGCGCGGGCGTAAGCATCGAGATCAGCGTCGGAGGTCTTGTCCGGACCGGGCGCTATCTCCGCGGCCGTGCAGGCGCGTACGGCGGGTTGGTTGAAGATCTCGCGAGCCATGCGGATGCCGGTGCGCACCATGCGCAGGTCACGATCCGTCGCGAGAAAATCTATTTGGATGCGGGGCGACTGAGAAGGATCCGTTGACGCCAGCCTGACCGCGCCGCGACTTTCCGGGCGCAGCGGGGTAGGGCGACAGCCGAATCCGTCGGGATAGGCTTGTCGGAACGGCGCGAGATAAGGGCCGGCGTTCATGGGTGCTACGCGGAAGAGCAGTTGAACATCCGGAATGTTGGAGGACGCATCGCTCTTCACGAAGGCCATGACATTGTTGGGCACGCTGGCCGCAAGGCCCGTGCCGAAGAAATGTGCCCGCGCCAGCTCTGGCATGATCCGGTCGATCCGCATCGCTCGATGGAGTGGGCCTTGGTCTTTGCGCAAGCAATCAACGCCGGCCGAGACGTGATCCTGCAGGTTCTGGCCGACGCCTTTGAGCGCAGCGGTCACTGCAATACCATGCGCCTTCAGCTCCGCCGGGTCGCCGATACCCGACAGCATGAGAAGCTGCGGAGAGTTGATTGCGCCGCCTGCGAGGATCACTTCGCGCTCGGCGCGCAGATCGATGATCGCGCCGTCGCACCGATACTGAATGCCGACGGCGCGGCTTGCGTCCAACAATATTTGTGTGGCCAGTGCCCGCGTTTCGACCCGCAGATTTGGCCGTGTGAGTGCCGGCCGCAGGTAGGCTGCTGCCGCGCTGCACCGGCGACCATTGCGGATGGTCGACTGACCCCGGCTGAACCCTTCCTGCTGGCGGCCGTTGTAGTCGGGGGTCGTCGAATAGCCGGCGTGAACACCGGCATCGAGAAACGCATCGAGCAGCGGGTCGGGAAAGTGCGGGTTGCAGACCCCGAGCGGGCCTTCATCTCCGCGATAAACATCGGCGCCGCCCGCCCATGTTTCCTGCCGTCGGAAATAGGGTAGGACATGCGCGTACGACCATTCGCTTAGTCCATGATCCGCCCACCGGTCATAGTCGCCGCGGTGCCCTCGCACATAGGCCATGGCGTTGATCGACGACGAGCCCCCGATTACCCGCCCGCGGTAGATCGGAATGCGACGCCCCGCCATCGTCACCGAGGGCTCGGTGACGTACATCCAGTCATGCTTGCAGCGCAGCACATTGCGCCCCCAGGCCAGTGGGATGTGAAGCATGGGATCGCGATCCCAGCCGCCGGCCTCGAGCAGGACGACGCGAATGTCGCGATCCTGCGTGAGCCGATGCGCCAAGGTGCATCCGGCGGAACCGGCACCCACAATTACGTAATCACAGACTTCACGTTTTGCGATCATGTCCTGCACAGATGCATCGGCCACTCGGGCGCCAATTGTATTTGACTATCTGATCAGAGGGGAGGCATTGTTGCGAGCGTGCCTATGTGGCGCCGTCCCGCTCCCGCGCGATAGAAGGCCATACACTGGTCACGCCGGGAGTTCCAAAACATAGTGCCACCTGTGCGGAGACCAATCGTGGGCCAATTGCATAATAACCTCGCGGAGCAGGACAGCTTTGTTCCCGTGATAGACATCGCGTCGTATTTTTCAGGTACCCCGGAAGGCAAGCATCGCGTGGCGCAGCAAATCGGTCGCGCATGCCGCGAGGTTGGATTCTACGTCATTGTCGGTCACGGCGTCGATCCCAAACTGGTCGAACAGGTGGAGATCGTCTCGCGTGAATTCTTCGATCTTCCGCTCGAGGAAAAGATGCGGCTACATGTGGGCAAGGAGCCGGGGGCTGTCGGCTACGCTGCAATCGGCGACACGGCGCTGGCCTATACCCGCGGGCAGGTGGCGCCTCCGGATCTCAACGAGTCGTTTCAGGTTGCGAAGGTCGACGCCGCCGGTGATCCCTACTTTCAGAGCGAGGCCGCGCGTGGGCTCGTGCCGAAAAATCGCTGGCCGGAGCGTCCCGCAGCCCTCAAGGAGCTCTACATTCGCTATTATCTCAGAATGGGGCAGTTGGCAGGAGATCTGATGCGGCTCTCGGCGCTCGCGCTCGATCTGCCGGAGAACTACTTCGAGGACAAGATCGACCGCCACATCAGCCGGCTCAACGTTCGTCTTTATCCCGAGCAAAACGTAGCCCCTCTGCCCGGCCAGTTGCGCGCCGCGGCGCACACCGACTACGGCACGGTTACGATCCTGCGACCCGGTGACACAGTTGGCGGTCTGCAAGTTGCAGACCGGAACGGCAGCTGGCACGCCGTTCCGTCGATCTCGAACTCCTTCGTCATCAACCAGGGCGACCTGATGGCGCGCTGGACCAACGATCGCTGGCTTTCGACCCTGCATCGGGTGGCCAATCCGCCGGAAGAGGCCAAGGGCGGCTCGCGGCGATTATCCATCGTGTTCTTTCATCATCCCAACTATGACGCCACCGTCTCCTGCCTGCCGACGTGCCTGGAAGCGGTGCGCGCGCCCATCTATGAGCCGATTCAGGTGAGCGACTACTACAGCATGAAACGCGCGCAGCAACGCGCGGCCCGCGCCAAGGCGCTTGCGCCGGCAACGGCCTGAGCGAGGTCGTGCGCTCCTCGCGTGGGTCGCGACTGCGCCGGGCCACGCTCACGAGCGTGAATGCGCTGCACGGCTGGGCCTTTTCGGATTGAGATGTACGGTTCCAGCGGCGCCGACCGCGG
>Ga0209331_1000326_pt1 | contig 17444 bp, 15 predicted proteins | sample JacPinW_OM3H0_M3_FD_187971 | JGI IMG/M metagenome (GOLD analysis project Ga0209331, IMG submission 187971) | Forest soil microbial communities from Algoma, Ontario, Canada - Jack Pine, Ontario site 1_JW_OM3H0_M3 (SPAdes) (version 2) | ecosystem: Environmental > Terrestrial > Soil > Boreal...
AATCAGATCCGCCGAGACGCCCTGCGGCATGAAATAGGCCGGCACCGCGATCGAGGGGTCCATCGGCCAGGCGCCGCCGGAGGCGCCGATGCCGACCCGGCTCATCGATTCGGCGCCGCCGCCGATCGTCAGTTCATGCTGGCCGCTCATGATCTGGGCTGCGGCGAAATTCACGGCATCGAGGCCGGAAGCACAGAACCGGCTGATCTGGACGCCGGGGACGGCCTCGCCAAGGCCAGCCTTGATCGCCGCGAAGCGCGCGATGTCGGAGCCGGCCTCGCCGACCGGATCGACCACCCCGAGCACGACGTCATCGACGACGTCTTCGGCCAGATTGTTGCGCTCTTTCAGCGCCTTCAGCGGCACGGTGGCGAGCGCCAGCGCGGTCACCTCATGCAGCGCGCCATCTTGCTTGCCGCGGCCGCGCGGCGTGCGAACGTGATCGTAGATATAGGCCTCAGGCATGACGCCCTCCCGGGATGATGATCGTAATATAATAGCGGATTGAGTTGACCAGCGAAACAGATACTCCGGTCAGAACGCTTCCGCCGCCAATTCCATGGTGGTCGCGCTTCCGGTCTGGATGCGCGCAAGATGCAGTGAGGTTTCCGGCAGCATTCTCTCCATAAAGAAGCGGCCGGTCACAAGCTTGGTGGTCAGATAGGGCGTGGTGCCGCCGCCCGCAATCTTGTCCAGCGCCACTTTTGCCATCCGCGCCCACATATAGGCGAAGGTGACGAGGCCGAACAATTCCATGTAGTCGGTGGCGGCAGCACCGGCATTGTCCGGCTTCATCATCGCATTCTGCATCAACCAGGTGGTGGCCTGCTGCAGATGGCCGAGGGCTGCGCTCAAGGGCGCGACATAGGGTTTCATCCCCTCGTCGGCGGCGTGATCCTTGGCGAAGGTCGCGACCTCACCGAAGAAGGCCATCACTGCGCGGCCGCCGTCGCGCGGCAATTTGCGCCCGACGAGATCGAGCGCCTGGATGCCGTTGGCGCCCTCATAGATCATGGCGATGCGCGCGTCGCGCACGAACTGCTCCATGCCCTGCTCGGCGATATAGCCATGGCCGCCATACATCTGCTGCGCCAGCACCGCGTTGGAAAATCCGACATCGGTCAAGACGCCCTTCATGACCGGCGTCATCAGCCCCATGTGATCGTCCGCGGCCTCGCGATCCTTGGGGTCGGAGGAGCGGTGGGCGACGTCGCTTTTGAGCGCGGTCCACACCACCATGGCGCGTGCCGCCTCGTTGAAGGCGCGAATCGTCAGCAGCGTGCGGCGCACGTCAGGATGCACGATGATCGGATCGGCCGGTTTGTCGGGCACCTTCGGCCCCGACAGGGCGCGGCCCTGCAGGCGATCCTTCGCATAGGCGACCGCGTTCTGATAGGCGACTTCGGATTGCGCCAGGCCCTGAACGGCGACGCCGAGTCGCGCCTCGTTCATCATCACGAACATGCCCTGCATGCCCTTGTTTTCCTCGCCGATCAGCCAGCCGGTGGCGCCGTCGTAATTCATCACGCAGGTGGAATTGCCGTGAATGCCCATCTTGTGCTCGATCGAGCCGCAAGAGACGCCGTTGCGCTGCCCCAGCGAGCCGTCGGCGCTGACCAAAATCTTAGGCACCACGAACAGCGACACGCCTTTGATGCCGGCGGGCGCGCCTTCGATCCGTGCGAGCACCAGATGGATGATGTTTTCTGCGAGGTCATGCTCGCCGGCGGAGATGAAGATTTTTGTTCCGGTAATCTTGTAGCTGCCGTCGGCCTGCTTGACCGCCTTGGTGCGCAACAGACCGAGATCGGTGCCGCATTGCGGCTCGGTGAGGTTCATGGTGCCGGTCCATTCTCCGGCGACCATCTTCGGCACGAACATGTTCTTCTGCTCGGGCTTGCCGTGCACCATCAGCGCCGCGGTCGCGCCCATGGTCAGGCCGGCATACATCGAGAACGCCATATTGGCCGAGCACTGGAATTCGTTGACCGCCTGGCTCAGCGTCACCGGCAGGCCCTGCCCGCCATATTCAGTCGGCGCCGACAGCCCGAGCCAGCCGCCTTCGGCGACCTGCTTGAAGGCTTCCTTGAACCCCTTTGGCGTCGTCACGCTGCCGTCGTCGTGGCGGGTGCAGCCTTCGAGATCGCCGATGCGATTGAGCGGCTGCAACACCTCTTCGCTGAGCTTTGCTGCCTCGGATAAAATCGCCTCGCGCACGTCGGCCGAGGCGTCGGAAAAGCCGGGAAGATTGTCGTAGCGGTCGATCTGAAACACGTCGTTGAGCAGGAAATTGACGTCTTCCACGGGAGCTTTGTAGATCGGCATGGTTTCCTCGCAGGCGTGCTGGCCGCCTCGTTTAAGGTAGATTTTGTAGGGCAGCAATCGGTCAATTCTGGAAATCGACCTTATCCGATTCCGAATGGTCCAAGGCGGTTTTCGAGGCCGCTTTCGAGCAAAATCGCGTCACTGCTTTGCGAGTTGCTCTCCCATCAAACGATGCAGCAGATTGATCGCCTTGAGCGGGCGCACCATCACCTTGAAATGCACGACGCGGCCATCGTCGCTGAAACGGATGATGTCGACGCCGTTGAGTTTTATTCCCTCGATCTCGGTTTCGAACTCGAGAACCACGCCCGAGTCGCTCCGCCATTCGCCCGTATAGACAAAACCCGCGCCGCCCAGCACCTTTCCCGCACTGGAAAGATACTTGAACGCGATGTCGCGGCCGCGCTGCGGCGTATGCACGACCGGGCTTTCGAACACCGCGTCGGGGTCCAGCAGGTCCCACAGCGCCGCGTTGTCGTGGGACTTCATGTAGCCGTACCATTTGTCGAGGCCGGTCATGCTCATCGGATGTCTCCCGTCAGTGTTCACGATCTGCCCTGCGCGATCACGGTGAAGTCGCCTCAAATGCCGGGTTTATTTGCGCCGAGCAGGATCAGCACGAGTGCGGCTGCCATGAGCATCCAGCCGGGATGACGACCGCGTCTGGCCCAGCAATTGACGACCGCACCGAACATGTAGGTGACGCCAACGAACAGACTGGTCGCAAGCCTGGCTTCAGGTCCGAACCAGTTTGCAGCGGCGACCAGGGTCAGTCCGCCGAGGAACCAGATGAACGTGCTAAAATGCAAGAGCAGCGGAACCATCCTTCTGGTCGATCCGGCAATCCTCTTGTCTGCGAGCGCAAACGCGTCAAACGGTCTGACCATGTACCGTTGGACGAGAATGCCGTGAATCACCGCCACGCAAGCCCCAATAATGCCCGCCATTCCGAGCGCCGCGTTTTGCCATGGCATTTGCATACACCTCTGCTTCTCGGCTTGCATCAGCAGCGTTTTGTTCAGGTCCCTAAGCGCTGATCCGTTTCATGAAATCGCCGCTGGCGTCGGCAAATTCGAGCTTCATGCGCTCGACCAGGTCGGCAACAGGCGGCGCGTCCGTGATCTGGCCGATACCCTGTCCCGAACCCCAGATGTCGCGCCACGCCTTGACCTTCATGTTGCCGCCGGAGCCGAAATTCATCTTCGATTTATCGGCGACCGGCAGATTTTCGGGATCAAGTCCGGCCGCCGCAATCGACGGACCGAGATAATTGCCGTGCACGCCGGTGAACAGGTTGGAATAGACGATGTCCTGCGCGGCATGAGCGGTGAGCGCGTTCTTATACGCCCGATCGGCGTTGGCTTCTTCGGTCGCGATGAAGCGGGTGCCCATGTAGGCCAGATCGGCGCCGAGCGCGAGCGCGGAGGCAATGCTCCAGCCGTCGGAAATCGCGCCCGACAACAGGATGGTGCCCTTGAACCATTGCTTCACCTCGCGCACCAGCGCGAATGGCGACAGCGCGCCAGCATGTCCACCAGCGCCGGCGCAAACCAGAATCAGACCATCGACACCCTGCTCGGCCGCTTTGCGCGCGTGCTTGACGTTGATGACATCGTGGAACACCACGCCGCCATAGGAATGCGCGGCCTCGACGATTTCCGACGGCGGGCGCAGCGAGGTGATGATGATGGGCGCCTTGTGCTTCACACAGGTCTCCATGTCCTTCATCAGCCGGTCATTGGAGGTGTGACAGATCTGGTTGACCGCGTAGGCGGCGACCTTCTTCTCCGGATTAAGTGCCTGGTATTCGCCGAGCTCGTTTTCGATCCGCGTCAGCCACTCATCGAGCTTTTCGACCGGACGCGCGTTGAGCGCAGGGAACGAGCCGACGATGCCGGCCTTGCACTGGGCGATGACAAGCTCCGGCCCCGACACGATGAACAACGGCGCGCCGACCACGGGCAGCTCAAGTCGACCCTTTAGCGAGGCTGGAAGCGGCATTGGTACCCCTTATCGTGTGGCGCTGCCTTACGACGCTTCGGTCACTTCAATTCCAAGCCATTCATTGAAGGCTGACGTCTTCGAGATGGCTTGCAGTTTTGCCAGCGCCGTCTCGGCTTCAATCATGACCGCACCTGTGCCCATCGGGCGAACAAGCCGAACCAACCTTTCGTTGGCGCGACACTCAACGTTTCCATTATGCACATTGACGCATAAGCTCATTTATGCATATAGTCAAGCGCCCAAGATCGGAGCATTGGCGAGACGGAGGGTTGGCCCAGTGGCGCTCGGTGACGCAATCCTTGTGTGCCTGACGGAACGGCCGATGACGGGCTATGAACTCGCCAAGACGTTCGATGCGTCCATCGGGTACTTCTGGAGAGCCGACCACCAGCAGATTTATCGCGAACTCGCTCGGCTCCGCGATCGGGGCCACATCCAGGGCCGCGAGGTCGTGCAGTCGGGTAAGCCAAACAAGCTGGTCTATACCCTCACGTCCGAGGGTAGAGCGGCGCTGCGGCACTGGGCGGCGCGGCCGAGTAGCCCGTCTTCGATCAAGGACGATCTGCTCGTGCGGCTCTACGCGCTTGACAGCGTCGACATCGATTCCCTGCGCGCCGACCTCATGGCGCGGCTGGAATACCACCGCGACCGTCTGTCCCGTTTCGAACATATTCTTAACAGCCGCTTCCCCCACGGCGCCGCGTCACTTGCGGACACCGGCAGGCTGCTCGTGCTGCACATGGGGCTTCGTTACGAGCATGCCGTGGCGGAGTGGTGCGAGCAGGCGCTCCAAACCCTGTCGGTCAACGCCAACGGCACGAATGTCACGCCGATCAACGACGCCAGCCAGCGCGAAATCAAGGGATAAGTGTGTGGCCTAACGGCTTCAGCCAAATTGGGCGAGGTAGTAACTCCAACGTAACAGGGCCAAGCGGGAGACAGGCCGATGACCAATCACGTTCTGAGCATCAGGCACGGAGCCGTGCTGGAAGCACGGCTGAACCGCCCAGAAAAGAAAAATGCGCTGACTGGGGCCATGTATGACGGCATCGTTGAGATGCTCGAACAGGCGAACTCCAGCAATTCCATTCGGGCGGTTTTGCTGACGGCGGAAGGATCGACATTTACTGCAGGAAACGATCTGGCGGAGTTCATGTCCATCTCCGGCGACCTTGCAACTTCACCGCAATCCCGGTTTGTTCGCGCCATTACGAGTGCAACGAAACCGATCGTCGCAGCGGTGCATGGAAGGGCCGTTGGCATAGGCACGACGATGCTCCTGCACTGCGACCTGGTTTATGGAACTCCCGACGTTAAGCTGTCGACCCCCTTCGTGGAAATGGGACTGGTCCCGGAGGCCGGTTCAACCTTGCTATTCCCCACCTATATCGGCCTGCAGCGCGCCTCCGCGCTCCTGCTGCTTGGGGAGACCCTGGACGCCGAGGCCGCCGTTGCCGCAGGTCTCGTGAACGCGATCGTGTCGGCAGATGAACTGCATGCTTATGCGCTCGAAAAGGCGCAGGCGCTCGCCTCAAAGGCACCGGAGGCGTTTGCGGTGGCTCGCCGGCTCATGCGCGGCAACAAGACACAGCTTGACGCTCATATGGCGGAAGAAGGGGAAGCGTTCGGACGGGCGGTCCGAGGTCGAGAGGCACGGGAAGCATTCACCGCCTTCTTTGAGAAACGAAAGCCGGCTTTCTAACTGGCCGTCGGAACTATCAGGCTGCGGTCCAGCTAAGTTCGCCTGAATCCCAAATTAGCATTTCCCAGCCCAAGGCATGGATCATGACAGCCATTGCGGCAGCCTGACCGCAGCCGCGGCGACCGCCCTGACGATCAATTTCGGGGATTGAGGCAACTTTCGGGGCCGGCTCGCCAATTCCTTAACCGGTTCTTTACCGTAACGCGAAAAAGTCAGCGGTAGAGGCAGACGACCTGCGCGGAATTCGATTGTCTTCTCTCCAGGGACGCGCGGGGAGGGCTGAAGGCGCAGATAGCGCGCCGGAGTTGAAACCGGACGGGATCATGAATTCGCGCGTATCGTGGAGTGTAGAAGGCATCGATCCATCCGTCCGCGAGCGGGCCGAAGCCGCCGCGCGCCGCGCCGGCATGACGTTGAACGACTGGCTGATGTCCACGATCGGCGAGCAGGCCCCTCCCAACTTTCGCGCCATGACCGATCAAAGGCTGGCAGATCAACGGCCGCCGCTGATGCCGAGCCAGGAAACGCGCGACGTCGCCGATATTCACCAAAGGCTTGATTCGATCACCCGCCAGATCGAACAGATTTCGCGCCCGGTACCGCGCAGCGACGCGCCCCGCAACGACGCAGCTCGCGGCGAACAGGGTGTCGCCCGGCAATTGAACGACGCGATCTCGCGCCTCGACGCGCGGCTGTCGCAGATTTCGAACCCGGCGCCCGCGAGAGGCGCCCAGCTTCAGGACAAGCAGCGCCAGTCCGAGATGGTCGAGCGCGCAGCGAGTCAGGTTTATCGGCCGTCTCCTCCGTTGAGCCCGGTTTCGCTTGACTCCGCGATCGCAGAAATCGCTGCGCGCCAGAACGAACTCGACAATGTCGCGCCGCGGCCGATACCGCCGCACGCGGCGCCGCCGATCGCGCCGGCGATGCCGATGACACCGGCGATGCCAGTGGCACCGGCGATGCCGATCGCGCCGGCGATGCCGGCCGCGCCTGCGATGCCGATGCCGCCGGCCCAGCCTCCCGGTCCGGATTTCTCCTCGCTCGAGCGCCATCTGCTCAAGATCACGAGCCAGATCGAAGCGCTGCAGCGCCCCGACGGGACAGAACAATCGATCGCCGCCTTCCGCAGCGAATTGGCGGAGATCCGTCACGCCATCACCGAAGCGATGCCGCGCCGCGCGATCGAATCGATCGAGAACGAGATCCGCTCGCTGTCGCGCCGCATCGACGACACCCGCCAGAGCGGCATCGACGACCAAGCGCTGGCCGGCGTCGAGCGTGCCTTGAGCGAAATTCGCGAAGTGCTGCGCTCGCTGACACCGGCAGAGCAGTTGACGGGCTATGACGAGGCGATCCGCAATCTCGGCGCCAAGCTCGACCTGATCTTGCGCGCCAACGACGATCCCTCCACAGTCCGCCAGCTCGAAAACGCCATCGCGGCGCTTCGCGCCATCGTCTCCAATGTCGCCTCCAACGACGCCCTGGCCCGGCTCACCGACGACGTGCGTGCGCTGTCGTCCAAGGTCGATCAGCTTTCGCGCTCGGAGGGCAACAACGATTCGTTGGCGATGCTCGAAGCGCGCATCGCCGCCCTGACCTCGACGCTGGAAAACCGTGAGCCTCCGCGACAGAGCGAAAACTCCGAGCAGATCGAGGGCGCGTTGCGCGCCCTGTCCGACCGCCTCGACCGGATACCGGTCGGCAACGACAGTGCGTCGGCTTTCGCCCATCTCGAACAGCGTGTGTCTTATTTGCTCGAACGGCTGGAGGCCTCCTCCGATCACCGCTCCGGCAATCTGGGGCGGGTCGAGGACGGGCTGCAGGACATACTGCGCCATCTGGAAGCCCAGCATGCGGCGGTTGCCCGTCTGGCCGAAACTAGCCAGCGCAGCGCGCCCGAGCCCGCGGAAAGCGGCCTGATCGACATCGTCAAGCGCGAATTGTCCGATATCCGCTTCAGCCAGTCCGAAGCCGGTCGCCACACCCAGGATTCGCTCGAAGCCGTTCACAATACGCTCGGCCATGTGGTCGACCGGCTGGCGATGATCGAAGGCGATCTGCGCACCGTCAAGAGCGCGCCGGTCGCCCCGGAACCGCAGCCGGCGCCGGCCCCACAAGTCGCTGCGCCGCTGGTCGCGACGGCGCCGCAACCAAAACCCGAATTGCCAAATCCGGCTGCGGCACAGCCACATTTCGCGGCCGCCCCGCGCGAATTCCACGCCGCGCCGCCGCCGGCGCCGATGCCGGCTGCCGCCGTGGCGACGCCGCTCGCCATCAGCGAAATTCTGGAACCGCATGCGGCGCCGCCATGGCCTCCGATCACGCCGGAGTTGCCGCCCGATCACCCGCTCGAGCCCGGCACCCGGCCGACCGGGCGTGCATCTTCGCCCTCGGAGCGCATCGCGGCGTCCGAGATCGCGATCAGCGGAATTCAGCCGAGCCCGCCGCCCGGGCCGGTCTCGACATCGAGCTTCATCGCCGCCGCTCGCCGCGCCGCCCAGGCCGCGCAGGCCGCGCCGCCGGTCGACAAGGCAGGTCGTCCGCTCAAGGCCGCCGGTGACAAGGCCAAGGAACCCTCGAACCTCACCTCCAAGATCCGCTCGCTCCTGGTCGGCGCCAGCGTGGTCGTGATCGTGCTCGGCGCCTTCAAGATGGCGATGACGCTGCTCGACGGCGGCAGCCCGCCGGCGCAGCCTGCCATGGAAAATTCGATCGAGCAGCAAGCTCCGGCCCAGCCGGGCGCCGATGACGGCGCCAAGTCGACTATTCCGGATCAGGCTCCGCCTTCGATGACCTCGCCGACCCCGATCGGACGGCAATCGTTCAATAATTCCGGCGTGAACGTGATCGACGGCACCGCCGCGGTCGTTATCCCGCAGGCGCCCGCGGCCTCGCCGGCATCCAACAACGACACCACCGGCACGATCTCGGACATCGCACCGGCGTCATCGGGCCGCAAGCTCGGCATGGTGCAGGTGCCGCCGACTGAAAGACTGCCGGACGCGATCGGCGGCCCGCTGCTGCGCACGGCGGCGCTGAAGGGCGATCCGACCGCGGCCTATGAGATCGGCGTCCGTTTCGCCGAAGGCAAAGGCGTAGCGCAAAATTTCGACGAGGCCGCGAAATGGTATGACCGCGCGGCGCAGGCCGGGGTGGTGCCGGCGATCTTCCGGCTCGGTACCTTTTATGAAAAAGGTATGAGCGTGAAAAAGGACGCCGACATCGCGCGGCGCTATTACATGCAGGCGGCCGAACGCGGCAACGCCAAGGCGATGCATAATCTCGCCGTGCTCGACGCCGATGGCGGCGGCAAGGGCGCCAACTACAATAGCGCCGCGCAATGGTTCCGAAAGGCGGCCGAACGCGGCGTCGCCGACAGCCAGTTCAACCTCGGCATCCTCTATGCCCGCGGCATCGGCGTCGAACAGAACCTTGCCGAATCCTTCAAATGGTTCAGCCTGGCGGCGGCGCAGGGCGACGCGGATGCGGGGCGCAAACGCGACGATATTGCGAAACGCCTCGACGCCCAGTCGCTGGCCGCAGCCAAGCTTGCGATCCAGACGTTTACCGCAGAACCCCAACCTGACGACGCCGTCAACGCGGCGACGCCGGCCGGCGGATGGGACACCGCGCCGCAGCCGGCCGCGGCGGCAAAGCCCGCCGCGAAGTCGGTTTCGACCAAGCGCGCCGCCCGTTAATCTTGATCATTCACCACATCGCAACTTGCGCGGCTCGCGGCCTCAAAAAAAGCCGCCGCATGCGGATTCTTTAGTCCCTCAAGCGAACGATTTCGGTTATGCAGAGGCGCGGCCAATGGTCGACGCCGCTCATCGAAATATGGTGCCATGAGCGGTTTCGGCCAGCCTCAGGGCTAACATCCGAAGCGAACCGCGCGTGCAGCTTTACCTCCCGATCGCCGACCTTCCGGTCAACATTTTCCTGATCCTCGCGATGGGCGCGGCGGTCGGTTTCGTGTCGGGCATGTTCGGCATCGGCGGCGGGTTTCTGATGACGCCGCTCCTGATCTTCATCGGCATCGCGCCCGCGGTCGCGGTTGCATCCGTCGCCAGCCACATCGCGGCCTCGTCGTTTTCCGGCGCCATATCCTACTGGCGCCGCCGCGCCATCGATCCGGCGCTGGCGCTGGTATTATTGAGCGGGGGCACCGTCGGCACCGCGCTTGGCGTCTGGACCTTTACGTATCTGCGTTCGCTTGGCCAGCTCGACCTGATGATCGCGCTGTCCTACGTCCTGCTGCTGACCACCGTGGGTGCGGTGATGTTCTGGGAGGGTCTGCACTCGATCATGCGCGCACGCCGCGGCGTCGTGGTACCGATGCGGCGCTCGGGCAGCCATGGCTGGATCCACGGCCTGCCGCTGAAGATGCGCTTCAAGCGCTCAAAAATCTATCTGTCGGTGATACCAGTCGTTGCGGTCGGCGTCATCATCGGCTTTATCGGCGCAGTGATGGGCATCGGCGGTGGCTTCATCCTGGTCCCGATCATGATCTATCTGCTGCGGGTGCCCACCTCGACGGTGATCGGCACCTCGATGGTGCTGACGCTGGTCACTATGACATTCGCCACCATGCTGCACGCGGTCACCAACCATCTGGTCGATGCCGTGCTGGCGCTGATCCTGATGGTCGGTGGCGTGACCGGCGCGCAGTTCGGTGCGCGGGCGGGGCAGAAAATTCGCGGCGAACATCTGCGGCTGTTGCTTGGGTTACTAATTCTGGCGGTCGGAATCCGCTTCGCGATCGAACTCGTGATCCGCCCCGACGATCTCTTCACCATCCGGGAAGCCGGAGGCACTGGATGATCGCGCGCGGCGGGGCGGTTTGCATTGCACTGGTGCTGAGCATCGCTTGCACGATGTGGCCCGCGCGCGCCGAGCGGCTGATCGTCTCGGTCTCGAACCACCGGGTGACGGTGACGCCGAACTATTCCGGCGAGGAGCTCGTGCTGTTCGGCTCGGTCGAAAAGGAGGCGTCAACGCCGGCGACCCGCACCAGTTACGATCTGGTCGTGACCGTCGCCGGCCCCCGCGCCGACATGGTGACGCGCCGCAAGGAGCGCAAATTCGGCATCTGGGTCAACACCGACTACCGTCAGTTCCTGCAGGTGCCGACTTATCTGGCGCTGTTTTCCAACCGGCCGTTCGACGCCATCGCTTCGCCCGAGCTGCAGCGGCGCCAGCAACTCGGCCTCAACAATGTGCTGCTGACCCAGCGCGTCGGGCCTGATTACGGCGACGTGGTGCCGAACGATGCGTTTCGCAGCGCCTTCGTGCGATTGCGCTCCGAGCATGGGCTCTATCGCGAGTCGACCTCGGCGGTGACATTTCTGACGCCGACGCTGTTCCGCACCGGCATTCCGTTGCCGGCCGAGGTGCCGATCGGCACCTATGACGTCGAAATAAAATTGTTTTCCGATGGCGCACTGGTGACGCACACCGAAACCGCGTTCGAGATCGTGAAAGTCGGCTTCGAGCAATTCGTCGCCACCACCGCCCGCCAGAACGGTCTTAGCTATGGCCTTGTCACCGCGTTTATGGCGCTGATGACGGGGTGGATGGCGTCGATCGTGTTCAGGAAAGATTAGGTGAGCCGTCATTGCGAGCCGACGGGTCGCGCGAATGCGCGCCCGATGACAGGCTCCGCGAAGCAATCCAGCTTTGGTAAGCCGAGGGATGGATTGCTTCGTCGCAAGTGCTCCTCGCAATGACGGAAGGTGTATGCGCTCAGGATGACGTCGGTACTCGCAACGGCTCGATCACCGTAGCAACCCCGGGCTCCAGCAGTTTTAACCGCACCCCAAAGCCGAGCGTATCGAACGACGCCCGCAGATCGGAGTGATCGAGGTTATCCGAGTGCTGGTCGTGGCTGAGCAGCACGGCATCGACATTGCCGATGGTATCGGCGCCGAGCGCGGGGCCGGTCAGTTTCTCGAGTTTTACGTGCGGCAGTTGATAGGCGCCCGGTGCATCAAAGGTCGGATCGGTCAGAAGCCGAAAGCCGTCGATTTCAATCAGCGCCGTCGGACCGCCGATCAGGGTCATGCGAAGGGTGCTCATACCGATCTCGCTCCTTTTTATTGTTGTCTTATGGCCGCGATTTTTGCTGCAGTATTCGGGCCGGACGCGTCACCAGATAGATGCCGAGCGCCACCGGGACAATCCCCAGCAAATCCCGGAACTCGACGTGCTCGCCCAGCACCATCCAGGCAAACAGCATGGCGAGCGGCGGCATCAGGAAGTGATAGGCGCTCGCAGCCGTTGCGCCGCAGACTCTCAGCAGATGAAACCACAGCCGATAGGCCAGGATCGATCCGCCCAGCACCAGGAACGCAAACGCGCCCAACAGGTGCGCGCTCGGCACGATGTCATCGAGGCTCGAAAAACTCATCGCGAACGGCAGCAGCACGATGCCTGCCGACAGGTTCTGCACGCCGTTGCCGATCCAGAGGCTGCCCTGCGGCGCCAGCACCTTGAACAGGATGGTGCCGAGCACGATCGAGCCGAGCGAGGCAAAAGTGAAGAATTTGCCGTGCAAACTGTCGGTGCCGACCGACATGCGGTGCCAGACGATAAAACCCACGCCGACGATCCCGAGCAACAGCCCCGCGACCTTGCGCAAGGTCAGTTGTTCCCCAAGAAACAGCGCGGCCAGCACCGCGGTGAATACCGGATTGGCGCTCACGATCAGGCCGCCGAGCCCGGCGGACACGGTTTTGAGCCCGGTATAGCCAAGGCCGAGGTAAAGCGTGTTGTTGGCGACGCCGATGAGCGCAAATACCAGGCTATCCCGCCATGACAGCGACCAGCCCTCGCCGCGCAGCGCGGAAATTCCGAGGATCAGGATCCCGGCCAGCGAAAACCGCGCGGTGAGCAGGATCAGCGGCGGACAGGAGGTGACGCCGATCTTGCCGGCGACGAAGGCAAAGCTCCAGAGCAGGCAGAACAGGGCGATATAGAGGGGTAGCGGATTGAACCTGGCGCGGGGAACCGCGATCGACGGCGCGACTGACATGGGGATTCTCCTGGGCCCCCGATCTAGGGTCACGCCTTGATATTTGGAAATTAAATGATAGACTGATTTCCAGTGGAAAAATGAATGATCTGGAAATATAAATAGGTTCGCCGATGTTCGATCTGGAACTGCTGCGAAGTTTCGTCTCGGTCGTCGATTCCGGCGGCTTTACCCGCGCCGGCGAGCGCGTTCACCGCACCCAGTCGACCGTCAGCCAACAGATCAAACGGCTGGAAGAGGATGTCGGCCAGCCGCTCTTGAATCGAACGGCCAAGGACGTGACGCCGACCGAAGCCGGCGAGCGGCTGTTGTCCTATGCGCGGCGGCTATTGTCGCTGGCGGAAGAAGCCCGTGACGTGGTGACCCGGCCGGGCCATGAAGGCGCGGTGCGGCTCGGCGTTCCCGAGGATTTCGCCGCCTATCGGCTGGCGAAATTACTGGCAGGGTTTTCGCGGTCGCATCCCGGCCTGCGGCTCCATGTCCGCGCTGATCAGAGTGCCAATCTCAAGCGCGATCTCGAACGCGGCGAACTCGACCTGGCGCTGTTCAAGCGCGCAGCCAATGAGAAGGGCGGCATTGCGGTGTGGCCGGAGCGCGTGCATTGGGTCACCAGCAAGAGCCATCCGCGCGATACCAGCGCGGGCTCGGTGCCGTTGATCGGCTTCCCGGTCGGCTGCCTGTATCGGGCCGGCGCGATCCATGCGCTGGAAAGCGCCGGCCGCGCCTGGCACATGGCCTATACCAGTTCCAACCTCGCCGGCATCCAGGCCGCGGTCGCCGCCGGAATGGGCCTGAGTATTCTTTCCGAGATGGCGATCCAGGCCGACCACCGCGTGCTGACCGCAAAAGACGGCTTTGCGCCGATTGAGCGCACGGAAGTGGCGCTGGTGGCATCTCCGGACGCGAGCCCGGCGACGCTGCGGCTCGCCGATCGGCTGGCCGAGTTCTGCGACAATGTGCAGGCGAAGGCGGCGTAGCTAATCACGAAGACGGTGTGCTCCCTCGCCCCGCTCTTCGCGGGGAGAGGGTTGGGGTGAGGGGCTCTATCGGCATCACCGGTCTCGCGGAGAGTCCCCCTCACCCGGATTTTTCGCTCCGCGTAAAATCCGACCTCTCCCCGCAGGCGGGGAGAGGTGAAGAAAGCCGCGCAGGCGAGGGCGGCAGCTCTCCTCGCGTCATCATTGCGAGCGTCAGCGAAGCAATCCATCTCTCCGCTTGTTGAGGCTGCGTCGCTACCGCTCCTCGCAATGATGAGCTGAAACATCGGATTCAAATTTCAAACAGCAAGAGGATACGCGTCCGCATTCTCGCGGCGCGGATAGCGCCCGAGGCTTGCATCAGCTTCACCCTCCTCGAGAACAGAGGGCGCAGGGAAAGCCGGATGCCGATTGCACCCGCGGTCGTGCGCACAAAAAGCGCACGAGTGGACCACAGGTTCAACCGGATCACTCCGGCTTTCCCTGCGCGATAGTGTTACGGCTTACTTCGTGCTCTCCCCGGTGACCGGCTTGTTTGCCACCGTCGCCTTGCGGATTGATGATACATCTCGAACCCGGTTGGGCCGGATGCATCTCCGCAAGACTTGACGCCAGCATCGGGGCGCCAGGACCACACGACTTCGCCGTCCGCGACCATCTCGCGCCAAAGATCTTGCCGGGCCTCGTGCCGCCCAGTGAGTTCTGGCGAAGGCGGTTAGCAGCGTCGTTCGTCCGCGCGCCGGCCGATCGCTCACGGGAAGACCCGCCCTGCGATCCCATTGCGCGCCCGACGCTGTCGCGTCCATCGCATCCCACCGCGCGTTCGTGACGACTCGCGATCCGCCCCTTGTCGGGTGGGACGGGGCGAACTTGTAGAGGTGATTTGCCCGACGGGTTAAGCGGAATATTTTTGTCAGCGGGGCTGGACAGGTTTTTGCTGATTTGCCCGTCGGGCAGTTTTCCGTCGTTTGGCAAAACGGGGCAACCGGCATTTCCGAGATCACCCCCCTAACCGGACATGCCGCGGACATGCCAAAATCGACGCGAATGACCCGTTTCGGACATGAGCATAGCCGGACATCGGCCCGCAATCCTGCTATATGAGCATTCAATTTCCCCGAGCATGGGGGGCATCTTGAGCAGCGAGCACGTAGAGCGGCGACTGGCGGCTATTCTGGCGGCGGATGTCGCGGGCTCTTGCCGCTTGATAGGGATCGACGAAGAAGGCACGCTGGCGCAACTGAAAGCTCTCAGAAAGACGCTTTTTGATCCCAAAATCACTGATCATCGCGGGCGCGTCGTCAAGAATACCGGGGACGGCGCTCTCGTCGAGTTCGGCAGCGTCGTAGATGCCGTACGCTGCGCCGTCGAAATTCAGCGCGGCATGGCCGAACAAAATATCGATGTACCGCAGGGCAAGCGGATCGAATTTCGCATCGGCATTCACGTTGGTGATATTATCATCGAAGACGATGATATCTTTGGTGATGGCGTCAATATTGCAGTGCGTCTCGAGGGGATCGCAGAACCGAGTGGTGTTAGCATTTCCGACGATGCTCACCGGCAAATCCGCGGCAAGTTAAATATCGCCTTTGAGGATATGGGTTCGCATTCGTTGAAGAATATCGCCGAACCGATGCGGGTCTGGCGCGTGCGCATTGGCCCAAGCTCTTCGCCGGCAACGCCGACTGAGACTGCGCAGCCGCTCGCGCTCCCCGACAAACCCTCCATCGCTGTGCTGCCGTTTGAGAATATGAGCGGCGATCCAGAACAGGAATATTTCGCCGACGGCATGGTGGAAGACATCATCGCTGGCTTGTCACGCATCAAATGGCTCCTGGTCGTCTCCCGCAATTCGAGCTTCACCTACAAGGGTCGAGCGGTGGACATTAAGCAGGTCGGCCGCGATCTAGGGGTACGTTACGTACTTGAAGGCAGTGTACGTAAATCGGCAAACCGCGTGCGCATCACAGCGCAATTGATCGATGCAGCGACCGACGCTCATCTCTGGGCCGGGAAGTACGACCGATCATTGGAGGACGTCTTCTCCATACAGGACGAGATCACCGTATGTGTGGTCGGGGCAATCGAGCCGAGCCTCAGGAAGGCAGAAGTAGATCGTGCCCAACGCCAACGGCCCAACAACTTCGATGCCTACGATTTGGTATTAAGAGCGCTGCCGCTTCTTCCGGCCGAGATGCCGAAGGACATGGCAATTGCGATTCCGTTGCTTCAGGACGCCCTAAAACTCGAGCCGAATTACGCGGCAGCACGCGCGTTTCTGGGTTGGTGCTTTTTCGTTCAATTCGCTGGTGGCGAACAGCGTGAAGAGGATCGCAGGGCTGCAATTGCGCATGCTCGGGCGGCCATTGGACATGGCAATGACGATGCAATGGCGCTCGCGGTCGCCGCTTTTGTTATCGCTATGGGGGCACATGATACCTCCACGGCACTCAAGCTCTTCGACCGCGCGCTCGAGTACAGTAGTTCCAATGTCTTCGCACTCAGTGGTAGCGCCATTACCCTCGCTTGGATGGGTAAGACTGAACTCGCCATTGAGCGGGCGCAGCTAGCGCTTCGGCTTAGCCCATTAGATCCCTTGAACTGGCGATCAAACCATGCGCTGGCGATTGCGTACTTTCACGCGCGGCGATACGCGGAGGCCGGTGATGCAGCTCGGAGCGCCGTCGATGCTAATCCGAGCTTTAGCGTTGCTCGCGCAATTTTGACGGCCGCGCTCATCCGACTTGGACGCCTAGTGGAAGCGCAAGCGATGGCGCAGGCGGTGTTAGAATGCCAACCTTCCTTCACCATTCGCGGGTATTCGCTCACTAGCGCGCTTGAACCGGCGGTGTTCAGGCACTTTGCCGAAGCTTGGCGCGAAGCGGGGCTGCCGGATTGATCAAATCAATGTAACCTGGCGCTTGGCCTCAGCCCGCCACCGACCTTGCTCGCCCGTGCTGACGAGGCTATCGAATTAGCCCGTAGGGCGGGTTGGAGCCGAAGGCGTAACCCGCCATCTTGTCGATTCATAACGGCGGATCATGATCCGCCCTACGCCCTCAGCGAGTCCACCTGAACCCATCGCCGGTTAGGCGCGACAGATGCAGGTATCTCGCGCCAAGAGTCCTGCCATGAAACGCATCGCGATCGTCTGTTTCACCTTGCTATCCGGCCTTCACGTGACCGCGGCAGCCGCGAAATCGATCACCTGCACCCATCTCCAGGACCAGGAGCTCACCTTCGACGTACCGAAGAAGCTCGGCGACTTGCCGCCGATTTTCGCGTAGAACTTCTATCTGAGTTGCCTCGGTGCGAGAGTCAATTTTGCCGGCAACTGCTTTCGAGGCGGAGCAATTGAGAAAACGATTCTATGCATCGTCGGCTCAGCTGAGTTTTCACACGG
>Ga0209331_1000327_pt1 | contig 17443 bp, 20 predicted proteins | sample JacPinW_OM3H0_M3_FD_187971 | JGI IMG/M metagenome (GOLD analysis project Ga0209331, IMG submission 187971) | Forest soil microbial communities from Algoma, Ontario, Canada - Jack Pine, Ontario site 1_JW_OM3H0_M3 (SPAdes) (version 2) | ecosystem: Environmental > Terrestrial > Soil > Boreal...
GCAAAGCTGGAATATCCTCAAAACGCTCATGCAAGAGCCTGAAGAATTGATCCTCTCCCTCCGGACCGTCTGATGCCAGCCAACCTGGGCAGTTACGTTTGTTCAAAAAGTCGGAAATGGTTGTACAATGGCGTTCCTAAAACCCCCGATAGACGCGCTGAAGCGTTCGTCCACCGCTCCCCATGTTCGTTGTTTGTTCTAGCACAGGCTCGACGAGTTTGCAAGCAATATTTTCTCTATTTGTATTACAGAATGTGGACGTAGATCACATCGATTATCGGATAGTGTTCCCTTCATCGCTTCCAGCGGCAGTGCTCAATACCCCGCGTGGTACTGAGCGAGCGCCTGCTTGAATTCATTCATGATAGTATCGGGATTGCCGCCGGCCTTGCGCACGTTGTCGCTCCACTGCTTGTGCAACGGCTCCGCCGAGCTCTTCCAGTCCCCGAGCTGCGCGTCGGTGATGGTATAGACCTCGTGCCCGGGCTCGGCCTTCATCTTGGCGAGACCGGCATGCTCGAACTCCGCCCAGGGATCAGCAAACTTCCCTGCCCACTCCGTGGTGCAGTGATCGTCGATCACCTTTTTCTGCGCGGGCGACATGGCCGCATAGGTCCTCGGGCTCATGAGCCATTGAAATGTCACCGTGTTCATGGGCGCATCCATGTGATACTTGGTCACCTTGTCCACGCCGAGGAGCGGCACCGACCCCCACGGGAAATTGACCGCCTCGGCCACTCCCTTTTCCATCACGTCCCGCACTTCGGTCGCGCTCGCCTGGACGTTGGTCCCGCCGAGGAGCGTCACCCAGGCTGCCACGGTTGCCTGTGAAGGCCGCACTTTCATTCCCTTGATATCGCCGGGAACGACGATCTTCTTCTTGCTGGAATGCCACGTCAGGGGGTCAAGGATGAAGGAGAAGCAGTATTTGACGTCCTTCATCTCAGTCGCGGCATACTTGCGATACCAGGCGTCGATCGCACGATTGCCGCCCTTGGCGTCGCCAACCATGAACGGCAGCTCGCCCGCAGAGATAATCGGGAAGCGTCCGGGTTGGTAGCCTGGATTGACATAGGTGAAATCGGCGATGCCGTCGCGCGCCATGTCGTAATGATCGAACGCCTTGCCGAGCTGCTGGGAGGGAAAGATCTTCGACTTGAGCGTGCCGTTCGAGTCCTTCTCGATGGAAGTCCTCCATTCCTCCATCGCCTTTTGCAGTGGGTGCGTCGGCGGCACCCAGTGCGAGAACTTGAGCTCGAAGGTCTTGTCCTGAGCGCGTGCGGCCGGCGCCGCGAGCGCGAGCGCCAAGCCTGAAGTCAGGAGTATTCCGAGCGTACGCTTCGCGCGTTGCGACGACATGCCTTGCTCCTCCCGAATTGTCAGATCCAACCTAAGCTCTACCAATTGAGCCCGAACTCGGTAGCGGTGTAAAGGCGCGGATCACCCGCGGGAGAGGCGTTCGATGAGGTCTCGCGGCAGCGGTACCCCTTTCATTTGCCCGCGCGCGGGATCGCCCTTCACCCACACCCGAGTCTCGAACCCCTCGACTGCAACCGTTCCGTCCTTGGTCAGCTGGTGGCGGACATCGAAGCTCGACCGGCGAAATTGCGTGACCGTACTCTCGATCACCACGTCATCCCCGAACCGGGTCGGAAGCAGGAATCGGCAGTGAGTGTTGACCAGCGGATGTCCGTCGAAGTCGTATTTCTTGAGATAGTCGCGCTTGTTCATGCCGAGCGCGCGCTCGATCAGCGCGGAGGTGCTGGCGTCGAAGAAAGCGAAATAGCGCGGATAGTAAATGATACCCGCGGGATCGCAGTCGCCCCACTCGATGCGCACGAGGCGGGTATTGACGAGCATCCAGCGGGCGGCGTCAGCGTGGGGCCATGCGCAGCGCTCCGTCGAGTCGGATCACTTCGCCATTGAGGTAGGTGTTCTCGATGATATGCCGCGCCAGGGACGCGAACTGATCAGGACGGCCCAGCGCCTTGGGAAAGGGCACCGAGGCCGCGAGGCTCTTCTGCGACTCCTCGGGGATGGCCATCAGCATGGGCGTCTGAAAGATGCCGGGCGCGATGCAGACGACCCGAATCCCGAATTGCGCAAACTCCCGCGCAGCCGGCATGGTCAACGCGGCCACGCCGCCTTTGGAGGCGGAATAGGCAGCCTGCCCGATCTGCCCCTCGAACGCGGCCACCGAGGCGGCGGTGACGATGACCCCGCGCTCGCCTTCGGCAAGCGGAGGAAGGCTCTGCATGTCCACCGCGGCAAGCCGAATCATATTGAAGGTGCCGATCAGATTGATCTTGATCACCCGCTCGAAATCGGAAAGCGGCATCGGGCCGTCCCGGCCGACGATGCGTTTGGCTGGCCCAACTCCGGCACAGTTGATGAGGATGCGCGCGGCGCCGTGCTTTGCGCGCGCCTCGGCCAGCGCGGCAGCGGACCCCTCGGGATCGGTCACGTCGCATTGCACGGCATGGCCGCCGATCTCCTTCGCGACCTTGCGTGCGGCTTCGAGGTTGAGATCCATGCAGGTGACCTTTGCCCCCGCGCTTGCAAGCGCGATGGCCGTGGCCGCGCCAAGGCCCGAGGCGCCGCCGGTCACCACCGCGGCATGTCCGCCGATCTCCATGCTCGGTTCACCTCTTCAGCTTCCGGGTTTCGGTTACATGTCCGCTCAGTGCGGTCAAGCTTTCGCAGCTAAGCGACTTGATGACAGCCCCCGCAAGGGAATTCCTCATCCGACTGCACTGATGCAGGATAGTCGCCGCAATGCTATGCAGGATCGAGATGGAGTAAATTCCATGTGCCGCAACATCAGGACCCTGTACAATTTCGAGCCGCCCGCAACGGACGAGGAGATCCATGCTTCGGCTCTGCAATTCGTCCGCAAGCTGAGCGGCTTTCGCCGGCCCTCGAAAGCGAATGAGGCAGCGTTTAATCTTGCGGTCGAGCAGGTGGCGCGTGCGGCGCACGAGCTGCTCGATGCGCTCGTCTCCAACGCTCCGCCGCGCGATCGGAAGATCGAGGCCGCCAAGGCTCGGGCGCGCAACGCCGAACGTTTCGGTGATACCCGGCGAACCAATTAGAGGACGATCGCCAGCCTCACCACGCTCTTCCGCGCGGTAACGAGGAGCGATCCGAGCGGAGGCTCGCCATTCCATTCAACCCCAATGTCGATGTTTTGCCGCCAGCCCAGTTGCGGCTTTGGCCGGAGCTGTCGCAGACACCGGAAGAGTTTACGTTGTATCGCGGCACTGCAATAGCGCTGCAACTTGGGCACCGGCCATCGCTGGATTTCGATTTCTTCGCGCGGGTCCTGTGGTTTGAGCCTGCCGAGCAGGCGCCGGCTGACCCCGTCCGGTTCCTCACGTATGTCATGACGTACGCGACTTCGGAAGAGATTGCCGTGGTTCGCCGCTACGTCGAGCTGGATGATTTTCGCGAGGCCCTCGAACATGCGCCGCCAGGCATTATGGACGAGCGGTCTTGGGCCTACTGGAAATGTCGTGATCGGGCGGTATCCGGTGCCGCCGATGCTGTGCCGAGCTATTCCATAGCCTCCCAGACGGTACCGGTCTCAGAGCAGCTTCATTGCAGTCGCGATTGGAAGAAACAGGCGTTGCGAACGACTGGCAAAACGCCGGAAGCCATAACGGGCATAGAATGCCGGGGCGGTCTCGTCCTTTGCATCGACGATGACAGCGAATACAGCGGCGTCCGCCCGAATGGCGCGTTCGAGAGCATCGAACAGCAGCGCCGCCCCAAGACCTCGCCTTCGATATTGCCGATCAACAGCGAGCCGCCCAATCAGGGCCGCCGGGATGACGGGATACCGCGGCAGCCTCCTGCTCACATCCTCCGGAAGATCAACAACAGGAATGCTCGCTGCGGACAACGTGTAGTAGCCCGCGACGGAAGTTGTGTCGAGCGGCGCTGCAACGAAGCAATTCGCGATCCGGCGTCGCATGTCTTGCCCGGCCTGCGCTCTGAGATAGCGATCAAGCGCATCCACACTGCACGAGAAGGCTGACCGGTCATGATGCGGAGCGAGCGGCGTAACGAGGAAAGAAACGGTCACCGAGGCTTTAACAGCCGCCGATGCGCACGCTTGGCACGGCGCAGAGCCGGGGTAGGCTTGGGGGGATTTATGATCGCCTGCGCCAGGGCGCGCTGATCATCGAGGGATAGACTTATGATCTGCGTCTGGGCAATGGTCTTCTGTGCCGCCTCTTGGGCCGCAACTATGACGAAATCACTTACGCTGCGTCCCTGAATCTCGGCGGCACGCTTCACGACGGCGAGCGCAGCGGGTGAAATCCGGGCTTCCAGCCGTGTCGACCGAGTCAAATTCCTCGCCATTCTATCTCCTGCGCGAGACTATCTATGTACGGTAAAAGACCGGACACTACAAGGACGACTGGGCTTGCCAATTCACATCTACAGCACTTCGTAGACCTCGAGCCGCACCGCATTCTTCTCGCGGGCGCCGCGCGCGATTGCGATGATGCGATTGAGCCAATCAAGCGAAGGGTGCGCGGCCTCGAAGCGCATGACGGTGCGAAAGTAGTAACGGCTGGGATCGATGGGCTCACCGCGTGCAAGCGCCGCCAGGACATCCGCCGGGCCATGGCGCAGCCCGTCGCTGCGTACCAGGACGCGGGCGCCTGTTGCGGTCTCGATGCCGTAGCGCGCCTTAAGGTCGACGGTCCCGTCGGCCCACACGATCTGCCAGTCGGCCCCGGGCAGGATGCGGCCTGAGAGCTTCGGCCCATCGACGCGACCGCCCATGATGTCGATGACGCGCCGATGCCCAAGCGGCGTGTGGCCGAAATCGCGGATGTCGGCAAGCTCGGCATAGACGTGGAAGATCGGTTCGGTCGAGATGAGATTCATGAGGCTCCCGCGCGGGCCGATACGGCTCTCGGCGACTGCGGCATTTGACCCGCTTAAAGAGCGTCCGTAAATGAACCGGCAACCTGCGGACCAGCTCATGTCGCAATTTCTGAGCCTCGCCGACGCCGTGGAGGACAATATCCGAGACGGCGACAGCGTGGCGATGGAAGGTTTCACGCATCTCATACCATTCGCAGCGGGACACGAGGTCATTCGCCAAGGCCGACGCCATCTTACGCTCATCCGGATGACGCCCGATCTGATCTATGACCAGCTCATCGGGATGGGCTGTGCCGACAAGCTCGTCTTCTCCTGGGTCGGCAATCCGGGCGTTGGGTCGCTCCACCGTTTCCGCGATGCCTACGAGAACGGCTGGCCCGCGCCCATCGCGATTGAGGAACACTCACACGCGGCCATGGCCAACGCCTATGAAGCGGGCGCGGCTGGGCTGCCGTTCGCGGTCTTTCGCGGCTATCTCGGTGTCGATCTGCCGAAGGTCAATCCCAATATCAAGCGCATAGCCTGCCCCTTCACCGGAGAGGAGCTGGCCGCCGTCCCTGCCATCCGACCAGACGTGGCCGTTATCCACGCGCTCAGGGCCGATCGGGCCGGCAATGTGCTGCTCGAAGGGATCGTCGGGGCACAGAAAGAGATCGTGCTTGCAGCGAAGCGCTCGATAGTCACGGTCGAGGAGATCGTCGACGACTTTGGCGCGCGCAGCGCCAATGCAGTCATCCTGCCGAGCTGGACGGTGGGACCGATCGTCTGCGTTCCTGGCGGGGCTCATCCCTCTTATGCCCAGGGCTACTACAAGCGGGATAATGCCTACTATAAAGCCTGGGACGCGATCTCTCGCGACCGGGATGCTTTCCTCGCCTGGATCAAGACGAACGTTCTTGGCCGCGGGCCCGACGCTTTCGCCACGTATGTGGCTGCGGCGGAGTGAAGGCGCAACTGAGCATCCAAGTGAGCTAAAGGTGAGCTACAACCCAACGGAAATGATGACGATCGCGGCGGCCCGCACGCTGCGCGACTCCGACATCTGCTTCGTCGGCATCGGCATGCCGTCGGCCGCCTGCAATCTTGCGCGGCTCACCCACGCGCCCGGTATCACGCTCATCTATGAGTCCGGCACTATCGCGACCAAGCCCGATGTGCTGCCGCTCTCCATCGGGGATGGGGAGCTGTGCGACACCGCTCTCACCACCGTCTCGGTGCCCGAGATGTTCCGCTACTGGCTGCAGGGGGAACGGTTCACCGTCGGGTTTCTCGGCGGCGCCCAGATCGATCGTTTCGCCAATCTCAATACGACTGTGGTGGGCTCTTACGAGAAGCCGAAGACCCGGCTCCCCGGCGGCGGCGGCGCGCCGGAGATATCCTGCGCCTGCGGCGAAATCTACATCATCATGCGCCAGGCGCCGCGCAGCTTCGTGCAGCGGCTCGACTTCGTCACATCGTTCGGTCATGGGGAGGGAGGCGACCACCGCGCACGCCTGGCTATCAGGAACAAGGGGCCGACCAGACTTATTACCGATCTCGCGGTGTATGAGCCTGACCCCGTCACCAAGGAGATGACGGTGACCTCGGTTCATCCCGGCGTCTCGGCGGACGCGATCAGGGCAAACACTGGCTGGCCCGTGCGCTTTGCGGCTAATGCGGCGGAGACGCCTCCCCCAACTGAACATGAGCTCTGCGTACTGCGCGCGTTGCATGCCCGCACGGCGCGCGCGCATGGCGAGGCGGCCTAATGCGAGGATGAGAGCATGAGCGAAACGCGCGACGTTTTCATCTGCGATGCGGTGCGCACCCCCATCGGGCGCTATGGCGGCGCGCTCGCGCGTGTGCGCGCCGATGACCTTGCCGCCGTCCCGATCAGGGCCTTGGTCAAGCGCCATCCCCACATCGACTGGTCCGAGCTCGATGAGGTGGTGCTCGGCTGCGCCAACCAAGCGGGCGAGGACAATCGCAACGTGGCCCGCATGGCGCTGCTCCTGGCCGGCATCCCGGATTGCGTGCCAGGGGTGACCGTGAACCGGCTGTGCGCCTCGGGACTCAATGCGATCGGCGATGCCTCGCGCGCCATCCGTTGCGGCGAAACCCAGTTCGCGATCGCAGGGGGCGTTGAGTCCATGACTCGCGCTCCGCTGGTCATGGGCAAGGCCGAGGAGGCGTTCCAGCGCAGCGCGGAGGTCGCTGATACGACGCTGGGCTGGCGCTTCATCAATCCTCTGATCAAGGCGCAATACGGCGTCGACTCCATGGCGGAGACTGCCGAGAACGTGGCGGAAGAATATCAAGTCTCGCGCGCGGACCAGGATGCTTTTGCCTTGCGCTCGCAGCAGCGCGCCGGCAACGCCGTTGGGGAAGGCTACTTCACCGAGGAGATCGTGCCGGTCGAGGCTCCGGGCGGCAAGGCAGGTCCGATCGTTGTCGATAAAGACGAGCATCCACGCCCGCAGACCACGCTCGAAGCGCTCGCCAAGCTCAAGCCCTACGCCCGCAATCCGGGAACGGTGACCGCGGGCAATGCATCGGGCATCAATGACGGGGCAGCGGCGCTGATCCTAGCGAGCGAGCAAGCCGCCGCGCGCCATGGGCTCAAACCGCGGGCCCGCGTGCTCGGGATGGCGTCGGCGGCAGTCCCGCCGCGGGTGATGGGAATGGGTCCGGTGCCTGCGACCCGCAAGCTGATGGCGCGCTTGGGCCTGAAGATCGGAGACTTTGATGTGATCGAGATCAATGAAGCGTTCGCCGCCCAGGGTCTCGCCTGCCTGCGCCAGCTCGGCGTTGCCGATGGCGCCGAGTACGTCAATCCCCACGGAGGCGCCATTGCACTCGGCCACCCGCTCGGGATGTCGGGTGCGCGCATTGCGCTCACGGCCGTGCACGCGTTGGAGAAACGCGGCGGTGCCCTTGCGCTCGCGACCATGTGCGTCGGCGTCGGCCAAGGTGTCTCGCTCGCGATCGAGCGGGTCTAAACGCCAGCAGCGAGGGAGGATGGCTCGTGCCGATGAGTCCCGGGTACATTCCGTTTCACCCCAACCCGTCCAAACCGAAATATCGACCTCTCGCGGGGGCGGTTGACGCGCACTGCCACGTTTTCGGGCCGGAAGCCAAATTCCCCTACGCACCCGAACGCAAATACACGCCGTGCGACGCGGCCAAGGAGAAGCTGTTTGCGCTGCGCGACTTTCTCGGCTTCGACAAGAACGTGATCGTGCAGGCGAGCTGCCACAGCAAGGATAATCGCGCCATGGTCGACGCGCTCGAGAGCTCCGCCGGCCGCGCCAAGGGCGTCGCTTTCGTCGGCGAGGAGGTCAGCGACGACGAGCTCAGATGGCTCGACCGTGCCGGGGTGAAAGGCGTGCGGTTCAACTTCGTCAAGCGGCTCGTCGATTTCACCCCGCGCGACGTGCTCCAGCGCATCGCATCGCGCGTCGCTCCGCTCGGTTGGCAGATCGTAGTTTATTTCGAGATGCCCGATCTGCCCGAGCTGGAGCCGTTCTTTACGTCACTGCCGACCACCGTCGTGGTCGATCATATGGGCACGCCCGACGTGAAGAAAGGCGTTGAGCACCCTGAGAACCAGCGCTTTCACAGGCTCCTGGAGCAGCACCGCAATTTCTGGGTCAAGGTGACCTGCCCGGAGCGCATGACGCTGCTCGGCCCGCCCTATGACGATGTCGTACCATTCGGGCGCGCGCTCGTTGAGCGCTTCCCCGAGCGCGTGATCTGGGGAACCGATTGGCCCCACCCCAACATGAAAAAGGAGGCGCCGGACGACGGGGTGCTGGTGGATTACATTCCCAAGATCGCACCGAGTCCCGTCGAGCAACAGGCGCTGCTGGTCGACAACCCCATGAGGCTTTATTGGACCTGAGCTTTGTGGTGCGTTCTTTGCGCTGCTGTGTAGCGAATCGCTAGGGTGGACAAAGGCGCGCAGGGCGTTGTCTCTCCACGTGGGCAAATCGTGCGCGCAACGCAGTCAAGCTTGCGGAGACTGCGTAAACTTGCCTGCGCTGCCCACGCGCGAACGGCACGTCAGACGATTTGCCCGCCCTACAGGGTTGCGAGCGGGCCCTCGTCACCGGAGCATTGTGCGCTATATACTTAGTGCACAGTGAGTATCCCGCATCCGCGGGAGCCGGATGCGATCGTGGAGGAGACCGTAAGATGACACGCACGCCGCAGGAGTACGACGACATTCCCGGCACGTTCGTGTTCGATGCCGAGCGATCGCGGCAGGGATACGGCATCAACATGTTCTGCATGTCGCTGATGAAGGAAGAAAACCGCAGGGCCTTCAAGGCAGACGAAGCAGCCTATCTCCAGAGATTTCAGCTCACCGCCGAGCAGCGCGACGCGATACTCAAGCGCGATTACAATCGCATGCTGCAACTTGGGGGGAACATCTATTTCACCGCCAAGCTGGGCGCGACGGACGGCCATTCCTTTCAGCACCTCGCGGCCGTCATGACCGGCTCGTCCCAGGAGGACTACGCCAAGATGATGCTGGCGGGCGGCCGCTCAGTGGAAGGAAATCGCAGCAAATCGGGGAAGAGCAAGGGCGTTGGGGGCATGCGCAAGTCGTCACAGAAGGCAAAACCCACAGCAAAGCGGAAGTGAACCGTGGCAAGGATCATCGCAGGTGTAGGCTCCTCGCACGTGCCGGCGATCGGTGCGGCGCTCGACCTCGGCAAGACCAAAGAACCCTATTGGAAGCGGGTGTTCTCGGGATTTGAGAAATCGAAGGAATGGATGGCGAACACGAAACCCGACGTCGCCATCGTGGTCTATAACGACCACGCCTCCGCGTTTTCCGTCGATATCATCCCGACCTTTGCGCTCGGCTGCGCGGCCGAGTTTCCGCCCGCCGACGAAGGCTGGGGCCCCCGTCCGGTGCCGGTCCTGAAGGGGCATCCCGAGCTCGCGGCCCACATCGCGCAATCCGTCATCCTCGACGAGTTCGATCTGACCATCGTCAACAAGATGGAGGTCGACCACGGACTCACCGTCCCCATGAATCTCTTGTTTGGCCAGCCGAAGGACGCTTGGCCGTGCCCTGTCATTCCGCTCGCCGTGAACGTTGTCATGTATCCGCCGCCGACCGGTCACCGCTGCTTCGTGCTGGGCAAGGCTATCCGCAAGGCGGTCGAATCTTACCCGGAGGATCTCAGGGTGGTGATCTTCGGTACCGGCGGGCTCTCCCATCAGATCAGCGGACCGCGCGCGGGTCTGATCAACAGCAAATGGGACAAGGCCTTCCTCGACAATCTGAGCAAGGATCCGAAGAAGCTCACGCGCATCCCGCACCTCGAATACATGCGCGAGGCGGGCGCCGAGGGCATCGAGATGGTGATGTGGCTGATCATGCGCGGCGCGCTCGATGACAGGGTCGAGGAGGTCTATCGCTTCTATACGGTCCCGGCGTCGAATACGGCGGTGGGCCACATCATCCTGGAGAACAAGCGAAAAGGCACTGCCGCGCGTAAGCGAGCGGTCGCGGGCAGGACCAGGCAGGCCGCGATGCGCAAGAGAGCGCCCCGAATTTCAAGCTGAATCACGGTAAGGAAGCACGATGAAGATCTGCGTAGCCGGTCAAGGCGCCTTCGGCCAGAAGCACCTCGATGCCCTCAAACGCATTCCCGAGGTTGAGATCACCTCGCTTGTAGGCGGCAATCAGGATGCGACGGCACAGGTTGCGAAGAAATACGGCGTTCCCCATCACACCGGCGAGCTCTCCGAGGGCATCAAGTGCGCCGATGCCGTAATCCTTACCACGCCGACCAAGATGCATTTCCGGCAAGGCGAGCAGGTGATGCGGGCCGGCAAGCACGTCCTGGTCGAAATCCCGGTGACCGACAGCGTCGAGGACGCCGAGGCGCTGGTGCGGATCGCAAAAGAAACCGGCATCGTTGCCATGGGCGGGCATGTGCGCCGCTTCAATCCCAGCCATCAATGGATCCACAAGCGCATCCAGAAAGGCGAGCTGGCCATCCAGCAGATGGACGTTCAGACCTATTTCTTCCGGCGCAAGAACATGAATGCTGCGGGCAACCCGCGCAGCTGGACCGACCATCTCCTGTGGCATCACGCCGCGCATACCATCGATCTCTTCCAGTATCAGACCGGAGAGACGATCTCGGACTGCTACGCGGTGCAGGGACCCGTGCATCCGCAGCTCAGCATTGCCATGGACATGGGCATCGTGGCCAAGGTGCCGTCCGGAGCTATCCTGACGTTGTCGCTCTCGTTCAACAACGATGGTCCGCTGGGCTCGTTTTTTCGCTACATCTGCGACAACGGCACCTACAAGGCGTTCTACGACGATCTCAGCGATGGAAAGGACAATCGCATCGATGTTTCGAAGGTCGATGTTTCCATGGACGGCATCGAGCTGGAAGATCGCGAATTCATCGCCGCCATCAAGGAGAAGCGCGAGCCCAATGCCAGTCTGGCCCAGGTGCTGCCCTGCATGCGCATCCTCGGGAAGCTCGAGCAAATCATCGATCCGAAACGGAAGGCTCACGCGTGATCCCGGTGCTTCGGAGCGCGCACTTTTAAAAAAGAGGAATGCCAGCACGGCGCAGCTGAAAGAACGCAGTGTCTCCTGCGGCGCCGCTGGTTGTCCGAGATAAAGTCAAAGAGGAGGAACCAATGGTCTGCAGAACGTTCGTGACTGCACTTGCATGTGCCGTCGTCGCACTTGCTGTGAACAGCGCGCTCGCGCAGGATGTGGCCAAGATCGGCCTCGTTCTGCCGCTCACAGGCGGCCTCGCGCCGGTCGGCAAGCAGGTGCAGGCCGGGGTGCAGCTGTACACCCAACAGCATGGAACCAGCGTCGCGGGCAAGAAGCTCGACCTGATCATCAAGGACGACGCCGGCGTTCCTGACAACTCCAAGCGCCTCGCCCAGGAACTGATTGTCAACGAGAAGGTCGCGGTGATCGGCTCGGCGCTCACCCCCAGCGCGATGGCGATCGGTCCACTCTCGACGCAAGGCAAGACTGCGAACGTGGTCATGGTGTCGGGCACGTCGGGGGTCATCAATCCGAATAACCCCTATATGGTACGCACCAGCTTCACCCTTGGGCAGCAGTCGGGGATCGTTGGGGAATGGGCGGCCAAGAACGGCAGCAAGAAGGTCGTGATCGTCCAGTCCGACTGGGCGCCGGGCGCCGAAGCGACGGCGGTCTTCACCGACGCCTTCACCAAAGCTGGCGGTCAGGTCCTCGACACCATCAAGGTCCCGCTCGCCAATCCCGATTTTTCCCCCTTCCTGCAACGCGCGCGCGATCTCAACCCGGACACGTTGTTCGTGTTCGTGCCGGCAGGGCAGGCCGGAACGTTTGCCAAGCAGTTCGCGGAGCGCGGCCTCGATAAGGCGGGGGTCAAGCTGATCGGTCCGGGCGACATCGTCGATGACAACGATCTGCCTGGGATGGGAGACTCCATGCTCGGCGTGGTCACCGCCGGCATCTACTCGGCTGCTCGTGATTCTCAGATGAACAAAGAGTACGTTGCCGCCTTCCAAAAGACCAACCCCATGCGGCCGAACTTCATCTCGCTCGGCGGCTATGACGGCATGCACCTCATCTCCGAAGCGCTAAAGAAGACCGGTGGCAAGACTGAAGGCGACACTCTGATCAATGCGATGAAAGGCATGAAGTGGGAAAGCCCGCGTGGGCCGATCTCGATTGATCCCGACACCCGCGAGATCGTGCAGAACGTGTACATGGGTAAGGTCGAGAAGGTGAATGGGCAGCTCTACACGATCCCGTTTGCTACCTTCGAGGCGGTCAAAGATCCCTTGAAGACGAAGAGGTAAGCCGCGAAGGCCACTCACCTCCGTCATTGCAGGGCTTGACCGGGCAATCCATCGCCTGACGAATAAGGGGTTTTTTTTGATGGAGGCGCGGGTTAAGCCCGCGCATGACGCATCGCGTATAACGAGCGCTGGTAATCAGGCAACTGACGCCGATCTCCACGCAATGGCCTTGCGTCGCTGGCTGCGCCGCCGCCATTATGTGCTACGACCCTCGCGCGGGGACGAACACCCATGCTGACCATCCTCTTCGACGGGATCGCCTACGGCATGCTGCTGTTCGTGCTGGCATGCGGGCTCTCGGTCACGCTCGGCTTGATGAACTTCGTCAATCTCGCCCATGGCGCGTTCGCCATGGCGGGCGGCTATATCACCCTCATCCTTGTCAACCGCGCCGGCGTGCCTTTCTTCGCGGGGCTTGTTATTGCCTTCGCAGTCACTGCGGTCCTTGGCGCGCTCTTCGAGCGCACCCTCTATGTCCATCTCTACAGCAAAACCCATCTCGACCAAGTCCTGTTCACGATTGGCCTCGTGTTCATGTCGGTGGCCGCGGTGGACTACGTCATGGGATCGCAGCAGGTCTTCATCCAGATACCGAGCGTGCTGCAAGGCCGGTTCGAGCTGTTCGGGATCGGCATTGGACGCTACCGGCTGCTGATCATCATCGTTTGCGGCATTCTCACAATCGGCCTGCAGCTCATCCTGTCCGGCACCCGGTTCGGGAGCCGGTTGCGCGCGTCCGTCGATGACGCGAGGGTGGCGCGCGGCTTAGGGATCAACGTCAATCGCGTCTTCACCCTCACCTTCGCGTTCGGCTCGGGACTTGCCGGGCTTGGCGGCGCGCTGGGTGCGGAGATTCTCGGCCTCGACCCGACCTTCCCGCTCAAATACATGGTCTATTTTCTCATCGTGGTGACGGTCGGCGGCACTTCGAGCATCACCGGACCGTTCGTCGCATCGCTCTTGATCGGCATCGCCGATGTCACGGGAAAGTACTACGTCCCCAAGTTCGGAGCCTTCGTCATCTACACCATCATGATCGTTCTCCTGCTTGTCCGCCCGCAGGGGTTGTTCGCGCGTGCAGCTGGCAAGTGAACCCGCACGTTCCGATGAACGCCGGCATCATCAAACAGGTCACCCAACACCTAGTGAATCGGGCGCGCTGGAGCGCGATGGAATACGCATTCTGGCTCGCGGCACTGGCCAGCATATTCCTGCTGCCGAGCCGGCACTTGATCCTCACGGAGGTCGCCTGGCTTGGTTTATTCGCGCTCTCGCTCGATCTGATTCTGGGCTACGCCGGAATCATCTCGCTGGGTCACGCGGCATTTTTTGGCGTAGGATCCTATGTTGCAGCGCTGCTCGCCAAGCACGCCATCATCGCCGAGCCGGTGCTGGCGCTTGTGGTCTCGGGTATCGCCGCCGCATTCCTGGGATTTGCCACGAGCTTCCTGGTGTTGCGCGGGTCGGATCTCACCCGGCTCATGGTGACGCTCGGCGTTGCCCTGATCATGCGCGAGATCGCCAATCAGATTCCTGAAATCACTGGTGGGGCCGACGGACTGCAAGGCGTGGTGATCGCCCCCATCCTCGGCACATTCCAGTTGGATATCTTCGGTCACGTAGCCTACGTCTACTGCCTTCTCGTGCTGTTCGTTCTCTTCCTGCTCGCGCGCCGCATCATCTACTCTCCCTTCGGGCTCTCGCTGCGAGCGGTGAAGGGGAACCCGTTGCGCAGCGCCCTGATCGGCATTTCGGTGAACGGCCGGCTGGTCGCGGTCTACACGCTCGCCGCTTTCTATGCCGGAGTAGCGGGCGCCCTGCTGGCGCAGACGACTGCGTTTGCTTCGCTGGACGTGTTTTCGTTCGAACGCTCCGCCGACCTTCTGCTGGTCCTCATCATCGGCGGTACCGGCTATCTCTATGGCGGACTGATCGGGGCTGTTATTTTCAAGCTGATGCAGGATTGGATCGCCAACTTGACCCCGCAATACTGGCAATTCTGGATCGGCCTGGTGCTGGTCCTTATTGTGCTGGTCGGTCGCGACCGGATCGGGCTCGGGACCGGCATGGTGCGCGCGCTAGGGCAGCGGGCCGTTCGGCGCCTCCCGATCCCCGCATTCCGCATCGCAGCTCCCCCCGCCGAGGGGCGTTGACAAATGCCGGCGGTGCTCGCCACGCAAAGCCTCGAAAAGCACTTCGGCGGCATCGCTGCCGTGAACGGGGTTTCTCTGGCGATCGAAAAAGGGGCTCGTCATGCCCTGATCGGCCCTAACGGCGCCGGGAAAACGACGGTTATCAATCTTCTCACCGGCGTGCTGCGCCCTTCTGCCGGCCGCATCCTGCTCGAAGGCGAGGACATTACCGCTCTTGCCGCGCATCATCGGGTGCAACGCGGCCTGGCGCGCACATTTCAGATCAATCAACTCTTTCTCGATCTCACCCCGCTCGAGACCGTCGGGCTGGCGATCTCGGAACGTATGGGCAGCGGCGGGCAATGGTGGAGGCTGGTCGGGAGCAAGCTCGAGGTCACGGAGGAAATCGTCGACATCCTCGGCCGTTTTCAGCTTACCGATGTCATGTTCGAGCGCACCGGCAATTTGCCATACGGCAAGCAGCGCCTGCTGGAGATCGCGCTTGCCATTGCCTGCCGCCCGCGCGTGCTCCTCCTCGACGAGCCCGCGGCGGGAGTGCCCGAGGCCGAGCGCCATGACATCCTGACGACCGTTGCGGCCCTTCCCTCGGATGTGACCGTGCTGTTGATCGAGCACGATATGGATCTCGTATTCTCGTTCGCCGATCGCATCTCGGTGCTGGTCAACGGTGGCTTGTTCATCGAGGGTGCGCCCGATGAGGTCGCGCGCGATCCGCGGGTAAAGGCGGTATATCTCGGCGAGTCCCTTAATGCGTGACGTTCTCCAGATCGACCGGCTGACGGCGGGCTACGGCGAAGCGATCGTGCTCAACGAGGTCTCGCTGTTGTTGCGAGAGGGCCAATCGCTCGCGCTTCTCGGGCGCAATGGCATGGGCAAGACCACCCTGATAAATTCGGTCGTGGGCGTGACCCGATACGTGAGCGGCGATATCAGGCTCGACGGCCGCGACATTACCCGGATGCGGCCCGACCAGCGCGCGCATCTCGGTATCGGCTGGGTCCCGCAGGAACGCAACATCTTCAAGTCCCTCACCGTGGAGGAGAATCTTACGGCTGTGGCGTGCCCCGGCGCTTGGACCGTGGGAAGAATCTATGACCTCTTCCCCCGCCTGGCCGAACGCCGCCGCAATCTCGGCAACCAGCTTTCCGGGGGCGAGCAGCAGATGCTTGCCGTCGGTCGTGCGCTCATTCTCAACCCGCGGGTGATCCTGCTCGATGAGCCGCTGGAAGGCTTGGCCCCAATTCTGGTCGAAGAGCTGCTCGCTGCACTGCGTCGCATCATCCGCGACGAAGGCACGTCGGCGATTCTGGTGGAGCAGAACGCGCAGAAGGTCTTGGGCGTTACCGACCAGGCAGCGATCATCGAGCGGGGCCGCGTGGTGCACGTGGCCGCGAGCGCGGACCTGATCGCCGATCGCGCCGTGCTGGAGAGCTATCTCGGGATTACCGCCGTGGCGTCGCACCGCGCCGGCAAAACCCGGCACTGACCTCCAGCGTGTCTTTTGTTGTTGACGCCAGCTTCGCTGGCTGCCTGCAAGGATTCGGTGTGCCAGAACCGGACTCATGCAGTGCAGCAAGGGAACGCCTTAACCGATCACCTCGTCGGCGCGGCCGAGCAACGGCAAAGGCACTATGATGCCCAGTGCCTTTGCAGTTTTGAGGTTTATCATCCCGAGCTTTCGTTGGCCGCTGCTGACCACCGCGCGACTGAGTTCGTTTAGGCTGCAGGACGCTGATCGGGTGGATTACGGCTCGACGACAAAAGACCGGAATTTGACGTCCGTGCGCGCCTGATAATCCGCATACGGTGGGTATGCCGCGACGGCTAACGTCCAGAGACGAGCTCTTTCCACCGCGTCCTTAACATCACGCACGCGCATCGGGCGTACGATGGTCTCATCGCGAAGCTCGATATGCGGATTGACGCGCAGATTGTGTACCCAGGCCGGATCTCTCGGCGCTCCTCCCTGCGACCCCACGAGAATATAGTTATCGTCGTCCTTGACGCGCATCAAAGGTGTCTTCCGAATCGCACCTGTCTTATTGCCCCAGTGAGTCACGAGGACTACAGGTAACCCGGTGTCCCGCAGAGTGGTGCCTTTGGTGCCACCGCTATTTTCATATAGCTCTACCTGCTCACGCACCCAGTCTCGAGGACTCGGAACATACTTCGCCATGGGCGCACCCTCCCTCCGAGGTCGGCGATCTACATTACGGCTTAGCAATTATGTCGCGAGCCGTACCACTTTACTCGCCTCGAGTCATGCACGGCATAGCCGCTACACCTGAGTAAGCAGACCCTCTCAGCGGCAGGCGGGCGTGGGGGGGGCGAGCGCCCAATCCCTTTCCGTCGCTCAACCAAGCCTCAGCGGTGCTATACTGTGCCACATGAAAGTCGAAGAAATCGCCGAAGCTGTTGCCAAGCTGCCGCCGGATCAACTCGCCCGCTTCCGCCGCTGGTTCACCGCATTCGAGGCGGGCCGCGCCAATCACGCTGAGGAGCTCGACTCTGCTGCGACTAAACTCGGCCGCCTCGCCGGCCGTGCGTTTGCTGAATTGAAAAGG